>Ga0316620_10000100_pt1 | contig 33898 bp, 24 predicted proteins | sample OWC_Aug_M1_C1_D5_FD_207651 | JGI IMG/M metagenome (GOLD analysis project Ga0316620, IMG submission 207651) | Wetland soil microbial communities from Old Woman Creek delta, Ohio, United States - OWC_Aug_M1_C1_D5_B | ecosystem: Environmental > Terrestrial > Soil > Wetlands | place: USA: Ohio...
TGTTACAACGTCTCGGACTCAGGCTGCCGACAGCGGGAAAAATTACCCGTTTGTAGTGGAAACTCGACATGATCTGTGATGAAAACAAAAGACTTAGCAATTTAACTGCGGAAGTTGGGCTAGCTTCTGCGCGTGGTCGCGCACCAGGGGACATCCCGGATTCGAGCCATCCGGTCTCAGCGAGACACCGGATGGCTTGAAACCGGCATGTCCCCTTTTTTGCTTCTTTGCCTCCGCCTGCCGACACTGGCAATGGGAACCTCGACTCCTGTATAGTAACCACCCGTCAGGTTCTTTTGGCCCACTTTTCATACGGAATGGATGAATTATGGCTTTTGATAACAGCAAGGATCGCAGAAAGGTTCCCGACCGGGGCATGATGTCCGACGCGGGCGGATTCGTTCGTCGCCACATCGGGCCGAGCGAGGAGGACGCCCGGGCTATGCTGGATGTCCTGGGTTTGCAATCTATGGAGGAAATGATCAACAAGACGATCCCGCCGCAAATTCGGACTCAGGCTCCTCTGCGGCTCGACGAGCCGATGAGCGAGTATGCGGTTTTGACCCGGCTCCGCGAGATTGCCTCGATGAACAAGGTTTACCGATCCTACATCGGGATGGGTTACGCCGACTGCATTACGCCGCCGGTCATACAGCGCAACATTCTCGAGAACCCCGGATGGTACACGCAATACACTCCTTATCAGCCGGAGATTTCTCAAGGGCGGCTCGAGGCGCTGCTGGTCTTTCAGACCATGGTTGCCGATCTCACCGGCTTGCCGGTCGCGAATGCGTCCCTGCTGGATGAAGCCACGGCGGCCGCCGAGGCCATGAACATGTGCTATGCGCTGAGCAAGGAAGAGCGCAATGGCTTCTTTGTTTCGGAACTTTGTCACCCTCAGACCATCGAGGTGATCAAAACGCGGGCGCACGCCAAGCGGATCGAGGTTGTGGTCGGCTCCCACGAGAGCTTCGATTTTTCGCATCCGGTCTGCGGCGCGCTCCTGCAGTATCCGGGGACCGACGGCTCGGTCTTTGACTTCGGCGCCTTCGTGGAACGGGCCCATCGTGCGGGAGTTCTGGTGGCTGTGGCCGCCGATCTGCTCAGCCTCACTCTCTGCAGGGCGCCGGGTGAATTCGGCGCGGATATCACCGTGGGTACGACACAGCGCTTTGGCGTCCCGCTAGGCTATGGGGGGCCTCACGCCGCGTATCTTTCGGCGCGCGATGAATTCAAAAGGAACATGCCCGGGAGGATCGTGGGTGTGTCCAGGGACTCCCTGGGCCGCGATGCCCTGCGCCTCTCGCTGCAGACGCGCGAGCAGCACATCCGGCGCGAGAAGGCGACAAGCAACATCTGCACTGCCCAGGTACTGCTGGCGGTCATGGCTGCCATGTATGCCGTGTACCATGGACCTCGCGGGCTGCGTGACATCGCCCGGAGGATTCACCTGTTGGCCTGCGTTCTCGCGAAAGGGCTGCAACGGTTGGGCTACACAGTCGGTCCCCGGGTTTTCTTCGACACATTGCGTGTGGATCTGGGCAAGCGGCGCCTTGCCGATATCCTGGAGGCGGCTCGCAACCGCAGGATCAATCTGCGCGTGGTGAACGACACAGCGGTCGGGGTGAGCCTGGATGAAACCGTCACCGTTGCCGACCTGAAAGACCTGCTGGCTGTTTTCGGTGCGGGACCGGACATAGATGAAGCCGCGATCGAAGTGCTGGCGGCGACCGCGGATCCCTCTTTCCCGTCCCAGCTGGCACGCGCCGGCAGTTACCTTACGCATTCGGTCTTCAGCCGCTATCACTCGGAAACCGAATTGCTGCGATACATGCGGCGCCTCGAAGCGCGGGACCTTTCCCTTACGTCTTCGATGATCCCGCTCGGCTCCTGCACCATGAAGCTCAATGCTGCGGCGGAGATGATGCCCGTAAGCTGGCCCGAGTTCAGCAAGATCCATCCTTTCGCGCCGACCGATCAGGCTGCCGGCTATCAATTGCTGTTTCAGCAATTGGAGAAATCCCTGAAGGAGATCACCGGTTTTGCCTGCGTATCATTGCAGCCGAATTCGGGCGCCCAAGGGGAATTTACCGGCCTGCTGGTGATAAGCAGGTATCTCAATAGCCGCGGGCACAACCACCGCAACGTCTGTCTCATTCCCCACTCCGCTCACGGCACGAATCCTGCCAGTGCCATCATGGCCGGATTCAAGGTGGTGGTCGTCGAATGTGACAGCATGGGCAACGTCGATGTAGGGGATCTTAAAGCAAAAGCGGCGGCGCACGCCGGCGAACTGGGAGCCCTGATGATCACCTATCCCTCGACGCACGGCGTCTTTGAAGAAGCGATCCGGGAAATCTGCGCGATTGTGCACTCGCACGGAGGGCAGGTCTACATGGACGGCGCCAATATGAATGCTCAGGTCGGATTGTGCCGCCCTGCAGAGCTGGGCGCGGATGTCTGCCACCTGAATCTGCACAAGACTTTCGCCATCCCCCATGGCGGCGGAGGGCCTGGCGTGGGGCCGATCGCGGTAGCTGCGCATCTTGCCCCTTTCCTGCCCGGCCACCCCGTAATTCCGATCGGCGGTGAGCAGAGCATTGGTCCCGTCTCCGCGGCCCCCTACGGGAGCCCGAGCATCCTGCCGATTTCGTGGGCGTATATCGCGCTCATGGGGCCGCAGGGGCTGACAGAGGCCACCCGTTACGCCATCCTCAACGCCAACTACATCGCCAAGCGGCTGGATCCTTACTACCCGGTGGTGTACAAGGGCAAGAACGGCATGATTGCCCACGAATGCATTCTTGATCTGCGGCCGCTCAAAAAAAGCGCCGGCATCGAAGTGGACGACGTCGCCAAGCGCCTCATGGATTTCGGCATCCATGCCCCGACGGTCTCATTCCCGGTGGCGGGCACCATGATGGTGGAGCCGACCGAGAGCGAATCGAAGGAGGAACTGGACCGCTTTTGCGAAGCGATGATCGCCATCCGCAATGAGGTGGCGGCAATCGAGCAGGGCAGGATGGATCCTAAGGACAATCCGCTGAAGAACGCGCCGCACTCAGCCGAGGCCCTGTTGACCGGAGAGTGGCCCCATCCCTACTCGCGCCTTGAAGCCGCCTATCCATCGGTGGCAGCCCGCGCCGCCAAATTCTGGCCTGCTGTGGGCCGGATCGACAATGTGTACGGTGATCGCCATCTCGTGTGTGTGTTGGCGCCTGCAGAAATGCCGGAGAATCCGAAGGCGTAGACGTACGGGAAACAGCCCGGGGTGATTTGCGGTTCCCAGGGGACGGATCAGCTGCCCGACAACTCCTGAACGTATTCCTCGTATTCCTCCGCGCTGAGCATTTCCTTGAGCTCGTCCGGATTGGCAACCCGGATCTTGATCATCCATGCCTTTTGATGAGGCGACTCGTTCACAAGCTCCGGCGTGTCTTCCAGCTTGCTGTTCACCTCGAGAACCTCTCCGCCCACGGGGCTGAACACTTCGGAAACAGCCTTGACCGATTCCACGGATCCAAAAGGTTCGGATGCCTCAAAAGAGTCCCCTACCTCGGGCAGATCCACGTAGACCACGTCCCCGAGAGCGTGCTGGGCGTAATCGGTGATGCCGATGGTTCCTATATCTCCTTGAACATGAATCCACTCGTGATCCTTTGTGTACAGGTTCTCCTCGGGGTACATAGGGCATGCCTCCGCGCTGAGTGATTTTGATATCGCGTACTCGGGTCTCCGGCAATTCACGACAAGATTCATCCGGAATCTAACACTCTTGAGCACCTGAGTCAAGTGCAATGTATTTCTGCAAATAGTTGAAAATCATAATGATAGCCCGTTTCTGGAGCCCTTCGGCGAAACTTGGGGATTGCTGCCAATCTGCCGTCCGGAAAATATCGGGAACCTGAGAAGGCTGCCGGAGTATACGAGCATGGACAGGCTCTGATGATATCGCGTTTTCTTCTTCTGGGCTGCCTTTTGTGGGGAGCTCCTGCACTATCTGCTCAAGCCGCAGGACAGGCAAAGGTGCGCAACGTGGTGGTGGTGGGAAACGTGCGCGTCCCTGCGGCTACTGTCCTCCACTATGCATCCGCCGCGAAGGACGCGGACTTCAGCGAACTTCAAGCGCGTGAGGATCTGCGCAGGCTTAGCGCGTTGGGACTTTTTGAATCCCTTGAAATCCAGACTCAGGATGACGGGTGCGGGGGAATGGATGTGATCTACCGGGTGGTTGAGCGGCCCGTCGTGTCTGGATTCGCGGTGGATGGCGTGGATCCTGCCCAGGATGAGCAGATCGGTCGCCTGCTGGAAGGTGAGAAACTCCAGCTGCGGCCTGCGATGCCATTCCAGCCGTGGACCGCGAACCGTGCCGCCGCCTATGTCCGTGATTACATGCGCGCACGCAAATATCCCTTTTGTCAGGTTAGCGTGCTGACGGCCGCCGAAAAAGGGAACACCGTGCGGGTAACCCTGCATGTGACGCCGGGTCCGCGCATGGACATCGGGGAAGTGCGGTTCGTTGGAAATCACTCCATCCCGTCGCGGGATCTGCTGAAACACATGCCGGGTACGCGCCCCGCTCTCATTCAGCCGCTCTGGAGCCGGGCAGGCGCTTTCGTGGATGAGAATATATCTGCTGACCTTGAAAGTCTCAAGCGCTTCTATCAATCACAAGGCTTCGCAACCGTAGCCATCGGCCGTCCGTCGACCATCGCGAAACAGTTCCCCCGGCGGTGGCGGGCGCTGCTCCCGAAGCTGGGCGGAACCAGGCAGAAGCTGGCCGTCACGATTCCTATCACCGAAGGGCCCCGTTTCACGCTGGCATCGGTCGATTGCGAAGGTGACGGGAAAGCGGCTGCTGCCGAAGTGGCAGCCGTTCTGGCGGATATCGGCACGCCTGCAACCTATAACGGGGATCTTCTGGAAACGGCGCGCCGTACAATGATCGATGCTCTCGGTCGGGCAGGGTACGCCATGGCACAGGTTCAGCTCGATCAGGAGCTTGGCGATGCCGATCCTACGGTTCGCGCCCATTTCCGGATCCTGCCTGGAGAACCGGCCGCCTTTGGCAGGATTGAGTTCCAGGGCAACTTCCGGCTCAAGGACAAGTTTCTGCGGCGTGAGGTGCTGACCCGCGAAGGGGACATCTTTGACTCGGCAAAACTCGACAGGAGTCTTGAGCGCCTCAATCGCAGCGGTTTGATCCGTGAGATCCGGCGTTCGGACCTGGTTCTGGAAATGAATGGAAAAACCGCGGCGCTGGATGTCACGTTCAGGATCAAAGAAAAAGAACGGCAGGGAATATTTGCGACGGGCGGCACCGGGGGCATCGGCGGCGGATATCTGGGATTGCTGTACAGCGGATTTGACCTGCTGGGACTCGGTGAGGCGTTTACTCTGGAGATGGACGGCGGCGCGTCGCAATCCAACGTGCTGCTCAATGTCGTTGGCAACCGCTTCTTCGGTTTTCCCTTCACCCTGGGGCTGTCGGTATTCCACAGACTGACCAGCATTAACGTGGCCAGCCTGGTGCCCGATACGGATGATCTCCTCCGTCTGCTCCGGCACCGCTCGACGGGCATCGGATTATCGGGCGCGTACGCGGTCACTTCCAGGGCGCAGGTGGGGTTGGGCGCCCGATTTGAGCAGTCGGAAGTGTCGGAGAACGCCAGCGACGGCGACGGGTCTGCAACGGGAAACACGCATCGCAGAATGGAGCTGACGCCCTCCTTTGCTTTTGACAGTACCTCGGGAACCGGTGCGGCGACCAGGGGTATGCGGTTTGCGGCGGGGGTCTCATGGGCAGGATCGCCCCTGCTGCGTTCGATCGAATCTACGTCCCGGTCGATCAGCGTATCCAAATATCTTGACGATCCTTACACCAAGGGAGGGAATTCCTTTGGTTTCCATTTTCAGGCTGCATTTACCAGGCCGCGCAACGGCGTGCCGCTGGCAGCGGATCGGCGTTTCTATCCGGGCGACGACATCGTACGCGGGTTTAGGCGCGGCGGTCTGTCTCCATGGGCTGATATCCCCGATTCACCGCAGGAAGTTCGCCCGACAGGCGCCGACAGTGTGCTCGGGTTCTCCGCGGAATATCGGATCCCGATCCAGGGGCCGCTGAGCGCGGCCGCCTTCGTCGATCTGGGATGGAGCGGCTTGTCGGGCAGAAGCTCGGCACTCGATACCGGTTCAAAGCTGATCTCCGCGACCAACAGCCTCTGGCGGGCTTCGGTCGGCGGGGAGTTTCGCTTACGGTTACCTGTGATTCATGTGCCCGGGCGATTGATTTTTTCCTGGAATCCTCTGAGGCTGGACAGGCTGATCGACGGTATTTCCTCTCCATTACGCCTGGCGGACCCGCGCGGCTCAATCCGCTTCGCACTCGGCGACCGGTTCTAGAACCCGGCACCCGGTCATTTTGTCCCTGCCAGAATGGAGAAGGGATGCGAGCCCATTACATCTTGACGAATTCCACCCTGCGGTTCTCAGCCCGGCCCTCTGGCGTGTCGTTGGATTTTACGGGCTTGGTCTGCCCGAGTCCTTCGGTCGTCAAGCGATCAGCTGCGATGCCGAACTGCGACACCAGAGCCGATTTCACCGCCTCAGCGCGCCTCCTGGACAGATCGAGGTTTTTCGCCGCATCTCCGGTGCTGTCCGTATGACCTTCGATCTTGAGCTTCAAGCCCGATTGTTCTTTCATGGCGTCCGCAACCACTTTCAAAACCGGGCCCGACTCCGGGCGCAGGCGGTCACTGTTCACGTCAAAAGTGATTCCATGGGTTACAAACCTGCCTGACGACAGAATCGTCTTGCTGAAGTCCGGGCTCGACTCCGCGATGCGTACTCTGGCAAAGGCATATTGGGCACCTTCATTGGGATCGGTTTCCATCCAGGCTTGCTTCAGATTGCCCATGGTTACCTGGTTCACGTCGATGAGCCGTTCGCCGTTCAGATAGACGCGAACGCGCCCGTCCTGCGTCCAGATATTGAGCGTGTTCAGCCTGGCGTCCTCATACTTGCATTCGGCCGCGCCGATTTCTCCCTCCGGTCCTTCCAGGCTCGCATTGCAGATTTGATCAGGATGAAATCGGACCCAGAATCTTAAGATCCTCTCGCCTTCTCCATCATCAAACTGCCAGGACAGGTCGCAGTTGTCGGCGTTGTTGAGCGTGAAATCCTGTTCGATCGTAAAGTTTTTCGGCCATGCCGTGACGTTAGGATACAGCTGGGTGGTCTGGGTTGCCAGCAGGCGGCCCTCAGAGCTCAGCTTCACGCTTGCGCCACGCACTTTCCAGTGGGGCGGGGATCCGCCTTTGGGCATATCTGTGAAATCGTCGAACATCAAGATCTTTTCGCCAGGGACAAAATCCCAACCTTCCGCGAGTTTTGCGGCCTGTTGTCCCGTCGCCGCCAGGAAAAATCCTGCCAGAATGAAAATACTTATCATATCGAGCCTACCCTTCCGCAAATCGGGTCGCATCACTCCCTGACTCCATGGAACGACGCTTTGCGCATCATATCGGCTTCTGTGGGAACGCAACGCATCCTTTATGCAATAGTAGAATTCGGACGCGCAGGGGTCAAGCCGGTTTCGCGGAAACGTAAGTAAGGGCTGAGTTCGATGTCCGATACGCCGCCCGCGAATCGAAGGCTGTGGCTTTGTCGGGTGGCAGACAGATCGTTGGAGTGGGATTTTCGCGGAGCACGGCTCAGCGGGCAGCAGCGGAGTGAGCCGGACTTTCTAGAATTGCCCTCGAATTATTTATCTTTTCGCAATCCTGCAAATACGTCTGACAGCAATTGCGGCATGCCGAAACCGATCTCCGCGCACTCTCTTGAAACCTTATCGAGAATGTCTCTCTTCGACGGCATTCCTTGCAGCTGCTTCCATACCATCTCCGGAACTGCCGTGTCGAGCTTATCGGACCGGACATCGGTGCCGGCGGCAAGGATTAGCCAGTAAACCTGATCAGCGCAATATAGCCCGTGGTCCAGCCGGCTTGTGCGTGCAACCCCAGCGCGATCGTCATGAGCATTGACGGCGTGCGAAAGCGTGCTGCTGAAACCAAGACCGCGGAGAATTTGCGCGCCCTCAACACCGTGCCGCGACATGTCTCCCGCGGTCGTGCTGATATCGATGTCGTGCAACAGGCCGGCCAGCCCCCACTCGTCCGGATTGTCATTCTTCGTCACGGCCATTGCGCGCATGATGGCCTCGACCGCGCGCGAGTGACTCAGATACTTTTCCTCCTTCACCCTTGATTGCACCGCGTCCCAAGCCCGGGCGCGAAGCACCGCAGCCGTACCGGCGGCTTCCGCGGCCGCGGCTTCATCGAGTTCACGCTCGGTTGGAAAGAGGTCAAAGGCGCGATCGATCTTTTTGCCGAAAAGATGCTTGTCGAAAAAATCCAGGAGGGCAGTCCAATCCTCCCCCGTAAATGCGTGTCCGTGATTCGCATAATGAACGCCAAGCCGGTCCTGCGCATCAAACAAAGCATAAGCAGGTTGAGCGCCAAGAATTGACTGTCGAACCGCTTCGGGATAGGAAATCGTGTCGGTTATGCCTTCCAGTGCTATGAAGGGACGGGGCGCGGCGAGGGCGAGGAACCAGTGCTGATCGAACGGCAGCCTTTCACGCTGGCCCCAGAACTCATGCAGATTCGGCGAAAACCAATTCGGATATTTCTTCTGCATAATATCAAGGGTTTCGCTCCTGCGCGGTCCGGCAAAACGATACGCGCCAATGCCGCCCCCGCCGGTCACCACCGGCGCACCCATCAGACGTTCGTCGAATGCGGCAGCAATCATGGCCGCTTTTCCATTCCTCGAGGCTCCCGTGATAATGAGCTTGGTTTTGTCAACGACGGGATCCTGCTCGAGATAATCGGCCACGCGCGAAGCGGCCCAGGCCCATCCGGCAAGTATGCCCCAATCGTAATCGGGGTAAGCAGGATAAAAGCGGGTGTTGCGGAAAGCCCAACTGCCATCGAGATTGCGCAAGGTCGTGTCTTCGGCACAGTCGTTGGGATTGAAAACCACCAGCGCATATCCGCGGCGGAACAGATCCGCGTTCTGACTCGCCGCGGCCTGTGCGGCGGCCGGTCCGTCCAAAATGCCGGGAATGGTTGCGGGCTTCGCAATGGAGGCGGTGGCTTCGGCAGCCGGCAGAGGGCCGACCAGAAGCAGCACGTTCTCGCCGCGTCCCTGGTTCGGGCCTTGAGGCAGACGCGGCAGGGATGGTGCTCCGGGAGGAGTGCCGCTCAATAGGATAACCGCCGGGAACGGGCCGCGCCCGGCGGGCGTAAAAATGCCGATATCCAAACCAAGGCGTTCCGCGGGACCAAATGTCAGATGTGCAAGGCGATAGTGAACACTGCCGCCGAGTACCGTTTCCGACTTTACCTCCTTCCCCTTCACGTTCCCGGGCGGCGGCGGCATCTGGCCGACAGCATAGTACGCCAGGATCCGTTTCATCTCTTCGCGGCGCTCTTGCCATTGATGAAGCGTAGTGACTTTCGTCCCGTTGTTCATGACCATTACATCGGGCATTTCGAGGCGGATCGGCAGCTCACGAACTCCGGGCAGAGTCCCCGGCAGCGTCTGGATACGCGGGACCGGGATCTCCCGCGGATCAGGTCCGCTGGCCGTCCCGGGATTCTGCGCTCGCGCCATTTGCCCAAGAACACTCAGCACCAGGCAGACAGCAATACCGAACAAAATGTGGCACTTCATCTCGCGTTTCATATCTGCACCTTGCTTCGACTCTGATCCGGGAACAGCCGGAACAGCCGCGGGTTTCGGACGATGATAGCTCGGTTCGGCTAAAACGACAATTCCACCGTGTACTGTTACTGAGAGGAAATGTAATTTCCCCGAAACGCCATTGCGGGAAGTTGACTGCTGACCAGTCGCTTGGCTGTAATGCATGTGCCGGCGGTTTTGCATCGCAAGCCGGAGGATGGGCATGAGTGAGCCGCTGCAATCTCACGCAGCTTGTCCCTCCTTTCCTTTCATTCGCATACCAGAGAGGTGGCACCAAAATTCCTTGCTGGGTGTCGACACATTTCCGCTCATTTCTATGGTAGAGTGAATCATATTGGCTGTTGTGAGGTCGTTCGATCTTTGGGGAAATCAACGCGTTCCATGCAAACGGGTGCCGGAAGAGATCAAAACGGGGAGCAGGGCGGGACTTCTGAGGCGAAGTCCTCGCGCGTTCCACCTGCCGACAAGGAATTGCGAGCGCTGAGATCAGCCGCGCGCGCCGGGTATTTGTCCATCATCACCCGGATTGCCGTTCTGCTTGCGGTGGTTGCGGCAGGCTGGTATCTCGCGGAAAAGCTGTATTTTGGTCCGCTTCGAGAACAGCAGCGCCTGATCTCCAACCTCAAAACCATCGTTGAAGAACTGACTAGGGATCTCCGGGTCGCCGAGGTCTATGTCATGAAACAGGAAGGGGAACCGCTCCAGACGACCTTCCGTTTCGTTGAAGTGGACGAGAAGAGGGAACCCATTGGCATGCCAAAAGTATTTACGATCAATGGGGACGTGGCGTACTTCGACACACTGGTCATCAAGTTTGAGGATTCCTTCGTCCCGGTCGAGAAGCTCCCACTGAGTGAAGATATTCTGCGATCCTATCTGGCCAGGAAAGCGATCATTTTTTTCCGGCGTGTGTTCAGTGAGAAACAGAAGCCGGAGAACGGCTTCCCGCTGGACACTCCCGGAGATCCTCCGGGACCGTATCGGCCAGGTGCGGCATTGACTCCTTTCGAGCGGCAACTTTGGAACGAGTTTTGGGATCTTGCCAATGATCCCGGGCTGGCTGCCAGCCGCGGTGTCCGGGCGGCTCACGGACAGGCCGTCTATACTAAGCTGCAGCCGGGCAAGTACTACGTGCTCGAGAAGCGTCTGTCGGGGGATTTGACCATACGTCCCGAGGATTTGCCCGCTGCGGTGAAAGGCGAACCCTCACCTCAACGTCTGCCTCCATCCATGCCTCCTCATTAAATCGCGGACGGATTTACCTCCGTGCCGATCTTAACTCTATCCACGCCCCGCAGCCTCTCTTCATAGTGGTCAAAGATGTCCGCGCGCATTGTAGGTTACCATTTACCTTAGAGGTCTTTGCGGTTCGAGCATAGCGGTCGCTCTAGAAGGTTGCCAGCAGCTTAGCCCTATGTTCCTCCATGTCCTTGCCGTCAAAGCAGTAGTGCATGGTAAGGAAGTTCTGCCGGAACTTCGCCACCTCCTGGCCGACGCTTTTGCCTCTGACACCGTCGGCGAAGATTCCGGCAAATGTGCGGAAATCCTTCTCCTTCATGCCAAACCGTGTCATCTCGGATACGCCCAGGCGCAAGCCCGAGCTGGCAGAAAAGCTCTCGTCGGTCGGGATCGCCTGGTAATTCACGATGATATTGTTCCGTTCCAGGTTCCGGGCAACCTCACATCCCTGAGCGTAACCGACCTTGACGATCACCTGATGGGTTTCTGAGAAACTGACCGCCGGGTCACCCTGGACGTCCAATCCCTGCTCTTTCAGGGCTCGTGCAAACGCCTTGGCATTGGCGATGACCTGCGGCTGGTACTTGTCCTTGAAGGCGTTCATCTCGATCGCCGCCATCAGCAGGCCGAGCAGCGAACCGAGATGGTGGTTGCTCGTCATTCCCGGGAAAGCGCGGCGGCGCACCGCGTTCCACAATTCGTATTCCGGGGAATCTTCAAGGACGTTCATCCCGACTATGCCGCGCTGGGTTCCAAAGAAAGTCTTGTGGGTAGATCCGGTCACGACATCGGCGCCCTCCTTGAAAGGTTCCTGGAAGTGCGGACCGATGAGCCCGAGGACATGTGCCATGTCATACATGATGATGGGCCGGTCTTTTCTGTCCTTGACCAACCTCTTCATTTCCGCAACAGGCTCCGGATGCAGGACCATGCTCTTGCCGAAAATGATGATCTCCGGATGCGCCTGCTCGAGGATCCTGGCGGTCTCGGCGACGTCGATCCGGTAGAGATTGTCCGAGCAGACAGGGAAGTTGATCACGGCGTAACGCTCCGAGACCGGGTCCTTGGCGATATAGTCTCGCAGGGCTCCCATCGGCTGGGCGCTCAGGTGTCCGCCGTAGGTTATGTGGTTGTTCATGGCCAGGCGGATGCGGTCCGATTCGCGGCGCCGGTCCAGCCGGTTCTTCCAGTCGACCATGGCGCTGAAAACGGTCATATTGGCCATCTGGCCGCTGATTGCGCGGGCTTCCACCAGGGGACATCCCATGAACTGCGCCATCTCGGCAGCAAGGCGGTCTTCAACCCAGGCGATAAAGTCCGTACCCTGATAATAGAAAACGTCCTGGTCGAGGAACGCCGGGAACTCCCTGTGCTCGGCGTAGCGTCCCACGGGATCGGACACCTGCAGCATGCGTACGAGCGGGGATGGCGTCATCTCGGATGGGATCAGGTTGATGCAGCGATGCCTGCGCCAATCGTGGTTTTGCATTGCTTTTTGAAGGACCAGCCGGGCTTTCTCACGGCCTTCGCCCTCTGCCGGTGTGCGCTCCGGCTTGCGCCAGGCCGCCGGAATCGGACGGAAATAGGGTGGCGCCTCCGATCTGCCGTGCCATCGGACAATGCGGGCCTTCAGCGGGCGCTCCCTTACGATGACCTCGACGTCCTGGTCGGGCATCAGGGCTGCATCCAGGAGAGCCATAGCAACCGCCCGCCGGTCACTTTCCCCGGTGATCTTCCTTGTGGATCCCTCGCCCTCGAGCTTCCAGTAGGGAGCGACGGTGCCGCTCGTCACCACGCCGACCTGTCTGCCGTTGAGAAAGACCCTGTCTCCCTGCCGCGCGATTCCCCTGTCCACAACCGCCAGCGGTCGGATCCGGCGGGGAAGCACCTCGGAAGGCTCGTAGCGCCCCTCCAGCAGAAGCTTCACCTGGTCGAACTGCCGGGCCAGCGCATTGCGGCCGATGAAATCGCCTTTGCGCTCCGAGAAGCTCACGGCCACGCTGGTCAAGGGAAAAGCGTACGCCGGTATTTCCTTCCCCTCGGGATCGATGCCAAACTCGTGCCCATACAGCGGCAGGCCGCCTTCCAGACGGAGAGTATCCCGGGCGCCCAGCCCCACCGGCAGTACTCCTCGGTCTTTGCCGGCTTCGTAGAGCCTGGTCCAGCAGCGTACCGCGTGATCGGCGGGCACGAACAATTCAAAGCAAACCGGCTCTGCCGTGTAGCCGGTCCGCCCGACAAGCACTTCCGTGCCGGCAATCGTCACCTTGGACAGGGCGTTTCGGAAGGGCTTCGGCAGCGTTCCCCTCTCGATCAAGTCTTCCAGAAGCAGGCCGGCAATCGGGCCCTGGAAGGCGATCATGGCGAGCTTTTTGGAATGGTTTTCCAGGATCACTCCGGAAAAGGCCTTCGCCTGCTCCTGGAAATGAAGCCAGTCTTTTTCCGCATTGGAGGCGTTCACCACCAGCAGGTAGTCGTCCTCCCCGAATCGATAGAGGTAGGCGTCGTCCAGCAGTCCGCCGCTCTCATTGGGCACCAGCGTGTATTGTGCCTGCCACGGTTCGAGAGCCTCCGCGTTGTTGGTCAGGACATGCTGCAAAAACGGGATCCGCTGCGCGCCCTTGAAACGAAAACGGCCCATATGACTGACATCGAACAAGCCGCCGAACTTGCGAGTGGCCAGATGTTCCTGAAGGATGCCGGTCTCGTACTGCACCGGCATGTCCCACCCGCCGAAATCCACCATTTTCGCGCCCTGATCGCGGTGCCACTTGTGCAACGGGGTCTTTTTTAATTCGCCAGCCACCACGGTAATGTCTCCCTTGATCCATAAAGGTTGCTAAGATGCCTCGACCGCGCTGCAGGCAAGTCTTGCCTCAGGCGGTGTTGCCGCTCATTAGAGACGAACCTTTAATATTCAACCGGTTTCGGATCAGGCGCAACCAAAAAGCGAATCTGCTTGCCGATCCAGAGCCGGCCTCTTATGATCCCGGTGCAAATCCGGTGCTTGACGTGGAGGAGCCGTGACTGTGCCGTCGTCGGTGACAACCCAGCGCCAGATCCTGCTCTTCTGGTTGCCGCTTGCCGCCAGCTGGTTGCTGATGGGTGCAGAAGTCCCCGTCCTCCAGGCCGCCATTGCGCGTCTCACCGACGTCGAGATCCAGCTGGCGGCGTTCGGCATCGTCATGAGCCTCGAGATTGCAATCGAGAGCCCGGTGATCATGCTGCTGGCCACCACCACCGCACTCTGCACGAGCGCGCGGAATTACCTGACCCTGCGCCGTTTCATGGTCTGGATCAACGTGGTGTCCACCGCGGTCGCGCTGCTCGTGGCCTTCACCCCGCTGTACGATTTCATCGTGCGCTCCCTGATGAGAATACCGTCAGACATCGCCGATGCCGCCCAGCCGGGGATGGGGATCATGACGCTGTGGACGGCGGCCATCGGAGTCCGGCGTTTTTACCAGGGAGTGATGATTCGCCACCGGCAAACGCGTTTTGTGGGATTCGGTACGGCAGTCCGTCTCGTATCGTCGGGGGGGACCGGGATCCTGCTGGCTGTCTTCACCCCGCTTCCGGGCGTCCAGGTCGGCAGCATTGCCCTGATGGCCGGAGTGTCGACGGAAGCGCTGTTTGCCGCCCTTGCGGTCCGGCCGACGGTGAAGCGGGTTCTGTCAGACAGGCGGGAAATGGAGGCGGAAGCCTTCAGCATGGGCGATATCGCGCGCTATCATGCTCCGCTGGCCGCCACTTCGCTGCTTTCGCTTCTCGCCCAGCCGCTGATTGGCGCAGGATTGGCACGCATGCCTCACCCGGAGGAAAACCTGGCCGCCTGGCCGGTTGTCTGGGGCATATTGTTTATCTTCCGCAGCCCGGCCTTTGCATTGCCGGAAACCGTGATTGCGCTGACCCATGAACGCCGCCTTCAAGGGGCGGTGCGGCTGTTTTCCCTCAGGATAGGCGTGGCCTGTACGGCCGCGATGGTCTTTGTGGTTGCGACTCCGCTCATCGCACTGTACATCTCCTATGTTGCGGGTCTCCCCGCCAACCTCTCCCGCTTTGTATTGCCGGCAACCGTGCTCAGCGTGGGACTGCCGTTCATTACTTCGATTCACAGCTGGCTGCGAGGCCTGCTTCTGGCCTCTCACTCCACCAATGCCATCTATTGGGGGATGGGACTAAATCTGGCGATAACGGCAATCATTGTGATCGGAGGGATTCTGGCACACACGCCCGGCGCCGAGACTGCGGTGATCGCGCTCACGGCTGCGCTGGTTGTGGAGATCTGGTATCTACGAAAAGCCCGGAGAACCTCAGCGGCACCATAACGCCATCCAAAGGTCCCCCGCAGGGAGATGGTTTGGTTGCGGCCATGCCGCACCGTGCTTTTCCGCGTTCCATTATCCGGAGACAAATCCGGCAGCCGCCGGTTCCAAAAGCTCAAGCCGCAAAGTCTAATTGCAGAATCTGTGAAGCCCGGCACAAAATTGAAACTTGAGAGGTAGTATTTCATCTACAATGTCAGTCTTAAGGAGGATGCCAATGCGACGACTCGGTGGCTATTGTAGCTTCATGTGTCTGGTACTTGCTTTCTTCGGCTGCGGAAAGGCGGATACGAATCAGGCTCAAAATCAGCCGCCCGCGGCTCAGCAACCGGCAACACAGGCCCAACCGCCCCAGCAGGCTGCAGCACCGCAGACTCCTGCACAGGCTCAGCCCCCGGAGGCGGTTCCTCAGCCGACGGCGAGGCCCTCACAGGTAACAGGCCAGAAGGCGGCGCAGCCACGGCCGGCAAGCCCGGCCCCGGCAACGCAGGCTCCAAGCCCTGCGGCTCAGCCTCCGGCAGCCCCCGCTACAGGCGGCACTGAGACCAGGCCCAGCGTGCCGGCGACACCCCCGGCCAGACAGCCCGACGAAGTGCCGGTTACACCCCCGAAGGCCCCGCCGGCGCCGCCTCCGCCGCTCGTCGTGGCCTCAGGCTCGCGTCTCGAGATCAGGCTGGTCGATGCTATCGGCTCGGAAACCAGCAAGGCGGGCGACACCTTCCGGGCGACTCTGGATCAAAATCTGGAAGTTGACGGCACGGTGGTGGCACCGCGCGGCAGTCTGCTCAAAGGGAAAGTGCTCGAAGCGAAGCCTTCGGGACGTGTCGAGGGGCGCGCCGCCATGTCAGTGACTCTGACCGGCATTGAGGTCGGGAAAACAACGTATGCCATCCAGACGAACACTCTCGCCTTTCAGGCTGAAAGTACCACCAAGGGCGATGCCCTGAAGATCGGCATCGGTGCCGCGGTGGGCGCCGCGATCGGCGCGATCGCCGGAGGCGGCAAGGGCGCGGCGATTGGCGCTGCCGTCGGCGGCGGCGCCGGCACGGCAACCGTGCTGGTGACCAAGGGCAAGGAAGTGAAGTTCCCGGCGGAAGAGCGTTTCAGCTTCGTCCTGCAGAGCAATCTGGAAATCAGGCGCTGAGGAATTCAGGATTCGAGATTCGAAATTTGAGATCGGATGCTGCGGCTGCAAGTTTCGAATCTCGAATCCGCGCGGCTGTCTGTCGGCAGTATCTATCCGATTTCCCGCCAGTTGTGCCAGTCCGCCGGAGTGTCCTTTCCGGCATCGGTACGGCATTTCAATACCGGCTCAGGCCGGAGATTGAAGATCACTTCCTTTCAGGCCAGGCTGCTGTGACGGAGGTCGGGACGCAGATATTTGCGATTGCAGGCGTCTATCTGCACTTATGCTCAACGCGGCCTCAGCCCGGCCTCCGTCCTCCTGTGGAACATCCGCGAAATGCCCCGCCATAGTACTTCAGGCGGATCCTTACCGAGATGTCCGGTTTCGGTGCCGCCCCGTCCTTTAGGGGTGCACCTTTCCTGAAAATGTGTTAATCCTTTTACCCGTGGCTGCCGGAAATGTCAGGAAAGAGATAAAAACCCGCAGCCCTTTTGCCTAGGAGAGCTGAAGAGTGGGTTCGGCGCAGCACTCCATTTCCGCCTTCTTCCCCGCGTACAACGACGTGGATTCCATCGGCAAAATCGTCCACACGATGGCCTGGCTGCTCCCGAAGCTGGTGACGGACTATGAGATCGTAATCGTGGATGACGGCTCCCGGGACGGAACCGGAGACTTGCTGCGCATGCTTGCGCATGAGTACCCATTCCTCAAGGTCATCCACCACGGCGTGAACCGCGGGTATGGCGCCGCCCTTATTACCGGTTTCGCGAACTGCTCCAAAGACCTGGTCTTTTATACCGATGGCGACGGCCAGTACGACGTCGAGGAACTGCCCCTCCTGCTGCAGGCGCTGACGGATAGTGTGGATCTGGTCAATGGTTACAAGATCTCGCGGGCTGATCCGAAACACCGCATCATTGCCGGCCGCATCTACCAGATCCTGATGCGGTTTTTGTTCCGGTTGAATGTCCGGGATGTGGACTGTGATTTCCGGCTGTTCCGTCGCAGCCTTCTGGCAACCACCCAGCTCACCTGTGATAGCGGGGTGATCTGTGTCGAGATGATGAAGAGGTTTCAGTCTTCCGGCTGCCGGACCGTCGAGGTGCCGGTGCATCATTACCACCGCTCTCACGGAAGCAGCCAGTTTTTCAGGTTCAGGCACCTGCGCAGGGTATTTGTCCAGTTGTTCGTCGCCTGGTGGAAACTTGTCATCAGCCGCGAGCGCGCGCCCGCCGCCCTGCCGCAGACCGAAATCGAAATGCGCAAACTGGACGCTCCCCGTTAACTAGGCGTGTCCGTCCGCAAGCGCGTACATCCGGGAGGACTGCGCCACCTTCGGACCCGGGGGCTCATGCTGGTTCCTTTTCTAGACCTCAAAAGAGAGACAGAACAATACCGCAGGGAAATCGAGCGTGCTGTCGGCCGCGTGCTGCAAAGCGGCCGCTACATCCTCGGCCCGGAGTTGGAGGCGTTGGAGAAGGAATTTGCCTCTTATCTGCAGATCCCCTTTGCCGCGGGAGTCGGGTCCGGCACGGATGCACTGGCGCTGGCCCTGGAGGCCTCCGGATGCATCCGTCCCGGGAAAAACGACGAAGTGATCACCACGGCATTTTCCGCCGCGTTCACGGCGCTGGCGATCTGCAGGGCCGGCGCCGTTCCCCGCTTCGTGGACATCGATCCGCTCACGCTGCAGATTGATCCCGGCCTGATGGAATCGGCGATCGGCGAGCGCACCCGGGCCATCTTGCCGGTTCATCTGTTCGGGCATGCCAGCGACATGAAGCGGATCAATGAACTGGCGAGCAGGCATCAACTGGAGGTTGTGGAGGACGCCTGCCAAGCCCACGGATCCCGGTGGGAAGGGAAGCCGCTGGGTTCCCTGAGCCGCGCAGCCGGCTTCAGTTTTTACCCGACCAAGAACCTGGGGGCTCTGGGGGATGCGGGCATGGTGGTTACTCACGATGCGGATCTGTGGTCCCGGGTCAGGAAACTCCGGCACGGGGGCCAGGGCAGGACCTATGACCATGAACTCCTGGGATGCAATTCCCGTCTCGATGAGGTCCAGGCCGCGGTGCTCCGATGCAAGCTGGAGAGGCTGGAAGCCCGCAACGCCGTGCGCCGGGAGAGGGCGGCGCGCTACGATGAAGCGTTTGCCGGACTGGATCTTGCGCTCCTGCCCGGCATGGAAACACTGGTGCCGAACCGCCACCTCTACCCCGTCCGGTCCTCGCGCAGGGAGGAATTGCGCCGCCACCTGAAGGAAGGCGGCATCGAGACGCTTGTACACTATCCCGTGCCCCTGCCTTCCCAACCCGCATTGCAGCGCTTCGTTCTCACCGGGCAGCAGTTCCCGGCCGCTGAAAAAGCCGCGCGGGAGATCGTTTCGCTGCCGCTGTATCCGGAGCTGACCGAGCAGGAGCTCGAATACACCATTGCAGCCGTGCGCCGGTTTTTTGGACTTTGATGTATGAAGGAAAGCGAATACCTCCACATGTTTGAGGAGGAGGAGCACCATTGGTGGTATGCAGGGATGCGGCTGATCGTCCGCTCCCTGGTGCCGCCGGCTTCGCTCGGGAACAATCCCCGCTTGCTGGATGCCGGCTGCGGCACGGGCTATACCATGGGGTGGTTCCGGCTTCACTATGGCGCAATGATCATGGGCTTCGACTATTATCCGCAGGGCCTGGCTTTCTGCCGGCGGCGCGGGGAGCGCGACCTGGTGCAGGCCGACGCCGCCCGGCTGCCTTTCGCGAAGGATACGTTCGACATGGTGACGTCCTTCGATGTGGTTTCCCACCTGGCGCCAGAAAGCTCCCGTGCCCTGGCACTAGGCGAGTTTCTGCGGGTGCTCAAGCCGGGGGGCAGACTGCTGATGCGCGTTCCCGCCTATGAATGGCTCAAAAGCAGCCACGACGATGATGTCATGACGTACCGGCGCTACGGCGGGCGTGAGTTGCGCGCCGCGCTGATCCATGCGGGATTCCGGCCCCTGCGCATGACTTTTGCCAACACGGTCCTGTTTCCCGCCGCCATGTGCTGGCGCCTGCTGAAAAAGGCCGGCCTGGCCCCGGCAGGATCGGATGTGCGGCCCGGCACCCGAGGGGCGAGCTGGATGAACAGCGTCCTGCTTGCGATCCTGAAAACGGAAGCGGCGCTGTTGCGCGGGGATCGTTTCACGTTCCCGTTCGGGCTTTCCCTGTTCGCTCTCGCCAGCAAGCCGGCTGAGTAGAAGAGGGCACGGGAGTGAGATAGGATTACGGCACTGCAGTATCATCGGACGCTGAAACAGGCGGAAGAAAAGCATAAAAGAAGCGGATATTCCGGGCGCAGGCCCATGAGGGGGTGGGATCGACTGCGCGGGCCGACGCCGCGGTTATGGCTTCTGTGTTCTTCCGCGTTTTTCAGCTTCCGGAAGAGCTTTTGCTGCACTCCTACCGGATCTGGACGCGCACGTCAACCTTGATCCAGGTCCGGTCCTCGGCGTCGGAATCCCGGATGCCGATGATGTGGTACGATCCCCTCCGCGTCGTGGCGCTGACAAATATGCGGGCGGTCTGCCGGGAGTCCAGGGCCCATTTCCTCACGGGCGGCATCGATTGGCTATCCAGGGTGTAGAGCAGGTCGATCGCCCTCGCAGAGAGACCGAACACCTGGTATTGAAGCGTGTCCGCCCCTGCGAGCGCCTGCGGCGGCGTGACCTCCAGCCGCACCCCTTCACGATCCAGAAACTTGGGTACGTTGGCGCCCAGGGCGGATGCCGGGGCCTCTCCAGGTTTCGGCGCCGGCACGACGCCGCAAAGGTATCCTTTGTTGCCCGTGCGCGAACGTACTTCCTGGCACGGCCGGTCTTCGATCGCCACACCGAAGTAGGCGATCGTGGGGCGTGCCACCTCGATCTCATCGGCATTGGAAACGTACAGAAGAGTGCGCGCGATATCGTACTGTGCCAGCAGGTCGCGGATCCGCTGGTCGAGTTTCGCGTTGCGCCCGGGAAAAACGAAATTGGAGGATAGGCGCACAAACCGCGTCTCCGGCGGGAAGCGAGGAATGATATAGGACGTTCCCTCATCCCCAACCATCAAAACGAGGCTCTTGTCCAGGTCCGGAACCTGCGGAATCTCCACTTTGAGGAAGCTGTCGTCGAACTCCTGTCTGCCGTAATTGATCGGCGTGACGCTCAGAACGATCGTCAGATTGAGCAGCAGGGATGCCCCCAGAATCAGGACCCGGCTGCGGAAAAAGTAAGACAGCGCCAGCGCGAGGAAGGTTGGGGCGAGCAACTCCAGGACCGACAGATAGCGGTACACGGAAAAGATGTACTGCCACGCCGCATAGGAGATGACAAAAAACAGGGTGAGCATCCCCAGGCACCAGTGCTCCCGCCGCTCGACGGCGTGGGCCGCCAGATCGCGCGAACGCCGGAGCAAGCGGAACAGGGCCCACCCGGCGAGCAGGAGAGTGGCGGCATAGCAGCAGGCGAGCCGCGCGTCACGAAAATCGATTTCGCCTGCCAGGTGGTTTTTCCGGGTGAAAAAGAACGGGTAAAAGAGAGTCTCCTGCCAGGTGCGCGGCATGAACCGGCCGTCCATGGCGTTGAGCAGGTCATAGTAGGGCGAGCGAAAAATGTTGTTCAGATACGGATAGACCGGATTCAGAAACTCCCGATAGAGGATGATTCCCCAGAAGCCATACGCCGCCAGGAATCCGACCGTGAGCCCGCCGTAAAATGCGATCAGCGGCCCCACACGCCTTGTCACGACGGGCAGCACGATCGCCAGGCTAACCGCCAGGGCGGCGGCATATACGATCACGGTGAGCTTCAAGGCAAACGCCACACCGACGGCCGCGCCGCCGATCCAGAGCGGAAGGGCGGATCCGAATCCGGGCCGCCGGTCCGACAGCAGGTAACGGATGACCAGCAGCATCCCTGCCAGCGTCAGCACGCTGACCATGTTGTCCCCGAAGGTGGCGCCGAGTTCCATGATGTTGATGACGCCGTAGAATCCCGCGGCCGCATTCCCCAGGCTCAGCAGCTCCCTGTAGGGCCGCTGCCACCGTCGGAACAGTGCCTGGGAAATCTGGAACACCAGGAAAAAGTTCAATCCCTGAATGGCTCCGAAGAGAGCCGCCGCCACCACGCCCGGCAGATGTTCCAGCATGAGATAGCTGAGAACATGAAGGAGGGGGTTAAAGAAACTCTGCACCTGTGCGGCGCCAAAATCGTACAGGATCGGCTTGTGGAGGAATGCATAGCCGCTATAAAAGTGATAGTTGAGAACATCCCAGCCGACGTCCTGCCCCAGGCTGACGGCGATCCATGCCGAAACCGCCATGGAGAGGACGAGCACCAGCGCCCAATGTCCGATGCCGGGCCCTGCACGCGCGCCGTCTGTGTCCGCGAGTCCCAGAGCGCCTCGCGTTGGCTGATCGTATTCGTTCATTTCCATCCACAGCCTCATGCGATCATTCCGGGCGCAAGAGGGTGTCCATTGGACATCCTCGCAATCCCGAAACGCGGTCACTATACCGCATCGATCTCATTCCCTGCACGCAAAACCATCGTGTGCCGGGCAGCCCGTGATCAACGGACGCGGGTGCGCTTTCTCGCTACAACCAGAAGATTTTTTCCCACCAGGGGCGAGGTGATCCGGTCCAGCAATCGGCTCAACGGGAACGCATACCGGTCAAATGCCCTCAGTCCCAGAGGATCGAGATCTCCCCGGGGGTTTCCGAGGAGCCGAAAAAGCAGGGTGGCGAAAAAACCCAGAACGTCCGCATAGGAGCACTGAAGTATGTGGAAGCCCTGAGCCCGCATTTTGCGCATCAGCGGCCGGGCCCGATACCTCCGGAGGTGACCCACCTTGCGGTCCATCGACGAAAAGAGGATCTGGAATGCGGGAACATAGACCACCAACAGGCCGCCCGGCGCCAGAGTCCGATGAAGTAGCTGCAATGCGGCGTCGTCGTTTTCGATATGCTCGAGGACGTTCAATGCGTACGCGCCGGCAAACTGTTCCGCACCGGCCGCCTGCAGGGATGGGGCACAGGCAAATCCCAGCGCCCGCAGTTGGCTGGCAAGGGCCGGATCGGGCTCGATGCAAGTCATCGAAAAGCCGAGTTCCCGCATTTTGCCGGCGAAGTAGCCGATGCCGGCGCCAAAATCGAGGATCTCCTTCCTGCCACGCAGGTGTTTGGCAAGCATCTGGACCAGGAAGGCGTTGTAGTTCCTGGCTGCGGCCATTGCCTCCAGGTTATCGGTTCCCGAATATGTGAAATCACGGACGTGAGAGTCGCTCTGCGTCATGGCAGCGAAGCCTCCGATCCTGTTGCCGGTCAGATATGGATTCCAGGATACGGAATCTCACTCAGCCCTTGGCATCGGCAGCAATAATAAGTACTATTGCGGCTGCCGTGAAAGAGAAACCTGCACTCGCCATTCTGATTCCCTGCCACAACGAAGAGACCACCATCGGCAAGGTTATCGAGGATTTCCGTGCCCAGCTTCCCGATGCGGCAATCTACGTCTTCGACAACTGCTGCACCGACCGTACGGCGGCGATTGCCGGGGAACACAAGGCCCGGGTAATCTACGAACCCCGAAAGGGAAAAGGGTTTGTGGTGGAATCCATGTTCGCGGCCGTCAGGGCGGATTTCTACGTTCTTGTGGATGGCGACGATACGTATCCTGCAGAATGTGTCCACGACCTTCTGACCCCGGTTTTGGCGGGAAAAGCGGACATGGTGGTCGGTGCGCGTCTCTCCCAATACGAACAGGAGAGTTTTCGCCCGCTGCACGTTTTCGGCAACCGCCTGGTGTGCAACCTGATCAACAGGATTTTCCGCGCCCAGCTTTCGGACATCATGAGCGGCTATCGGGCCTTCAGCTGCAAGGTGATCCAGCGTATTCCGGTGGTCTCGTCCGGTTTTGAAGTCGAGACGGAACTTACCGTGCAGATGCTTTACTACCGGCTGAAGATAGCCGAAATCAAAGTTCCCTATCGCGGCCGGCCGGGAGGCAGCGTCTCCAAGCTCCGCACCCTGCCGGACGGCTTTCGGGTCCTCTGGAAACTCTTCAGCCTGTTCCGCAATTTCAAGCCGCTGACCTTTTTCGGCAGTCTTGGAATCCTGGTCTTTCTGCTGGGCGTCCTGGCGGCAATCCCGCCGGCCTATGGCTACATCCGGAGCGGCTACCAGGAGACGACGCACGCGTTCCTGGCAATTCTTGCTCCCAGCCTGATCCTGTTGTCCTCGGGCCTGGTGTTTTTCGGCCTCTTGCTCCACGCGATCAACTGGCGTCTGAAGGAACTCCACAATGTCATGATCAGGCGCCACCTCTAGTCCGGTTCGCCGGCGCAGGACCGGGACCGGGACCGCAGGTCGAGACCAGCTATGCATTCGTACTCATGTGCCGGAAAAGACGAATACCGGGCTCTGTTGAACAGTGATCCGTTCGCGTCCCGCTACCGGTTTCTCTGCCATCTGGCCGAGCTCTACAGGAAGCAGACATCATTTACCATCCCCGGGATGTGTGAGGTCTGCGACCTTCCCGTCGATTTCCTTACCGATCACCAGTGCGGGATGCGCATCGAACACGGCCTTCCCTGGCCGAACTGGCGGGAAAGACAGGTCTGCCCGGGCTGCGGGCTGGCCAGCCGGCAGCGCATGGCCTTTGGCTTCATGAAGGACCTGGTGGCGCGCCGGGCGCCGTCGCGGGATTACACCCTGTACATGATGGAAATGGTGACCCCGATATTCAGCTGCGCCCGGAAGATGCTTCCCGGCATCACCCTGATCGGAAGCGAATATCTCGGGCCGGACTTCCAGGGCGGCAGTGTCGTCCGCGGCGTCCGGCACGAGGACGTCTGTCGGTTGAGCCTTGCGGATGAGTCCGTCGACCTGGTCGTCAGCAACGACGTCATGGAACATGTCCCCGATCCGGGAAAGGGCTTCGGCGAGATATTCCGGGTATTGCGCCGCGGCGGCATCCTGTTTCTCACGATCCCGTTTCACTCGGGAAATGAGACCACGGTCGTGCGGGCGGAAGTGCGCGCCGGCAAGGTAATCCATCACCTGCCGGCGGCATATCACGGCAACCCCGTATCACCCGAGGGCTCCCTCGTATTCACCGATTTTGGCTGGGATGTTCTCGCCATGCTGCGTCGAGCCGGCTTCGCCCAAGTTGAGGTAAAGGTGATCTGGAGCTACCTGAACGGCCACCTTGGGATCCCAATGGAGTATTTTACCGCCTCCAAACTTTAGATATAACGCGTCTTCGGTAGTTTATGAAAATGCGGATCTGCTTCAATCTGGAGTTGATTTCCTGGCAGGATGGTCTATAATTCTATTTCGCGCTTGAATTTTTAGGAAAAAGACCTAAATTATCGTGCGAAGATCGCCGGACTGATCGAGGTTACAGCTCATCTGTCCGAATCGCCGGGCGGAATCCCATGCAGCACCGAGAGATTGCCCAAGCCGAAGAAAGATTGGTAAATCATTTTTTTGTGGAGGATCCAACAACATGCCATTGCTTATCAACGAAGAGTGCATCAATTGCGGTGCTTGCGAGCCCGAGTGCCCCAACAAAGCAATTTACGCCGGCGGTGAGGAGTACGAGCTGAACGGCCAGACTTTTCCAGGCCTGTCGGAGGAATACTATTACATCGTCCCGGCCAAGTGCACGGAGTGTATCGGTTTTCACGACGAAAAACAGTGCGTGGCCGTGTGTCCTGTCGATGCGTGCGTCGAAGATCCGGCGCATATCGAAACCAAAGAGCAGCTCCTGGCAAAGGCGAAGAGTCTGCATCCGGACAAGACCTTCTAGTCCTGCTCGCGTTTCTGATTCATCACTCAGGGACTGGCGCCCGCGATGCGGCGCCCGTCCCTGTTTTTTTAGGTGGCGGCCTCACGGGGAACCATTCCATGAGCTCAAAGCAGATCCGGTCCGTGTTCGTCATTACCTTGGTGGTTGTTGTTTGCTGGCTGACCGTGCCGCTATGGGGCGGAGGCGAAGACACCGCACCCTCGGTCCCGCAGGCTCCCCCGGCTTTCGATGCGGAGCAGGCATTCCGGTCGACCGAGGAATTCGTGACGCAGAATCCTATGCGGTTGCTGGGAAGTCTCGAGGCACGGCAGGCAACCGGCTATCTGCAGGGAGTCCTGCAGCATCTCGGGTACGCGGTCAGTTTTTCGCATTTTGACGCTCTGGTAGCGGGGCGCCGCCAGGCAGGGCGTAATATCGTGGCGTTCAGAGCAGGCTCGTCCCCCGGGATCATTGCGGTGGCGGCGCACTATGACACGGCGCGCACAACCGTTCAGGGTGTGGCGGACAATGGCGCCGCAGTCGGCGTCCTGCTTGAGTTGGCGAGGGTCTTCAGCATCTCTCCCCCGCAGCACAGCCTGTTGATCCTGGCGTCCGACGGCGGTGAGTGGAGTCTGTCCGGGGCGGCGGATATCGCCGCGAACTACCCCGGCAGCCGGAATTTCATGGCTGTCCTTACGCTGGATGGCGTGAGCGTCGGGGAACTGGCGGGACTCCGGCTCGACACCGAGGGGCAGATCAGCGGTTACACGCCGCCGTGGTTGCGGGGGCTTGCCTTCCGGGCGGCAGGCGCCCAGGGCGTGCCGGTGCTCACCCCTTCGGGCTTTCGGGAATATTTCCAGCACGCTCTCGCCTTGGCCCGTACCGAGCAGGGCCCTTTCCTCAAGGCGGGGATTCCGGCCATCAACCTGGGCAGCGAATCGGCTGATCCGACCCACGCGAAGCGAATCTATCATTCGTCTCAGGACACGATTGCCAACCTGAAGGCCGAGAGCCTGAGGAAATACGGCACAGCTGCCGAGCGCATCCTGCGTGCGATGGACGGCCTCGGGGCCGTTCCTGCCGGGTCCATGAAATCCTTTGCCTGGAAGGATGACGCATTTGTTTCAGGGTGGGCGGCGACTGTCCTGCATGTCCTTGCCTTTTTGCCCTTTTTCGCCATGGTGGCCTTTGGATGGGCACGCTGCCGGCGATCGCTGCACGCAGGCACGGTTCTGCGGGAAAGCATCTTTTTCCTGGCATGGCTGGTTCCGTTTTTTCTGATGTTTTCCCTGATCCTTCTTTTCCGGCTGTTGAGATTCCTGCCGTTGAGCGGCTTGTACCCGGCTCCACTGAAGGATTCTGTTCTCGAAAGCCCTGCGTGGGGGCTGATGACGGGTGTCCTGGCCGGCGCCCTTGTCATCGGAGTCGGCCTGCATTTTCTGGCCCGCTATCTTACGCGAGGGCAACCGCGCACATTTGATGCGTCCCGGACCCTGCTGATGACGTTCCTCCTGATCGTCGTCGTATTGGCACTGCTTTACAATACCTACTGGGCCGTGACATTCCTTGCCTTTCCTGCTCTGCTCTGGGGAGCGATTGGCCGGGGACGAAGTGTCGGCGGCCGCATAGCCGGGGCTTTGATGATCCTGGCCGCCGGCTTCACCTTCTATATCATGGCGGTTTTTGCCGCGAGCAGTCTGGACGCAGGATGGCGGCTACTCTGGTATGCGACACTTGCCTTGAGCAGCGGCATGCTGCAGTGGCAGGGCTACTTTCTTGCGGCTTCGGCGACGGTGCTCGGCCTGCGCTTCCTTTCATTGCAGTTCTCGAATTCGGAAGTCGTGTAGCCTGTCCCCCGAAATCCTACCTGGCGGTAATGGTCTCGAGGCCGTGGGCGTGCGGACCGGTTTCACGGCGGCGCAGGAGCCACGCAAATACCAGGCCAAACAGGCCCAGGCTCGAAAAGATCCACATGCCGAGGGTGTATCCCTGAGGATGCTGCGCGCTTGCGTTCGAGATGTCGTTGGCCCAACCGATCAGCAGGTTGAAACCCGCCAGGCCGATATTCTGGATCAGGGTCATCAGGCCGTACGCGGTGCCGAGCTTTTTCTCCTCGACAATATAGGCCACCGACGGCCACATCACCGCAGGGATCAACGAAAATGCAATGCCCATGAGAGCCATGGGCAAGTAGAGTGTGACCTGCGAGTAGGCCATGATCAGGTAGACGGGCACCATCAGCAGCGAACCGAACATCATGAACAGGGCCCGCCTGCCCACCCGGTCCACCAGCAGGCCGAACAGGGGGGTGCAGATCATGGCGAACATGGTGAGCATGCTCGAGAGAAAGCCTCCCAGTTCGCGCGACACCCCGTGCGCCTCCATGAAGAACTTCACGGCAAATGTCTGGAACGGGAAGATCCCGGAGTAGAAGGTGACGCACAGGGCGACGATGAGCCAATACGATATGCCGAAATTCCAGATGTCCCGGAACTTCACCTTATCGATGGCGCCCTGCCGGCCGAGGGCGTAGCGCGATTCCGCGCCGCGCTCGAGGATCCAGTACAGGATGGCGCCGACGACGCACATCACTCCGAACGTGGCGCTGATGATCAGGGGCCGTTGCCAGCTTTCATAGAATCGGTGCCCCCAGGACGGTGAGTTTAAGGCGGCAAAAGATCCCAGGCGCGCGATCGTCAGATTCACGCCGAAAGCAAAACTGAGCTCTTTGCCCTTGAACCACTTGGCGATGGCAGTGGTGACGGCGACGATCAGCGATTCTGCCCCGAGGCCGAACACTAGACGGCCGGCTGCCATGATCCAGAGCGTTCCGGAGACCGCCGTCAGCGCCGCGCCCAGGACGCAGAGCATGGCGAAAAGGAAGGTCGCCTTCCGTGTGCCGATGTAATCGATGATGATGCCGCCGATCAGCACCATGAAGATGTTCGGGATGCTGTAGATCGCGTTCAGGAGACCGATGTCGGAGTCGCTGAAATGCAGTTGGGCTTTCAACACATCCGCCAGCGGACTGATGCTGTCGTAGACATAGTAATTGCCGAACATAGCAAGGCTGATGAACACGAGCACGGCCCAGCGGAATAGAACGGGTGCTTGCGGTCGCTCTTCGATCAAGTTCGTCCCTCCCATGCGGATTTTGCCTTTGCGGCGTCAGTTAGCGGCGGCGACCACTCCCCGCAGAGTCTTGATGTGTGCTTCGACGTAGGCGAGATCTTCGGGAGAGCTTGCCTTCTTGACGTAGTACTCCAGGTCTGCCAAGGCCTGGGAAAAGAGACTGGTCTGCATGTGGAGCAATCCCCGATCCCGGATTTCGGACAGGGTGCCGGGATGCAGCATGAGGATGCGCTCTACAACCGCGAGGGCTTTGTTGTATTCCTCTGCCTGGTAATAAATTCCCTTGAGGTTGAACAGCATGCGGGTGGCCATGGCCTTTTTCTCCATCGCCTTGAGGTAGGCCGGCTGGACCGGAACGGAGCCACCGTAGACGCGGTCCAGCATTTCCTGACAATCCTCCAGGCTCAGCACTCTCCCCATGTGAAATGGATCGATCAGGATCTCGCGCTCCTGGGAGCGGCATTTCACGATGAAGTGCCCGGGGAACCCCACACCCTGGACCTCGAAATTCATGCGGCGCGCCACTTCGATATAGATCACGGACAGCGAGATAGGGGTCCCCTGTCGGCGATCCAGGACTTCATTGAGGTAGCTGTTGCGCGGATCGTTGAAGTCGTCGACAATCCCGCGCAGAGCTTCCTGGACAAAAAGCACTTCATTGAGGCTCTCGAGCAGGTTGCTGGAGGAGCGGTCGTTGCCGGCCAGCACGTCGGTGCGGACGGCGAGGGTGTCCAGCTTGCGCAAATAGCTGGCGATATCGAGCTGGGGATATTCCTCCAGCCCGATGGCCAGGGCTACCCGATCCAGCGGGAAAACGGTTTCGTCCAGGGCCGCCAGCTCGGCAAACACCTTGCGCGCCATGAGAATGTCGTCGATCACGGCTGCTCCTCGAAGTATCCGGCAGGCAGGCCGGCTGCGGTGCGTGCCGGCCGTGGTCCGCGGGCGAACCAAACAAGGTACTTATATCAGCCAGTTCTTTATGCAGCAAGGTGATTCGCAGACCGAGCCCATATCACGGGAGACAACGGCAGAGATCGTTCTGCCGTTGTCCCGGGCAGGGCTAATGCCGGATTCCGGGCAGCCGCCGCCCGCATCTCAGGGAGCATCGGATCGCGCAAATCCGGTTGACAAGTCGGGCATTTAGGCTAGTATCCAGGCGGGGACGCCCATGGACAATGAGCCATCCGACATCTGTGAGTTTGAGAGCAGCCAGCTGATACTCCGCCTGGATGTGACTTTCGCCGCCACGGTAAGCGCCATTGCTCCTATTGTGGAGCGGATCCTGAGCCTGGCAAAAGAGAGCAGTTGCATTGCCGGCAAGGAGTTTGAGGTCCAGCTGGCGCTCTATGAAGCGCTCACCAATGCGGTGATACACGGCGCCAGAGAGGATGCCGCCAAGACGGTGGAAGTATCCGCCTGCTGCGATCAGTCGAGGGGAATGCTGATCGTAGTGCGCGATCCCGGCCCGGGATTTGCGCCGGATGCGATTCCCAGTCCTATTCAGGGCGAGCGGATCTTCGCCTCTCACGGCCGGGGCATTTTTCTGATCAACCGGATGATGGACAAGGTCGACTTCAAACGGGGCGGCACCGAGATCCGCATGCTTAAGCGATAGATCCCCCGCAGATCGCATCCTGACTCAGTGCTCCAGAATCCAGGCGGCGATGTCGGCGATGACCTCTTCAACCACATGGCCTGGCCTGGCATAATCCTGCGGCGTGCCGGGACCGGTGCCGGGAGCGGCACTGGGCATGAATAAGTGAGTCAGCCCGGCGTAGAGCCTGAAGGTTGCGGTGCTCTTCCCTCCCAGCACCGCCTTCCAGCCATCGAAGTCCTTCAGCGTCACCTGGTAGTCGCGCGCACCCTGGAGCACGAGGATCGGGATTTTCAGGCCTGCAGCCGTCTCGGCAGGATGATAGCTGCGCAGATCGAGGAAATACGAACCCGGAAGGCGCGAGCCGAGGAGATCGATAGTGGCTGCGGATCCCGGCGCGAGATCCTGAATCTCCTTGGCTGTCCTTTCCGCGGCCTCAATCTGTTTGGCTGCGGCAGCGGCATCGGTTCCGGGCAGGGTCGCCAGATATTTAAGCTGTTCGATGACCGACTGTTCCAGAGGTCGGCAGCTTCCGGCCATGACAATGATACCGGCGATATTGCCGTTGCCTTCAGCGATGCGGGGGGCGAGCATCCCGCCCAGGCTGTGGCCCAGCACGTAGATTTTCCCGCCCCGGATCTCCGGAGCGCCGGCCAGCAGGGAAACGGCTGCCCGGGCATCGTCGACGGTCTCCTCCTTGACGGTGAAACCTGCGGCAGCCGGCTCTTTGAGCTCGGCCATCTTCAGAGTTCGCTTTGTGTAGCGCAGCACCGCGATGCCCCGGCCGGCCAACCCCCAAGCCAGATCCTTGAACGGCTTGTTGGGGCCGATGGTTTCGTCACCGTCGTGGGGACCGGAGCCGTGCACCAGGACTATTGCGGGGAAGGGACCGGTACCCCGCGGTAGGGTGAGGATTCCCGGTAATTGCCATTTGCCGGATCCGATGACGACCTGCCGTTCCTCGAAGGCGGCCGGTCTGGCATAGCTTGGGGCACTCCACTCCGCTTGCGGCCCGCTCGGAGCGAAAAACATGCCCGCAAGTTTTCCCGCGGCATCGAAAACCAGCCTGAGGTCCAGAGAGGTCTTTTCGAACTGACAAGTTACGGATACTACATGATAGCCCTGCTGGATCTCGGCCCGGGTTCCTGCGATGGCGCGGAACGGGCCGGTTTTGGCCAGAAGATCGTCGAGAATCGCCGCCAGCTTGGCGGGCGGGATGGCCTCCGCCATGCGTTCCGTCGATTGAGACGCCACTTTGTCAAACTGGCGGGCGAACAGGTCCGCAGCCAGAGCCTTGGCCTGTGCCGTGAAATCCTGAGCCGGCAGTGCGGCCAGCCATAACGGAACGGAAACGACCAAAGATGCCAGAGTTCTCGGTAACATTTGACTCCTCTCCTAGGTTGCGTACTTTTCGGCCACCTTGCGATAGGCATCACGAAAAGGCATGCCCGCCTCGACCAGCCTGTAGGCTTCCTCCGTCGCGTATATTTCGGCGGTGCAGGCCTGCCTGCACCTGGCAGCGTCCACCTGGAACTTTTCAATAACCCGCGTTACGATTGCCAGGCTGCTGCCGGTGATCTCGATGCTTTCCATCAGCGGTTTCTTGGTCTTCTGCAGGTCACGGTGGTATCCGGACATCAGGTTGCCGATGATTCCTCTGATCATGAATTCGTTGGCGATGACCGTGTGGTATTGCGCCCGGGCGATTTCCAGGACATCAGGATTGCGCTTCTGAGGCATGATGGAGCTGCCGGTGCAGAGGTTCCTGGGCAGGCGGACGAAACCGATCTCATCCATGGAAAACAGGATGAGGTCCGAACTTATCTTGTTCAGGTCAAACATGACGTCGGCAAGGGCGGAGACCACGATCGCTTCAAACTTCCCGCGGCTGTTCTGCACATAAAGCGGACTTTTCTGCAGCCTGGAAAATCCCAGATCGCGGGCGGTCTGCCGCCGGTCGAGACGGAACACCGGAACTCCGAATCCGGCGCCTGTGCCCAGGGGATTCCTATCCAGCAGCTCGAGCACCGCCCGGATCACGATCCGGTTGTCTTGCAGGCTTTCGGCGGCCGCGCGCAGCCAGGCAGCGAAAGTCAACGGCATTGCTTTCCGGGCATGGGTGTACCCGGGCATGGTTACGTTCCCCAGTTGCCGCGCTCTGCGCCGCAAGGCGCGGACACAGGCGTCGAGCCGATGCTGCAGATCGAGAAGCTGGTCGCGCGCATACAGGCGGATCGCGGTGGCGACCTGATCGTTCCGGGATCTGGCCGTGTGGATTTTTTTCCCCAGATCGCCCAGCGCCGCGACGAGATGTTTCTCGATGGCCGTCAGTCCATCCTCGTCCTCGGCAGCAATCCGGAACCTGCCGCGCTCGGCCAGTTCCTGGATGCGATTCAGCTCGCGGACCAGCCTGCGTCGCTCACCTTCGGTGAGGACGCCGGCCTTCCGCAAGGCTTTTGCATGGGCAACGGAGGCGATGCAGTCGTATTTCAGCAGCGCACGATCCAGCAGGTAGTCGTCCCCCACCGTGTAACGTTCCACGTCCCTGTCGAGCCTGTAGCCTTTTTCCCAGAGCTTCATTTCATACCCCAGGCGTGTTTCTTCCTGTTCATAATGGCATTGTGGGCCATCAGCCGGATGGCGTTGATCTTGATGAAGCCCGTGGAATCCCCCTGGTTGAAGCCGCCCTCGATATCCATGCTGGAGAGGTCCTGATCGTACAGAGAGCTCGTCGATTCCCTGCCGATCACGAACGCATTCCCCTTGTAGAGCTTGAGGTAGACCCGGCCGTCGATCACCTCCTGACTCTTGTCGATGGCCGCCATCAGGAAATCCATCTCGGGGCTGAACCAGAAGCCATAGTAGATCAGTTCCGAGAGCTTGGCCGTGAGCATGTCGCGCAGCCGCATGACCTCGCGGTCCATGGCTACGCCCTCAATATCCTTGTGAGCGATGTGCAGAATGGTGCCGCCGGGGGTTTCATAGATGCCCCGGGACTTGATGCCGACGAAGCGGTTCTCCACCATATCCACCCGGCCGATGCCGTGAATGCTCCCCAGCCTGTTCAAATACATGAACAACGGCAGAGGGCTCGTCTCGACGGTGCCGTCGTCCAGGTTTTCCACACGGACCGGGATGCCGTCCTTGAATTCGACCATGATCCGGGTCGGCTTTGCGGGCGCATCTTCGGGATCGACGGTCCGCGAGTAGACATCCTTTGTCGGTTCGAGCGCGGGATCCTCGAGGATCCCGGACTCGTGGCTGATGTGGAAGAGGTTCTCATCCTCGCTGTAAGGCTTGCCTGCAGTTGCCTGGACCGGAATGCCATGGAGTTCGGCATATTTCATAAGGTCCGGCCTCCCTTTGAAGTCACGAAGGAACTCCGCGTCTTTCCAGGGTGAGAGCACCTTGATGCCCGGTTTCAGGGCGTAATAGGAGAGCTCGAACCGTACCTGGTCGTTGCCCTTGCCGGTGGCGCCGTGCGCAACATAGGCGGCATTTTCGGCATTCGCGATCTCGATCTGCTTTTTCGCAATCAGCGGCCTGGCTATGGAAGTGCCTAGCAGGTAACGTCCCTCGTAGAGCGCGTTTGCCTTGATCACAGGGAAGATGTAATGGATGACGAATTCCTCTTTAAGATCCTCCACATAAACCTTCGAGGCTCCGGTTGCCCGTGCCTTCTCCCTGATCCTGTCAAAGTCCTCCTGCTGCCCGACATCTGCGACATAGGCGACAACCTCATAGCCCTTAAGCACCAGCCATTTCAGAATTACCGAAGTATCGAGGCCGCCGCTGTAAGCGAGCACCACTTTTCCGTCAGTCATCTCTTTCCTCCGCGTGGCAGTGGATCTGCGATCTGCAAAGGATAGCGGATAGGCATCGCCGGCTCAATTGATAACTGGTTTCCCCGGCGTGAG
>Ga0316620_10000101_pt1 | contig 33840 bp, 25 predicted proteins | sample OWC_Aug_M1_C1_D5_FD_207651 | JGI IMG/M metagenome (GOLD analysis project Ga0316620, IMG submission 207651) | Wetland soil microbial communities from Old Woman Creek delta, Ohio, United States - OWC_Aug_M1_C1_D5_B | ecosystem: Environmental > Terrestrial > Soil > Wetlands | place: USA: Ohio...
GCTCGACGTACTGCCGAGTACGCCTCCCTCGCTCGCGCCGCGCAAACCCCACATCTTGAGGCACCTCGCGACCCTCGCGACGAACAGGGTGAGAAGATCGGGCTAGCGCAGCAGGGCGCCACCGAGACGCTGGACCAGGATCACGAACTCGCCCAGTTCGGGCAGTGGATCGCCGTCGCGGTCGGCTATCAGCAGTCCGAGCACCGAGCTGCCGACCCCGAGCGGCACGACCGCCGTGTCGAAGGGGAGCTGCTCGACACCGAGAACCCGGGCCAGCTGTCGTGCTCCGGCCGCCTCCGGGTCGATGCCGATCACGGGCTCACGGGAGCGGATCACCCGCTCGAGAAAGCCGACCCCTCGCGGCAAGGCCGAGCCGCCGCGGGCCAAGGGGTAGCCGTACCCGGCTCGACAGCGAATCGCCGTGTCCTCGACCTCGAGCACCGCCCCGCGGGTCAGCGAGCCTGCCGCCAGCTGCAGGAGCGGCGACAGCGCCTGGTCCGAGTCGGTCTCGTGAAGCAACGCGTCGACCAGCCCCGACACCGCGTGCTGGAGCTCGGGCTCCTCGAAGGCGCCACGGTGCGCCAGCTGACGGTCGACGACCGTGGTCAGGGCGGTCAGGAAGCGCTGCAGGGTGCCCCCGCTCTCACCCTGGGGGGACGGCATCAAGAAGGCCACGCCGGCGCCGATCAATCGGTTCACCCGGGACGAGTCTCCGAGCGGTCCGACCCAGACCACGGGCACCCTCGGCATCATCTGGGAGGCGGACTGCACGAGCCCGATCCAGTCCTCCTCCTGGCCGACCCTGGCAGAGGGCAGGCGCTGGTGCACCACCAGCACGTCGAGCTCCTCGAGGGCGACCTGCGAGGGGCCCGGGTAGGAGCGCAAATTCCAGCCGCGGCGCCGCCAATCTGCCTCCAGGGTTCCGCGCCACAGCCTCGGATCGACGCTCACGACGCCCACCTGGGCGAAGAGCAGCTCCTCGGGCGCGGTGCGCTCGAGGTCAGATAGGAGATTGTCGAGAGGGTTGTCGAGGGGGGCCTTGGGGAGCACGTGGATATTGGCCCGGGCAGAGGTCGGGCGCGAGAAGTCGATGAGGTCACCGGCGGCGAGCTGCTCGAGGTCGACCTCGGAGGAGTAGGAGGCCCGCTTGTGCCCGGCCCAGGACAGGGCGGTCTCGGCATAGGCCGTCAGGGGCAGCGTGATCGCCTGCTCCGCCTTCAGCTCGCAGGGCTCGAAGAGGAAGGTCCCATCGTTCGAGCGCAGCACGCGACCGGCTCGCTCGAGCTCCTCGTCCGAGGCGACCGGGGCCCTTCCTTCCACGACCTCCAAGCGCAGCTCACCCTCACCCGTGGAGATCTCCAGCACGCCGGTGAACGCCGCCGCCGACAGCACCCGCAGGAGGCTCGGAGGCGCCAGGTGCTTGAGGTTCCCGGAGAATCCTCGCTTCACGACCCACCTCGGACCGAGGCGCGGACGGTGAAGCTCTGCACCTCTCCCCCATCGAGCTCCAGCTCCCGGCGTTCGACCACCTCTCCCTCGAGCTCGACGACCAGCGTCCAGCGACCGGGCAGGAGGCCGGAGAAGCGGCCCTCTGGCTTGAGCAGCGCGCGGCGGGTCTCTCCCCCCGGGCCGTGGAGCACGGCGATGGCCTCGTGCGCCGGCGCGAGCGCGTCGTCCTCGACCAGCCGGCACACCAACTCGACGCCGCGATTGGGGCGAAGGGGCCGCCCGTCGCGGACGGGAAGGCGTTCGAGTCGCGCGTCGCCAGGCGACAGCACCTCGAGCTCGGGCACCTGCTGGACGGCATCGGCGAAGACCACGTGCTTGGCGGAGATGACCCACAGGCCGAGGGTGGGGTCGGTCGGGACCCAACCCGCGCCCGCGAGCTTGCACTCGACCCACCTGTGGGGGATGCCCGCGTTCCCCTCGACGAGCAGGCCGCTGACGGTGCGGGCCTCGAAGCCGGTCGCGAGGAGCAGGGCGGTGGTCAGGTTGGCGAGACCCGAGCAGCGACCGCGGCGTCGGCCGAGAATCGACGACGCGTCCTGCGGACCGGCGTCCTCGTTGTCGAGCTTGACGTGGGAGAGGACCCAGCCCAGGACATTGGTGGCGACGTCGAATGCGCTCGCCTCGGGCCTGATCTCGGAGAGCAGTGTCGCTGGCAGGGCGAACCCGGCAGGCATCCCCTGCGGCGGGGGGACCCGGACCTCGGCGTACGAGCCGGTGGCGCCGACCGGCGTCAGCGAGGTGGTCACGCGGACCACGACCGCGCCGCTGGCGCCGGGGGTGACGGTCTGGAGGTAGCCGTTGGCCGTGAACGGGATCGGCAGCTGCTCGCCCCGCATCAGGTAGACGGCGTCGTCGCCCCAGGCGAGCGGCGCCAGGAGAGCGGCGGCGAGCAGGGCGAGGCACCTCATGCGCCGCCGCTCTTGCGCTTGACGAAGCCGTCGAGGACGCCGTTGACGAAGCGGGCCGACTCCTCGGCGCCGAACTTCTTGGCGATCTCGATGGCCTCGTCGATGACCACCGCGTGCGGCGTCTGAGTCTGGTGCTGGAGCTCGTAGAGGGCGAGCCGGAGGATGTTGCGGTCGACCGTGGCCAGGCGCTCGAGCCTCCAGTGGGCGGTCTGGCGGCTGAGCTCCTCGTCGATCTCCTGGAGGTGGCACAGGGTGCCCTGGAGGAGCTGATCCGCGAACTCGCGCATGGACTCGGAGGCGTTCTTCCACTCCTCGAAGTCGCGCTGCATCTCCTCGGGTGGCTTCCCGGTCAGCTCGTGCTGGTAGAGCAGCTGCAGGGCCAGCTCCCTGGCCCGACGGCGCGTGCCCATCTAGCGCCCTCCGTCGAGACCCCGATAGAGGCGAGCCATCTCGATCGCGGCCAGGGCGGCCTCCCAGCCCTTGTTGCCCATCTTGGTGCCGGCGCGCTCGACCGCCTGCTCGAGGGTGTCGGCGGTGATCACGCCGAAGCTCATCGGCACCCCGGAGCGCACGGCAGCCTGAGCCAGACCCTTGGCAACCTCGGCGGCGATCAGGTCGAAGTGGGCAGTGCCACCGCGGACCAGCGCGCCCAGGCTGATGATGGCGTCGTAGTCGCCGCCGGCGGCGAGCTTGGCCGCCAGCATGGGGATCTCCCAGGCCCCGGGGACGCGAAACACGGTGATGCTTTCGGAGTCTGCGCCGTGGCGGAGCAGGCAGTCCAGGGCGCCCGACTCGAGGCGGGAGGTGAGGGCCTCGTTGAAGCGGCTGACGACCAGTGCAAAGCGAAGGCCAGAGGCTTCGAGCTTAGCTTCGATGACCTGCACGGCGGTACTCCTCCAGAAGACACATTGTAGCCGCATTTGGACCGAACGGACATCGTCAGCTCGACTGCGATACCATCGTCGAGTCGATGGTAGGAGTGCTCGCCGGCCGCGCCCGGACGTTGGTCGTCCTGGTGGGTGGGGCCTCACGGCTCGCCTGGGCGTCGTTGGTGCGCATGGTGACGCCGCCGCAGGACCTGCGGGAGATCGTTCGCCAGCTCGACCGGATCGGCGTCGGCTCGCGGAACCTGACCAACATCACCGCCCTCTTCACCGGCATGGTCCTCGCCCTGCAGACCGCTTACACCCTGGCCGCGTTCGGCGCCCGCCTGTACATCGGAGAGGTCGTGGCCATGGCCCTGGTCCGCGAGCTGGGACCGGTACTGACGGCGCTCATGGTCGGCGGCCGGGTGGGCTCGGGCATCGCGGCCGAGCTGGGCTCGATGGCGGTCACCGAGCAGGTGGACGCCATGCGCTCCATGGCCGCCGACCCGGTGCGCAAGCTGGTGGTACCTCGCGTGTGGGCGATCCTGATCGCGCTGCCGCTGCTCACCATCCTGGCCGACGCCATGGGCATCCTCGGCGGCATGCTGATCGCCGTCCTCGAGGAGGGTTCCACCGCCACCTTCTACTTTCAGCACGCGTTTCGCCTGATGGACTTCCATGACCTCGCCTCGGGTCTCGGCAAGAGCGTGTTCTTCGCGTTTCTCATCGCCGTCATCGGCTGCTTCAACGGAATGAACGCCCGCGGCGGCGCCGACGGGGTGGGGCAGGCGACGACCAACACCGTGTACGCGGCGGCCATCGGGGTGCTGGTCTCCGACTTCTTCCTGACCAAGCTGTTCATGAGCATCTAGCCATGCCCGACCCAGTCATCATCCTCGACCGCGTCTCCAAGTCCTTCGGCGCCGCGGTGGTGCTGCGCGACGCCGATCTCACGGTGGAGCGGGGCGAGACTCTGGCCATCCTGGGCGCCTCGGGATCGGGCAAGTCGGTGACGCTGAAGACCATCAACGGTCTCATCCCGCCCGACCGGGGCCGGGTCGAGGTCCTCGGCTATCAGGTGTCGGAGATGGACGAGTCGGAGTTGGCGCCGCTACGCCGCCGGGTCAGCTACCTGTTCCAGGGAGGCGCCCTGTTCGACTCGATGAACGTGTTCGAGAACGTGGCCTTCCCGATCCGCGAGCACCTCACTCTCGCCGAGCCGGAGCTGGCGGCCAGGGTCCGCGACCTGCTGGGGATGGTCCAGCTCCCCAACGTCGAGCATCTCGTGCCCTCCGAGCTGTCGGGGGGCATGCGCAAGCGGGTGGCGGTGGCTCGAGCCCTGGCCCTGGAGCCGGAGATCATCCTCTACGACGAGCCCACCACCGGTCTCGACCCGGTGACAGGTCGCGCCATCGCCCGCCTCATCCTTGACCTTGCCCGGCGTTTCGGTGTGACCTCGGTCGTGGTGACCCACGACATCCCTCTGGTGGTCGAGGTGGCCGAGCGGGTGGTGTTCCTCGAGGACGGCGAGTTCGTCTTTTCGGGCAGCGTCGACGAGGCCAGGAGCCGCGGCCCTGGCATGGTGCGGGAGTTCTTCATGGCAGGAGGTGGTGATGCGTGACGAGACCAAGCGCAACCTGCGGGTGGGCCTGCTGACCGCGGCCGCGCTCGCAGTCCTGGCCATCGCCATCCTGACCATCGGCGACCGCCGCCAGATCTTCACCAGCCACACCCGCTACGAAACCTCCTTCCGCAACGTGACCGGGCTGCAGGAGGGGGCGCCGGTTAAGCTCAACGGCGTCACCGTCGGCTTTGTCGAGCGCATCGAGCTGCCGACCGGACCCGAGGAGGAGCGCATCCGGGTTCGCTTCACCCTCGACGCGGCCTACACCGAGCGCATCCGCGAGGACACCAGGGTCTCGATCAAGACCATCGGCCTTCTCGGCGACAAGTACCTGGAGGTGCGCGGCGGCTCGGCGGAATCGCCACGGGTGCTCGAGGGCGGCCTGGTCACGGGTCGCGACGCGGCCGAGCTCGACCAGTTCGTGACCTCGGGTGAGGACCTTATGGAGAACCTGCTCGCCATCTCCTCGAGCCTCAAGGTGATCCTGCGCCGGGTGGAGGCCGGAGAGGGCCTCATCGGCGAGCTGACCACCGCCCCCGACGCGCGCATCCGGCTCATCCAGAACACCCACGAGACGGTGGCCACCTTCCGGCGCCTGCTCGAGGGCCTCGAGCAGGGGCAGGGTCTGGCCGGACGGCTGCTGCGCGACCAGGAGTTCGCCGACAGCGTGCTCGGCGACGTGGGCGAGTCGGCGCGGTCGGTGCGCACAGTCACCTCGACCCTGTCCCAGGACCTGGCCAACCAGGACTCGGTGTACGCGGCCATCATGCGCGACCCGGGCGGCGCCAAGCTGGTGATCGAGGCGTTGCAGGCGTTGCGCGACGGCAGTCAGGCCTTGGCCGCGGCCACCGAGGAGCTGGTCACCGGCGAGGGCACCCTGCCCCGGCTGATGAAGGACCGCGAGTACGCCGACGGCTTCCTCGAGGACCTCCAGCAGCTGATGGAGAACCTCCGTTCGACGAGCGAGAAGCTCGACCGCGGCGAGGGCACGGCCGGGGCGCTGATCAACGACCCCCAGATGTACCAGGACCTGGAGAACGTCGTCCGCGGCGTGAGGTCGTCCAAGGTCGTGTCCTGGTTCATCCGCAACCGTCGCGAGAAGGGCGAGGAGGTCGCCGCCCACGAGGCCGAGGACAAAGCCCGCGAGGGTGAGCCGCCCCCTGCCTCGGGCGACTGAGGCCCGAGACTCGAGTCCGGGCGTTCAGGTTCCCTGGCGGCGGCGTCGCCGCCAGGGCAGAGCCGGCCGGCCCAGCGCCGCGCGCGGGCCGGAGGATGGCAGCGTCAGACGGCGGCGCTACTCGGCGGACTCCACCGGAGCGACGTAGGTCGGATCGCCGGTCAGGTCGTCGACCACCGAGGCGTAGCAGGTCCAGTAGGTGGGCGAGCCCGAGACCAGGCGGACCCGGATCCAGGCCCCCTCCACGGCCAGGCTGCCGATGCCCATGTCGTCAAAGAGGTCGTTGACCTGGTCGTAAGCCTGGGAGCGGCTGTAGCTGGAGATGGCGAGCAGGGAGCCGCCCGAGGAGTAGACCGTGACCTCCACCTGATAGGTGCCGGCCGAGGTCTGGACCAGGCCCAGGTTGGTGTGGAACTGGCCCGGGATGGAGTGGACCATGGGCAGAACGAGCTCGGTCGGCGTGGTGACCCCGTCCAGGGGCTGGGCCGGGATGCCTTGACCGTAGGTGGCGCCGCCGTCGCCCAGGTTGAGGGTGCGCGAGGTGACCACCGGCCCGGCCGCGTCGAGGGTCACGTAGAGCGCGCCCGAGGTCGGGTTGAGGGCGAGCAGCGGGTCGTCGAGGAAGGCCGACTGGCCGGGGTTGAGGGTGATCGGCCCGCTCAGCAGGGTGCCCGGCCAAGGTGCGCCCTTGGCCACGTAGTAGACGTTGGCAATGCGGGTGTCCGCGGTGGGGTTGACCACCGCCACCTGGGTCCGCCAGTCGGACGTTCCGAAACCCGGGCTGGAGGCGGCCGCAGGCACCAGCCAGTGGGTGACGCCGCCGGTGCTCGGGCTCGAGGACACGGTCAGGGCCGTGGCGCAGTCGTTGTCGGCCTCGCTCGACTCGGTGACCGCGCCGGCGGTGTCGAGGACCACGCCGAGCCAGTACTGGCCGTCGGCCAGACCCGAGGCGAGGTCCACCGACACGGTCAAGTTACCGGTGTCGTAACCGGCCGCCCAGCCGCCCCCGGAGTTGGACTCGACCAGGGTGTCGCTGCCCGGGCTGATGGTGGCGTCGGTCGACAGGTAGACGCCCCAGGTGAAGGCGCCCGAGGCGGCGGTGCCCGAGTTGCGCCCGCGCCAGGTGAAGGTGACGGTGTCGCCCGGCGCGGCCGAGGTCGGCGTCAGCGAGCAGCTCACCACCTCCAGGTTGGGCTCGCCGGCGGCGGCCGCAATGGTCAGACCGGTCGCGCAGGTGTTGTTGCCCTCATTCGACTCGGCCACGGCCCCGCCGGTGTCGAGGGCGATGCCGATGAAATAGCTCCCGTCGGGCTGGGCAACCGGGATGTTGACCACGAGCGACTGGTTGCCGCTGTCGTAGCCGGCGGCCCAGCCTCCGGCCACCGCCTGGCTGGTCAGCAAGGTGTCGGTGGCCGGGTTGATGGTCGAGTCGCTCGACAGGTAGACGCCCCAAGTGAAGGGGCCCGAGGCCGCGCTGCCCGAGTTCGTCCCCCGCCAGGTGAAGGTCACGCTGTCGCCCGGCTCGGCCGAGGTCGGCAGCACCGAGCACGACGTCGCCACCAGGTCCGGGTCGGCGGCAGCTGTGGACACGGTGAGAGCGGTTGCGACCGCGTTGTTGCCCTCGTTCGACTCGGTGATGACATCGGTGCTGTCGACCAGCATGCCCACGAAGTAGCTGCCGTCCGCGGTCGAGGCCGGAATGCTCATCGAGCGGCCGGGCGCGCCCTGACCGAAGGTCTCGCCGGCGGTGTTGGCGCTGGTCTCCTGGACCTGGTCGAGGAGCACGTCACCCGAGGTGATGGTGCTGTCGGTGGAGAGGTAGAAGCCGATCCAGTACGAGCCGCCGGTAGAGCCCGAGCCGCCGACGTGGCCCGCGTACTGGACCTCGACGTCGTCGCCCGGCTCGACGCTGGTCGGTGACACCGCGACGCTGTCGGCGACCAGGTCGACGGCTGCCGGGGAGTCGTACTCGACGGTCACCGACCAGTAGACGAGAACCCCGGTGGTGCCGGCGGTGCAGTCGCGCAGGCCGAGGATGTACTGGCCGTTGACCGCCTCGCCTACCCCCCACAGCGGCTGACCGTAGAAGTCGCTGGTGAAGTCCTGGTCGAGGTTCACCCCGCCGCCGTTGTCCCACAGGTACTGGCCCACTCCGTAGCCCTTGAAGTAGCCGATCTCGAGCTGGGCCATGATGGCATGGGTCACGGTCACATGCACCGTGAAGCCGGTTGCCACAGAGCCTGAGGGAGCGCTGCCGATGCTGATCTGGCGCAGGCGCGCCCAGTTGTAGTTGGACGGGGAGCAGTCGTAGGGCCCGTCCGGAATCGTGGCGTTGGCCGCGTCCTCGCCAAAGGCCGTGGCCAGGGTCTTGAGCTGAGGCTCGATCGGCTCGACGACAACCGCCCCTGAGCCGGGAGCCACCTGCGGCCCGTCGTGCTCGCCGGTCGCGGCCTCGGCATCGAGCGGCATCAGGGCGTCGATCCCGGGCCGCAGGGTGAGGCGATAGCTGGCCGGCGGCGCCACCTCGACCCCGCGCTCGCTGACTTCCACGTGGAGCACGACCTGGTAGGTGACGAGCCCGGTCACCCGCTCGGCGATGACGAGCACGGTCGCCGGCGCCTCACTCGAGCGCAGGTCGAGGAACAGCTCGACCTGGTCGCCGGCTGCGGGCAGGGTGCGGACGAAGGTCTCCCCGCGCCAGTCAGGCGCGGCCGGGAGCTCGGTCCAACCGGCGCCGCGGGGAAGGCCGCTCAGGACCGGGCTCGGTCCCTGGACCGAGATGCGGGCCTCGTCCGCGGGCGCCAGCCACTCTGCCCGGCAGGTGACCAGGGCCGGGTCGACCGGGTCTTGCTCGGCGACCAGGCGCAGGCCGGTCGTGTCGGACGCGGTGGCCGGAACGGTGAGAGTCGAGACGATCAGGCAGGCGGCGAGGACGGCGGTGGGGGTCTTCATGGTTCACTCCCTTGGGTTCGATGTGCTCAGCCCTACAAGGGTAGTACAGCCAGGGGGAAATTTGCACCTGGGTGGGTGGCGATCCGTGGGTCGCGAAGGTCGTGCCGCTAGACCTCCTCCGGGGGGGTACCGAGGACCGCGCCCTGGGCCAGGTCGCGGCCCGCCCCGGTCAGGGCCAGGCGGTCGTCCGCCGGCTCGACCAGGGCGCGCGTGAGGGCGGCACGAACCACGCGCTGGGTGTGGGCGTGCGACCACCGGAAGTGGCCGTGGAGGTCGGCGGTGCGGCACTCCACTGCGGCCAGCGGGGTGCCCTCGTGGTGGAGCAGGTGGACGACGAGCATGCGCAGGGAGAAGTCGAGGCGCTGGCGGGTGCGGCGCCGGGCCTGGGCGAGGAGGCCGCGGCGCGGGGCGGCCAGGAAGGCCACTGCGAACAGCGCACCGGCCACGACCGCCATGCTGCCGGCGATGGAGACGTCGAGGGCGACCGCCAGCCAGTAGCCGGCGAGTGCGCCGGCCGCGGCGATGGCGGCGCTCAGCCAGAGCATGGGCGCCAGGCGCTCGGCGAGCAGGTAGGCGGTGGCCGGGGGCACGATCATCAGGGCCACGACCAGGATCGAACCGACCGCGCTGAAAGCGCCGACCGCGGTCACCGACACGGTGGTCATGAGGGCGTAGTGCACGACCGCCGGCGAGAGGCCGAGCGCGGCGCCGAGCCCGGCATCGACCGTGGCCAGCTTGAGCTCCTTCCACAACTCGGCCACGACGACGACGGTCACCGTGCCGAGCACGGCCGTCACCACGACGTCCTGGCGGAGGAGGGCGGCGGCCTGGCCGAAGAGGTAGGTGTCGAGGCCGGCCTGGGCCGTCGAGGGGCGCTTCTGGATCACGGTCAGGAGCGCCAGACCGAGGCCGAAGGACACCGACAGGACCAGGCCCATGGCGCTGTCCACGGGGACCCGGCTGCGGCGTACCACGGCGGCCACGGCCAGGGTCCCCAGCTAGCCGGCCACTGCCGCACCGAGCATGATCACCAGCGGCGCCTTGCTGCCGGTGAGGAGAAAGGCGAGGGCGATGCCCGGGAGCGCGGCGTGGCTCAGGGTGTCGCCGAGCAGGCTCTGACGCTTGAGCAGCGCGAAGCTGCCCAGGGTGCCGCTGGCCGCGCCCAGGATCCCGACTCGGCCGCCAAACGTGAGGCGCAGGTTGTCCTCGGTGAAGGCCCGCTCTACCGGACCCGAGTCGATGGCGCGCACAGTGAGGAGCAGGACCCAGTCGAAGTACTCGCGCACGGTCTGCAGGTCGTGGTGGACGACGACCACCGTCTTGCCGCCAGCGGCCAGCTGCTCGAGGACCTCGACGATGGCCCGTTCGGTGGGGGCGTCTACCCCCTGGAAGGGCTCGTCGAGCATGTAGATGGGCGCGTCCTGGACCAGGGCCCGGGCGAGCAGCACCCACGGCTGCTGGCCGCCCGAGAGCTGGGCGATAGGACGCCGCAGGAAGGCCTCCATGCCCACCGCCTGCAAAGCCTGCAGGGCTTGCTGGCGCTGGCTCGCGCCCGCGCGCAGCACGTCGGACATCTTGCCCTCCAGGTGGAGGCCGTTGTAGAAGACCGCACGCGCCGCGCCCATGCGGTGCACGTCACCGGCCGAGGGCTTGTAGAGGTGGGGGTCGACGCCGGGGCCCATGAGGGACACCACTTCCATCTCGGGCTCGGCGATGGACCGCACCAGGTCGGCGACGATGGTGGTCGTGGCAACCACGCGCACGCGCTCGCCGGCCGCGGCCGGGCCTTGGGCAGGTCCGCCTCCGCAGGCGCTGAGCAGTAGCCCGGCCAGCGCGGCCGAGCCCCAGGCGAAGGCGCTCCCCATCGGTCTGAGATTGCGTGCTGCCACGGCATCCTCCAGGGCTGAAGGGGATCGATCGCAGCCCCGGCCAGAGGTTCAATCGACTCCCTTCTCATGTCAAAACCGTTGCAGGCCGGCCCTCTTTCAGCCCTGCGTGCTACGCTGAGCCGTGGACAAGGGAGTCGGACGATGTGCGACAACGAGATGGTAATGCGGAGCTGCCGGCCGATCCCGGCCGGGACTCCGCCTTTGAGCGGTGCCGAGCTGGAGCACCTGCTGTCCCACGCCGAGGGGTGGGAGGTGAGGGACGGTATGCTCGAAAAGACCTTCGAGCTGGCCGACCACTACCGGACCATGGCCTTTGTCAACGCCGTGGCCTGGGTCTCGCACCGTGAGGACCACCATCCGGAGATGGTAGTCGGCTACCGCAGCTGTACGGTTCGCTACCTCACCCACACCGTGAACGGGCTGTCCGAGAACGACTTCATCTGCGCGGCCAAGGTCGACCACCTGGTCGAGGACTGATCTCCGGAGCAGGGCGCGGGGCCGGCGCCCCACGCAATCGCTAGGCCTTGGCTGGCCCCTCGAGCACCCTCGCCGGCAGGAGCAGGATGCCACGCAGCAGGCGGAACACGGCCTCGACCGTGATCCCGAACAGGCGGAAGGGCAGCATGAGCAGCCACACGAGCGGGTAGAGGACGAGCGCCAGCACCGCCAGCGGCCAGCACAGGACCAGGAGAATCAGCCACAGGATCCACTTCGCCATCTTCGAACCTCCCGTCCCGGAGTACGCAGTGAAGAGCCGCAAGGTTCGGGGGTATGCGGCACCGTCCGGGTGTCACACTCCCGACGTGGACGCGGCCTCGGGGCCGGGACCGGGGCCTGGTTGGCGGTGGCGGGAGGGTGAGGGTAGGCTCTAATCAGGAAGCCGCCGTGGGCAGCGGCGAGTCGCGAGCCGCGAAGCGGCGCAGCAACCGGGAACGGGATCGGGCAGGGAGGAAGACTATGGACGCAGTGATCGGGCAGCTCGGGAGATTCGAGATCTTCGGCGGGCTCGACCGGCGGGGCCTCGAGCTGGTAGCCGGTGCGACGCGGCGGCGAGTGGTGGAGAGGGGGAGCTACCTCTACCGGACCGGCGACCCACGCGATGCCCTGTACCTGATCGTCGATGGGCACCTCGAGGTCGGGGTCGAACGGGGCGAGCTCGCCGGCACCCTGATCGTGCTCGGGGCCGGCGACGGGGTCGCCGAGGCGGCGCTGGTCGAGTGCTCGGCCCATACCACCTCGGGCCGCGCGGTGGACAGGCTCGAGGTCCTCGAGCTGCCCGCCAGCGCGGTGCGGGAGCAGCTGGCGCGCGATGCCGCGATCGCCATCGAGGTGCTTTCGCGGGTGGCCCGGGTGATGGCCCGGCGCCTGGAGTACTCGCGCGCGCCGCGGGCGGGGTGGGACGTCATCTACAGCTCGGGCGCCACCCGAACCGAGCACGACCTGCTCGGCGAGCGCGAGGTTCCGGCCGACGCCCAGTACGGTATCCAGACCCTGCGCGCGGTCGCCAACTTTCCCATCACCGGCATCCGGCTGGCCCACTTCCCGCAGCTTATCCGCTCGCTGGCCATGGTCAAGCAGGCCGCGGCCCGCACCAACCGGCGCCTCGGCCTCCTCGACGAGCCAATGGCTTCGGCCCTCGACCAGGCCTGCCAGGAGATCATCGACGGGCACTGGCACGGCCACTTCGTCGTCGACATGATGCAGGGCGGCGCCGGGACCTCGACCAACATGAACGCCAACGAGGTCATCGCCAACCGGGCGCTGGAGATCATGGGCCACGCCCGGGGCGAGTACGCGCACTGCCATCCCCTCAACCACGTCAACCTCTCCCAGTCCACCAACGACGTCTACCCGACCGCGGTGCGGGTGGCGGCGGTGCTCAAGCTACAGCGGCTGCTCGAGGCCATGAGGCACCTCCAAGACGCGCTCAGCGCCAAGGGCCGCGAGTTTCGCGATGTGCTCAAGATGGGGCGCACGCAGCTGCAGGACGCGGTGCCCATGACCCTGGGCCAGGAGTTCGGTGCCTTTGCCGTGACTACCGGCGAGGATGTTGCCCGCCTCGAGGAGACCGCGCGGCTGCTGCTCGAGGTCAACCTCGGCGGTACGGCCATCGGCACCGGGATCAACGCCGACCCGCGCTATCCCGAGCTCGCGGTGAGCGAGCTCAAGAGCATCTCCGGCCTGGAGCTGGTGCTGGCCGAGAACCTGGTCGAGGCGACCCCGGACACCGGCGCCTTCGTGATGTTCTCGGGGGTGCTCAAGCGGGCCGCGCTCAAGCTCTCCAAGATGTGCAACGACCTGCGCCTGCTCTCCTCGGGTCCACGCTGCGGGCTCAACGAGATCAATTTGCCGGCCATGCAGCCGGGGTCGAGCATCATGCCCGGCAAGGTCAACCCGGTGATCCCCGAGGTTGTGAACCAGGTCGCCTTCCGCGTCATTGGCAACGACCTGACCATCACCCTGGCCGCCGAGGCGGGTCAGCTCCAGCTCAACGTCATGGAACCGGTGATCACCCTCGCCCTCTTCGAGTCCCTGGACATGCTGACCGCCGCGGTACGGACCCTGACCGAGCGCTGCATCATCGGCGTCACGGCCAACGCCGAGCGCTGCCGGAGCCTGGTCGAAGGCTCGATCGGCATCGTCACCGCAGTCGTCCCGGCGATCGGCTACGAGCGGGCGGGCGAGGTCGCCAAGGAGGCCCTGGCCAGCGGTCGCCCGGTGCGCGAGATCATCCTCGAGAGAGGACTGCTCGCGCCCGCGGAGCTCGACCGGTTGCTGGCGCCAGAGAGCATGACCGGCCCGCGCCCGCTGGAGACGGAGCCGTGAGCGGGCGGCGACCGAGGGGCGCCGGCAGCGCCGCATTCCTGATCCTGCTCGGCACCATCGCCGGCGTCGCCTGCCGTGGCTCGGATACCGCCCGTGTCGAGGCGGGAGAGGCGGCGCGCCGGTGGATCACGGCCGAGCGCCTCATGCGCACCGTCAGGCTCCTGAGTTCAGAGTCCTTCGCCGGGCGGCTGGCGGGCAGCGAGGGCTACCGGCAGGCGGCCGAAAGCGCGGCCCGCCGCTTCGCCGAGCTCGGGCTCGAGCCGGCCTCCGGCGGCGGCTACCTGCAGCACCTGGAAGTGGAGCACAACGAGCTGGTCGGCGCGCCTCGCCTGGCACTCATGCGGGACGGGGCCGAGGTCCGCCAGCTCACGCTGGGCCGCGACTTCGTGGCCCGCGGATTCTCCGGCAGCGGCGTCGTCACGGCGCCGGTCGTGTTCTGTGGCTACGGCCTGTCGCTGCCCGCGCGCGGCTACGACGACTACGCCGGGGTCGACGTGGTGGGTAAGATCGTGCTCGCGCTCAAGAGCGCCCCGCGTTGGCAGCTCGACGACGCCGGCTGGGGAGAGGAGCACCTGCCGCGACCCAAGGCGCTCACCGCCGGCGGCCATGGCGCGCGGGCTCTGCTCCTGGTCGCAGCCGCCGGAGAGCAGGGCGAGGGCCGTCCCATCGGGAGCGTCATGCACGGGCCGGGCGAGTATCCCGCCGGCACGCCGAGCCTACACGTGAGCCGAGACGTGGCCGAGGAGCTGCTGGCGCCTTCGGGCTTGACCCTCGACGGCCTCCAGGAGTCCATCGACTTGCGCCACACGCCCCGCTCCGTGCCCCTCGATGTCGAGCTCTCCGTGCAGGTCGAGGCCCGCTACGAGGCGCGGCAGGACACGGTCAACGTGGTCGGCATCGTGCCCGGCGGTGATCCCGCGCTGGCCGACGAGCATGTGATCGTCGGCGCCCATCTCGACCACGTGGGCGTCCAGGGCGCGGTGCTGTTCCCGGGCGCCAACGACAACGCCTCGGGCTCGGCGGCGGTCCTGGCCATGGCCGAGGCCCTGGCCGGCCTACACTCGCCGCTGCGACGGAGCGTGGTCCTGGCCCTGTTCGCCGCCGAGGAGCAGGGGCTGCAGGGCGCGCGGGCCTACGTCGCGGCGCCGGCCCTGCCCCTCGAGCGCACCAAGGCCATGATCAACCTGGACTGCATCGGCAGCGGTCGCCAGGTGCGGATCGGGGGTGGCGAGTCGAGCCCCCGGCTGTGGCGTCTGGCCCGGGCCTTGGACCGGAGCGGTCGCCGGATCATGGTCGACGACAGCTGGTGGGGCGGAGGTGCCGATGCCGAGCCCTTCTTCGAGGCCGGGGTGCCGACCATCTACGTGACGACGACCGACGGCTATGGCCACCTCCATCTGCCCAGCGACACGCCCGGCACCCTCGACCCGCAGCTGCTCGAGGGCGCGGCTCGAATCGCCTTCGCGACGCTGGTCGCGGTGGCTGACGGGGACTACCAAAGAGAGCCGAGAGGGCCGCAAAAGGGGTCGCCGTAGACGGGCCCGGTGAGGGCGTCAAGCGGTCTGCAATCGGTGACGAAAGCAGTCCCGGGAACGCTGGAAATCGGCCTTCTGGGCGGGCCGGAAGTCAGCCTGAGCAGGGCCGGACAACCCATGTCTATTGACATAGGTTGCTCTCGGTGCAGGATATGGGCTATTATCGTTCGGGAGAAACCGGGTTAAGCGAGCCCTCTTGGAAGAAGGGTTGCGGAATGTGCAAGGAGGTCGGGGCATGAGGACAACGCGGCTTTTCTGGTTTTTTTGCGTGGCTGCATTCTCGATAACGCTCGCTTCGGCGCAGTCGCTGGTCACGGTGTACGAGCACGACTTCGAGAGCCCGGTAGGTCCCGAATGGTCGCGGGATGACCGGGACGAAACGCCGATCGGTGCGCGCACCTTCCTCGGGAGGTTCGCCGGCGAGCCGGCCGTGCTCGAGCTCCACGACCTGCCCGACCACTGCACGGTGACGGTTTCCTTCGAGCTATTCATCATCGATTCGTGGGAGGGATCCGTAGGCTGGAATGCGGGTCCCGATGTGTGGGATCTCAACGTCTCGAGCGGTCCCCCGATCGAGTGCACGCTGGAGAATCTCATTCACACCAGCTATGCCAACTGCGTCTGCGATTATCAGGCGTATCCGGAAGACTTCCCGAACGTTCACAACCGCGGCCTGACCGACGCGGATGAGATCGACACGCTCGGATACTCCGACGATTCCGTGTACTACCTGAGCTTCAGCTTCTACCACGATGCGGCGGATCTCTACTTCACATTCCAGGGCTCGCCCGATCTCCAGTCCCTGTCCGACGAGAGCTGGGGGATCGACAACATCGTGGTCGAGATGGACACCGACCAGCTCTACTGCTGCCGGGCCATGCGCACGCTGCCCGTCGGCTACGGCATCAGCGTTCCGGTTCCGGTCTCGATCTACGTCGATCCCGACCCCCGCGCCGAAGCCTTCCTGGTGGAGGAGACCCCGCCGGCCACCTGGCTGGTGACCGGCATCGACAGCGGCGGCATCTTCGAGTCCAGCACCGGCAAGATCAAGTGGGGGCCGTTCTTCGACAACCTGGAACGGACCTTGAGCTACTCGGTGACTCCGCCGATCGGCTCCACCGGCCCCTACGAGTTTGCGGGCGTGATCTCGGTCGACGGCGAGAGCGAGCCGATCTGCGGCGAGCAGAGGATCTGGGCCGGCTCCTATCACCCGGCCGACACCGACATCGACTGGCTGATCGAGGCCAACGAGGTCACCGCCTACGCCGAGGCGTGGCTCGACGGCGATCCGTGGACCGACGACGACGACCCCATCCCCGCCGACTTCGTGACCAATGCTGGCATGATCTGGCGGGCGGGCGAGGCGTACACCTTCAATGCCTCGGTGTGGCCGCCGTGGGTTGCGACGACCGGCGTCCAGGTGCAGGCCGGTACGGCCACCGGCGACCTCGGCCCGTCGCCCGGTGGGACCCTGGTCAGCATCACGGTGGTGCCCCAGGCCGGGACCACGACGGTGGCGGTCGAGGATGCCCTGCCGCCCGGCTGGGCAGTGGCTGACATCAGCCACGGGGGCCGCCTCGACGCGGTCAGCCAGCGCGTCAAGTGGGGACCGCTGTTCGGCAGCGACGCCCAGACCCTGACCTACAAGGCGATCGCCCCGGCCGGCGCGATCGGCGTGGTGCGCTTCAACGGCCTCGCCTCGTTCGACGGTGTGAGCGTTGCCATCCAGGGCGCCCGCACTCTCGACGAGCAGGTCGCCGGCTCGACCGACTGACCCCCGCCGCAGACAGTGTCCAAGCCCCGGGCGCATCGCGCCCGGGGCTTTCTTCATGGCCGCCACCGGTCGCGCTATCATACCGACCGCGCCGCGTCCGCTCGGGACGGACGCGAGCTGCTCCGCAGAAAGGGCAGGGCTGGGATGAAAGGGATCGTACTCGCCGGCGGCGCCGGCACCCGCCTCCACCCGGTCACCCGGGTGGTCAGCAAGCAGCTCTTGCCGGTTTACGACAAGCCCATGATCTACTACTCCTTCAGCCTGCTCATGTTGGCCGGAGTGCGCGAGGTCCTGGTCATCTCTACCCCGCGCGACCTGCCGGCCTATCGCGAGCTGCTCGGCGACGGCTCGCACCTGGGCATGTGCCTGACCTACTGCGAGCAACCCCGACCCGAGGGCCTCGCCCAGGCCTTCATCCTCGGCCGCGAGTTCGTGGCCGGCCTGCCCTCGTGCCTGGTCCTGGGTGACAACATCCTCCACGGTCACGGCCTCTCCGGCCTGCTCGAGCGCTGCGCTCGGCTGACCGAGGGAGCGAGGATCTTCGCCTACTACGTGCGCGACCCGCGCCGCTATGGGGTGGTCGAGTTCGACGCCAGCGGCCGTGCCCTGAGCCTCGAGGAGAAACCCGCGCAACCCCGCAGCCACTTCGCCGTGCCCGGCCTCTACTTCTACGGTCCGGACGTGTGCGACGTGGCCGCCACCCTCAAGCCCAGCGCCCGCGGCGAGCTCGAGATCACCGACCTCAACCGGACCTACCTGGAGCGCGGCCTGCTCGAGGTCGAGGTGCTGGGTCGCGGCGTGGCCTGGCTCGACGCCGGGACCCATCGCAGCATGAGCGAGGCCTCCAGCTTCATCGAGGCGATCGAGGAGCGGCAGGGCCTCAAGGTGGGATGCCTGGAGGAGATCGCCTGGCGCAATCGGTGGATCAGCTTCGCCGACTTCTGCCACCTGGCCGAGAACGCGGGCGCGTCGAGCTACGGCGACTACCTGCGCGAGATTGCGGCCCGCGAGGGGGAGTGCGGTGGAGCGGATTGAGAGCGGCCTCGCGGGCGTGTGCCTGATTCGACCGCGCCTGTTCCCCGACCGCCGGGGCTTCTTCATGGAGTCGTACAACGAGCGGGTCTTCGCGGATCTCGGTATCCACTGCCGATTCGTCCAGGACAACCATTCGCGCTCGCAGCGCGGGGTGCTGCGTGGCCTCCACTACCAGATCCGGCACGGCCAGGCCAAGCTGGTGCGGGTGACGCGGGGCCGGGTATTCGACGTGGCCGTGGACATCCGCCGCGGCAGCCCGAGCTTCGGGCGCTGGTTCAGCGCGGAGCTCGACGAGGACAACCGACTCATGATGTTCGTGCCGGTCGGTTTCGCGCATGGCTTCCTGGTCCTCTCGGAGGAGGCCGAGTTTGAGTACAAGGTCAGCGACTTCTATGCCCCCGAGGCGGAGCGCGGCATCGCCTGGAACGACCCCGACCTGGCCATCGAGTGGCCACTTCAGGACCTGGAGCCGATCCTCAGCGACAAGGACCGCGCCTACCCGCGGCTGCGCGAGGTGGCCGAGGTCGACCTGCCGGTGTATGACGGCGCAGGGGGTCTGCCATGAGTGACCCGATCCACCGACCGCGGCGCATGCTGGTCACCGGCGGCGCCGGCTTCATCGGCTGCAACTTCGTGCGCCACGTCTTGGCCGCCGACCGCGAGCTTTCTGTGGTCAACGTCGACGCCCTGACCTACGCCGGCCACCTGGCCAGCCTGCGCGGGGTGGCGGAGGCGTTCGGCGAGCGTTACCGCTTCGAGCGCGCCGACATCCGCGATGCCGAGGCGATGCGCCGGATCTTCGCCGAGCACGGCATTGACACCGCGGTCCACTTCGCCGCCGAGAGCCACGTCGACCGCTCGATCGACGGACCGCTGCTTTTCCTCGACACCAACGTGCGCGGCACCGGCGTCCTCCTCGAGGCGGCCCGCGCCACTTGGGGCGAGCGCCGCGACGTGCGCTTCCACCACGTCAGCACGGACGAAGTCTTCGGCTCCCTGGGCGAGGGCGGACTGTTCAGCGAGGACACCCCCTACGACCCCTCGAGCCCCTACTCGGCCTCCAAGGCGGCCTCGGATCACCTCGTCCGGGCGTGGCACCGGACCTTCGGCATCCCGATCACCATCTCCAACTGCTCCAACAACTACGGGCCCTTTCAGTTCCCCGAGAAGCTGATCCCGCTGATGATTCGCAACGCCCTCGCAGACAAGGCCCTGCCGGTCTACGGCGACGGCCGCAACGTGCGCGACTGGCTGCACGTCGCCGACCACTGCCGGGCCATCGACCTGGTGCTGCGCCAGGGGCTCCCCGGCCGCACCTACAACGTCGGCGGCCACAGCGAGAAGGCCAACATCGAGGTTGTCCACCTGCTCTGCGATACGGTCGACGAGCTGCGGCCGCGCGCCGACCGCAGCCGCCGCCGCGACCTCGTCGCCTTCGTCAAGGACCGCCCCGGCCACGACCGGCGCTACGCCATCGACTCGAGCCGCATCGAGCGCGAGCTGGGTTGGGGGCCGCAGCTGAGCTTCGAGCAGGGCCTGCGCCAGACCGTGGCCTGGTACCTCGAGCACGAGGGTTGGTGCGACGAGGTCACCCACGCCCGCTACGATGGCGGCCGGCTGGGGCTGGGCGGCTGACACCCGTCTGCAGCGCAACCCGGGTCCCTCCGAGCCCGAGCCCGTTGTCGTTGCCGTTGCCGTCACCGGCCGTGCGCCGCGCAACGCGGCAGGTACCTGGCGAAGGCAGTGTCAGCAATGTAGCGGTAACGGCAACGGGCTCTGGAACGACAGCGGGCTCGGGCTCGGGTCCGGGCGCTCCGTCGCGCTCGGGGACGAACCGGCAGCGTCCTACCTCAACTGCGCGGCGATCCGCTCCACCAGCTCGGCGCCTGACAGAGCGTCGTTGAGCTCAAACACCTTCGGCCAGCCCAGCTCGCGGGCGCGGCCGGCCGCATCGCGGCCCACGCACCAGCCGACCGCGGACTCCTGCCAGCCGGCGCCGGCCCGCTCGTCGTCGAGCCACTCGACCTCGGCCCGGCTCGCGACGACGCAGCCGGTAAGCGGCAGGGCGCCCATCACCACCCGGGCCGCCGGGGTCACGGGCAGGGGGACCTCGACCACGTCGGCGCCGGCCGCCTCGAGCGACCAGCCCAGCTCGCCGGCCGGCGCGGTCAGGAGCAGGCGCTGGCCGGCCAGGGGCCGTCGTGCGAACCAGTCGAGGCGCTGGGCGTGGCCGACCGTGGGCCCGACGAGGAACAGGGCCGGCGGCTGGAGCCCGGCTTCGGCCACGGCGGCCGGCAGCTGCTCGAGGACCGTGACCACGCTACGCTGGGCAGCGGTGGTGGCGCGTTCGACCATGGCGGCCGGGGTCCGCGGGTCCATCCCGGCCGCGACCAGCTGGCGCACGACCTTGGGCAGAGCGGTGACACCCATGTAGCCGACCAGGGTGGCGTGCGGGTCCTGGGCGAGCAGGTCCCAGCGCACCTGGGGCCCATCGCTCTTGACCGCCTCGTGGGCGGTGAGCAGGGTCAGGCGCACGGCCTCGCGGCGGTGGGTCACCGGCACGCCGATCCAGGCCGCGGCGGCGATCCCCGAGGTCACCCCGGGGACGACCTCGAAGGGGATGCCCGCGGCCTCCAGCGCCTCGGCCTCCTCGCCGCCGCGGCCGAAGACGTAGGGGTCCCCGCCCTTGAGGCGCACCACCCGCCGGCCTTCGCGGCCGAGGCGGACGAGGAGGGCGTTGATCTCGTCCTGGGGCATGGGGTGGATGCCGGCCTCCTTGCCCACCGGGTGCAGCTCGACGCTCGGGTCGAGCTCGCAGGGCAGGGCCGCCGCCGCCAGGCGATCGTAGACCACGGCCTCGGCCTCGAGCAGGCGCCGGTGGCCGCGCAGGGTCAAGAGGCCCGGGCACCCCGGCCCGGCGCCGACCAGGGAGACGAAGCCCGGGCGGGTCGTGGTTGGTGCGGCGACGCCTGGCTGCGGCGAGGGTCGGGTGGGCGTGGCGTGGTCCTCGACCGGGGCTTCGAGCCAGGCCGCCTCCTCCCGGGCGGTGGGCACGCGGGCGCGCAGCCGGTCCGGATCGACGGTGGCCCGGAAGAAGCGCTCGTAACGCTGCTCGCGCTCGGGCCGCTCGAGCCCGCGCCCCCGCACCGCGCGCCGGAAGCGGGCGGCCGCCTCCATCCACTCACCCCACTCCGGCCCGAGGCGGCGCTCGAGGAGCTGGCGCAAGCGGCGGACGACGAACGGCGCCTCGCCGGCCGAGCCGACCGCGATCTGGAGCGGACCGCGCCGCACCCGTCCGGCGAGGTGGTACGTGCACAGCTCGGGGTCGTCGGCCACGTTGACCCAGACGTTGGCAGCGGTGGCGTCGTCGAATACGCGGCGGTTGACCTCGCGCTCGTCGGTGGCGGCGAAGACCAGGGCGAAGCGGGCCGCCTCGGGTGGCGCATAGCGCCGCCGCTCGAGCTGCACCAGCCCCCGCTCGGCCAGGGCCTGAAGCGGCGCCACCACCTCCGGGGCGACTACCGTGACCCGGGCGCCCTCTTCGACCAGGCCCTGCACCTTGCGCAGGGCGACGCCGCCGCCGCCCACTACCAGGCAGGAGCGGTCGCGTACCACGAGCATGATCGGGAACATCGGCCCTACTCTCCGCTGCCGTGGCGCCGGCGGACGCTGCGACGGGACGTGGTCACCGCGTGGGCCCGCTGCTCCCGCGACAGCACCACCTTGGTGTACGGCGCCACCGATGTGGTCAGCCAGACGTTGCCGCCGATGATCGAGCCGCGGCCGATGGTGGTGTTGCCGAGGATGGTGGCGCCAGCGTAGATCACCACGTCGTCCTCGATGGTCGGGTGGCGCTTGGCGCCGCGGATCAGCCGGCCGCGCTCGTCCTTGGGGAAGGAGAGGGCGCCGAGGGTGACGCCCTGGTAGAGCTTGACCCGGTCGCCGATCTCGGTCGTCTCGCCCACCACCACGCCGGTGGCGTGGTCGATGAAGAAGTGACGGCCGATGTGCGCTCCGGGGTGGATGTCGACGCCGGTGTCGGTGTGGGCGAGCTCGGTCATGATGCGCGGGATCAAGGGGACATCGAGGGTGTGGAGGAGGTGGGCGATGCGGTAGACCCACACCGCCTTGACCCCGGGGTAGGCCATGATGACCTCGTCCGTGCCGGAGGCCGCCGGGTCGCCGTCAAAGGCTGCCTTCACATCGTCGGCCACCAGGTCCATGATCTGGGGGAAGCCCTCCATGAACCGGCAGACGACCTCGCCGGCGCGTTCCTCGGCCTGCTCCGGGGCGGGCGTGGCGTCGCTCGACGGCATGAGCAGGGCCTTGACCACCTCCCGCCGCAGCTGGCGCGCGAGCACGTAGAGCTGGTCACCGAGGTGGAAGCGGAGGTTGCCCTTGTACAGCTCCTGCTCGCCGAAGTAGCCCGGGAACAGCACCTCCTGACAGCGGCCCAGGATCGAGACCAGCTCCCGCCGCTGGGGCAGCGGGTCGAAGGAGGAGTGAAAGAGGGGCGACTCGCGCTCGGCCACCCGGTCCACCACCTTGGCCATCATCTCCAGCGTCTGCTCGCGCAGCTCTCGTGTTCGCACCTTTCCTCCCGCGTCGCCGCACCCGGGCATGGCCGGCCGATGTCTCACCCGGCCCGGGCGCAAGTGCCGACGCCGAAACATGATACCGGAACGGGGCGAGCGGATGGCTCGAGCACGAAAGCGGGCGACGATCCGCCTGGCCTCGGGAGCCCTCCGCGCCGGTCTGTAGCGCCGGCTTCGCGTCGCCGCTTCGCGGCTCGCGTCTCACCGCCGTCAGCGGGTGGCCGTAGGCCGCCCGTCCCCCTCTCCGGGCCGGCCGTGCCGGCCCTGCGACCCCCTCGGCCACGGCCACGGGCCGCTGCCGTCGGTGAGGTCCAGCCGGCCGAGGTCACTGTGGGAGGGGAGCTCCGAGGAGCGTCGAGCTCGGCAATCGGGCACGGGCACGGGCATGGCAGCGGCAGCCGGCTCGGGCAGGGTGACGGCGACGACAACGGGAACGGGATCGGGATCGGGTCTGCTGCCGTAGACTATGGCCCATGACCGGGCCGGGAGGCGCGCCGTGGTGAAAGGGGCAGGGAAGATCACCTTCCTGGCCGGCGGGATCCTGGTGCTGGCGGCTTGGGTCCTGGCCGCCGCCGGTCTGCCTTCGGCCCAGATGCCGGTGGTGGGAGTCCTCCCCGAGCTGCTCGCCTGTCTGGCGGTGGTCCTGGCCTGGCGCTTCCGGCGCGGCCGTCTCGCCGTCGCCGCCCTGACCATCGCCCTGGTCAACTGGCTGGTCCGCGGGCCGCTGTCCGGAGCGACCGGGGAGGTCGAGCCAGGGATGTTGCAGGCGGCCCTGGCGATGCTCCTGCCCATCAACCTCGGGCTCCTCGCCCTCCTCCGCGATGGCCCGCTACCGCGCCTCGGGGTGCTCGTCCATCTCGGCGCCGTGGCCGCGCAGCCGTGGCTGGTAGCGCTGGTCTTGAAATCATTCGAAGGCTCGTCGAGCCCGCTCGCACCGGCCGCCCAGTGGCTCGAGCTGGCGCGGGCGCCGCAGGCGTGGCTGATGGCCCACCTGGTGGCGGTGGTCATCACGGCCGTGATGTTCGCGGTCCGCAGGGGCAGCTTCGAGGGCAGTCTTCTCTGGGTCCTGGCGGCCTCGGCGCTGGCCTTTGTCGCCTCAAGCGAGGTCGACCGCGCGGCCCTGCTCATGGCCGCGGCTCAGCTCGTGCTCCTGGTCGGGCTGGTGGAGGACTCCTACCGCCTCGCCTACCACGATGAGCTGACCGACCTGCCCGGGCGGCGGGCCTTCAACGACGCCATGCGCGGCCTCAACAGCAGCTTCGCGCTGGCCATGGTCGACGTCGACCACTTCAAGAAGTTCAACGATCGCTTTGGGCACGATGCCGGCGACCAGGTGCTGCGCATGGTCGCCGACGAGCTCGGCAAGGTCGGCGGCGGGGGTCGGGCCTTCCGCTACGGCGGCGAGGAGTTCGCGCTCGTCTTCCCCGGCCGCACCCCGACCGAGGTCGTGGAGCACCTGGAGACGACGCGCCGGGCGTTGGCCGCCCGTTCGTTCGTCGTCCGCTCCGAGAAGCGCCCGCGCAAGAAGCCCAAGAGCCTACCTTCCTCGGCCTCGGGCAGCCGTGGCGCCACGATCACGGTCAGCATGGGCGTGGCCGGGCCATCGGGCCGCCGGCTGACCCCGGAGGACGTGCTGCGGGCCGCCGACCGGGCCCTCTACCGCGCCAAGGGTGCGGGTCGCAACCGGGTGGTGAAGGCCTAGCACGCTCTCCAGCGTGGTACCCTGGGAGCGCTATGCGCGTTCTCCTCGTCGACGAGGATTCCGAGGCTCGGGGCCGGGTGGCCGTGATCTTGCGGGCCGGGCTGGGGGAGGTCGAGCTGGAGGAGGTGGTCGATGCCGAAGGGCTGGCGGAAGCGCTCGACCGACCTGCTCCGTCGGCGCTCATCACCGAGCACAGGCTGTCGTGGACCAGTGGTACGGAGCTCCTGGCCAGGCTCCGCCAGCTCTGGCCCGAGCTCCCCGCCATCCTGCTCGTGGCCCAGGGCAGCGAGGCCCTTGCCGCCCAGGCCCTGGAGACCGGGTTCGACAACTACCTGGGCAAGACCGCCGAGGACCTGTCCCGGCTGCCCGCGGCCCTCAGCGCCTGCATCGAGCGACGCGGGGCGAGGCGGGCCGTGGCCGAAAGCGCGGACCGCTATCGGGAGTTCTTCGAGTCCCTGCCCCTGCCGCTCTACCTGAGCCTGGTCGACGGGGTGCTGCTGGGGGCCAACCCGGCTCTTGTCCAGCTCCTCGGTTACCCCGACCGCGACGCCCTCCTCGGCACCAACATGGCCGACCTCTACGTCGACCGGGGTGGGCGTGGACGCTGGATGCGAGACGTGCTCGCCGCAGGCTCGGTGCAGGGCTACGAGGTGCAGCTGCGGCGCTTCGACGGCAGCCTCATCTGGGTCCGTGAGACGACCCGGGCGGTGTGGGGCGAAGACGGTGAGAGCCTGGTCTTCCAGGGCAGCCTGGAGGACGTGTCGGAGCGGCGCGCGGCCGAGCAGGCCCTGGCGCGACGGCACGCCATTCTCGAGGCGGTGACCTTTGCCGCGGCCCGCTTCCTCAAGACCGAGTCATGGAAGAGCGCGGTGCCAGCGGTGCTCGAGCGTCTCGGCGGCGCCGCGCGGGTCAGTCGCGCCTACCTGGTGCAGCTGGTGCGCCGCGGCCTCAGCGTGTCGGCCGCGGGCGGGCTGGTGGAGTGGCAGGCCCCCGGGGTCGAGCCGCGGCAGGGCGGTCCCGGCATCGAGCCGGTCGACTTCGAGCGCGACGATCTCCGCCGCTGGCTGGAGGCGATGGGTCGGGGAGAGGTCGTCGCCAGCGCGGTGGGCGGCCTCCCGGACCAGGAGCGTCGCCTGCTGGCGCCGCCTGGCGTCGTGTCGGTGGCGATGGTGCCGGTCTTCGTCGGCGACGTCCTCTGGGGCTACTTCGGGCTCGACGACTGCTCCGGCGACCGGCAGTGGTCGGCCGGCGAGCTCGACGCGCTGCGCGCCGCGGCCGACATCCTGGGCGCGGCGGTCGACCTCGGCCGGGCCCGCCACGACGTGGCCCGGCGCAGCGAGGAGCTGGAGATCCTCAACCGCATCAACGAGCTGCTCGCGAGCACTTTGGACGCGGCTACGGTGATGCAGGAGATCACCGACCTGGTGCGGGTGCGCTGCGGCGTCGAGCACGTCTCGGTGGCGCTGGTGTCCGAGGGCGGGGAGGAGCTGTCGTTCATCGCCTGGAGCGGCTACGACGCCTCGCTCTTCGAGGCGTCCCTGCCGCTCGCCGGCCCGGGAATTGTCGCCCGGGCGGTCCGCGAGCGACGCTCCATCCACCTCCCCGACGTGACCGGGTCGCCCGACTACCTGTGCGGTGACGTTCGCGTGCGGTCGGAGTACGCGATCCCCCTGATCAGCGGCGATCAGGTCTTCGGGGTGCTCAACTGCGAGTCGTTCACGGCCGACGGCATCGGCGAGTGGGAGAGGAGGGTCATCGACCGGCTCGCCGCCCAGGCCGCCATCGCTCTGCGTAACGCCGACACCTACCGCAGGCTGCAGATCTTCCAGGCCCGTTATCGAGACCTGGTGGAGCATCTGCCGGAGGGGGTCGTCATGCTCGACGGCGACCGCCGCGTGCTGCTGACCAACCCGGCCGCGGAGGAGGCCCTGGCGACCCTGGCCTCGACCGACGAGCGGGGCGCGCTCGGCCGGCTGGGCTCGCTGTCGCTAGAGACCCTGCTGGAAAGCTGCGAGGACGGGCTGCCGGTCGAGGTGACCTCAGAGGGCGCTCCGGTCCGGATCTTCGAGGCGGTGGCGCGCAGCGTGCGGTCCGAGGGCGGTGCCGAGTGGGTGGTCGTCCTGCGCGAGGTGACGGCGGAGCGCGAGGCCGAGCGCCAGCTGCGGATGCAGGAGCGGCTGGCTGCGGTGGGTCAGCTGGCGGCCGGCATCGCCCACGACTTCAACAACCTCCTCCAGGCCATCAGCCTGCACAGCGAGCTGGCCGGGAACGAGGTCGCGCCGGAGTCTCGGCCTGCCCTGCGGCTGGCGACCATCCGCAAGCAGGCGGCCGAGGGCGCGCTCCTCATCCGCCAGATCCTGGACTTCGCGCGCACGACCATGACCAAGCCGAGGACGCTGGACCTGGCGCCCTTCCTCAAGGAGTCGGTCAACCTCCTCAAGGCCGCCGTTCCGGAGAGCGTGCGCATCGAGCTCCGCCTCGGCACGGGCACGTATCGGGTGGTCGCGGATCCGGCCCAGATCCAGCAGCTGCTGGCCAATCTCGCCACCAATGCGGCCGACGCGATGCCGGCCGGCGGCGAGCTCCGTATCGGCCTCACCATGCTCCGGCTGGAGCCCGACCAGGACTCGCCATGCCCCCATATGGAGCCCGGGCCGTGGGTGGAGCTGAAGGTCGAGGACACCGGCTGCGGCATGTCGCCCGAGGTCCAGGAGCGGGCCCTGGAGCCGTTCTTTACCACCAAGGGGCCGGGCCGCGGCACCGGCATGGGGTTGGCCCAGGTCTACGGCATCGTCAAGCAGCACGGTGGCCACCTGGCAGTGCGCAGCGACGAGGGTCGGGGCAGCACAGTGACCGCCTACCTGCCGGTGGCCGAGCCCGACGCGGCGGTCGAGCAGACCCCGGCGAATCCGATCGAAGAGCCGCGCGCCGGAGGCAATGAGCTGGTGCTGCTGGTCGAGGACGACCCCGTGATCCTCGAGATCGCCCGGGACGGGCTGCAGAGCCTCGGCTTCCTGGTCGTGTGCGCCTCGGACGGGCGTCAGGCCCTCGAGGTCCACGACCGCCTGGGCGACGAGATCGCCCTCGTGCTCTCGGACATGGTCATGCCCGAGCTGGGCGGCGTCGAGCTCGCGCGCAGGCTGCAGGAACGGGGGGCGCGGGCCGGCGTGCTGCTGATGACCGGCTACCCGCTCGACCAGGACGCGAACGGCGATCTCGGCCGGGGCGTGCTGGACTGGATCCAGAAGCCCTTCACCCTGGCTCAGCTCTCGGTCGCGATCGACCGGGCATTGGGGCGCGGGTAGGCGTCACCCCACGTACAGCGAAACGACCAGCCCCGCGGCCATTAGCGCGTTGGTGGCCAGGTTCCACATGACGTTGGCGGCGAGGGCCGGGACGGGGACCTCGCGCCGGGGGTCCGAGAAGGCCCAGCCCATGGGCTTGGCCAGGAGCAGCGAGGGGAGGGCGGCGACCAGCGCCGCGAGGGGCAGCCAGCCGAGGATGACCGCGACCACCACGGCGAGGGGCGTGGCCAGAGCGGCGGCCGCATAGCACCACGCCGCGCCGCGCCGGCCGAGCAGCAGGACGAGGTTGCGCCGACCCCCGGCGCGGTCTGCCTCCTCGTCCGGGAACTCGTTGAGGAGCAGGAGGTTGAAGGTCATGAAGGTGGCCGGTACCGCGGCCGCCCAGGCGGCCGGACCGAGGGTGCCGTCCTGAACCAGGGCGGCGCCGACGATGGGCAGGCCCCCCAGACCGAGGCCGGCGGCGAGCTCGCCCACGCCGAGGCGGGCGAGGACGTCGGTGTAGAGCAGCACACACACCGCGCCGGCGGCCATCACCGGGAGCAGGATCAGGCCAACCCGGGTCAGGAACCAGGCTCCGGCGGCCAGGCCGATGGCGGCGCACACCAAACCGAAGACGAGGGCGGCGCGCGGCCGCATCGCCCCCGACGGCAGGGTGCCGCTGCCGCCGGAGAAGGGCGTGGGCCGGGTGTTGAAGTCGATCCCGGTGCGGACGTCGCTCCACTCGTTGAGGATGTTGACCGCCATGTGCAGGGCGACCAGCCCGACCAGGGCGACCAGGGTTCGGGTCCAGGAGAAGGCGCCTGCGACCGCGCCAGCGGCGGCTCCGGCCGCCACCAGGGTGACGGGCAGCAGTAGGAACGGCGCCCGGGCGACTCCGGCCAGCTCCTTGATCCCCGCCATGCGCTCGGGATTATAGCGCGCCCCCGGACCCGAGCCCGAGTCCGTTGTCGTTGCCGTTGCCGACTCGAGCTCCACCGTCCGCCGACCGGGAACGCTCTCGTCAACCCCAAGGGGGAGGGCTGCGATTTGCGGGTTGCGGAATGCGGGGCCTTCTTGATCCCCGGTGGCATACCCGTTGCCCGAGCCCGAGGTCGTCGATGGCGCTGCACGGACTGGGAATGGTATACGTGGACCGTGAACACCCCTGCAGCCCGCAGCGACGCGCTGCGCGCCCTGCGCCGCGCCCTGGTCACGGCCGCCTTCACCCTTCTCACCGCGGTGCTCGGCTTGGTCGTGACGGCCGCGATCGTGGGCTCGTACGGTCACCTCCGCTCCCTGCTCCTGCTGTCGGCGCTGGGCCTGGCCGTCGGCTGCCTGCTCGGCGCCCTGCACGTGGGCTGCCTCGAGCGCTGGCCGCGGCTGGCTCTGGGCGGGTTCGCCGCCATCGTCGCCTCGCAGCTCGCCTTCCACCTCCTGGTGTGGTCGGGCTGGAAGACCCAGACCCTTCCCTGGCGAGCGTGGTGGATCGCGATGGTCGCGTCGCTGCTCCTGTCCCACCTCGCCCTGCTCGCGCTCGCGCGTCGGCGAGGGCGCGATCCCCTGGTTGCGACCGCTGCCTGGACCGCGCTCCCAGCCGCCGTAGGCTGGGCCCTGCTCGCCCTGCGCCGCGACCTCCTGGCCGAGCTCCATCCAGCCGTGCTCGTGCTCGGCGCGCTGCCCATCGTCGTCACCGTGGTCAGCTCTCTGGCCGTGGCGGTCCGTGCCGCCCGCCTCGGCCAGCGCCAGTGGTCGCTGCCAGTCGCCTGGCGTCGCGGCCTGCTGGTTCTCAGCCACGCCGCGGTGCTGCTGGTTGGGCTCTACCTGGGACGGATCGCGGTCGTGCGTTCGGGCGCGGCTGGCGACCTGCCCTCGGCCCTGGCCCACATGTCCGGGCCCGAGATCGACGCCCAGCTCGAGGCCGACTTGCGCCAGCTGCGGAGCGTGGTCGCCGGGCTCGAGGAGCTCGAGCGCGACATGGCCGTGGCCCGGGAGCAGGTGCGCGTGCGCCAGCTCGCCGAGGGCCGCGACTACTTCCTGCCCGCCGAGGACGACGCGCTGCGCTGGAGCTTCGTCACCTTCCTCTCGTACCGCACGGCGCTACTGCGGCAGGTCACCACCTACTCGGGCTTCGAGGCCGTGGCGGACGAGCTCCGACGCGCGCGCTGCTTCCTGCTCGGCTATGCCGCCGCCGTCACCCACTACCGCTCGGCCGTGGATTTGGTCGAGGCCTATGGCACGCGGCCCCTGGAGCGACGCAAGCTGAACGAGGCCGAGCCCTCGTGGGGGCTGCCGGCGGGCATGTTCGACCAGGTCTCGAGCAGCGTCTCGTCGGAGCGCCAGGTCGAGCTCGCCGAGGAGATGGCGGCCCACTTCGAGCACCGCCGCGCCGGCTGGCGGGCCGCCGGCGTGTGGCCCGAGGCTGATTTCAAGTGGCTCGAGGGGCACATCCTGAGCTCGCTCGAGGCGGTGCGCAGGCGGCGCGTGGACAGCCATCGGCGCTGGCTGGGCCTGGTTCTCGACAAGGTGCGCTCCGACGCCTACACCCCGGTCTACGCGGTCCAGTCCCTGGTCGCCGAGTGGATCGGCGACGTGCGCATCGTGGAGCGGCCGCCATTCATCGGGGAGGCCGAGATCGCCCGCATCCGGCCCCGTCTCAAGCCCGGCGACATCCTGCTCGAGCGCCGCAGCTGGTACGCCTCCAACGCCTTCCTGCCCGGGTTCTGGCCCCACGCCGCGCTCTACGTAGGTACGCTCGAGGACCTCGAGCGGCTAGGCGTGAGCGGCGAGCCCGAGGTGGTGCGGCGGCTCGAGGACTACCGACGGCCGGCCGCCGACGGCCACTCGCAGACGGTGATCGAGGCGGTGGGCGAGGGGGTGATCTTCAGCTCCCTCGAGCACTCGCTCAGCGCGGACTACGCCGCGGTGCTGCGGCCGCGCCTGAGTGAGGCCGAGATCGCGCGCGCCATCGCCACCGCCTTCCGCCACCAGGGCAAGCCCTACGACTTCGAGTTCGACTTCTTCACCGCCGACCGCCTGGTCTGCACCGAGCTGGTCTACCGCTCCTACCTCGATCTGCTCCACTTCAAGCTGGTCAACGTGATGCGGCGCGACACCCTGCCCGCGATCGAGATCGTGCGCAAGTACGCCCGCGAGCGCGGGACCCCTGGCCAAGAGCTCGACCTGGTGCTGTTCCTCGACGGCGACCCGGCCCTCGGCCGCGCGGTCGAGGCCGACGAGCAGGCGTTCATCGCCTCGGCCGAGCGTCCGCGCGAGTTCAACGAGTAGAACCCGCTCCCGCCCCCGACCCTTTCCTGCCCCGCGGCCAGCTACCTCGCCACCCGCTGCGGCCGGTAGAGCGACTCGCGGAGCTGGGAGCAACTGCGGCAGCTGCCGACCGGGTCGCCGCCGGCCAGCCCGCAGCGGATCTGCTCGACGAGCGAGGACGAGGCGAGCTCGGCCGCGGCGAGCTCCGGGAAGCGGCCGATCGGCTCGGCCTCCCAGAACGGGCAGGGCAGGACGGTGCCGTTGGGGCGGACGACGTAGGTCGTTCCGAAGTGGCCGCAGCCCAGGCGCCGTTCGGCCGCCGCGTGCCGCCGCCGCTCGGCGCTCAAGAGCCCGGCGCGCTTGAGCCATGCCCGGTGGCGGAGCTTGCCGGCGAGGGAGCGCGAGTGGGAGCTCGCGTACTCGGGGTACGCAACCAGGCGCAGGCCGCGCGTGACCGCGTCGCGGGCGGTCGCCTCGAGCTCGCGGCCGAGGGCTGCCCGGTCCTCGCCCTCGAGCAGCTCGGCGGAGACATCGACCCCGGTGGTGGGCGACGCGAAGCGCACGTCGAGCTCGCAGGCGCCCAGCTCCTGGGCCAGGGTCGGCAGGCGGCGCAGGTGCTCGCGGTTGGAGCGCATCCAGGTGAAGATGAGGCGCAGGCGAGGCAGCCGCGACCCGCGCTCGCGCCGCACCTCCGCGAGCAGCTCGAGGCCGTGGTGGAGGCGGTCCCAGTGCGCGCCGCGGCGGATCTTCTCATAGGTCGCGGCGTCGCTGCCGTCGATCGACACGGCCACGGTGCGCACGCCGCTGCCGACGATCGCCTCGGCCTTGGCCCGGGTCAGGGCCATGAGGTTGGTGGGAAACCACAGGTCCGGGACCCGGTGGCGCGCGGCTTGATCGAGGATGGCCGCGAGCTCGGGGTGGAGCAAGGGCTCGGCGGCGCAGCCCAGGGAGACCCGGCGGGCTCTAGGGAAGAGCTCGTCGGCGACCCGCACGAAGAGGGCGAGCGGCATGTTGCCGCCCGGCGGACCTTCCTCGTCGAAGGGCGGGAAGCGGAGCCGGTCGCTGGCCGAGAAGTAGCACATCACGCACTTGAGATTGCAGCGGCTGGTCAGGTCGAGGATGACGTTGAGGTCTCGTCGCACCGCCCGATCCTCGTCGCGCTCAGTCCCGCCGCGCCAGCGCGTGGGCCCCGCTCACCGGCCTGCCCGGGCCTTCACCAGCTTGCGCAGCACCGTGTTGAGGATGCCGCCGTGGCGGAAGTACTCGACCTCGACCGGGGTGTCGATCCGGCAGGTGACGGTGAAGGTCCTGGTCGAGCCGTCCTCGGCCTCGGCCGTGACCGCGAGGCCCTGGAGCGGTTCGAGGTCTGCGGGAACCTGGACCTGGAAGCGCTCGCGGCCGTCCAGGCCGAGGCTGGCCAGGGACTCGCCGGCGGCGAGCTCGAGCGGCAGCACGCCCATGCCGACCAGGTTGGAGCGGTGGATGCGCTCGAAGCTCGTGGCGATGACGGCGCGCACGCCGAGCAGCATGGTGCCCTTGGCGGCCCAGTCGCGCGACGAGCCGCTGCCGTACTCGGCGCCGGCCAGCACGACCAGCGGCACGCCTTCGGCGGCGTAGCGCATGGCCGCGTCGTAGATCGACATCGGCTCGCCCGATGGGAGGTGGGCGGTGACTCCGCCCTCGCTGCCGGGAGCGAGCAGGTTGCGCAGCCTGATGTTGCCGAAGGTGCCGCGCACCATCACCTCGTGGTTGCCGCGCCGCGAGCCGTAGCTGTTGAAGTCGCGCGGCTTGACCCCGTGCTCCTTGAGGTAGCGGCCGGCCGGCGAGTCGGCCGGGATGGCGCCGGCCGGGCTGATATGGTCGGTGGTGACGCGGTCGCCGAGTACCGCCAGAGCGCGCGCGCCGGTGATGGGTCGCAGCGGCGACGGGTCGAGGGTCAGGCCGTCGAAGAAGGGCGGCCGCCGGATGTAGGTCGACTCGGCCGCCCAGGCGTAGAGGTCGCCGCCGGCCACCGCGATCGCCTGCCAGTCCTCGGCGCCGCTGAAGACGTCGGCATACCTGCTCCGGAACTGCTCGGAGCTGACCGCCGCCTCGACCGTGGACCGGATCGCCTGCGACGACGGCCAGAGGTCGCGGAGGTAGACCGCCTTGCCGTCGCTGGCGGTGCCGATGGGCTCGGTTGAGAGGTCGATGTCGGTCGTGCCGGCAAGGGCGAAGGCCACCACCAGCGGCGGGCTGGCCAGGTAGGAGGCGCGGGTGTCGGGGTTGATCCGGCCCTCGAAGTTGCGGTTGCCGCTGAGCACGCTGCACACCACCAGGTCGTGAGCGCGAACGGCGCGGCTGATCGGCTCGGGCAGGGGCCCGGAGTTGCCGATGCAGGTCGTGCAGCCGTAGCCCACGAGGTGGAAGCCGAGCTGCTCGAGGTAAGGGGTCAGGCCGGCCCGCTCCAGGTAGTCGGTGACCACCCGGCTGCCCGGCGCCAGGCTGGTCTTGACCCAGGGCGGGACCTTGAGGCCGCGCTCCACAGCCGCCTTGGCGAGGAGGCCGGCGCCGATCATGACCGACGGGTTGGAGGTGTTGGTGCAGCTGGTGATGGCGGCGATGGCCACGGCGCCGTCGGCGAGGCGGAAGCTGTGGCCGTCATGATCGACCTCGACGCCGGCGCGCGGCGGATCGGCCGGCTGCATGAAGACCGCAGCCAGGTCGTGGCGCCAGCGCTCCTTCATGGCGCCGAGCGCGATCCGGTCCTGAGGGTGCTTGGGCCCGGCCAGCGATGCCTCGACCATGCCCAGGTCGAGCTCCAACACCCGGCTGAACTCGGGCGTCGAGGTCGCCGAGCGCCACAGGCCCTGGGTCTTGCAGTAGCGCTCGACGAGGTCCACCACGTCCTCGTCGCGCCC
>Ga0316620_10000102_pt1 | contig 33732 bp, 30 predicted proteins | sample OWC_Aug_M1_C1_D5_FD_207651 | JGI IMG/M metagenome (GOLD analysis project Ga0316620, IMG submission 207651) | Wetland soil microbial communities from Old Woman Creek delta, Ohio, United States - OWC_Aug_M1_C1_D5_B | ecosystem: Environmental > Terrestrial > Soil > Wetlands | place: USA: Ohio...
GCCGCCGCGGCGGCTGGGGGAGCTGAAAGCTGATGGCTGACAGCTGAAGACCTGGTGAGACATGGCAACCGATGAACGCGCGTGGGTCAAGGACCTCCGCCCCGGGGACGAGGTGGAGGAGCAGTACGCGGTCTGCTCCAAGGAGCTGCGCCACAAGCGTGGTGGCGGCCGCTACCTGACGCTGCAGCTCGGCGACCGCACCGGCAGGGTGACGGCCCTGGTCTGGGACAACGTCGAGCGTGTGAGCGAAGCCTGCACGGTGGGCGGCGTGGTCCGGGTCTCGGGGCAGGTCCAGCGCTACAACCAGAGCCTGCAGGTGGTGGTGCAGCGGGCCGAGACCGTGGGCCCGGAGCTGGTCGACGAGAGCCTCTTCCTGCGCTCGTCGGGGACCGACCCCGAGCTGCTGTGGAGCCAGCTCATGGCCGCGCTGGAAGAGGTCAAGGACCCCCACCTCAGGCAGCTCCTGTTCCGCGTCTTCTCAGACCCCGAGCTGGCCGCGACCTTCAAGCAGGTTCCCGCCGGGCGCACCATGCACCACGCCTACAAGGCGGGGTTGCTCGAGCACACCGTGTCCATGGCCCGGCTGGGGCGGGCCTTGGCCAGCCACTACAGTCTCGACCAGGACATGGTCGCCGCCGGCGTCCTCCTCCACGACCTGGGCAAGGTGTGGGAGCTCGAGGCCAAAGTGTCGGTCGACTACACCGACGACGGGCGATTGCTCGGCCACCTGCCGATGACGGTCCTCTTCATCGACCGTCAGATCGACCAGCTCGAGTCGTTTCCGGCCGAGACCAGGCGCCAATTGCTCCACCTGCTGCTCGCCCATCACGGCGAGTACGAGTACGGCTCGCCGCGGCGACCCAAGACCCCCGAGGCGCTGCTCGTGTACTTCCTCGACCTCCTCGACTCGAGGATGGCGGGGATGCTCGAGGCAATCGCCGAGGAGCCGGACCCGGAGGCCGCCTGGAGCCCCTACTCGAAGATCCTCGACCGCTTCGTCTACCGCCGACGACCGCCGACCGGGGGGCGGAAGAAGAAGGAAGGCTGAGCAGTTCCGCCCAGGTGCCGCAAGGTCGCCGCTTCGCGGCGAAGGCGCGCCTCGCGGGCCTGCGGCCGCAGCGCGCCTGATGGTGGTGGTTCGGACGACCTTCCCCGATCGCGCTGCCCATGGAGTGCCCGGCATGCACTTGCGGGCTTTCGCACTGCGAATGCCCGCAGCCGTACGCCCGGCACGTCCCATCCAGCAGGCGGTATCTCGAGCGGCTGAGCCAGCGGTCGCAGGCATCACGTCGAGCGGTGTCCGGTGCTCCGCTGAAGGCTTGCGAGACGATGCGCTACTTGAGTGCTCGAACTGCGGCTTCGACTTCGCCCGGGTTGGGGAAGCGCCCGACGGCGAGCTTGGAGAAGACCTTGGTGCCGTCCACGACCACGTCGTAGATCCCGCCCGAGCCCTCGATCAGGCGCGCCGTGACGCCCAGCTCGCGCTCTAGGTCGGCCGCCAGCCCGGCGGCCCGTGGCCGGTAGTTTCACTCGCCGCAGTAGGTGATGGAGATCATCATGCCCGCCTCCCGTCGCGTGCGGCAATTGTAACGTGATGAGCGGGTGCGGCATTTCGGCGAGAACGGGAGCAGTCGCGGAGCTTCCTGCTCGACGGGAATGTCTCGGGGTGCCTGGCTCCCACATGGCACTCCTCGCGCAGCGGAAAGTGCCATGTGGCGTGCCTGGTACCCCGCGCTGACTCGGCGCCGGGGTCGGCCCGACACATCGTGCCCCGCCTCCGTAGATGCTACGATACGGCATGCACGCCTCAACGCCGGGGAGCGTGAAACCGTACACCCACTGAGGCGGTGTGGACACGATGAAAGTGCAGTCGATTCTGGGAGGGCCGAGAGGTCGTTTCGTGGAGCCGGCAGACGATCGCGAGCTGGTGCGGGCCGCGCAGCAGGGGGACGAGACCGCGTTCGACGCCCTGGTGCGACGCCATGCGGGCGGCCTCCACCGCGCCGTGGCCAGGATCGTGGGCGACGACAGCGAGGCCTGGGACGTGGTCCAGGTCGCCTTCCTCCGCGCCTGGCGGAGCCTCGGGCGCTACAACCCGAAGTGGAGCTTCGCCACCTGGTTGTACCGCATCGGCACCAACCTCGGCATCGACCTGCTCCGCTCGCGCTCGAGCCGGGAGCGCGCCCATCGCGCCGGCTCGGAGCACCAGCTGCGGATCGTGGGCGGCGGACCCAGCGCCAGCGAGCTGGCCGACCGACGCGAGGCGGATCGGGTGGTGAGCGAGCTGGCCGAGTCGTTGACCCCCCAGCAGCGGGCGGCCTTCATCCTGCGCGAGGTCGAAGGCCGGGAGACCGCCGACGTGGCGGCCATCCTCGGCTGCTCTCCGACCACCGTCCGCAACCACGTGTGCCAGGCGAGAAAGGTGCTGCGGGCCGAGATGGAGCGCCGCTATCCCGAGTACCTTCCGGCAGAGATGAAGAGGACTAGCCATGAGGTGTGACGCATTCCGTCAGCTGTTGAGCTCCTACCTGGACGAGAGTCTAGAGGGAGCCGAGCGGGAGGCGTGGCGCAGCCACCTGCGCGCCTGCGGCGAGTGCCGCCGCTGGGCCGTGGCGAGCGAGCCGACGCTGCTCTTCGCGACCGCTCAGCCGGAGGTGGAGGACCAGCGCGGGGTCGACGCCTGCGCAGATCGGGTGATGGCGGCGATCCGCCAGCAGCGCCTGGAGCAGCGCCTGCGCCCACGCCGGCGGCCGTGGCTGGCGGCGGCGGCGGCGCTCGTGGCGCTGGTCGGAGGCGGCGTCCTCTGGCAGACGATCCCGCAGGGCGATGAGCCGTCCACTCCGGGCGTGGTGCCGGCGAGCGTCGATGCCGGAGTCGGCCCGGCGCAGCTGCCCCAGACCCAGCCTCCCAAGGTGGAGGTCAACATGGACGGCGAGGGGGTTCGTGTCTACCAGTTCGCCGGCGGTTCGGACGACGACACGACGGTGCTCTTCATCGTCAACCCGGCTCTGGAGTCATGACCGTGACCGGGCAACGACGAGCTGCCGTAGCGATCGTGGCGGGGATCGCGTGCCTGGTCGCCCTGGCGCTGGGCGCCGAGGTGGTGACCACGGTTCGGGTGTTCCAGGTGCCGGCGGCGACGGTGACGGCGATGGAGGCCTCGAACGCGATCTTGCCCCTCCTCTCGGAGAACGGCACCTTGACCGTCCAGCCTCATCAGCGACGGTTCATCGTCCAGGATCGGCCCGACGTGGTCGACCGGGTGGGCGAGGTGATGAACGAGCTCTGCGCCTCGCCTCTGAGCTACCGCATCGTGGTCGAGCTGCTCCAGGCGAGCAACGAGCCGGTGGCGACCGCCAAGCAGGCGGTGGTGGACGCGCGGGTGCGGCGGATGTTCCAGTTCGCCTCCTTCCGGCGCATCGGCATGGCCGTATTCGAGGGTGCGGTGGGTGAGCCCGCGCTGGGTGCCATCGGCTCCGACTTCAACCTCAGCTTCCAGCCCCGGGCGATCCCGGCGGCGGGGCCGACCCCGTGGGGGATTCGCGACCCCGGGTCGAGGGTCCACCTCGAGCGGTTGCGGCTGCTGCGTACGCGCGTCGGGTCGGGCGGCGTGGCGACTCAGCAGGAGGTCCTGAGCACCAGCATGGTCCTCGGACCGAGTCAGCGCGTGATCGTCGGCGCCAGCGCCTCCGAGGGCAGCGAGCAGGCCCTGGTGCTGATCCTCGAGGCCCAGGCGGTAGGGGAGCCCTAGGTGCCCGAGTTTCGGTGTCGATTGGGAGCACCTGACGGCTCGATCGTGGAGCAGCGTCGGATGGCGGCGTCGGCCGAGGCCCTGCGCCGGGAGCTCGAGGGCGAGGGCTTCCACATCTTCGTCATCAGCGGCTCGCACGCCCGCCTGCGGATTCCGTTCCTGCGCCGTCGTGACAAGGTCAGCGGGCAGGAGTTCCTGCTCTTCAACACCCAGCTCGCGACCCTGCTCCGGGCCGGGCTCCCGCTGGCCCAGTCCCTCGACCTGCTACGCCACCAACAGAGCAACCTCCACTTCAAGGCGCTGCTCGACAAGATCTACCAGCAGGTGACCACCGGCGTCTCGCTGTCCGACGCCTTCCTCTCGCTGGGGGACATTTTCCCGCGCCTCTACTCCAACTCGCTGCGCGCCGGTGAGCGCTCGGGCGAGCTGGAGGCGGTCCTCGTGCGCTACGTGCAGTACCAGCGACTGGTCGAAGCGGTGCGCAGGAAGATCATCTCGGCGCTGACCTACCCTGCGGTGCTCGTCGTCCTGGCCGCAGCGCTGGTCGTCGTCCTGATGACCTACGTCATCCCGAGCTTCAGCGACTTCTATGTCCAGTTCGGCTCCGAGCTGCCCCTGCCGACGAGGATCGTGATGACCGCCGCCCAGTTCGCGCGCGACAACCTGATCGTGATCGTCCTGGCGGTGGCCGCGATCGGGTGGGGGCTCCACGTCTGGACCGGCTCGCCAACCGGACGGCGCATCGTGGACCGCTGGAAGCTGCGCATTCCCGTGCTCGGCCGACTCACCCACCTCTTCGCGCTGTCGCAGTTCAGCCGCTCCATGTCCATGCTGCTCGGCGGCGGCACGCCGATGGTGCCGGCACTGGAGACCGCGGCCACCTCGATCAGCAACGCGCACGTGTCCGAGCTGTTCCTGGGCTGCGTGCACCAGGTCCAGGAGGGCCGACCCCTGTCGGACTCGATCGAGGACACGGGGCTGGCGTCTGACCTGGCCTTGGCAATGATGCGGGTCGGCGAGTCGACCGGAGCGCTGCCCGAGATGCTCAGCCACACCTCCGAGTTCTACGACGAGGAGATCGAGTTCGCGCTCAACCGCATGGTCACCCTGTTCGAGCCGGCGATCCTGGTGGTGATGGGCGTGATCGTCGCAGGTTTGCTGCTGGCGGTGTACTATCCGCTGCTGACGCTCGTGACCAAGATGCAGTGAGGGGAAGATGGCGAGAGACACAAAAACCAGCCTCGACGACACGCTGGTGATGCTCTCCGAGGCGGTGGAGCCACACGAGCGCGCGGACCTGGAAAAGGCCGAGCTCCTGGCCCGCCGGCTGGGGCTTCCCTTCGACCCCCTGACCGAGTTCCACGTCGACTCCGAGCTGTTCCGGCCGATCGCCATCGAGCTCATGCTGCGCTATCAGTTCCTGCCCTTGCGGGAGGTCGACGGAGCGCTCGAGGTGGTCATGGCCGATCCCTCGAACGTGGTCAACCTCAACGAGGTCGAGCTGGCCCTGGGACGGCCGCTGCAGGTGATCGTCGGCCCGGCGCCGAAGATCGCCGAGATCCTGGAGAAGTCCGAGTCGACGCAGCGTGTGCTGGACGAGGCCACCGAGGGCTTCCGCCTGCAGCTGCTGCAGGAGGCGGAGGACGGCGAGGAGGTCCTCTCCATCGACCGCATCACCGCCGACGCCTCGCCCATGATCCGGCTCATGGACTCGATCCTCTTCAACGCCATCCAGCGCCGGGCGTCGGACATTCACGTCGAGACGCAGGACCGCGAGGTGGTGGTCAAGTTCCGCATCGACGGCGTGCTCTACCAGGCCATGAAGTCGATCGACAAGCGCCACCACTCGACCATCATCAGCCGCATCAAGGTCATGTCCGAGCTCGACATTGCCGAGAAGAGGGTGCCCCAGGACGGTCGTTTCAAGGTCCGCTTCTCGGGGCGCACCATCGACTTCCGGGTCTCCATCATGCCGACCACCCATGGCGAGGATGCCGTCATCCGCATTCTCGACAAGGAGTCGACGAACGCCGAGTTCCGCACCCTCAACCTGAACGTGCTCGGCTTCGAGGAGGATACCAAGCGGCAGCTGCGCAAGTTCATCAACGAGCCGTATGGCATGGTGCTGGTCACCGGGCCGACGGGATCGGGCAAGACCACCACCCTGTACGCCTGCCTGGCCGAGATCCAGTCCATCGAGGACAAGATCATCACCATCGAGGATCCGGTGGAATACCAGCTCCGGGGGATCACTCAGATCCCGGTCAACGAGAAGAAGGGGCTGACCTTCGCGCGCGGTCTACGGTCCATCCTCCGCCACGATCCGGACAAGATCATGGTCGGTGAGATCCGAGACGAGGAGACCGCGCAGATCGCGGTCCAGTCGGCCCTCACCGGGCACCTCGTCTTCACCACCGTGCACGCCAACAACGTCGTCGACGTGATCGGCCGCTTCCTCAACATGAAGGTCGACCTCTACAACTTCGTGTCGGCCCTCAACTGCGTCCTGGCGCAGCGGCTGGTGCGCAGGATTTGCCCGCACTGTCGACGGCCGGCAATGGTCACGGATCAGCAGTTGGAGGACTCGGGCCTCGAGGCCGACCGTTACCACGGCTACACGTTCTACGAAGGCGCGGGCTGCATCGAGTGCAACGGCACCGGGTTCCGAGGTCGCATGGCGATCTCCGAGCTCCTCAACCTGTCCGACAACATCCGCGAGCTGATCCTGGATCGGAGATCGGCGGCCGAGATCAAGCGTGCGGCCAAGGCCGAGGGGATGCGCTTCCTGCGCGAGTCGGCGCTGCAGAAGGTGTTTGCCGGCGAGACGACGCTGCGCGACATCAACAAGGTGACTTTCGTCGAATGAACTGGAATCGACTCTTCACCTCGCCCCCCCCGACCACCGGGTGGCTGTTCGACCCGGGCTCCGTGGCCGCGGTCCGTCGCGACAGCAAGGGGCTGCTGCACTGTGCCTCGACCGATCTCGGCGACGGGGTCTTCGAGGTCGGTCCGGTCGGGTTACAGTCGGTCAACCGGCAGCGTCTGGTGGAGCACCTGCGTTCGGTGCAGGCGCGGGTCGACGGCGCCCGGCGGGCTGCCGTCATCGTCCCCACCGGTTGGGTGCGGACCCACCTCCTCGAGTTCGACCAGCTGCCGCGGCGCGAGCGGGACCAGGTCGAGGTCGTGCGCTGGCGTCTGAAGAAGCTGTTGCCAGTGCTGCCCTCCGAGCTGCGGGTGGCGGTCGTCGCCCAGCCGGCCTACCAGGGCCGCCGCCACCTGCTGTGCATGGCCGGCTTCGACAAGGCGTTCACCGAGCTCGAGAACGCCTTCGAGGAGGTGGGCATAGAGCCTGGGCTGGTCACGCCCCGGATCTTCGCCCTCGCCTCCGGGAACGCCCGCTCATCCGGGCAACGGCTGGTGATCCAGCAGGAGTCGGAGTTCGTCTCTCTCCTGCTGCTGGTGGACGGCGCTCCGCGCCTGCTCCGGACCAAGCCGTTGCCGCCAACCGGGGACCAGTGGCAACTGGTCATGCGTGAGCTGCACATGGCGGTCGCCTACATGCGCGAGCACCTCGGCGTGCAGGGCCTGTTCAAGGTGAGCGTGTCGGCGGCGAGGCCCGAGCTCAACCAGGCCCTGCGGGGATGGTGGAGCGGGCAGGCCGGGGCCGAGATCGAGCCCCTTCCGCAGGACATGGTGTTCGCGGAACCTGGCGTCGTCGAGCGGTTGGGGGTGGCCCGCCTCGCGCCGGTCTGCACCGTGCTGGCCGGAGGCACCGGATGAACGTGCCCAACCTGGCCTCGCGACCCTTCCTCAACACGCGGCCGGTGTGGCTGGTGACGGTGGCAGCCGGAGCCGTGGCCCTGGTGCTGGCGGTGGTCAACATCCAGCTGTTCGCGGCCTCCAATCGCAGCCTGTCTGCTCAGCTCGAGCGCGAGGACAAGCTGGCCGCCGAGTACCTGGCGGTCGAGAGTGAGGTTCGCTCCGACATCGCCGCCCTGGACAAGGTGAAGTGGCGCACCCTGCGCCGCCAGGTCGAGGGCGTCAACGCGGTTCTCAGGGAGCACTCCTTCTCGTGGCTGACGCTGCTCGACGACATCGAGCGGGTGATCCCCTACGACGTCCGGCTCATCCGCATCACGCCGACCATCGACCAGGCCAGCGTCGTCCTCGCCCTGGACGGCATGGCCAGGAGCCGGGAGGCGATGCTCACCTTCTTCGACAACCTGATCAGCGACCCCGCCTTCGCCGATCCGCTGCCGCAGTGGGAGGCCAACCCCGACGAGTCGGGCGTGGTGGGCTACACCTTCACCGTCAGGGTCGTCTACCAGGTCGGGCAGGAGGTCGCTCCGTGAGCGGCGGATGGGCGCCGTGGCGGGCGATGTTGCCGGTCTGGCTGCCGGCGGTGCTGTTGTGCCTGGCGAGCATGGCGGTCTACGGCTGGTTGAGCTCCGAGTCGCTGGGGCGGGAGGCGCTGCTCCGCACGCGGGTCGCCGAGCTCGAGGCCAAGCTCGAGCAGCTCAAGCAGATCCGGCAGAGCGCGGCCGACGAGCGGCAGCTGGTCTCCAACCTGGAGAGCGGGCTGGAGCGCCTCCAGGTCGAGGTCTTCGGCAGTCTCGACGACCGCCTGACCGGGATCCTCCGTTCGGTGGGCACCGCGACCCACGACGCCGGACTGCGCGTCGGGCGCTACAGCTACTCGGCGGAGGAGATCAAGGACCTCGACCTGAGCCGCTTCGGTATTCAGTTCACGGTCGCAGGGGAGTACGCGCAGGTGCGGCGGATGCTGGCCGCCCTGCAGGCGAGCCCGGAGTTCTTGGTCGTGAATCGGATCGGCTTCTCGGGCGAGGAGGGTGCGACGACGCGCGAGCTGCAGATCGGAGTCCGCCTCTCCACCTACCTCGGCGACGCCGCCAGCGACACCCTGCGCGAGCTCACGGAGAGTGCGGACACGGGGGGTCCGGCCGAGGCTGCCACGGCAGTCCCGGCGGCCGGCGCGGCCACAGATGGGACGAGCGATGGCTGAGCGCATGCCCGAGAAGACGCGGCTGATGGTGCTCCTCGGCATTCTGCTCGTGGTGGTCGTGGCTGGTGTCTGGATGCGCTTCTTCAAGGGCGGCGGGTCCGGGCGCGCGGCGGTCGGCGAGACCCCTGTCGAGTTTTCGTCGCACGATATACCCGACCTCGAAATCGCGCGCCTCGAAGGCCAGATCTCAGCCGAGGACGTGCCCGGTCGCAACCCGTTCGCCTGGGGCGTCCCTCCGACGCCCACCCCTGACTATGAGGCCACCCGCACCTACACGCCGCCGCCGACACCAGTGCCGAGGACGCCGCGGCCCACGGCGACCCCCGACCCCAATCGCACCCCCCCGCCGCCGCGCTTCGAGCGGCTCTACCTGGGCAACTTTGGCCCGCAGCGGTTGCCGGTGGTCGTGTTCCGTAACGGCGAGAAGGTGGAAATCGCGGTCCCCGGCATGGTTCTCGACGACAAGTTCGTGGTCCGGGGAATCGGTCTGGAGTCAGTCGAGATCGGATTCGTCGGCTACCCCGAGGAGGTATCGACTCGTGTTCCCTTGGCAGAGGACTAGAACAGCACAGGTTGCAGTGGTCGGGCTCCTCGTGTCGGCCCTGGTCGGCTGCGCGTCGCAACGCACCGGGAGCAAGGGCAAGGACGCCGCTCGCGAGCACAACTGGGACGCAGCGGTGTACTACTACCTGGAGGCGCTGGCCCGGGAGCCGGACAACGTCGAGTTTCGGATGGCCCTGACCCGGGCCCGGCAGAAGGCGGCCCAGGAGCACTTGGCGCGGGGCATGGCCCTGCGCGAGATGAAGCGCCTGGCGGCGGCCCGCGACGAGCTGCGGATGACGGTGCAGCTCGACCCTTCGAATCAATTCGCCGAGCAGGTCCTCGACGCCGTGGAGAAGGACCTCGCCATCCTCTCCCAGCCGGGCGGGGAGGCGACCCTGGCCGAGCTCAAGCGCAAGGCGGCCGAGGCCAAGGTGCAGCCGCCCATCCTCGATCCCAGGTCCGACGAGCCGATCACCCTCAGCTTCCCCAAGGCCAAGGCGGTCAAGGAGATCTACCAGGCCATGGCCAAGGCCTATGGCTTCAACGTGCTCTTCGACCCCAACCTCAAGGATGACAAGCTGACCCTCGAGCTCAACGACGTCACCGCCGAGCGGGCGTTGGAGATCGTGATGCAGGCGGCCGGCCACTTCTACAAGGTGCTGGACGAGCACTCGATCATCGTCGTCGAGGACAACCCACAGAACCGGCGCGAGTACGAGGACCTGGTCATCAAGACCTTCTTCCTGTCCAACGCCGACGTCAAGGAGGTCGACAAGCTCCTGCGCTCCCTGATCGAGGCCCGGCGCCTGGCCACCAACGAGCAGCTCAACGCCATCACCCTGCGCGACACGGCCGACAAGGTGGCGATCGCCGAGAAGCTGATCATGATCTCGGACAAGGCCAAGGCCGAGGTGCTGGTGGACGTCGAGCTGATCGAGGTGACGACCTCCACAGATCGCAGCGTGGGCACCAACATCGCCTCCTACATCACCGGCCTCGGGTTCGACGCGAGCGTGGTCACCGGCGATGCCGAGGGCGCCGACAATCAGGTTCCGCTGCCCTTGGTCGAGAACATCTTCAGCCGACAGGCGTGGATCTTTCCCGTGCCCGACCTGGTCATCAACCTGGTCAAGGCGACCGGCGAAGCCGAGGCCCTGGCCCAACCCCAGCTGCGCATCACCGAGGGCGAGAAGGCGTCCCTGGTGATCGGCGACCGGGTGCCGATCCCGGTCACCAGCTTCAACTCGGCCAACATCGCCGGCGGCGGGGTGGTACCGATCACCTCGTTCCAGTACCAGGACGTGGGCATCAAGATCGACGTCGAGCCCCGGGTCCACCACAACCGCGAGGTCACGCTCAAGCTCTCGGTCGAGGTCTCGCAGCTCGGCGACGAGGTCGCGGTCGGCCCGTCGCAGAGCGCGATCACGATCGGCACCCGGACCATCAACTCGGTGATCCGCCTCGAGGACGGTGAGACCAGCCTGCTCGCTGGCCTGCTCAAGGTGGACAAGACCAAGAGCGAGTCCACGGTGCCCTTCCTGGGGGAGATCCCTCTGCTCGGCAAGCTCTTCTCCAGCAGAAGCAGCGGCCAGCGCACCACGGACCTGGTGCTGACCCTGACCCCGCACATTGTGCGTTTCCCGGACATCAAGGAGGAGGACCTGGCCCCGGTCTGGGTCGGCACCGAGAGTCGGGTCTCGTTCTTCGGCTCCGCCTCGCCGCGGGTCGAGTCCGGTCGTTCGCCCGAGGGTCCGTTTGACCAACCGGAGGACGTTGTCAACGAGGAGCCGACTGAGCCTGAGCCCAGCAAGCCCGGCGTGGACATGTCCAGCCCGGTGGGAGGCAAGCCGCGGCCGTCCCCCTACGGCATGCGCCCACGTCCCCAGCCGGGCCGCGACCTGGTGCCTAGCCAGGGCGGTTCCAAGGGCCTGGAGTGGGGCGAGCAGAAGGACCTGCCAATCGAGCCCGGAGAGCCTGCCGCAGGGGAGGAGGAAGTCGAGGGGGGCGTCGGGCAGGCCCCGGCCGGAACCCTGGCCATCGGTGTGGAGCCGTCGGTGGTCTCCGTCGCGGACGGTCAGGAGCGCACCCTGCGCCTGATCGCAGCCGGGGGGGCCGGAGCCTACCGGGTGCCCGTCGGCCTTTCCTTCGACCCCGACCGGCTGGCCGTCGTGTCGGTGGAGCCAGCATCCGGGGTGGTGCTCGCCGACCAGCGCGTAGAGGCCGAGCTGGGCTGGCTCGGTCTCGAGCTGGTGGTCGTGGAGGCGAGCCAGACCCCCCGCCCGTTGGCCGCGGTCACCCTCCGCGCCCTGGCCCCGGGCGCGACGTCGCTGATCCTGGCCAGTGACGGCGCCCATGACGCGGACGGCCTCGCGCTGCCGGTTTCGGTCTCGGACGGAGCGGTCTTCGTCCTCGACGCGACGGACGACAAGGGAGGGCAGTGAGATGGCGCTCTGCCGGTGGCGAGCGGGCGAGCGGGGCTTCACCCTGGCCGAGATGGTCATGGTGGTGGCCCTGGTCGCCCTGCTCGCCAGCATGGTGCTGCCGGTCGCCAAGTTCAGCGTCAAGCGGCGCAAGGAGACCGAGCTGCGGCTCGCTCTGCGCCTCATGCGGACTGCCATCGACGAGCACAAGCGCTTGTCAGATCAGGGGATGATTCCGGTCAAGGTGGGCGGCGAGGGCTACCCAGAGGAGCTCGAGGTGCTGGTGGAGGGGGTCGAGCTGGTGGGGCAGGAGGTGAAGCGGAAGTTCCTGCGCCGGATCCCCAGGGACCCCATGACCGGAGAAGAAGAGTGGGGTCTGCGCAGCTATCAGGACGAGCCGGACTCTGACAGCTGGGGCGGGGAGAACGTGTATGACGTCTACAGCCTGTCAGATGGCGTCGGCCTCGACGGGACCGAGTACAAGGACTGGTGAGTCATGAGGCGCGAAGCAAGGCACGGCGGAGCCGACCGCACGCGTGGCGCCGAAACGGGGTTCACGCTCATCGAGCTGATCATCGTGGTGGCCATCATCGGCATTCTGGCCACGATCGCCCTCCCGGCCATGCGCAACGCTCCGCTCAAGGCCAAGGAAGCGGTGCTGAAAGAGGACCTGTTCGCCATGCGCTCGTGCATCGACCAGTACCTGGCCGACCGCGGCCACTACCCGTCGTCGATCCAGGAGCTGGTGGACGAAGGCTACCTGCGGTTCATCCCCGTCGACCCGCTCACCGAGTCTGCCGAAACCTGGGTCGAGGTGCTGGCCGAGGCTGAGGACGAGGAGGACCTGCAGCCCACCGAGGAGACCGGGACGGGACCGGGGGTGATCGACGTGCACTCCGGCTCCGACGGGGTGGGTCTCGACGGGAAGCCGTACGCGGAGTGGTAGGGATGGGCGATTTCGCCGCCGGTCGCCAGCTGCCGGCCGCCCGCTCCAGGGCGAGGGGGGCGGGGCGCGAGGCCGGGTTCACGATGGTCATGTTCGTGATCATCGTCGCCATCATGTCGATCATGATGGGCGTCGCGGTGCAGGCCGTGTCGTTCCAGATGCAGCGGGAGAAAGAGGCGGAGCTGATCTTCCGGGGCGAGCAGTACGTTGAGGCGATCCGTCTCTACAAGCTGAAGTATGGTCGGAACCCAATGACCCTCAAGGAGATCTGGGAGGCCAATCCGCGCGTCATCCGCAAGAAGTGGAAGGACCCCATCACCGACTCCTTCGCCTGGGGCATCGTCTACGTCGGTCAGGAAGGCCGGCCCCTGCAGCTCCGGGACCGCGGTCAGCGCGGCACGCCCTCGCCCACCGTCACCCCTACTCCCTCCCCGACCCCGCCGCCGCTCGACGAGCGCGAGAGCGACGCCAGCGCGGGCAGCGATCAGGTGGGACCGATCGCCGGCGTCTACTCCACGTCCTGCGACGAGAGCATCAAGATCTGGGAGGGGCGCACGACCTACTGCGAGTGGAAGTTCGTCTTCCGCGAGCAGGCCGCCCGCGGTGGCCGTACCCCGGTCCTGCCTGGCGGCGGCGGGCGCCTCGGCCCCGGAGGCGGCGGAGGACCGCTCGACGAGGGCGGTGGTGGCGAAGGCGGCGGCGGTGGTGAACGTGGCGACGGGAACAAGCCGGGGTAGACGCGCTCCGAGAGCCGCGTCCACGATCAGGACCGGGATCGGGCACGCCATCGGGTGCTACACTCCCTCGCCGTGACGGACCTGGTGAGCGCCCCTCGGCCCGGGCTGCTGATCCGCCGGCTACCCGGTCGACGAACTCTGACGGCCGGAGTCTGGCTGTTGCACGGCGCAGCCCACGATCCACCCGACGTCGGCGGCGCAACCCATCTGCTCGAGCACCTCACTCTGCGCCGCTGCGGGAGGCTGGACCGCGCCGAGCTCGCCCGGCTCGTCGACCGACTGGGCGGCGACGTGGACGCCTGGACCTGCTCCGAGCAGATGGGCGTGACGGTTCAGACCACGGTCGACGCCCTGCCCGAGGCGCTCGCGTTGCTCAGCGACGCGGTCCTCGAACCGACCTTCGACGCGGCCGACGTGGAGCTCGAGCAGCGGGTGGCGAGGGCCGAGCTGGAGCTGGTCCTGGAAGACCCAGCCGAGCAGGTCGAGCAGGCGATTCTCGAGGCGGCGTGGGGTGACCACCCCCTGTCCCGGCCGATCATCGGCAGCGAACAGTCGCTGGAGCGATTGACTCCCGAGCTGCTGCAGGCCCACCACGCGACGTTGGTGCGCCCGGGCAAGGTGATGGCGGCCGTGGCCGGCGACGTGGGGACCGAGGAGGTCGCTCAGCGGCTAGCCCGACTCCCGCTCGGAGCCCGGCCGACCCAACCTCCGCTCCCTCCGGTGCGCTGGGTCGGCGGGCGGGTGCAGCTGCTGCGATCGGGCGCGGACCAGGTTCATGCCCGGATCGCCTTCCCCGCGCCACCGGTCGACGATCCCGCCGTACCGGCCCTGACCGTGCTCAACCGCGCGCTCGGGGTCGGCGCCTCGAGCCGGCTCTTCCAGCGACTGCGCGAGGACGAGGGGCTGACCTACGACGTCTGGTCGGGGATCACCCTGCGCACCGTGGGCGGGTTGCTCGAGGTGGGCTGGGCCTGTGCACCGCGGGCCGCGGCCGAGGTCGAGCGACTGGTCCGCGAGGAGCTCGAGCAGGTGGTGGGCGGCCTCGGGGACGACGAGGTCGAGGTCGCGGTCGAGGGCTTGGTGCGCGGCCTGGAGATGGATGCCGAGAGCCCGGGCGGGGTGTGCGCCATGGACGTAGCCGAGGTGCTCTACAAGGGACGCCAGTTCGTGCTCGAGCAGGCGATGGACGAGCTCCGCTCGGTTCAGCCCCGCGAGGTGCGCGAGCTCGCTGGCCAGGTCCTGCGGCGCGAGCTGATGGCGGTGGCCGTGTGCGGTCCCAAGGGAACCGTCGAGCGGGTCGCGTGAGGCGGCGGCGATGGAGGTGAAGGTCCGGCGCCTGGCCCACGCAGAGGGCCTACCCCTGCCTGCCTACGCCACCGCGGGCGCAGCCGGCGCCGACCTCTGTGCCGCGGTCGCCGAGCCTGTCGTGCTCGGCCCCGGCGATCGGGCCGCCATTCCCATCGGGCTGGTGCTGGAGATCCCCGAGGGCTTCGAGGCTCAGATCCGCCCCCGCTCCGGTCAGGCTCTGCGGCGTGGGCTGACCGTGGTCAACGCCCCGGGAACCGTGGACTCGGACTACCGTGGCGAGCTCCAGGTGCTGCTGGTCAACCTCGGCGACCAACCGGTGACGATCGAGCGCGGGGAGCGGGTGGCACAGATGGTGCTGGCTCCGGTGACGCGGGCGGTCTTCGTCGAAGCGGATACCCTGCTCCAGTCGAGCCGCGGCGACGGTGGCTTCGGCTCCACCGGGAGGTGAGGAGTGGAGGTCCTGGTTCTCGCCTCCGGTTCCTCGGGTAACGCCGCGCTCGTCACCTCGGGCAAGACCTCGGTACTGGTCGACGCCGGGATCTCGGCCCGCTCCCTGCGCAGCCGTCTGGCCGAGTTCGGGCGTCGCCTCGAGGAGGTGACGGCGATCGTGCTCACCCACGAGCACAGCGACCATGTCAGGGGGCTCAAGGTGCTGCTCAAGCGCAACCCCCTGCCGGTGTTCGCGACCGCCGGAACCTGGTCGCAGCTCGACGTGCGCGCGGCGGCCGGGGGTGAGCTCGAGTCGGGCAGCGAGCTGCGGGTGGGCGGGCTCACGCTGCAGCCGGTGGCGACCAGCCACGACGCCTGCGAGCCGGTGGCCGTGGTCATCGACGACGGCAGGCGGCGGGTCGGCCTCTGCACCGACACCGGGGTCTTCACCACCCTGCTCGCGCAGCGCTTCGCCGCCTGCGAGCTTCTTCTCATCGAGGCCAACCACGACGCCGACATGCTTCGCCACGGTCCCTACCCTTGGCCACTCAAGCAGCGCATCGCCTCCCGTCACGGCCACCTCGCCAACCATCAGACGGCCGAGGCGTTGGACGGGCTGGGCCTGCTCCATACCGACGCGGTGGTCGCCCTCCATCTCTCCGAGCACAACAACCAGCCCGCCCTGGTCAGCGAGGTCCTGGAGCAGGTGACCGGGGGCCGGCTGCCGGTGGCCGCCGTCTCCCGCCATCACATGCTGCGGGTGAGCTGTACCGGCGACGGCGCCACCCTCGAGTCCCGCCCGCTGCCATAGGGGTGTCGTAGCTGGCGGACTGCCGGGTATCCCCTGCACTCAGGTCGGCATCGGTCTGGGGCAGGTCAGTGTGAAACGTAGAGATGACCGAACCCGAGGTGTCCTGAAGAAGTGCCTTGCGCTCTTCGCGCCTTGGCGTTTCAGAAACAACCCCCGTTCGAGCCCGGCCGGCTCAGATGTGGACGGTTTCCTCGCACCACTCGCGCGCGTTCTGGAACAGCCTGAGCCAGGGCGAAGCCTCGAGGGCGCGCAGCTCCGGGGGCAGCCACGGCCACTGCCACTTGAGGAACGTGCGCTCGGGGTGGGGCATCATCGCCAGGTGGCGGCCGTCGGGCGAGCAGAGGGCGGCGATGCCGTGCGGTGAGCCGTTGGGGTTGAAGGGATAGCCCTCGTTGATGTGGCCGTCGTCGTCCACAAAGCGCACCGGCGCCAGGCCCTCGCGGAGCACGCGGTCGAGCACCGAGGGCTGGGGGAAGAGGGCCCGGCCCTCGCCGTGGGCGACCCAGATGCCGAGCGTCGAGCCCTCCATGCCGCGGAGCATGAGCGCCGGCCCGGGCAAGATGGTGACGCTCGTGAAGCGGGACTCGAAGCGGCCGGAGGCGTTGCCGACGAAGCGCGGCTGGTCGACGTCGCCGAGGCCGCGCCACGGCACCCAGCCGAGGAGCGCCAGCAGCTGGCAGCCGTTGCACACCCCCAGGCTGAAGGTGTCGGGACGCTCGGCGAAGCGGGTGAACTGCTCCCACAGGCCGGGGTTGAAGCGGATGACGCCGGCCCAGCCCTTGGCCGAGTCGAGGACGTCGGCGTAGCTGAAGCCGCCGACCGCGACCAGGCCGCGGAAGCGGTCGAGCTCGACCCGACCGGCGAGGAGGTCGCTCACGGTCACGTCCCAGGGCTCGAAGCCGGCGACCCAGAACGCCGAGATCATCTCGCGGTCGCCGTTGGAGCCCTCCTCGCGCAGGATCGCGACCGGGATCTTGTCCGCCCTGGCGAGCACCTCGTCCGGAGTCGGGCGGGGCGTGAAGGAGACCTGGAAGCTCGGCCCCCGTCGCTGTCGGAGGCCGGCCTGCTCCTGCTCCACGCAGGCCGGGCTCGCCTGCAGCCGGTCGAGGCGGAAGCTGGTCTCCTCCCAGAGGTCGCGCAGGTCGCGCAGGTCGTCGTCGAGGACGGCCTCGCCCCCGACCTCGAGGCGGACCCGGGAGTCGGCGCGGGTGGCGCCGATCTCGGAGCAGGGCAGGTCGGCGCGGCGCATGGTCTCGAGGACCGTCTCCAGCTGGTCGGGATGAACCTCGAGCACCAGCCCGAGCTCCTCGGCGAAGAGGAGCGGAATCGCCTCGCCGGGGTCGGTCGCCTCGAGGCTGAGGTCGAAGCCGCAGTTTCCGGCAAAGGCCATCTCGAGGACAGCCGTGATGAGCCCACCGTCGGAGCGGTCGTGGCCGGCGCTGAGCCGCCCGGCGGCGACCAGCTCCTGGACCGCCTGGAAGGCGCGCTGGAGGAGCGCCGCGTCGTCGACGTCGGGGACCGCGTCGCCGACCTGGCCCCAGACCTGGGCCAGGGCCGATCCGCCGAGGCGGTGGGCGCCGGGGCTGAGGTCGACCAGCAGGATGCGACCGCGGCCCGGCAGCTCGAGGTCCGGGGTGACCGTGCGGGTGATGTCCGGGCAGGTGCAGTAGGCCGAGACGACGAGTGCCCCCGGGGCCTTGACGGTCTCGCCGTCCGGCGCCAGCGCGGCCATGGAGATGGAGTCCTTGCCGCCGTCGACCGCGATCCCGAGCTCGATCATGAGGTCGCGCATGGCCCGGGCCGCGTCGAAGAGAGCGGCGCCTTCGCCGGGCAGCTTGGCGGCCCACATCCAGTTGGCGGAGCAGCGCACGTCCTGAAGCGCGCTGACCTGTGCCCAGACCAGGTTGGTCAGCGCCTCGCCGACGCTCATGCGGGCCATCGCCGCCGGGTCGACCAGCCCCTTGATCGGCTGCTCGCCGATGGCGGTAGCGGCGCCGGTGGTTCCGAGGTGGCTCTGGGCGATCACCGCCACGTCGGCCACCGTCAGCTGGAGCGGCCCGACGCACTGCTGCTGGGCCACCAGCCCGGTCACGCTGCGGTCGACCTTGGTCGTGAGGAAGCGCTTGGAGCCGACCGAGAGCAGGCGCAGGACCCGCTCCAGGGCGGCGCGCACCGTGAGGTCGGGGGGCAAGCGGAGCGGCGCGAGGCGGGGGGTGCGGCGGTCGAGCTCGAAGGTCTTCTGGGGCATACGGCCGAGCACGTGGTCGAGCTCGAGGTCGACCGGCGTGGAGCCGTCGCGCGCATCGGCGAGCACGATCCGCCTGTCGCCGGTGACCCGACCGACCAGCGAGAAGGGCACCCGCTCCCGCTCGCACAGGGAGCGGAACAGGTCCTCGTGCTCAAACCGCAGGAGGAGGGCGTCGTTCTCCTGGTACTCGGCGCCCCAGATCTCGAGCACGGACAGGGTGTCGTCACCGACGAGGATCTTGCGGACCTCGATCCGGGCCCCGGCCGGCTCGACGATCTCTTTGAGCACGTTGCAGTTGCCACCTGCTCCCTGGTCGTGGATGGCGACGATGGGATTGGCGTCGCCGAGCTCCGAGCAGGCGCGAATGACGCGGTTGAGCTTCTGCTCCATCTCGGCGTCGCCGCGCTGCACGGCGTTGAAGTCGAGCTCGGAGATGTTCTCGCCCTGGACCATGCTCGACGCGGCCCCGCCGCCCATGCCGATGCGGTAGGCCGGGCCGCCGACCTTGACCACCCACATGCCGGGCTCGGGAGCGCCCTTCTCGGTGTGGCGGGCGTCGATCTGTCCGATGCCGCCGGAGAACATGATCGGCTTGATCCACTCCCGCCGCTCGCCGCCGGGCAGGCGCAGGCCGAAGCAGCGGGTGAAGCCCTGGATCACCGGCTCGCCGAACTTGTTGCCGTAGTCCGAGGCCCCGTTGGAGGCCTCGATCTCGATCTGGAGGGGCGGGGCCAGCTGCTCCGGGTAGGCGAAGTCGGCGCTCTCCCAGGGCAGCTCGTAACCCGGGATGCGCAGGTTGCCCACGCAATAGGCGGCGGTTCCGGCGACCACCAGCGAGCCGCGTCCGGTGGCGTGGCCGTCCCGGATGCGACCGCCGGTCCCGGTCTCGGCGCCCGGGAAGGGGGCCACTCCGGACGGGAAGTTGTGGGTCTCGGCGGTGAAGAGGATGTGGTAGGTGAGGTCACGGGCGACGCAGCAAGCGGCCTGGCCGGGACGCTCGGGGAGGACCGTGCGCACCGGGTAGCCGCGAATCGCCGAGGAGTTGTCGCAGAAGGCGATGACGCTGTTGTTGGGGTTGGCCCGGAACGGCTCCTGAACCATCGTCATCAGGTCGGCGGGCACCACCTCGCCGTCGACCACCAGCCGCCCCCTGAAGAACCAGTGGCGCGAGTGCTCGGAGTTGGACTGGGCGATGTCGAAGCACTCGACCGTGGTGGGGTCGCGCCCGATGCGGCTGCGGAACAGGCCGGTGTAGTAATCGAGGTCCCAGTCGTCGAAGGCCAGGCCCAGGGCGCGGTTGATGCGCTCGAGGGCGGCCCGGCCCTGCTCGAGGACCGGCACCAGGGTCCAGGGCTGGGGCCGGACGCCGCTCGAGAAGCTGGTGAGAGGCTCGCTGTAGGGACACTCGGTCATGCGGTCGTGGAGGAGGCCGAGGAGGGCGTCCCGAGCTCCGTCGTCCAGTGTGACCGCGGGCTGCACCAGGTAGCGGCGCGAGCGTTCGATGCGGCGGATGCCGTCGAGACCGCAGGCACGGCAGACAGAGACCGCATTGGTCGACCAGGCGGTGGTGAAGCTGAGGCGCGGGCCGACCTCGAGCACCAGCCCGGACCCGCTCGCGAGGAGGCTGTGGCGGGCGAAGCCGGCCGGGTCGAAGGTCTCCCGGAGCAGCCAGGTCAGAACCTCGAGCTGGCGCGAGGTGAGCTCGCTGGCCGCATCGACCGTAAAGCAGAGCTCGGTCGAGATGTCGAGGATGCGGGACGAGACGCGCTCTCGCGCCGCCCCGACCAGGGCCTCGCGACGGGCGCTGGACAGGCCGGGAGAGCGATAGAAGCGGAGCAGGCTCATGGCGGGCGTTGTAGCAGGGTCGAGGGGGTTGCGCCAGCCCTTGTCAGCCTGGTGCCGGGGGTATAAGTTCCGGGTGGTTTCGGGATCGGGAACGGGAACGGGATCGGGAACGGGAGAGATGCATGACGACCTACCGCGAGGCCGGGGTGGACATCGACGCGCAGGACCGGGCCCTGGAACGGGTCAAGGAGATGGTGCGGCGGACCTACACCCGTGACGTCCTCTCCGATCAGGGGTCTTTTGGCGGGCTGTTCCGCCTCGACCCCCGCGGCGTCAAGGAGCCGGTGCTGGTGGCGTCGGCCGACGGCGTCGGGACCAAGCTCAGGCTCGCGTTCCTCACCGGGCGGCACGACACCGTCGGTCAGGACCTGGTCCATCACTGCATCAACGACATCCTGGTCCAGGGTGCCCGGCCCCTGTTCTTCCTCGACTACTTCGCGACCGGACGCCTCGAGCCAGAGGTCGCGGCAGCCGTGATCGGGGGTGTGGCAACGGCCTGCTCGGCCCATGGCGTCGCCCTTCTCGGCGGCGAGACCGCCGAGATGCCCGGGTTTTATGGCGACGGCGAGTACGACCTGGCGGGCTTCATCGTCGGGGTCGTGGACCGGCGGCGGATCCTCGACGGCAGCGCTGTCGAGCGGGGCGACGTGCTCGTCGGCTTGCCTTCGTCGGGGCTCCATACCAACGGCTACTCCCTGGCCCGCAGGATCTTCTTCGAGCAGCTCGCCCTCCAGCCTGCGAGTCACTGCGAGGAGCTCGGCTGCACGGTCGGCGAGGAGCTGCTCAAGGTCCACCGCTCCTACCTCGGCCCGGTGTGGCCGTTGCTGGACAAGAAGTGGGTGCGGGCCATGGCTCACATCACCGGGGGGGGGATCAGCGACAACTTGCCGCGCGTGCTGCCAGAGGGTTTGGCCGCAGTGGTCAAGGTGGGCAGCTGGGAAGTGCCTCCGGTGTTCCGGTTGCTGGCCGAGGCGGGCCAGGTCCCCGAGACCGACATGTGGCGTACCTTCAACCTCGGCGTGGGCATGATCCTGGTGGTGGCCCCCAAGCACCTGGGCCATGTGCTCGAAGCGCTGCGCGCCACCGGATGCCCCGGCTTTCCCATGGGCAACATCGTCGAGGGGGTGCGCGAGGTTCGCTACGACCACCCCCCGACCGGCTATCCCAGCGGCATCCGCTGAGCCGGCCGATCTCGCGGTGGGCAATCGGAGCCACGTATAATCCCGCCCGTGCCGACATTGACAGGGCGTCTTCTCAACACCGGCCTGGTCTTGGGCGGCGCGATCTCTGCAGTGCTGGCGCCGCAGGCGAGCTACATCGCGGCCCAGCGCCAGTACGTACCGTGGGCCGGGTTTACCGGGCTGAGCCTGCTCCTGGCGGTGATGCTGGGGGCGGCCGCGGTGCGCGCCCTGCAGGTGGTCGCGGCTCGCGCCGGCGAGGGGTCGCGAGACGCCCTGCTCCCGCTCGCCGGCGGCAGCGCGCTGCCGCTCCTGCTACTGTGGGTACCGGTCGCCCTGCAGGCGCCCTCGTCGGCCTTCCGGGTCTGGCTCCCGCTGGCGCTGCTCGCGAGTGGCGGCCTGCTCGCGGTTGGAACCCTGCTCCGACCCGGCGCCGCGGCCTGGCGGCGGCCCGCCCTGCGGGTTGGCGGGGTGGCGCTGGTGCTGTGGCTGGTGACGTGGGCGAGCCTGGACCCGCAACCTGGAGCAAGCTGGTCGTTCTTCCTCGGCCTGGCATGGGCGTTGTACCTGCTGGTGGCCCTGGTCGGCTGGGGGGCGATTCTCAATCGCCTGCTGCTGCCCGAGGCCCCGGCCGACTGGGGTCAGCGGGCGGCCTGGGGCATGGCCGTGGCCCTGGCGGTGGGCGGTCTTCTCAATCTCACCTGGTCGGTGAGCCCAGCCCTGGTCCTGGCGTTTCTGGCCCTCGGCGCCGGGGCCTGGGCAGAGGACGCTGCGGGCCAGCGTCGCCAGCTCGCCCAGAGCCTCCGTAGCGGGCTGCGCCGGGCGGCCGGCGAGTCGGTGGTGGTGGTACTCGCCCTGGCGGTGACGGCGCTGGTGGCAGTCCAGCTCGCTGGCTCGCTCGCCGGTACCGTGGACACGGTCGTCGAGCACCCCCCCTTTGACCTTCACGACGACACCCAGGCCTATCTCGTTTTTCCTTACAAGATGCTGGAGCTGGGGTCGATGGGCTCGGAGCCGTTCGAGGCCCGGCGCATGCTCAGCCTGGGCGGGCAGTCCTTCCTCCAGGCTCTGGTCCTGGTGGCGCTGCCGGTGCGCACGATCCACCTGCTGGACGACGGCGTGGCCCTGCTCATTCTGGTCGGCCTCATCCTCGGCGGTGCGCGTCGGCGCGGCCTCGGCCGGGGCCCGACCATGCTCCTGCTCCTCGTGCTGCTCACCCTGCCCCACCTCGACATGCGCGGCAACACCTCCAGCCTGTTCACCGGGGTCGTCCTACTGGTGAGCTGGTTTCGCCTCCTGGCGGAGGACCTGGTACGCCCGGCGCCGGCGATCGCCAACGCCGCCCTGGTGGCCGTGACCGCGGGCGGCCTGTGCACCCTCAAGTCGACCTTGATTCCGGCGGCGGTGATCCTGTTCGCGGTCAGTGCCGCTGCGCACGCGGTGCGCGGCGGCGCCGCTCGCCGAGCGGCGGGCGAGGCGCTGCTGGCCGCAGCGATGGTCGGCGTCGTGCTCCTGCCCTGGATGACCTCGGTCTTCGCCTCGTCTCACACCTTGCTCTACCCGGTGCTCGGCAAAGGGTTCTATGGCGGGGTGTACACCGACGAGTTCGCGGCCATCTCCGGCGACTTCTCGGTCCCACGGGCCGAGCTTGCAGGAGCCACATGGGCCCAGCTCGTGAGCGTGCTGCCGGCCCTGCTCGTCCTGCTCTTCGTGCGTGACGCTCGTCCCCGTGCCCCAGCCACCGCGGTCATCGTCGCCGCCATCGGCACGGCCCTCCTGCTGGTCGTGATGGGTGACCCCAGTCTCAGCCGGAGCCTCGACCGCTACGCCTTTCCGGTGCACGCTGCTGCATTTCTCTGCCTGGTGCTGGCCGCCTTCGAGCGCGACGAGGAGAGCGGCGGGCAGCGGTCAGGGCTGGGCGCGATGGCGGCGGTGGCGATAGCGGCCGCTGTCATGCTCCAGGGCGCTCGTGCCACCGAGGAGCTCTACAGGCAGGTCCTGGCCAATGGCGCCAGTGCGATCGCAGGCGAGCCCGTCGGGAGCGAGACGGAGAGACGTGCCCTGAGCGAGCTACAGGCCGCCATGCCGGCCTCGGGGGCGGTGCTGGCCACCCTCCCCAACCCCTTTCTGCTCGACCTCCGGAGCCACCGCGTGTACCTGAACTCGCTGCCCGGTATGGCCGGGCTGCCGCCCGGGCTCCCCGTCTTCGCCGGCGGCGAGGAGGTGGCCAGCTACCTCCAGGCGCACTCGATTCGCTACCTGGCCTACGGCGGGGTCGCGCAGCTGCGGGACCTGTTCACCCTGACCGAGGACCGGATCCTCGACAAGTACCCCAGGTCGCGCATGCGCTGGGCCATGCTCCGTTACCACCAGCGCTATCGGCAGACGGTGGAGGAGCTGGCGCGGAGCCGGAAGCGCCTGTACGCCGACAGCACCACCGTGCTGCTCGACCTCTCCCAGCGCGTGTTCACCGTGGTTCCCAGCGAGCGGGGTGCCGATGCCGAGGGCTTCCACGATGGGGTGTGGACCAGTGGCGACGCGGTCATTCGCAACCTGGGCTGCACGAGCTGTGGTCCGTTCGTGGTCGTGCGCAGCATGGGATGGCATCCGCTCGGCGACGACCTCGAGCGTCTCGAGCTCGTCGTGGAGATCGACGGTCGGCCTCTCGAGCCGCTGCGCGCGGGCCCCTCCGGGCTGCTCTACCGCCTCCCGCATGGCGCCTCCTCCTGCGACCAGATCCGCTTGCGATCGAGGGCTCTGGCGCCAGCTCAGGTGGGCGCGCGAGCGGGCGGCCCGCGCCTCGGCGTGGACGTGCAGGCGATCGAGATCGGGCCCGACGAGTCCATCGTCGAGCAGCCGATCCGTACCGTTCGCCAGAAGCTTCCGTCACCCTTCGAGCCGGAGCAAGTCGAGCGGCGCACGGGCTTCCTCTATGACTTCGGCTGGACCGACGGCGCGGCGACGTTCAGCGCCATCGACCTCGCCGTGGGCCGGGGCGAGCGCTACCTGGTCCTCCGCCTGCACCCGGTTCACCCTTACGGCGCGGACACCGAGCGACTCGGACTCGACGTCGCCGTGAACGGTGTCGGCCTCGTCCTGGAGCGCGTGGAGGGCCTCGACCACTTCTTCCGCCTCTACGACAACGTGCGCGAGATCAACAAGATCCGCATCTCCTCCGCGACCTTCATACCGAACGAGCTCAACGGCAGCGCCGACTTGCGGACGCTCGGCGTGCCGCTGGACACGGTCCGCCTGGAGTAGGCGCGAGGGGCAGGGCCTGCGGACCTGGCACTCCTCGGATGCTTGCATTTCTCGCGTTTCCCGTTACAATCGCGGTTTCCCGGCTCTGCCGGGAGCACAACACACTCCTTGCCCCGTGCCTGGTCGCGGGGCCAAAGGCCGAGAGGAGCAACGACATGCCGATGTATGAGCTGGGGGTCATCCTCGACCCCGAGGCCTCTCCCGAGGACGAGGCCGGTGCGCTCGAGCGCCTCGAAAAGGTCATCACCGACGCCGGTGGCCAGGTCGTCAACAAGGACGCGTGGGGCCGTCGCCAGCTGGCCTACCCGATCAAGAAGCGGAGCTTCGGGATCTATCACTTCTGGCGTTTTGACGTGACCGGCCAGATTCTCCGGGAGCTCAACTTCGAGCTGCGGACGAACGATCTGTTCCTGCGCCACCTGACGCTCAACCTCGACCGTGAGCTGCGGCGACATCGCAAGGGTGAGAGGGTGCAGCAGGAGCTCGCAGCCAAGAAGGCGGCGAAGATTGAGGCCGCGGCCATGGCTGCCGACGAGGAGCAGTGAGGAGGTCGTGATGAGACAGGGCAAGCGCAAGTTCCGTCGTCGCGCCAAGGTCTGCCGGTTCACGGTCGAGAAGATCAACTACATCGACTACAAGGACGTGGACCTGCTCCGGGAGTACACGCCCACCAACGGCAAGATCCTGCCCCGACGGGTGACCGGCACCCGGCCCGCCTTCCAGCACAAGCTGACGCGCGCCATCAAGCGGGCCCGCCACATGGCCCTGCTCCCCTACGTGGGGGAGTGAGGCGCAGACCGCCGATCCTCGCGGGTCGCGACCCGCAAGGGCCCGTGGACGGTCGTGATCATGAATCAGCCCGTGCCTGAGCCTGGCGGGTCGGGGAGCTGTCGCCCGGGCGAGGGACTCACGCCGGAGCAGCCGGCCGTACCGGCGCTGCGCCCGCCTCGCCTCGGCGCCGTGGCCTCGGGCGCGCTCTCGGTTCTCTTCGTCAGCGGTCTCATCTACCTTCCGATCTTCGGGCCGCTCGTGGCGCCGCTGGGCCTCATCCCAGTTGCACGGTTCGTGGCCGACGGGCAGCGGGGGATCCGGGCCTGGGGATGGGTAGTTGCCGTCCTCGTGGCCGTTGGCGGGGCCGGCCTGTGGGCCTACGCGGCTCCGATCCTGATCGCCTACGTGCCGCTCATCGTCCTGCCGGCGCTCAGCCTCGAGGCGTGGCTGCGCTGGCGCTGGAGCGACGGCCGCTGGGCGGCGGTGACGACGCTCGCGGCCACCGCCTACTGCCTCCTGATGGTGGCGGCCACGACCTGGCCCGAGGATCCAGTGCGCGGCGTGGCACCGTTCCTGCACGAGGCCACACGCTGGCTCGAGGAGGCCTACCACGCGGCAGGCGTGAGCGGCGGCGAGGTGGCGCTGCTCCTGGACGGGATCGAGACCTATGGCGCATGGGTGCTGCCGTCGGCGGTCCCCGTCAGCTACTTCGCGGCGGTGCTGTTCTGGATCCGTCCGCGGCTGGCGGCGCTCGGCTTTCCCTGGACGGTGGTGCCTTTCGAGCGCTACCGGAGCGAGGAGTGGCTGCCAGCGGCCTTTGCCGCCAGCGGTCTCGGCACTCTGGCCCTGCATGGAACGCCGCGCTGGGTCGCCGTCAACGCGCTGATCGCGGTCCTCATCTTGTATTTCGTCCACGGCTTGGCTATCATCCGGGCCCACCTCGCGCGCTGGCTGGGGCGGGGTTGGCTGGTACGCTGGGGCGTGGTGCTGCTCTGCCTCCCATTCCCGTTTTCGTTCGTGGTGGCAGGCATCGGTATCGTGGACAGCTTTGTGGAGTTGCGACCCCACACGGAGCCCGGAGGGAGTCAATGAAGGTCATTTTGAGCGACTATGTGGAGCACTTGGGCGAGCGCGGCGACTCCGTCGCCGTGAAGCCGGGATTCGCGCGCAACTATCTGATTCCAAAGGGCCTCGCCTATCCCGACACGACCGGGAACCGGAAGCGTCTGGAGCAGGAGCAGAAGCATTGGGAGGACATGGACCTCAACCGCCGCAGCGCGGCCGAGAAGATCGCCCAGCAGCTCGCGGGCATCGAGCTGGTGTTCGAGCGGCGGGCCGGCGAGAAGGACGTGCTCTTCGGTTCCGTGTCGCTACTGGACATCGCCCGTGAGATCCACGAGCGCGGCCTCGAGGTGGACAAGCGCAAGATCCGGCTCGGCGAGCCGATCAAGGAGCTCGGGACCTATCAGGTCGAAGTCGAGATCCACCGCGACGTGCGAGTCACCCTCCCGGTCCACGTGGTTCGGCCGGGTGGACCGCTCGAGGAAGCGGAAGCCGAGGTGCTGGCGACCGTGACGCCCGAGGAGGCGGCGGCTGCGCAGCCGCTCGAGGCCTCCCCCGCGTCCGTGGTCGCTGACGCCGCTGGCGCAGAGGGCGAATCCCAGACGTGAGTCATCCGGCTCCACCCGACTCGGGCGGCCGGACCTCGGGACCGGGGGTCGAGGGCGAGCAGCCTGGGGGTCTCGGCCGCAAGCTGGTACGAGCGCTCACTTTTCCATTTCGCCTGCCGTCGCGGCTGCGGCGGGTGGAGAACCTGCTCCACAACCACGAGCTGGCCTTGGCCGCCCAGCAGCGGCAGCTCGACGGGCTGGAGACGCGGGCCGGCGAGGCCTCGGCACGGCTCGATCATGCAGACGTAGTCCTCGGCGAGCATCGGTCCGGTCTCGACTCGGTGCTTGCCGCAGCCGGCAGGATGGACCAGGCCGAGAAGACCCTGCAGGCGGCTCGCGAGAGCTTCGAGCGCCGTTTCGACCACGACGAGAGCCATCTGCGCGCCACCAACGGCGAGGTCGAACGGCTCCGGGATGAGGTGGTCCCGGCGCTCGTGGCGCGGGGCAACGTGCTGGTCGACCGCCTCGCCGACGAGCTCGAGGAGGTCGCATCGCTGGTCGAGCGACTGCTCCGCTCCGAGCCGCTGCCGGTACCGGCGGCCGGGGCGTTGGACGAGGCGCGTCTGGCCAAAGAGCTGGCCTCGGTGCAGCCGATCCTGGTCGAGCGTTTTCGCGGCAGCGAGGAGGAGATCCGTCACCGGCTCGACCGCTATCTGGGCGAGCTGCGCCGGCAGGCACCGGTGCTCGACCTCGGCGCGGGCCGTGGCGAGCTCCTGCTCTTGCTGCGCGAGGCTGCGGTCGAGGCGGTGGGCGTCGAGGGTGACCCTGCTCTCGCCCAGGCCGCGCGTCGCCGCGGTCTGGAAATCATCGAGGGCAGGCTGCCGGCGGTGCTGAGCGAGCTCGAGCCCGAGCGGTGGGGTGCAGTGACGGCGATTCACCTCATGGAGCACCTCGATCCCGGGGAGCTCCTGGCCACCCTGCGTGAGGTGCGCCGAGTGCTGCGGCCCGGCGGGCTGGTCTTGATCGAGAGCCCGAACCCGCATAGCCTGCGGGTGGGAGCCGGCCTGTTCTGGGTCGACCCGACTCACCGGCGGCCGCTGCCACCAGAGACGGCGCAGGCGTTCCTCAAGGCGAGCGGGTTCGTGGTCGAGGGCCTCGAGCTCCTCCACCCCTTCCCTCAGGAGCAGTGGCTGACGGTCCCGACCGCCGAGCCTGCAGAGGGCGCGACACCGGCCGTGGCCGAGCTGCAGGGGCAGCTGGTTGCGCTGCAGCGTCGCCTCGACGAGCTCATCAACGGGCCTCGCGACTTCGTGGTCCGGGCGCGCACGCCAGGCGTCGCAGAGTCATCGTGATCCCGCCTGTTCTGGATGGCCTTGGGAGGTCACAATGTGGCGAGCTGTTATCGGGTGTGTGCTCTGTGTGGTGGTGATGAGCTGCGGGCGCCAGGCGCCGGGGCCGGGCGAGTCGGGAGCAGTGCAGGGCGACCTGAAGGTCGCCCCCGACATGGTCGCGCGGCGGGCCCAGTTCGTGCAGCAGACGCTGTCCGCGGACATCTCCCAGCTCTCCTCTGGCGACCGGTTGGCGCTCGCCCATTTGGTGGAGGCGGCCCGCGCGGTTGACGAGATCTTCCGTCTCCAGGCATACGACGGCAACCCGGCCCTGGCCGAGAAGGTGGCCGCTCTCAAGGGGCCGGACGCCGAGGCGGCGCGCGACTACTACCGCATCATGTACGGACCGTGGGACCGACTGAGCGACGTACGCGAGCCCTTCCTGGGCGAAGTGCCCAGGCCGCCCGGGGCGAGCTTCTACCCGGCTGATCTCTCGCCGGGCGAGTTCGAGGCCTGGGTCGCGGCCCACCCCGAGGACAAGGAGGCATTCACCTCGCTTTTCACGGTGATCCGGCGCGACGGCGACCGTCTCGTGGCAGTGCCCTACAGCGAGGCCTACCGCCCGCTCCTCGAGCGGGCTTCTGCCGAGCTCAGGGCCGCGGCTGGCGCCACTGACAACGCCAGCCTGAAGCGCTTTCTCGAGCTGCGTGCGGACGCCTTCCTGGTTGACGACTACTATCAGTCGGACGTGGCGTGGATGGACCTCGACTCAGCGATCGAGGTCGTCATCGGCCCCTACGAGACCTACGAGGACACCCTCTTCGGCTACAAGGCGGCCTTCGAGGCCTTCGTGTGCGTGGCGCAACCCGAGGATTCGGCCAGGCTCGCCGTCTACAAGTCGGAGCTGCCGTTCCTCGAGGGCAACCTGCCCATTCCAGACGTGCACAAGAACCTCGAGCGGGGCTCCGAGTCGCCGATCCGCGTCGCGGATGAGGTCTTCACCGCGGGCGACTCGCGTGCCGGGGTCCAGACCCTGGCCTTCAACCTGCCCAACGACGAGCGCGTGCGCGAGGCCAAAGGATCGAAGAAGGTCATGCTCAAGAACATGATGGAGGCCAAGTACGAGGCCATCCTGCGGCCGGTGGCCGAGCGCGTGCTGCCCGTGGGCGCGGCCGATCGCCTCGACTTCGACTCGTACTTCCACTTCATCCTGTTCCACGAGCTCGCCCACGGTCTCGGCCCGGGCCGCCTGGTCATCGACGGTCGTTCGACCGAGGTGCGGCTCGAGCTCAAGGAGCTCTACTCGGCGATCGAGGAGGCCAAGGCCGACGTGCTCGGGGTCTACAACCTGTACGCCCTCGCCGATCGGGGTGTGGTGCCCCAAGCCGTGGTCGAGCCTCTGCCGTGGACCTACACCGCCGGCCTCTTCCGCGGCGCCCGCTTCGGTACCACTGAGGCCCATGGGCTGGGCGTGGTTCTGCAGACTAACTTCCTGCTCGACAAGGGCGCGCTGCGGGTCACCGAGGATGGGCGTTTCGAGCCGGTCGTGGAGGGGTTCCGGGAGGCCGTCGGCGAGCTCGCCGGGGAATTGCTCATGGTCCAGGCCCTCGGCTCATACGATGGCAGCCGCGCTCTGGTCGAGCGCTACGGCCAGCTGCGACCGGAGATGGCGCAGCTGCTCGAAGAGCTGCGGTCGATTCCGGTCGACGTGGACCCGGTGTACCCACTCCAAGCTGTCGGCAGCTAGCAGTCTGCCTCTTGGGGGCGGTGTCCGATCGTCGGCGCCCGGGCGGGTGTGGGCTCCACGCTTGACTCCCCCCGATGGGGGACTATCATGACAGCGGCCGTGCCGGCCGGCTCGGTTGTCGATCGCAGTGGGTGGGTCACCCGTGGAGATCGATCGCGAGCGGAGAGCCCGCGGCACTGGAGAGGTCTAATGAACAAGGGAGCGGCCGCCCCGCAGGAGGAACCTCCTGTCATCGAGATCAAGCTCAGCTGGTGCAAGAGCTGTGGAATTTGCGTCGAGTACTGCCCGAAGCACGTGCTCGCCATGCAGGACGGGTACCCGGTGGTGGTCGACCGCGAGGCCTGCAACCGGTGCCAGCTGTGCGATCTGCGCTGTCCCGACTTCGCCATCACGGTCCGTTGAGCCAGGAAAGGACGACGCAAATGGCAGCCCACAGCACGGGGTCGAGGGTGCGGGTCATGACCGGCAACGAGGCGTGCTCCGAGGGCGCGCTCATCGCCGGGGTGCGGTTCTTCGCCGGCTACCCGATCACCCCGTCCTCCGAGATCGCCGAGGAGCTGGCGGCGGCGTTGCCCCGTCTGGGCGGGAAGTTCATCCAGATGGAGGACGAGATCGGCGCCATGGGGGCGGTCATCGGCGCATCGCTGGCCGGGGCCAAGGCCATGACCGCAACCAGCGGGCCAGGCTTCTCGCTCAAGCAGGAGAACATCGGCTATGCCTGCATGGCGGAGATTCCGTGCGTGATCGTCAACGTGCAGCGCGGCGGTCCGAGCACGGGCTTGCCCACCCTGCCCCAACAATCGGACGTGATGCAGGCCCGCTGGGGCACCCACGGCGACCATCCGATCATCGTGCTCTGCCCGTCGAGCGTCCGTGAGACGCTCGACCTGACCGTGCGCGCCTTCAACCTGACCGAGAAGTACCGCATTCCAGTGATCCTCCTGCTTGACGAGATTGTCGGCCACATCTCGGAGAAGGTGACGTTGCCCGATCCCTCCGAGATCGAGATCTACGACCGGCCCGCACCGACTGCTCGGCCTGAGGAGTACCTGCCGTACCGGTACACGGACGACGACATCCCGGAGATGGCGACCTTCGGCACCGGCTACCGGTTCCACGTCACCGGCCTCTGCCACGACGAGACCGGCTTCCCGACCAACGACTCGGCCCAGATCGACAAGGGACTGCGGCGTCTGAACCGCAAGGTCGAGCGCTACCGCGACGACATCGTCGAGGTGGAGCGTCTGGAGCTGGACGACGCCGAGGTCGTGCTCTTCGCGTACGGTTCCACAGCGCGCTCGGCGCGGAGGGCCATGAACCTGGCCCGTGACAAGGGGATTCGTGCCGGCCTGATGCGGCCGCGGACGCTGTGGCCATTCCCGGACCGCGAGCTGCGTGAGCTCGGCCCTCAGGTGCGCAGCGTGGTCGTGCCCGAGCTCAACCTCGGGCAAATGGCGCACGAGGTCGAGTGGGCGCTTGCCGGTCGCGCCGAGGTTACGCACATCAACCGCATCGACGGCGAGCCCATCAGCCCCACGACGATTCTCGAGGCGATCCAAGAGGTGGTGCAGTCATGGACATGATCGACTACTCGAAGTACCTGCGGGAGAAGAAGTTTCCCCTGATCTGGTGCCCCGGGTGCGGTCATGGCATCGTGATGAAGGCGATTATTCGGGCCATCGATCGGGTGGGCTGGAAGCGGGACGACATGGTCATGGTCTCCGGCATCGGCTGCTCCAGCCGCATGCCCGGCTACGTGGACTTCAACACCCTGCATACGACCCACGGCAGGGCGATCGCCTTTGCCACCGGGATCAAGCTGGCGAACCCCAGGCTACACGTGGTGGTGGTGACCGGCGACGGTGACGCCACCGCCATCGGCGGCAACCACTACATCCACGCTGCGCGTCGCAACATCGACCTGACCGTGATTCTGATGAACAACTACATCTACGGCATGACCGGAGGTCAGGTGTCCCCGACCACGCCGATGGGCAAGATGGCGAGCACCGCCCCCTACGGCAACCTCGAGCCCTCCTTCAACGTCAGCGGGCTGGCCGAAGCCGCAGGCGCGACGTTCGTCGCCCGGAGCACTGCCTTCCACGCCACCCAGCTCGAGAACTTCATCGTCAAGGCGCTGGAGAAGAAGGGGTTTTCCGTGGTCGAGGCGATGTCGCCGTGTCCCACCGTGTACGGGCGGCGCAACAAGCTCCGGGGCGGGGTGCAGATGCTGGAGGATCTCAAAGAACGGTCGGTCTCGGTGAAGAAGGCGGCCAGCATGACCCGCGAGGAGCTCGAGAACGCCGTTGTCACCGGAGTGATCGTGGACATCGACAAGCCGGAGTACACCGAGCAGTACGAGAGGCTCATCGCCTCGCTGCAGAAGGGCTAAGGTCTTTCGCGGCCAAGCGTCCGGTTGCGGAGAGGGGTGCTCGGGACTGGGCACAGGGAGACGCCGACCATGAGTTTTCGCTACGAGATCCGGTTGAGCGGTGAGGGCGGGCAGGGCCTGGTGTTGGCCGGCAAGGTCCTCGCCGAGGCGGCCGCCATCTACGACGACAAGAACGCCACCCAGAGCCAGTCCTACGGACCCGAGGCGCGCGGCGGGGCGAGCCGGTCCGAGGTGATCATCTCGGACGAGGACATCGATTACCCCAAGGCAGTCAACATCGACCTCCTGCTGGCCCTGACCCAGGAGTCGGTGAACCGATACCACAAGGATCTCAAGGCGGGCGGTCTGCTACTGGTGGACGAGGAGGCCGCGAAGGAGCTGCCCGAAGGCAGCTTCAAGGTCTACAAGCTGCCCATCATCGGCATCGCCCGGGACAAGGTGGGCAAGGCCCTGGTGGCGAACATCGTCGCCTTGGGCATCATCACCGAGCTGGCGGGCGTGGTGTCGCAGGAGGCCGTGGAGGCGGCGATCCTGGCCCGGGTCCCCAAGGGTACCGAGGAGCTCAACCTGCGCGCCTTCAAGGCCGGCGTGGAGGCCGCCAAAGGGCTCCGAACCTAGCGCCGGGCATGAGTCACGCGTGGCTGCCAGCCCGCGCCGTCATCGGTCATAGACGAGCGAGTGGCGAGCGCTCGACGCGGCTCGGGATGCGGGGTGAGTTGGGATCGGTCCTGCCTGCGCGGAGCGGATCGGCACGAGGGTGAGGTCCATGCTGGATGACTACTCCAAGCTGAAGGCGAGGACCCTGGGGCTCGGCAACCACCACCGCAAGTACCTGCACTACATCACCACCCACAAGGATCGACTCATCGAGCGCCTCGAGCAGACGGGCCGAATCGACGAGGTCCACCTGTGGTCGGCCGCGCCCGACGCCGACACCGAGACGGCGATCGTGAGCGAGGCCGGCGAAGACATCGACGAGAAGCTGTCCTTCCTCGGCTGCTACTTCGCGTTCCAGCTGCTCAACCTCAACCTGCGAGCCGTCGACGTCCTCCGTCTGGGTCTGTCGGCGCGGGCCGACCGCTACCGGCTGTACCGCGACTTCATGCTCCAGATGGGCATTGACCTGCGGCGTCTCTGCGGCGCCTACATGGGCAGGTTGCTCGACCTCTTCCTGCCGGTCGAGGAGCGACCGGAGTTCGTCATCTGCGGCGTGGGCACGCGCGCCGACCAGGACGATCTCGACCTGGGCCTGGTCGACGACGGCTCGGATCGTCGTGCCGCGTTCAACCGGGCCATCGGCCGCATGCAGCGCGAGATGCTGCGCAGAGCGATTCCCCTCCACTTCCACCTTTCCGAGCATGTGGGCGAGCAGAGCTTCTCGGCG
>Ga0316620_10000103_pt1 | contig 33685 bp, 21 predicted proteins | sample OWC_Aug_M1_C1_D5_FD_207651 | JGI IMG/M metagenome (GOLD analysis project Ga0316620, IMG submission 207651) | Wetland soil microbial communities from Old Woman Creek delta, Ohio, United States - OWC_Aug_M1_C1_D5_B | ecosystem: Environmental > Terrestrial > Soil > Wetlands | place: USA: Ohio...
TTCTCTCCACATCACTTTTTGATAAAACGCCCATCCAGCTTGTGTTTCAGCGCTATGATGCAATATCCTATTTCGGAGGCACCCGCAAACAGTTGCAGTTATTCGACATCTAACCGGACAGCAGTGGTTGCGTCCCCTATTTCTCCCTATTTCTCCTCCCAAGCAGGACACCTCGCGCAGGCGGCGGTCGGGTCAGGAAATGATTCTTTTGCGCACGGCGTAAAGGACAATCTCAGCTGTGCTGTGGAGATTGAGCCGCTGCATCAAGTTCGCCCGGTGGGTTTCTACGGTGTACACGCTCAGGCCGAGCAGCGACGCCACCTCTTTGTTCGATTTGCCCTCAGCCAGCAGCTGCAAGACCTCCTTTTCGCGATCTGTGAGCAGATCGTACGAGTCCTGCAATCCCCGCTGCTGGAGCTGCCGCAGATAGTCCTCGAGCAGGGTCTGCGCGATCTGCGGGCTGAAAAACGGCTTGCCCTGGACTACGGTCTGAATGGCCTGCACCAGATGCAATTCCGCCGAGTCTTTGAGCAGATATCCCCGCGCTCCGGCTGCCAGGACACGCACCAGGTACCCTTCGTCGGAGTGCATGCTCAAAATGATGACCCCGACCCCGGGGTCGCGCTTGATGATTTGTGCAGTCGCATCAATGCCGTTCAGCCTCGGCATTGCTATATCCATGATGATGATTTTGGGATTGAGTTGCTCTGCCAGCTGCACAGCTTCCCTGCCGTCGCGTGCCTCACCCACAACTTCCATGCCGGGCTGCCGCTCGATCAGGAATCGCAATCCCTTTCTCACCACCCCGTGGTCATCAGCCAGAAGGATGCCGATGTCTTTCATTGCAGCTTCTCCTGCGTCAAGGGAATCGAGACCTCCAGGACCGTGCCCCTGTTCGGCTGAGAACGGATGAGCATTTTGCCCTTCAGTTCACGGATCCTCTCCTCCATGCCGATCAATCCCAGGCCTCTCGACGAAGAGCCCGAGGGATCGAAGCCGATCCCGTCATCCTGCACCGTCAACACGATGCGCTGCCGGCTGCCGTCCAGCTTGACGTGGACGTTTTTCGCCCGGGCGTGGCGTGCGCAGTTCGTCAATGACTCCTGGACGACCCGGTAGATACAGGTGCAGACCTCTTCCGGCAGCCCATCCAGCTCCCCATCGAGCTCAGCCGCCGCCGGTATGCCGTTCAAGCGCGAAAACTCCCGGACCTGCCATTGCACGGCCGGCGCGAGGCCGAGATCATCCAACATGGACGGGCGCAATCCCATGGCCATGTCGCGCACGGCACGCAGGGTCTTTTCGGCCAATTGTCTCGCTTCTCCGAGATGCTCCTGAAAAGCCGGGCCCGGAGCGGCGCGCAGTTCCTCCAGGTTACGGAGCTCGAGTCGCAGGCCGGTGACCATCTGGCCAATCTCGTCGTGCAGTTCGCGCGAAATCGATTTGCGCTCCTCCTCCTGAGCCTGGACCAGCTTAGCGGAAAGAAATCGCAGCTCCCCCTCGGCATGCCTGATTCGCCGGCGCTCCTCCTCGGAACGCTTCTCGAGCCGGGAGATCTGAATAAAACTCACTCCTGCCACCAGCACCGCCGACAACAGGGCAAGCGCGGACATGGCGATCACATACCGGCGGAATTCTCTCTGGCTTTCGCCTATCTTCTGCTCCTCTCTGACCAGGTTTACCGAATTCAGCGCGTCGATTTCGTTCGCCAGCGAAAGCACGGCTTTTCGCTGCGGGATCGTCTGCTGCTGCAGGAACTGATAACCGATTTCGGCCTTCTGAGCCGGCTTCCACTCGAAGATCGGATCGCGAAGGCTCCAATACACGCTGACTTCACGTTGGAGGCGATCGAGTGCGGGGCGACCCTCCTGACCCATAATCAGCGCCAGGTCGCTCAGATGTTTCTCCATGGACGCCTGCTTTGCCAGCAGGTCCTTCCGGTATAGCGTGGCCGTTTCGGCTTGTGGATCCATTAAATAATCGCGTGTAAGAATGGCGGCGTTGTAGAGATCAGTGTGGATCTCGTCGAGGAGCGAAGCTCCCGACCGGAAGGTGCCATGGATTGCGGACACCTCCCGGTAGATCCGTTCAGCTCTCCAGAAGGCAGTAAGAGCCAGAAAGGCGATCACTACGAGCAATGTGCCGAATCCGAATGCCAATGCGATCTTGGTGCGCGACATCATCTCCGTTCCCTCATGACAGGCAAGCGCAATTGCCTGCCGGAGGACCAGGATCGGCAGGCAGCCTCTGTCATGGCCATTCTAACACGTATGCCCTCTGTTGGTTGTCGGTTCAGGTTGGTGAGGTCTCAGGATCGGCCGGTATCACTTCCCATATCCCGGTCGTGGCCGAACAAGCTGGCTCGTGGGCAGGCAGGCGCACCCAAACGCACGATATAAACACTCACCCCCTTGCCCGATTGTCCGGCGCAGCTGGCGGGGAAAATAGGCGACATCCCCAATTTTTGCCACTGCCGGCATCCCGCCCCGTGCTATGTTTCTCCCGGAAGCTCGGAACCCTCGGCAATCCACGATGAAGGAGTCATTGCGATGAGAATGAAAGGCCCTGTCCGTCATTTCCTGTGGACCGCAGGTCTCTGCATGTGTTTGCTCACGCTGGCCGTGGTCATGATACCGGCCCAGCAGCTCAGCGAAACCCGCGATCCGAAGCAGAATCAGGATGAGGAATTTGCCAGGCTTTACGGGGAGTGGACCGGCGAATCGCGCTATGGCAGTCCGCTTGTCGATCATTTGCCGCTCGTGGCGGGCATCCCGACGCCCAAGGACATCCTCGGCTACTACATCGGCGCGCCCCAGAAGCTGACATACTATGCGGACATGTTGCGGTTTTACCGGGCGCTGGCTGCGGCAACGCCGCGGGTCAAAGTTGAGCCGATCGGCAGATCCGACGAGGGGCGCGAGCTGGTGGTGGTATGGGTCTCTTCGGAAGACAACCTTAAGGCTCTGCAGCAGAACCGCGATAATCTGGCGAAGCTGGCCGATCCGCGCGGCCTGACGGACGACCAGGTCCGTCAATTGATCGCAACGACGAAACCGCATTACCACGTGATCGGCGGCCTGCACAGCGGTGAGACCGGCTCATCGGAGATGCTCATGGAACTGGTCTACCGGATTGCCACGGAGACGTCGCCGCTGATCACGCAGGTTCGCAACAACGTGTATGTTTCGGTAACGCCCGCCGCCGATGCGGATGGCCGTGACCGCAACGTCGACTGGTTCTACCGCGGCCTCGAGGCCGCGCAGCCGGCGTCCGGTCCCACCCCGGCTCCGGGACGGGGCGGGGCGCCGGCCTCCGCGGGAAGTGCTGCAGGCGAAGGCCAAGGCGGAGGACGGGGCGGCGGAGCCGGCGCCGGCATCGGCAGCCTGCCTTACTGGGGCAAGTACGCCTACCATGACAACAACCGGGACATCAACATAGCCCTGCTCCAGATGCGGCTGCTGACCGACTGGTATTTCACGGCGCATCCGCCGATCCTGCACGATCTGCACGAGTCAATGTCGCTGATGTATACCTACAGCGGCGGTCCGCCGCAGAACCCCAACCTCGATCCCCTCCTTTTTTCCGAACTGCCCTGGTTCTCTTACTGGGAACTCGCACAGATGACAAAGTGGGGCATGCCGGGGGTGTACACCCACGCGTTCATGGACGGGTGGTCGCCGGGCTACCTCGGTTCGGTTGCCTACAACCACAACGGCATGATGAAAATGTATGAAACCCAATCGGGCAGGGATGGCGGCGGGACCAGGGGAGCCGGCCTCGGCGGAAGCCGTGGGGAAACCGCGAGCCCGGGGGCTGCTGCAGGCGGTGCCGCACGCGGCGGCACGGCGGGCACAAGAGGAGATGCAACGGGGCGCGCGGGCGCGCCCGGCGCGGCAAGGGGAACGGAGGAAACCGCTTCGCAGCCCGGCGGAGGCCGCGGGACCCAGGTTGTAGGCGAACGCGGCGGCGCGCCGCCGGCCTCAGGTCGCGGCAGCACTCTGCCGACCGGCCGGGGCGGGACGCAGGAGCGGGAATGGTACCGCGGCATCCCGGTGCCGACCAACGCCGCAGCCTCGTTCAGCCGGCGCGCCAATACGAACTATTCGGAGACCGGCGTACTCTGCTCGTTACAGCTCACAGCCATGTTTCCCAATGTGATCGTCGAGAACTTCTACGTCAAAACCCGGAACTCCATCGAGGAAGGAAAAACCAAGGCGCCCTACGGATTTCTGATCCCGGTGCAGCGTGACATGACACGGGCGGCAGAACTGGTCCGAGTCCTGCGGGTCCAGGGCATCGAGGTCGGCCGGGCGACCGGCGAGATCAAAGTGACGGACGGCACGTTCCCGGCCGGATCCTACGTGATAAAACGCGATCAACCCTACGGGCGGCTCGCCAAGAACCTGCTCGAAAAGCAGTCGTATCCGGATTCACGGCTCACGACCTATGACGACAGCGGCTGGACCATGGGCCTCCTCATGGGGGTGGATGTGAAAGAGATCGCCGATCCGGCCATTCTCAAGGCGGCGACATCGCCCGTGACCCAGGTCTCGCCGCAGGGGAAGATCGCGGGCGCCGGCACAGCCGGCTATGCTGTGGCTCATTACGGTTCGAACAACATGATTTCGTTCCGCTACCGCCTGAAGAGCATCCCGATGAAAATTGCGGAGAAAAGCTTTACGGCGGAAGGCATCGAGTTTCCTGCGGGTTCCTTCGTCATCGCGGGAACCATGGATGCCGCCGCGCGCGACGCAGTTGCGGAACTCGGATTGACCGCGGCAGCCCTTTCGGCAGTTCCGGCCGTGCCCATGCACGATGCGGATGCCCCGCGCATCGCGATCTACTCGCAGTGGAGCAGCACTCAGGACCTGGGCTGGTACCGGCTGACCTTCGACAACCTCGGCATCCCTTATGATCTCATCTTTAAGGAGCAGGTTCTGCAGGGCGACCTGCGCGGCAAGTATGACGTCATCCTGATGGCCGCACAGAACATCAACCGTCAGTCCGTAATGCAGCCGAAGGCGGCCCGGCCGCAGCCGTACCAAAAGAGCGAAAAGTACAGGTTTCTGGGCATGTACGGGGAAACCCCGGACATGTCCGGGGGATTCGGCCAGCAGGGGGTCGACGAGTTCGCAAAGTTTCTGGAGGGAGGCGGCACGCTGATCGCGGCTGCCGGCGCGATCCGGTTCCCGATCGAATTCGGATGGGCCAGGACCACGGATGCCGAACAGATTACCGGCGTCACGGCACAACGTCCGATCGTTCAAATCGAAATTTCGCGAGCGGATCACCCGGCATTCTACGGGTATACCGAAAAAACCATTCCGGTCAAATACGTCGGCGGAACCGTGCTGCGCGTAGGCATTGCCGACCAGGCCAATATTCTCGGCCGCTATGTGGGCGGCGATGCTTCCGTGCTGAGCGGGCTCATGGTCGGTGCCGACCAGTTGCGGCAGCGGCCATTCGCCATCGATGTTCCCAAGGCCTCCAACGGCAAGGGGCGCGTGCTGCTTTTTGCCACCAACCCGATCTATCGCTGGCAGAATCATGGCGAGTTCAACATGATCTTTAATTCCATCCTGAACTGGAACTATGTGCCGCCGTCACCGTCGGCCGCGCAGCCCCAGGCGGGCGGCCGCGGCAGCGGGGCAGGCGGCGGCAATCACTGACCTGTCTTGCAGTGTGGTAGAATCGTACGGAATGGAAAGGCCGTTGCTTCGATGATCCCCCTGCGAGACGATAACCCGACCTCGACCGCGCCGATACTGACCGTCGCGTTGATCGCGGCGAATGTGCTCGTCTTTTTCTATCAGGTATCGCTCGGTCCTGAAGCCCGCGAGGTGCTGGTGTATCAGTTCGGCACCATCCCCGCGGCCGTCACCGGCTCGAGAGCGCTGCCCGAGGCCTTGGCCGTGATCCCGCCGATCTTCAGCGTCTTCACGAGCATGTTCCTGCACGGCGGCTGGCTTCACCTCATAGGCAACATGCTCTATCTGTGGATTTTCGGCAACAACATCGAGGACGCAATGGGCCACGTCCGCTACCTCATCTTTTACCTGCTCTGCGGCGTGGCGGCTTCCTTCAGCCACATCCTGTCGGATGCCCAGTCGGTGATTCCTTCCATCGGCGCAAGTGGAGCCATTTCCGGGGTTTTGGGTGCCTACCTGCTCTTATATCCGAGGGCCAGAGTTCTGGTACTGGTTCCGCTCGGATTCTTCACACAGCTTATGCACATTCCTGCCAGCATCGTCCTCGGGATCTGGTTTCTGCTCCAGTTGCTGAGCAGTGCCGTGAGCAACAGCCAGGGCGGCGGAGTTGCCTGGTGGGCTCACATCGGCGGCTTTGTCGCCGGGATGATCCTGGTGGCCCTCTTCAAAAAACGGCATGTCCGCTTCTTCAACCCTCCTCTTCCGCAGTCCGGCCGCTACCCGGATGCCTGAAATCCGATTTCAGGCAATGCACGGAATTCCGGATCAGCGGTGCTGTCCGGATCACGGAAACTGGAGATCCTGACCCGTACAAGCCTGCCGCAGTCGTTCCTGGGGACGCGAAAAGACTCGTGAAAAAGAAATACAGCTTCCAGGGGGCAGTGACGACAAAATAACTGACAAGTGCTTTCGGGCGCGGGGCATTCGAGATGTATGCAGGGGAGGGCCGACGGCGGCTCGCGTCCGTGTCGGGAGCGGGGTTGCCGGTGCTTCGGGCGGCTCAGCAGCATCGGCTGCGATCCTGGCAGCGGCAGCGTGGCCGTTTGTGTCGCGCGTTCCGGTGAACCGGCGCCGGGTTCATTTCTCCTTGGTGGCGATCATGATTGTGCGTGAAAAATACACATTTGCAGAACCTCGGTCCGGCGGCGGCCGCAACTCGATGTCGCCCGCATCTTGGCTGGAACCTTCCCGCGCCGGGCGTCTGACTGCCTGGGCATGTGTAGGATACCTGATCCTTGTCCTGGCTGTCTGGGCGGCGGTGTACTTCGCAGGCGACCGCTGGTGGCTGGCAACCCTGGTCCTCTTCGGGCCACGCTGGCTCATGCTCTTGCCCCTGATCCTACTCGTGCCTCTGGCATTCTGGAGAAACCGACGGCAGCTGATCACCTTGCTCCTGGGCGCGCTGCTCGTCTTGGGTCCGTTTATGGGATTTTGCCTGCCGTTGCGCGGGGTGTGGTCAGACACCGGGCCTGCCATCAAGGTGCTCACCTGCAACCTCCAGTCCGGTGTATTCGACGGCGTGGCGCTCTCCTATGTGATTCTCACCTCCGGGATCGACATTGTCGCGTTGCAGGAATGCCAGCAGAACCTGTCGAAAAGCGTCCCAAAGGACTGGCAGGTGCTGCAGGCCGGCGAGTTGGCCATACTCTCCCGATATCCCCTGCGCGCAGGCGACTCGGTGCAATCATTTCATCCGCCTCACCAATGGCCGCGCATGACGCTGCTGCACTGCATCATCCAGACCCCGCAGGGCGATGTGACCTTCTGCACGGTCCATCTGCCCAGCCCGCGCTATGGCCTGGAGACGGTCCTTGACCGCGCGACGCTTCTGAGCTTTTCCCGGAGAAGCCTGCTGAATGAGGAGATCCTCCATCGCCAAAACACTTCTCAGACGATGCGGCGGGCCATCGATTCTCTTCCACAACCACTGATCATCGCAGGAGATTTCAACATGCCGGCAGACAGTCCCGTGTTTCGCAGTGTCTGGGGAAGTTATGCGAACGCCTTCTCCAGATCGGGATTCGGCTATGGCTTGACGGAAGGGGCCGTGGTCGGCGGCATGGAGTTCAGAATGCGGATCGACCACATTCTCATGGGAGCGGGCCTGAACAGCCGTTCCTGTTGGGTCGGGCCGTCCATCGGCTCGGATCACCGTCCGCTGATTGCCGAGATCTGCCGGGTGCCCGCTGCCCGCTAGCCGCATCATTACTGGATGCGAGTCGCTCGAGGGAAATTCCCCATTGAAGTGCCTGGGTGTCGGTCCTGGTGCGCGGGCGGGCATTTCAGCCGGCGCCTGGTCCGGCCCCGAATGCAGTGCCCGTGCGCGATGGATCCATCATTGCGTGGGCCGGAGATTCCATTCTGATTGGACGGGGCGAGAGAATGCGCATATCGTGGCAATCGGGTACACCGGGGCGCCGTTAAAGGAAGTTTCGCCTTGACATGACCGATGTGTTGCAGTGTATTCATTCCTCAGCATGGCAAAGCCGCCCCAACCGTTCCGCAGGTTCGAACCTCTGGCCAGCACAGTGAAAGACAGGTTCTTCCTCTGCTGCATCCTGTTGGCGATACTCCTGGCCGTGGACTGGGCTGCGGGTTCTCCCGCCATATCCTACATCCTCCGGCTGCAGTACAAGTGGCAGGAAGTGGACCCAGAGCGGCAATCGACCGTGATTTCCTCGTTCTTCGGCAGGTATGACAGTGTCCTCTCCCTGGCACGGACCATGGACAGGGCCGGCACGATCTTTTTCTCGGCAATTTCGGGAATTTTGCTTCTCAGGGGATTCTTGCGGTCGATCTTTAATGAGCCGACAGCCTGAGATCGCTCGCGTGCAGGGACGGTATGGAAAGCCGTCCCTGCACGCGGGCTGAGGTGTGCTACCTGTACAGGATGTAGTTCTGTGGCGGCAGAGGTTTTACCTGGAAGCTCTGCACCGGCCCGACGTTCGTGACCGTGTCCCCCTTCTTGAGGCCGAGTTGGGCCGAATAGAGTCCCGGCTCAGCCATCGGGCCGCCGCGGCCGCCCCGACCGCCCTGGAAGGAAGCGGCTGGGGCCTGGCCGCCTCGCGCCTGTGGGGCACCGGCAGCAGCCTGGCCGCCGCGACCGGACTGAGCCTCCGCTCCGCCCTGTGCGCCACGACCCGGTTGGGCCTCGGCCGCCTGCTGCGGCGGATCGCCGCGCAGATCCCACTCGACCCGCCGCAGGCCGGCAGTCTTGTTGAGGACCATCTGTCGCACCTGATTTCCCTGCGTATTGCGGATCGTGAGCACAAGCCCGGTATCCTCGGGCAGGGTTTCCCGCACGTGATATGTAAACACCGCTCCGCCGGGCGGATTCCTTGTGGTGTAGTTGCCGCCCAGGGTTGCCACTCCAGCGGCGCCGGCGTTGGCGACGCCCCAGGTCTGGAGCTGGTAGACATGCCGCAGCGGGAAGAGCCGCACATCCTCGGCCAGCGCCTTATCGCTCACCTCGCGCAAAGCGCTGTAGTCGTCGAGAATCCAGAAGCCGTTGCCGAAGGTAGCCATGACCACATCGTTCTCGCGCCGCTGCAGTTCCAGATCGCGCACCTGTGTTGGCGGCATGGAGCCGCGCAGCTGCGTCCAGCGATTGCCGCCGTCGACGGTGAAGAACAATCCGAATTCCGTGCCCGCGAACAGCAGGTCGCCGTTGATGTGGTCCTGCGCGATCGCCCACACATCGTGGAGCGGCGGCAGGTCGCCCGAGATATTCTTCCAAGTGCGGCCGCGGTCGTCGCTCCTGACGATGTACGGCTTGTAGTCCCCGACCTGCCAGTTGTTGAGGGTGACAAAGATTACGTCCGCGTTGCGTGGTGAGGCGGCGACATCGGACACATAGGTCCACTTCGGCACACCGGAAAAATCCTCGATCCGGCGCCAGTTTGCACCGCCATCTTCAGTGATCTGCACCAATCCGTCGTCCGTGCCGACGATGACCATACCGTCAAGCAACGGCGATTCATCGATTGACACGACGTTGCTGAGCGCGGTCGTCGACTCGTGGAATGCGATGGAATCCTCGGGCCAGACCTTGCCCATGATGGGCAGCGTGCGGTAGTCGAGATTGCGGGTCAGGTCCGGGCTGATGCGCGTCCAGGTGGTTCCGCGGTCTTCGGAGCGGTAGACGAAGTTCGACGCCCAGTACAGCCTCGTGTCGGAATGCGCGCTGGTGATGTAGGGCGCGTCCCAGTTAATCCGGTCTCCAGTTCCGCCGCCACCGAATCCCCGGCCGGCAGCGCCGGCTCCGCGGCCGGCAGCCTCTGCTCCCCGGCCGGCAGGTTCGGCGCCTGCCTTAGATTCGGGCGGGGCGGGCGGGCGGAGGTTCAGAGTGTTGTTAGGTCCTGGCCGGATACCGGTCCCCCTTCCGGTGCGCCGGTCAAACCGGGAAAGCCCGCCACCCTGTGACGTCGCGTAGATGATATTCGGATCGCCCCGGTCGTGGCGGCTCTGGAAGCCGTCGCCTCCGAGGGTCATGTACCAGTCGCTCGTCCGGATGCCGGTAAGATGCGTGGTGCGGGAAGGACCGCACAGGGAGAAATTGTCCTGGGTGCCCCCGCAGACCGTATAGAACGGCTCCTCGTTGCCGGCCGACACGCGGTAGAACTGGGTGATCGGCAGGTTGGCAAACAGACGCCAGGTGTCGCCGTCGTCGTATGTCTCGTAGGCGCCGCCGTCGTTGCCGATCAGGATGTGTTTCGGGTCCTTGGGATCGAAGGTGACGTCATGATGGTCGACGTGAACGTTGAAGGCGCCGCTGACGCCCATGTCCGCAGTGCTGTTCTCGATGCCGATGCCGGTCCAGGTGCGGCCGCCGTCGCGGCTCCATTCGAAGCTTACGTTCACCGACCAAATGGTGTCCGGATGCCGGGGATCGACGAAGATCTCGCTGTAATAGGCCGGGCCGCCGCCCCGGTAGGTGGACATGCGCGTCCACGAGTTGCCGTTGTCATTGGACCGGTAGAAACCCCGCGCATTGTCTGCGGTCGGGACGGGCGGCAATGGCGACGGTTCCGCCGCAGGCGCCGCTCCACGTCCCCGGGCAGCCGCCGCCACCTCCATGGGATCATCGCCGCGCCCGCGGCCGCCGCCGGGAAACTTTGCGTCGATCAGGGCGTAGACGCGCCCCTTCACCTTGGGATCGGTCGCCAGCGCGATCCTGCCGACCTCTCCGGGAGGCAGGCCGTTCTTCAACTTGTCCCAACTTTTGCCGCCGTTGGTGGTCCGATACACCCCGCCGTCCGGACCGCCGCCGATCATCTGACCGACGTGCCGCCGCCGCTGGTAGGTCCCGGCAAACAAAGTGTCCGGATTGGTCGGATCGAAAGCGATGTCGGTCACGCCGGTATCGTCATTGATGAACAGCGGCCGTGTCCACATCTTGCCGCCGTCGGTCGTCTTGTAAAGGCCCCGATCGCCGCCCGCTGAAAACAGCGGTCCCTGGGATGCCACCCATACCACGTCGGAGTTGCGCGGATCGATCAGGATCTTGCCGATGTGCTCGGACTTCTCCAGCCCGGCGCGCGCCCAGCTGGCACCCGCATCCGTCGACTTGTAGAGCCCTGTGCCGAAATGTGCACTGCGCTGGCTGGCGTTCTCGCCCGTGCCGAGCCACACGACCTTCGAGTTTTTCGGATCGACCACCACGCAGCACAGTGAAAAGGCCTCCACCTCACCCGACCGCGGAAAAACCTGGGTAAAGGTGAATCCGCGATTCACCGATTTCCACAGGCCGCCGAACGCCGACGCCACATAGTATGTGTTCGAATCGTTCGGATCGATCTCGATATCGACCACCCTGCCGGTAACCAGTGCGGGTCCGAGACCGCGGACCGCCATCGAAGAAAACAGGTCCGCCGTTATCCGGTCGGAGCCCGGCTGCTGGCCTGTAACGATGCCGACCGCGGCAAACAGCGATGCCACTGCCGCAAAAAACACCATTCGTCTCATGGATGTATCTCCCGGAAACACCTCGGTAAGGACGCCCACCACCGGCTACCCACTGCCGGCAGACACCCCCTCCGGGGCCTGCCATTCCTGAACCTGCGCTCGCACGTCGGGGCCGACAGGAATCGGCACCTCCGAAACCGTCGTGCCTCCGGCAGCACCGCATCATGGCAAAATGAACAATCCCTTATCGTTGATTTCTTTGCTTTTTTGCAAGCAAAATCAGGACGTTGCCACACGCGGGAAGCTTCGTGCCGGCGCAGGCTTCCTTTGGAATCCCTTGGATTCGGCGTCAATATGGCATCGAATGGTTCAAACAGCTTTGGGCCGGGTCCCCCGGGGATTTCCCCCAGAGAAAGCGTGGGAGCAAATGGTCGGTTCCCTGCAGTCTCTCGACCGGCCCGCTGCCGCGCACGGCATTAAATCTGATATATCATGTTTTACCTGCTGATTGTATAATGCCGCCGGACCGGCTGTGAGCTGACTCACGAAAACCGGGCAAGCACCCCGATGACTCCGGGACTCGTCAAGGATGGGAATGACCTGACGTGCGACTCCGTCAGGAATGCGGTCCTCCCGCCTTTTCTCTTATCAACGGCTTGCCCGGATATCTGGTCCTTACGGCGAGCGCAGCTGCGCTATGCGGATAGACTGCGGAACTGTATGCAGCCAAATTTCCACGGCCTCGGCCGGAAATCGATGGGGGTGGTCCATGAAACGCGTAACGCTCTTGGCGGTTGCACTGCTTTTGGCGACGACTGCAATATCCCTGCACTCCTGCACGCAGGGAGCGGTTCCTGTCTCACACATCCAGACCGATAGCGGGCTGTTGGCGGGCAAGGTGCTGGAATCCGGCGTCAAGGCATGGCTGGGCATCCCGTACGCCAAGCCGCCGGTCCGCGAGCTGCGCTGGCGCGAGCCGCAGCCCATCACCTGGCAGGGCGTTTACAACGCCGACCGCAAGATGCCGGAATGCATCCAGGTCCTGCGTCCGCACAATATCAACCACTATTTCGGCGAGGAGCCCACCTGCGAAGACTGCCTTTACATGAACATCTGGGCACCGGCTGACTCGACTGCGGCTGCCAAGCTGCCCGTGATTGTATTCATCTATGGCGGCGGCGGGACGATCGGCTCCTCCGGCATGGCCAATTATGACGGCGAACAGGTCGCGAAGCGGGGCGCCGTTTTTGTCAACTTCAACTACCGTGTCGGCATCCTGGGTTTCATGGCACATCCCGAACTCACCAGGGAGCAGGGCGGTCATTCGGGCAACTACGCCTATCTCGACCAGAACGCAGCGCTGAAGTGGATCAACCGCAACATTGACAAGTTCGGCGGCGATCCGGCCAAGGTGATCATCTCGGGGCAATCCGCAGGCGCCGGTGCGGTCTCCCAGCACATCTTCAGCCCGCTCTCCAGAGGGCTGTTCCGCGGCGCGGTGATGCTCAGCAGCTGCAATTGGACGGGAGACGGCATGCCGTTGGAGGCCGGTGAGAAAACCGGGTTGGAGATCCAGCAGCTTCTCAAGGCCAACAGCCTGGACGACATGCGCCAGGTGCCGGCCGACCGCATTCTGGCTCTGCAGTCGGAAAGGCAGGTCGGCGTCTCCGCCGAGGGTGTCCGCACAGGCGGCGTCATCGACGGCTATTTCATGCCCAAGACGAAGACCGCGATCCTTGAAGCCCACGAAATCAACGATGTACCCATTATTGCGAGTTTCACCCACGACGAGGCCGGCAACGACCTCAAGCAGGCCAAAACTGTCGCGGAATACAAGGCGACTGCGGCCAAGCTTTTTGGCGCCGCCGCCGAGGAGTTTCTGAAATTGTATCCTGTCGCCGCAGATGCGGAGATCCACCCGGTCGCTCAAGCTTCGGCCAACGACACATCCGGCTTGCTGAACTCGTGCAACTGCGCCGGCCTCCAGGCGAAATACAACAAATCCCAGGCCTTCATCACCGTCTTTTCAAGGAAGCACCCGTACGTGCCCGGGGTGCAGATTGCCGACCAGGATCCGGCCACGATCGGCGCCTACCACACGAGCGAAGTGCCCTACTATTTCGGCACCTTCGGCGCCTACAACCTGTTCCGCCCCACCCGGAACTGGACTCCCTGGGATCAAGAGCTTTCGCAGAAAATGACCGCGGTCCTGATCGCCTTTGCCAATACCGGCAGTCCTTCGACTCCCGATGTGACGTGGCCGGCCTGGACCGCTCAGAACGAACAGTACGTCAGCTTCGGCGACAAAATCACGTTGGAGACGGTGAACCGCGTGAGGCTGGATTTCATGGCCAAGCACCGGCCGCCCCCGGGTGCACGCGGCAGAGGAGCGCGCGACTAGCCGCCACGCGCAAGGGAGAAGCAGCCATGAAGGCGGATCGGAACTGCGATTTTCTTGTCAGACCATCTGCCGTTCCGCAGGATCAGCCCGGTGTGCTGATTTCCATCACGCCGGAAGAGGCAGGCTGGCAAACGATCGGTTTTTCAGTACGTCGTCTCGCCAAGGGCGACGTATGGCTGGAGAGCACGCGCGGACACGAATCTGCCATAGTCGTGCTCGGCGGGAAAATGAGCATCGACTGGGGGGATGGGCCGCAGTCCGTCGGGAAACGCGATCATGTGTTCTCGGGCTACCCCTATTGCGTCTATCTTCCCTGCGGTACGTCTTTCGAAGTGCGTGCCGAAACGGCGGTGGAATTGGCTGAGAGCCGCGTCCGCTCGCAGATGAAGGGCAAGCCTCACCTTTTTGCTCCGGCGGATCTCGGGTGTGAAATCCGCGGCGGCGGGGACACTACCCGCCAGATTGTGAGGATCATCCGTCCCGAGTACGAGGCGGACAGGCTCATGATGAATGAGGTCTACACGCCGGGCGGTAACTGGTCCAGCTATCCGCCGCACAAGCACGACAGCCACAATCCGCCGGACGAGTTCGACCTGGACGAGCTCTACTACTTCCGTATCGACCATCCGGACGGGTATGCGCTTCTCCGGCAGTATGACGGTGCGGGCGCCCGGGATGTCACTGTTGCTGTCCATGACGGGGACCTGGCACTTCTGCGCGACGGGTATCACCTGGTTGCGGCCCCGCCCGGCTACCGTGTCTACTACCTTGCCGTGCTCGCGGGATCGGCCCGCGGGATGGCGGCCCGCACGGATCCGCGCTACGCGCATCTGGGCAAGGCCTGGCCCTTGCCGGACCCGAGGATCCCTATCGTCCGCCCCGGGTAGCCCGTTTTGCTCACAAGGTACGCCGCGAGGCGGTGTGTGCGGCCCAGATGTGTCGACGCACCCCGGCATGCGGCGGACAATCCCGGTGGAGAATCCGGCGGCATCCGCCCCCGCGTAAGCAGATGCTGCCGAGCGGACCGGGTTCCCGTTCTGAAATATCAGCTTGATTTTCCGGCCTGCATTTGAAAAACTAACCTGAAAATTTATTAATCGAGGAATAGCATTTGCATGGCTGCAGGAGCCCGAGCCGGCTCCTGTCATTTGCAGGCAGTTTTGATTTCAACAGCTTAGGGGAGTTATATGTCAACCGAAGTACACAAATCCGGCACTTACTCAAATATCGATATACAGGCCCCTGGCGACAAGCAGTTGCCTCAGGGGAAGATGGGCGAGACCGCGGCCTTCGGCCGGCCGCCCGGAACGGAGCAGAAGCTGGCTGCGTATCTTCTCGTCGAGTACCTCGAGAGGATCGGGGTGGACACAATTTTCGGCCTTTGCGGCCACACGATCATTGCGTTTCTGGATGCCCTCGGGCACAGCTCCAAAATCAGGTACATTACGACCCGCCACGAACAGGTAGCCGCGCATGCGGCCGAAGGGTACGCCCGTGTGACGGGCAAGCCCGGTGTGGTGATGACCCACCTGGGGCCCGGCATCCTGAACGCGGCGACGGGCGTGGCGGACGCTGCGCTCGATTCGATACCGCTGGTGGTGATTGCGGGAGACGTGCCGTCCTATTTCTTCGGGCGGCATCCCCACCAGGAAGTGGCCATGCACATGGATGCGGACCAGTACGAGGTCTACAGGCCGTTCTGCAAGCGGATCTATCGGGTGGATCGGGTGGAGGACCTTCCCCGCATGATCGAACGTGCCTTCCACCTCTCGATGAGCGGCCGTCCCGGCCCCGTCCTCGTCGACGTGCCGATGGACCATTTTTCATCGAACCTGTTTGTGGACGCGTTTGCCAAAACGCCGCCGGTGGTGGCCAAGCCCATGCTGGATCCGGCAATTGCCCAGCGTATTGTCGAGGCACTGGCTCAGGCGGAGCGTCCCGTGCTGTATGCGGGCGGGGGCGTGACTCACATCATGGCCAAAGGCGCTCCGGCGCTTCTGGCACAGTTGGCGGAGGCATTGGAAGTACCCGTGTCGCACACCCTGTCGGGTAAGGGCTGCCTGCCGGACAATCATCCTTGGCTGGCAGGGCAGACGGGATTCTGGGGCACGCCGCTGTCGAACGAACTGTGCCGGAACGCGGACCTGATTGTTGCGATCGGCACGCGGCTGGCGGAAGCGAACTCCAGCTCGTGGGATCCCCGCTTCACGTTCAAGATGCCGCCGACGAAGTTGATCCACATCGACATCGACCCGGCCGAGATCGGACGCAATTATCAGACGGAACTTGGCGCGGTTGCCGACTCGAAACTGGCGCTGCAGCAACTGGTGGCGGCGGCCAAGGGTGTCAAACACCGCGATCGCGGCAATCTGAAGCAGCGGATCGCCAAAGGCAAAGCGGACTTTGCCGCCAACTTCAGCGGCTACTATAACTCCGACCAGTATCCGCTACGGCCGGAACGCATTCTGGGTGACCTGCGCAAGGCGTTGCCCGAGGACGGAATCATCGTCACCGATGTAGGATGGAACAAAAACGGTGTCGCACAGCAGTTTCCGTTTACCCAGCCGGGGACCTTCATCACGACCAGCGGGCTGGCGACGATGGGGTTCGGCCCGGCGGCAGCCCTCGGCGTCAAGTACGCGCTGCCCGACCGCGTGGTGGTATCGCTGACCGGCGACGGCGGTTTCTGCGCCGGCAATCCGACCGTGGTCGCCACCGCCATGGAGGCCAAGATCCCTGTGGTCTGGGTGATCATGGACAACACGGCGTTTGGGACGATTGCCGGACTGGAGAAGGCGAAGTACGACTGGAGCTTCGGGTGCCTGTTCCTGCGCGACGGCAAGCCCTACAACGTGGATTATGCGGCCATGGCGCGGGCTTGCGGCGGCGACGGCATCCTGATCAAGGCTGCCGACGAGCTGGGTCCGGCCTTGAAAAAGGCATTCGAATCGAACACGCCGACGGTGATTCAGGTGCCGATGGAGAACGCACCGACGCCGACCCCGGGGCACTGGAACATCAACGACATCTACCGCAAGGGCACCTAGTGGCATGTCTCTTTTGAATAGGTAGTGACCATAAGCACGGGTTTTAATGAGGGCCGAAGGGCCGCCAGTGAATAGGCCCGGCCGTCAGGCCGGGATCATTCCGACCACCGACATGATGGCCGAAGGCGCGGCACAACTGGGCGTAGTGCCGCACCTTCGGTGCTCGTTCCTCGGACATTCTCAACCCGCCTGACGGCCGGGGCTATGCACTGACGGCCCTTTGGGCCTCAGCATGCCGAGTGCGGTGCACTCTCGATTCCACTGTTACAGGCCACTAGCGCCCGTAAAAGCATTTCTGGACGCCGAAGGAAGCGGACTCCTGATATGGAGATCCGACTGATACCCCTCTGTGATACAATGATTTACATCTAAAGACAGCACGACCGGCACCGTCCCGGTTCTGTATAGCTCAGACTCACTTCTTGTTCCCGGCCCTGACCCTCGCCAGCCGGCACGCTACTGTCGCCGGCATTTTTGTGTACCGCTGAGCTTCACTGGAATCACGAGAAAGCTCCCTGACGATGGCCACAGTCCAGAACGGTCAGCAAAGAATGGCAGGTCGGTAGCCAAAGGTCGCGAATGACTTCTGGCAGGATGCTGGCTGGTTTAATAATCGTTGTATAGCTATGTGTTTTACTGTGAACTATTTGGACTGATCAATATATGGAAATACAACTTGCGAGGCTAAAAATGTGGCCCTATAAAACCAGGTCAATCTGTCTCATCCTGCCCATGGTAATCCTGCTGTCGTATGCATCATCTGAATCGATACAAACTAGCAAATGGAATGAAGATGATATTAATCTTCTAGAATTTGTCCCTCCTGATTATCCTGCTCTAGCAAGGGCTGCTGTTGTCGAAGGCACGTTTAATCTTCGAGCAGAGGTAGGTGCAAATGGACGAATTTTACGAATCAATAGAGTGAGCGCTGATTTGAATATTGACAAAATACAGGCGGCAGACCTCTTTTGGCCTCACATCGAGAATGAACTAAAGGAATCTTGGATATTCTCCTTTCCCGTTAAGTCATCTTCGGGAGCTTCGATCGCGATCCAACTCGGTTTTGTTCTAGACGATACGCCTGATCGAACCAACTGCAATCGAACACGAGTCGAAGTCAAGCTCCGTCCCTTTCCAAGATTGGTTATTCACGGAAGCAGACCCCGGCCACAGGGCGGCATGTGATGAATGGATGGGATAAGGACGGATTGGTCATCGAACGAAAACGCGCGCACAAGCCGGTGCATGCCGGCATTCTTGCGTGGTTCGATCTCTGAGACAGGATATTGCATATCCGAAGGCGGCGAGCAATGCAAAAGTAATGTAATAGCGCGGTTCCGCGCTGATTTTCCTTGCGCGGAAAACTGAAATCCGTACAACGGAGAGCATGGTAACCCTCCCCGAAATTCCTGCGTCTTTTGACCGGAAATCAGCTGTGCCGTCATACGGCTGTATCCCGATCTCTTCTGCTCCCCTGCCCATGAATCCGATGGGTGAGCATCACCTCAACGAGGCTCCTGCATCTCTAGGGTCGAAGCGTCGGGAGACTGGTGCGCGGCCGCTATGCGGCAGAACCGGTTGCGGCGCTTTTCAGGAGTTCCTCTTCGGCAGCCCGGGTCCACCGACCCCGGTCCAGCTTCCTGCCTACCTGGGGAAAGTGGCGATCCAATTCCGCTAGAGAGATGAGGCCGACATCGTGCAATGACGGATAGACGATGATCTTGCCCGCAAGCGAGCGGTTTTCCACCGCCGCGATGGCCCGTACGGCCCCCGCCATGCCGGAGATGGCATCGACGGATATATTGGTGTCCAATTGGCCGCTGCAGAGCCGATCCAGGACAATCTCCATGTCCCGGATGACCGAACCGCTCGTGCCGAACATGTAACAGCGGTTGGCGATGTACGTGTCGAGATCCAATTCCTGGCGTGTGGCTGCGGGGATGCCCGCAAATATATTGATCAGGCAACCGCTCCGGCTGTGGGCGATGGCTTCGGCCACCAGCGCGGCGGCGGGCACCAGCAGGATGAAGTAGGAATAGCTGCCGGCGAGCGGATCTTCCCTGGTGTTGAGAAACCGGAGCGAACGCGCGTGCTTCACCGACAGAGGCATCGCCTTGATCCTCAAGGCCTCCAGCCGGGCGTCGTCCACATCTGTGCACACCAGGGAGATTCCATGGACATCGAGGCAGAGGGCGCGGATGACGTGCATCTGCCCCATCGGGCCGGCGGCACCGATTACGGCGACTTCCTCGCCGCTCCGGATTTCGCACTTCTCCGGAATGGGAAGATAAGAGTCCGACGCCCGCAAGCCGTGATTCCCGATCCACCGGGTCATTCCGTAGTGGACACGCCCGACGCCCACAGAGACGGGTTCGCCGATCCGGCGCCCGCCGGTCACCAAATTGATGATTCCCCCCGCGGCCAGCTTGTCGTTGAGGGTTTCGATGGCCGGCTTCCTGGCTCCGAAGTATAGGATATCGTCGAAAGAATCGCCGGGCAGGTCGCCGGGGCTCTGAACATGCTCCCAGGGAACGCCCAGTCCGCGCAGCTTCCCCCGCTGGTGTTCGCTCTGGCAGACGGCCGTAACGGTTGCGGGCTTTCCCCGTTCCACCAATTCCTGCAGGCCTTGCGCCTCGTGATCGTCTTCGATCACCACCAGAAGGCGGCCGCCGGGCCTGAGCCCTTTCCTCTCGGGATTCGCATAGGAGTTCTCGACACAAGCCCACGGTTCCACAAGCGCAACCGCCGATGCGCTCAGCTCCCTGTCCACGGGGATGAGGAAGCGCTCGTGGTTGGCCGGATCGATGATTACCCGCTCGTCCATGAGGACGTATTCCTGAAGGCCGCCTTCGAAGTTGTAACCGAAGGCGGCATTTGAGCCGGCGGTCAGCAACGTGCGGTAGTCCGTCTGCACCAGGCAGCGCTCCCCGACGGAGTGCCGGCGGACCTGATCGCCGATCGCGACAATCGTGCATACGACTTCGTGCCCGGGCACGGTGGGCTTGTCCCCAGGCACATAGCTGGGAATCTCGCCCAGGACTTCCCGCTCGATTCCCTGGAGCACCTCGCCTTTGCGCGCGTGTTGCGAAAACTGCTTGAGCAGCTTGAGATCCGAAAAGCAGAGGCCGACGGCTTCTACCTTGGCCAGGATCTGATGGCGGCCGGGCATCCGGACTTCCTTGCTTTGGTTGTGTGTCAGTTTTCCAGGGCCGACCAACTGGATGGCGTGCTGTGTTCCGGGAATCGTGCCGTTAGCCATGTCCGGATCCTCTCCCATGCCCGATGGTGTTTATTTCCCCCGCTGCCGTCAGTTCAGCATGATCTGGCCGCCGGTGACCGGCAAAGCCTGCCCCGTTTCGTATGTTTGGGCGATCAGGTAATAGATGGCTTTCATCACGTCTGCGGTGGTGCAGCCGCGGCCCATGGGGACCTTGGCCTCGTAGAAGCGGCGGACATCTTCAACGGTCTTGGCGCCGGCGACCTTGCCCGTGCGCAGGTACTGTACGAACAGCCCGGTCTCAGGATCGGACCACAGCGGCCCGGTGAAGAAGTTGCCCGGGCAGACGGCGTTGACCTTGATGCCGTCTTCGATCAACTCCAGTGCGAACGACTGCGTCAAGCCGATGCCGCCGAATTTGCTGCCGGCATAGGCGCCGTTGCGGTTCGAGCCCTCCAGACCGGATTTTGAATTGATCTGGATAATGTCGCTCCAATATCCGGGCCTGGCGGCGTGCTGGAGGGCCAGGATCGGGGCGGCGTTCTGCACCACCAGAAAATAGCCCTTGTAGTTCACCCCGGTGACCATGTCGAACTCCCGTTCCGGCTGGGTCTTGACGCTTCCCGCCCGCAGGACGCCGGCGTTGGAGATCACCAGGTCGAAACCGCCATACGACCTGATCACCTCGTGGAAGGCCTCCGCCACAGATTGCGCAGAGGTCACATCCATGATCAGCGCCTTGCCGCGTCCGGGTCCGCATCGGGCCGAGAGGCTGTCGGCTTCGGCTTTTGCGCCCGCGGCGTTGATATCACAGAGTATGACGTGCGCGCCTTCGTCCCCCAGGTTCTGGGCGATCTCCAAACCGAACCCCTGCGCCGCCCCCGTCACCACTGCAATCAGAGCGCTTGCCTGACCCTTGTGCCTCCCCGCCGCTGCGACGCCGCGGCGGTAGGCTTCCGCCTCCCAATGCTCGATAAACTCCCGCTCCCGGTCCGGCATGGTCCGAATGCCGCCCATCCTCCGGGCGCCGCTCATGACCTTGATGGCATCGATGTAGACCAGGCGCGCGGCGTCCGCCTGGGCGAAATCGTCCCCGGCGGCAAACATGCCCAGACCCTGCACCAGGATGATCAGAGGGGCACTGCCGGTTTTTTCCTTGTGCTGCGCTATGGCGCTGCGCAGCCTGGGGATCAGGGCATCCGGGGCTTCCTGCTCCCGAGGCTCGAACCACAATGGATACGAATAACAATACACGATCTGGTCGGGCGTGAGCGGACCGGCAAGCGCGGCGGATTTCCCCTGCTCTCCGCCGGCGAGACTCAGCACCGCATCCGAATCGTCAAAGGTCACCACCTTGAGCCGATCACTGTCCGCGAGCAGCGCCCGCAGCACAGGGCCGAGGGTGTTGATAAGGCGGGGTGATTGGTCCCGAGCGATCCGGCGCACCCGGCCGAACGGTTTATCGACGGGCAGGTCTTTCTGATGCGCCCCGATGCGGTCCAGGATCCAGTCGGTGTGTTCGACGATTTCCGCGGCGCTGTCCCCGCAGACGATCAGTCCGTGATTCTGCATGATCACGGCCGCTGGGCAGTCCCGGCCGGTACGCGCCATGTACGCCTCGAGCGCGCGCCTGATCGCCTGGGCAAGAGTGAATCCGGGATCGACATAAGGGATCCACAGGGTCCTGTTTGCGAGAAGCTCCCCGGCAAGCCGCTCGCCCTGCAGGCTGCACGCGAGCATATTGACTTCGGTCGAGTGCGTGTGGACGACAAAGCGGCGGGGAAACATGTTGTGCAGGACGCATTCCACGGACGGCCGTTGGCCCCTTTCGGGATGAACGCGCGCGGCCAGAATCGCCGCCTTAAACCTCGCTTCCCGTTCCTCGGGGACCGGGCCGAGATCCTGGCGGGTCAGGAGAGCCAGCGGCTCCCGTTCCATTTCCACGAACCCGTTTGCATCTATGGTGGCCAGGGCAGTGCCGCTCCCCTTTACGTACAGCCTGTCCTTGGTTTTGAGGGACGTGTTGCCGCCGCCGGCAATCACGAACTTCGTGTCCGATCCGAAGTGGCGCGAGAGCGCGATCAGTTCGTCCATTGCAGCGTCCGGCGCGCCGGACGCTGGATGTGAAGTGTTCTTACGCATGGGTTGAGGTTGTCCCTTCTGTGGTTGCTGCGCGGTGATAGCGCGCAATGACCGTCTCGCCAAGCCCGGCAAGGAAGGATATGCGATCCTCCACGCCGCGGTAGTCGCCGTTGAGATTGCCGGCCGCATCCACATAGCCGCACCGGCCGTGCAGCGAAAGAAACTGATGGGCGGCGATCACGCAGGCGCCTTCCCAGAATACCGCGCGCACGGCCTCGGGCACCGGCAGTCCCTGGATGCATCGGGGCTCGAGCGGCAGCAGATCCGGTGTGTTATGTTCCGTGCCGCCCACCACCACGATCCCCGCCCGGCGCAGCGTGCCGACATAGCGCTCGAGCACCTCCGACCGGTTTCGGATCGGGATGAATTCGGCACAATGGATCCGATTGCGCCGGAGCGCCTCGACCAGTTTCTCCGGGGGATCCTCGTAGGCGCAGATCGGCCTGGCGCCGTCGGCGAGTGTGGGATAGCAGGGGATGCCTCCCAGTTCGAGCACCAGGCGGTACGCCTGGTCAAAGTCCACGAATCTTTCGGCGACGAAAGCGGGCCTGCCCACCTTCATCAGCGCCGCACGGATCTCGTGCTGCGTCTTCAGGGCATCTTCGGATTCCGCCTGCGATGTTGTCTTCAGGATGGCGCTCAGCCTGTCATGCCGCTCATGAGGCCGGACCAGCGCGAAAAACTCCTCCTGGAACGCCTGCGCGATGTGCCGCTCCTGGAGGCAGATCGAATCCGGCTCGAGACCGCCGCGCTCGGCAAGCCGCGCCACGATGCGGCCGGCATCGAGGCCGGTCTTCACACCATACCCCGCAAAAACCTCTTCCACAAGGTCCGCCATCCGGCGCATCCGTTCCGCATCCCTCAGGCGGATCCAGCGCATGAGCTCCCGGGCCGCCGGCGTCATCGGGGCAAAACGGACGATACCTTTACCGCAGATGTACATTCTCCCCGGATTTCCGGGATCGTTGATCAGGATGGCTGCGCGCTGGAGATCCTGCAAGAGTGCAATGATTTCCAGTCCGAACAGCGGAAAGATCCCATGCTGCCAGGCAAGGGCGGCGAAATCGGCGTAAATTCCGAAATCGTAGTAATTGCTCGCGCCCAGAACATGGACACTCTGGCCGGCGGCCAGCGCCACGGCCTGCCGTACGCTTTGAAATGCGGAAAAATTGGGAGGCAGATGCACGTGGGCATTCGCACCGGGGACCGGGCCGGAGCCATGCGCCTGGAAAGAGCCTTCCCGGAATTCCTCCGGCGTGCCCAGGGCGCGCAGGCGCTGCAATGAGATCTGAATGTCTTTGCTCATCATGAAATCAATGTACATATCTAGCGGATCGTGCCGCAAGAATCAATAGGGACCTGGCGCGCACGCTTCATGAATGCCGCTCTGAAAATAATGTTCATCTTAAAAAAGCCACGGATTCCACGGATTTCACTGATTGTTGTCTTTCGGGATGGAATCGTCCGTGAAATCTGTGCAATCGGTGGCTGCGTTTTTCGTTTTCATGCGTCACGGGCCGTAGATTTCTGGCTGCAGAACAAGGGCCAGCGGCATGCCAGGATGCCGAGCTGGGCGGCAGCTGAAGCGCTGGGGTTAATTAATATTTACTTGACGCCTTCCCTGGTAGAGCATAAAGTACAGGAAACTTAACTCATGGAAGAGGTGAAGAATGATCCGCACACGGGTCTTCGAGGTGTTGGAAGAACGCGGCCAGAAACAGCGCTGGCTGATCGAGAAATTCAAGTCTCGCGGCTACGGCGTCAGCGAGAGCTACCTCTCGCAGATAAAGTCCGGTGCCAAGGAGCCGAGCACGCACTTCATCCATACGGTGTGCGAGGTTCTCGGCATGCCGGAGTCGAGGCTGTTTTACGATGAAGAAAGGGAACAGATTATGAAGGGCAAGAGTGTGAAAAAGGCGGCGGTCAGCGGTTCCGCGCGCAAAGAAGCCAAGCCAAGCAAGGGCAAAATCAACGTGGCCATCGTGGGCGTCGGGAACTGCGCCTCCTCCCTGGTTCAGGGGCGCTATTTCTACGAAAACGCCGTCGAAGGCCAGTTCATCCCCGGGCTGATGCATGTCAATCTCGGCGGCTACCACATCAACGACATCCAATTCGTGGCCGCTATCGACATTGATCAGAACAAAGTGGGCAAGGACCTGTCCCAGGCGATCTTCACGACGCCCAACAACACGATCAAGCTCTGCGACGTGCCGCATCAGGGAGTGCGCGTCGCGCGGGGCATGACGCACGACGGCCTGGGCAAATATCTCTCCCAGATCATCAAGAAATCCAAGGGCGGCACGGAAGACATCGTCAAACTGCTGAAGGACACGGATACCCATGTGGTCATCAATTACCTGCCCGTGGGATCGGAAGAGGCCACCAAGTGGTACGTCGAACAGGTCCTGGCGGCGGGTTGCGGCTTTATCAACTGCATCCCGGTGTTCATCGCGCGTGATCAGTACGGCTACTGGCCGCGCCGCTTCCGGGAAGCCGGCCTGCCCATCATCGGCGACGATATCAAGTCCCAGGTGGGCGCGACCATCGTGCACCGGGTTCTGACCCGGCTGTTCCGGGAACGCGGCGTCCGGCTCGACCGCACCTACCAGCTCAATTTCGGAGGCAACACGGACTTCCTGAACATGCTGGAGCGTGAGCGCCTTGAATCCAAGAAGATCTCCAAGACCTGTGCGGTCACTTCACAGCTCGACTATGAGCTGCCGGCCACCGACGTGCATGTCGGGCCGTCGGATTACGTTCCCTGGCTGACGGACCGGAAGTTCTGCTACATCCAGATGGAGGGAACCACCTTCGGCAATGTCCCGCTCCGCGCCGAGGTGAAGCTCGAAGTCTGGGACAGCCCCAATTCGGCCGGAGTCGTGCTCGACGCCATCCGTTGCTGCAAGCTCGGGCTGGACCGCGGGATCGCCGGCCCGCTTCTCGGCCCGTCCTCCTATTTCATGAAATCTCCGCCCGAGCAGTATGCGGACGACGTGGCGCACGACAAGGTGGAGGAGTTCATCCGCGGATAGTGCTGCCTTATTGGGAGCAGCTCTCATGCGCCGCGGCGCACCCCGGGCTGCATGAAAATGTTCGGGCTCGGAATCGGGATCGAGGTGATGTGAGCTTCGATCCCGATCCCGACCCCGACATTGATGGCTCTCATTCTATTTTCGAAGCAGCACCTTGGTCCTGGTCGGAGGTCGGAGGTCTGAGGTCGGTATTTTCGGAGCAGTTCCTCATGGACCTGTGGCCCATCCCGTGATAGGGATTCCCTATCGGGATCGAGGTGATGTGAGCTTCGATCCCGATCCCGATCCCGACCCCGACATTGATGGCTCTCGTTCTATTTTCGAAGCAGCACCTTGGTCCTGGTCGGAGGTCGGAGGTCTGAGGTCGGTATTTTCGGAACAGTTCCTCATGGACCTGTGGCCCATCCCGTGACGCCTGATATGGATTCCCTTATCCTGGCACCGCTTGTGACAGTCGCAGTTATTTTTGCAGCTGGGCCGGATTTTGGAGGGCGACGCCGGTGGACGCCATCGGCCTGGCTGAGTGGAGCCCGGGACCTCATGCGAGGGCGAGATTGTTCCTGATCATAACCGGAGCGCCCTTACCTGGCCCGCCGGGCCACGGCATGAATGGCTTCGCCCAGCAGTACGTGCGCCGATTCCATCCATGCCTCCGCCAGGGTCGGGTGTGCATGGATGGTCCGGGCGACATCGGTCACGGTCAGTTCCGCCCGGATGGCGGTGGTGGCTTCCGCTATGAGTTCGGTCGCGTGGGCGCCCACTGCCTGGGCGCCCAGCAGCTGGCCGGTCTCAGGATCGGCGATCCATTTCACGAAGCCTGCCGGGTGGTCGTCGATCGCCTGCCCCTTGCCGAGCGCCGCAAAGTTGAATCTGCCGGTCTTGATCTCCAGGCCCTTCTGCCCGGCTTCCTGCTCCGTCAGGCCGGCGGCCCCCACCTCCGGCGAGGTGAAGATACAGTAGGGAAAGCACGTCTCATTCCTGCGCAGGTGCCGCGTGCAGGCATTCTCTGCGGCCACGAGGCCCTGTGAGGTCGCCACGTGGGCCAACTGCGGACCTCCTGTGACATCTCCGACGGCATAGATCGTGGCGACCTGGGTCCGGCCGTACTCGTCGGCCTCGATACAACCTTGCGCGTTGACCCTCAGACCGGCCTTTTCGATCTGCAGTTCCTTTGTGACCGGCTTGCGTCCCAAGGCTGCCAGGAGCAAGTCCGCCTCCAACGTGTCTCCTGCGACGGTTCCCCGGACCGTGTTTCCTTCCGCCGCAATGTTCTCCAGGCCCTGGCCCGTATATATGCGGATGCCCAACGTCTTCTCCATGTGGCGGCGCAGCTCGCGCCTGACGTCGGCGTCCAGCACTGCAAGGATGTCCTCGAGGATTTCCACGACGGCGACCTGGACACCCAGCCGGGCCAGCAGGCAGGCGAACTCGCAGCCGATGATCCCTCCCCCGAGAACGATCACCCGCGCAGGGACGGATTTCAGTTCGAGGAAGGCCCGGCTGTCCACGACGCGTCCGTGCCGGGGTAGAAAGTCCGGCATGGAAGAGGTGGTGCCGGTGGCGATGATGGTTTTCCCGGCTCCGATAAGGATTTTCCCCGCCTTGGAGTTCACCACGATCCGGTTGCGGCTCTCGAAAGATGCCGTCCCTTCCATGACCTTTACACCGTTGCCCGCCAGCAGCTGCTTCACGCCGTTGCGCAGGGTGCGGACCACCTGGTCCTTGCGTTCCACCATGGCGGCGTAATCGAAGGAAGTCTTCCCGACCTTGAGACCGAGGCTTGCCGCCGATCTCATCTGGGCGAAGACACCGGCGGCATGGATAAGCGCCTTGGTGGGAATGCAACCCCAGTTCAGGCAGGTGCCGCCCAGAGATTCCTTCTCCACGAGCGCGACGGAGGCCCCGAGTTGCGCCGCGCGAATGGCGGCCGGATACCCTCCCGGCCCCGCCCCGATGACCACTACGCCAAACGTTTCCACAGGGATATCTCCTCGAGTTTGTTCTTGACGGCATTTGCGAAATTGGCAGCCATAGCGCCGTCGATGATGCGGTGGTCCGAAGAAAGAGTCATTTTCATGATGTCCCGGATCACCACCTGATCATTTCTGGCCGCCGGCTGCTTCAGTGCAGAAGACACGGCCAGAATGGCGCTTTCGCCGGGGTTGATGATGGCCGTGAAATTCTCGACATGCAGCATGCCCATGTTGGAGATCGTGAAGGTGCTGCCCGACATCTCATCGGGCGTCAGTTTGCCGGCGCGGGCCCTGGCAACCAGTTCTTCCGCGCAGTCATGGAGTTCCGCCAGGCTCAATTCCTGGGCGTTCCGGATCACCGGGACCACCAGACCCTGTTCCAGGTTCACGGCCAGGCCCAGGTGCACGCGGCTGTGCCATTGGATGTTGCTGCCATCGGTGGTGCTGTTCACATCGGGGAATTCGGCGAGGCTGAGCGCGACGGCCTTGAGTATGAAATCAGTCACGGAGAAGGACATACCCCGGGCTTTCAGTTCCGAACGGAATTGCGACAGCTCCGTCACGTCGACGGCAACGGTAACGAAGAAATGCGGGGTGGTCGTGAGACTTGCAGTCAGCCGTGAGGCGATCACCTGACGCATCCGGCTCATCGGCCGCGGCTTTTCGGCAATCGCCCGTCGGATGGTCTCGACCGTGATGCGCTCCGGAGTGCCGGCGGCTTCCAGAGTGAGAACGTCAATGTTCTCCTGAACCGCAAGTCTCCGGGCTGCCGGGGTGAGGCGGAGCCTGCTATAACCCCTGGCTTCGAGGTAATTCTTCACATCCTTCTCGATGACGCGGCCGAGAGGCCCGGTGCCCGCGATCGATTCCGGATGAATGGCGGATTCTCTGGCGAGCCTGGCCGCACGCGGGCTGATGCGGAATACTTCCGGGGCTGCCGCCACGGCCGGCCGGGGCGGCGGCGTCGCGGCCGTTCGCAGGTCTCCTGCCGGGATCGGCGGTTCCGGGAGTTTGCCTGCCGGGGCAGGCGCTTGCGGCTGAGGTGCTTTCGGGGGTGGGCTCGGAGCTGCCGGTCTTTGAGGTCCGGGCGCCGGGGCCGGGATCTCCGGAACGGCTTCGCCGGGGTCCCCGACAAAACCCACCGTAGTGTTGATCGGAACGGTGGTTCCCGGTTGGACCACGATCTTGAGCAGCGTCCCCTCGAAAAAGCTCTCGACCTCGAGCACCGCTTTGTCGGTTTCGATCTCAAAAAGGATGTCCCCGCGGGCGATGGCATCCCCCACTTTCTTCCGCCACTGGACCAGCGTGCCCTCTTCCTCGGACTGTCCGAGCTTTGGCATCGTGATAGGTCGAACCATGGTCGCGCTCCCTCCTACAGGATGGCCTTCGCGGCCTGGAAGATGTCGTTGGCGTTAGGAAGGAAGACGGCTTCCAGCACATACGACTGGGGCGCGATGCCGTCTTTGGCGCCCACGCGCATGATGGGAGCGTCGAGATAGTCGAAAACGTGCTCCTGGATGGTCGCGATGATCTCCCCCATGAAACTTCCGATGGTCACGCACTGGCTGACGACCACGCACCGCCCGGTCTTCTGCACGGAGGCCAGGACGGTTTCCTTGTCGAGAGGAATGAGACTGCGGATGTCGACGACCTCGGCGCTCACGCCCAGCTCCGCTTGCAGCCGGTCGGCGGCCTTGAGGGCATCGGGAATGGCCGGCCCCCAGCCTGCGATGGTGATGTCGCTGCCGGTACGCTTCACGTCCGCCACGCCCAGCGGGACCAGGTACTCCTCCTCCGGCACAACCCCTTTGACGCCGTACAGCAGCTGGGATTCAAGGAACAGAACGGGGTTATTGTCGCGAATGGCGGATTTCATCATGCCCTTGGCATCGTAGGGCGTGGACGGATAGGCGATGACCAGGCCCGGAATATTCGTCATGCTGGATTCCAGGGTCTGCGAGTGCTGGCCGCCGTAGCCTTTGCCGCCGCCGATGGAAGCGCGTATCACCAGTGGGATTTCCACCTGGGCGCCGGACATGTAATGCCACTTGGCGGCCTGGTTGCAGACCTGATCGCCGGCCATCAGCAGGAAGTCCATATACATGAGCTCGACGACCGGCCGCAGCCCGATCATGGCTGCGCCTACCGCCGTGCCGCAAATGGCCGCCTCGGAAATCGGGGCGTTGAACACCCGCTCGCGGCCGAATGTTTCAAGCATACCCTTGGTGAGCTTGAAGGCGCCGCCGTACTCCGCCACGTCTTCGCCGTAGAGGATGACGCGCGTATCCCGATTCATCTCCTCGATCAAGGCTTCCTTGATGGCATCGCGGTAGGTAATCTCGCCGCCGGTCCTCTTGATTGCCGGGGGCGCCTGAAGGAGCTTCACCTGCCGGTACTGCGGCGGAACCACGTCCGCGCGGGTGTCCGTGTACATGTATCGGATGACATCCCTGGGATCAGGGTCGGCGGCCGCCGCGGCGCGCCTGGCGGCGCGCGCATTGCGCTCGCGGACCCTTGCCTCCACGGCCGCCACGCCGGCCGCGTCGAGAACACCGCAGTCCACAAGCTGCTTTGTGAGGGTCGTGATGGGATCCACCGCCTTCCAGGCCGCTTCCTCCTCGCGTGTCCGGTACTCGTTGCGCGGATCGCTCAGGGAGTGGCCGTAATAGCGATAGGTGTTCACATCGAGCAGGACCGGGCCTCTGCCGTTCCGGCAGGTCTCCGCGCCGCGCAGCATGGCGTCGCGGACCGCCAGGACGTCCATGCCGTTCACGACCTCAGCGTGCATGTTGTTGTCGGAGAAACCGGCCGCCCGTCGGGCCAGGTGTGCGACGCCCGCCACTTCGTTATCGGCGCGCCCCGTCATCCCGTAGTGGTTGTTGAGAATGAGAAAAACGATTGGCACGCCGAAGGGATGATCGCCGGCGAGTTCGTTGGTGAACTGGACCTGCGCGGCGAAATTCAGGGACTCGAGCACGACGCCGTTGGAGTAGGAACCGTCGCCCGCGAAGCAGCAGACCACGGCTCCGTTGCGCAGGTAGCGGCTGCCGACCGCGGCCCCGGTCCCTATGGGCACGCTGCCGCCGACGATGGCGTTGGCTCCCAGGTGGCCGACCGTGAAATCGGCGATATGCATGCTGCCGCCCCGTCCTTTGCAGTAGCCGTCTTCCTTCCCGAAGAGCTCGGCGAGGGTGCGGTAGACATGGTCTTCGAGAGCCTCCTCGAGCAACTGCGGCAGCGAGTCGGCCTGCGAGCCCGCGATGCGCCTGCGGAGTTGCGCCTCATTCATGGACCGGATCGCGCCGCAACCGCGCGCCAGACTGTCACCATGACCGCGGTGCGTGCTGGTGATGTAGTCTTTCAGGAGCAACGCACTGCACGCTCCCACCGATGCGGCTTCCTGGCCGATCGAGACGTGCGTCGGCCCCCGGTATTCGAAATCCTTGATGGGTTCGTAGGCTCCGGAGCGGAGCTTTACGATCATCTCTTCCATCTCCCGGGTCATGAGCATGTCTTCCAGGAGATCGACGGCTGTCCTGCCGTCGATCCGCCCGGCATCAAGTTCCGTACGCAGGTTTCCCCGGAACCGGTAGGCGCGGATCTTGCCGCAATCGATCTCGAACGGCTCGAAATCAGGTCTTGAATCGCTCAGGTATGCTGCATTCATTTTCATACTTCCCGGTACCTCTTCCTTTAGGTTCGCACAAGGGCCACGCCCAGCCTGCGAAGCTGGTGGGCGAACTTGCGGTCGATTTTTCTGTCAGTGATCACAACCCGGACCTTTTCCAGCCGTCCTGCGCAGGCGAACGAGACCTTCCCCACCTTGCTGTGGTCGGCCAGGAGAAACACCTGGCGGGCGTGCTCCATGACGAGTTCCTTGGTGTACGCCTCGCCAGGATCGGTCGTGGTCAGCCCTTCCTCTGCGGTTACCCCGATCGTGCCCATGAAGGCCTTGTCGACGAACACCTCCTCAAGGGTCAGCCGGGTGAGGGTGCCGACCATGGTCTGGCTGAGCCTGCGGAATTCGCCGCCGATCAGGATCAGTCTGGGTCCTTGAGCCGCCAGTTCAATGGCCGCACGCAAGGAGTTGGTGACCACGGTGAGGTTGGAGCGCTCCCGCAGCAGGCGTGCCAGCTCCAGGACCGTGCTGCCGCCGTCCAGATAGATGGTGTCGTTCGGTTCGATGAACTTGAGGGCCGCCTGCGCGATGCGCTGCTTTTCCCGGGAAGCCACCGAGGTCTTGTCGTCGAACAGGGGCTCTTCCAGCCGGCTCTCGAAGCCGACGGCGCCGCCGTGCACGCGCCGCACTTCGCCGAGGCCGGCCAGCTGCGCCAGGTCACGGCGCACGGTGGCCGCGGAGACGCCCAGCTGCCGCGAGAGGTCTTCGACGCTCACCACATGATCCATCCTGAGGATCTGGCGGAGGCGTTCAAGGCGTTTGGGGGCGAGTTCCCGTGTCCTGGCCGTCTTCATGGCATCAGCACCAATGTTTAAAGATGATCGATTATATTGCAATTGTGATCGAATTCAATCATATTCTTTCATCCAGGAGGCAATGCCGGGGAAATCGTGCCGGTGGCGCCGGTTGCACTCCGCTGCGCGCCCGGGGATGCGCCTTGCGGCGATCATGGGCCTGCCTGTACTATATGACGTTACGCATGACTGCGTAGCCGCGCGCGGGCCGGACACGAGGCTGTGCGGCGCGCGTTTCCCCGGCGCGCCGTGATCCATGACGGCGCAGCGAACAACGACGCGGCGATTGCGGTGTGCGGTTTCTGAGCCGAGGAGCAAGCGGAGAATGCAGGAAAAAACGGAGATCCGGCGCTCCCGGCGTTGCTGCGGCAGATAACCAAGAGGAAAGAATGGCTGACAATCCACTGCTCGATCTCAAACGACTGGGTCAATCCGTCTGGCTGGACAATATCCGCCGCGGGCATATTCTCAGCGGCGGGCTGCAAAGGCTGATTGACGAAGACGGCATCAGCGGCGAGACCTCCAATCCCGCCATTTTCGAAAAGGCGATTGCGGGCAACTCGGCCGATTACGCCGGCGCGATGCGGCAGCTGGTCGGCTCCGGCAGGAGCGCGCTGGAGATCTATGACGCCCTCTCGTGTGAGGACGTCCGCCTGGCATGCGGCGTGTTCCGCCCGGTATACGACAAGACCGGCGGCGCCGACGGCTTCGTCAGCATCGAGGTCGCACCGAGCCTGGCGCATGACACCGCCGGGACGATTGCGGATGCCAAGCGTCTCTTCCGGGCCGTCGGTTGCCCGAACGCGATGGTCAAGATCCCGGGCACGCCGGAGGGTGTTCCCGCGATTGAAGAGTGCCTGTACGCCGGCCTCAACATCAACATCACGCTGCTGTTTTCCATCGAGGCCTATGAAGCCGTCGCCTGGGCATACGTCCGGGCACTCGAGCGCCGGGCCGCCGAGGGCAAGCCGGTCGACCGCATCGCGTCCGTCGCGAGCTTCTTTGTCAGCCGCATCGACACGCTGGCGGATGCGCTGCTTACCGGCAAAATGAGTGCGGCTTCCGACCCCGCGCTCAAGGCAAAGCTCGCGGCGGTCCGCGGCAAGGCGGCCATCGCCAATGCCAAGATCGCGTATGCTCTCTTCAAGCGCATTTTCGGCGACCCGCGTTTCCTCGCGCTGCAAAAAAAAGGCGCGCGCGTGCAACGTCCGCTGTGGGCCAGCACGAGCACCAAGAACCCCAGCTATCCCGACACGCTCTACGTCGACACGCTCATCGGGCCCGACACGGTCAACACGCTGCCTCCCGAAACGATGGATGCCTTCCGCGATCACGGCAGACCCAGGCTGACGGTGGAGGAAGACCTGGACGGCGCGCGCCAGGTCCTTCAGGATCTGGAAAACGCCGGCATCAGCATGAAGATGGTAACGCGGCAGGTCCTGGATGAGGGCGTCGCCAAGTTCTCGCAGGCGTTTGACCAGCTGCTGGCGAGCCTCGAAAAAAAGCTGGTCTGACCCGGCACACGGGCTTTGAGAACCACGAAATACACGGCGCGGCATAGCTGCAACCAAACCATCTCACTACGAGTGGCGGCAGGATGAATGATGGAACGCGGAAAAACACGGAAGAACACGGCTGCCATCCCCGCAGGTTGACCGGCACAGCTGTTCCCACCTCGGCACGGGCGGCCTCTGGCCCACCGTCTTTGGCCGGACTGCGCGGGAAAGCGACTTCGGCCTGGCTTCCGTTCAAAGGCGAATCCTTACGCGCTTTCCCGCGCAGTCCGGC
>Ga0316620_10000104_pt1 | contig 33603 bp, 29 predicted proteins | sample OWC_Aug_M1_C1_D5_FD_207651 | JGI IMG/M metagenome (GOLD analysis project Ga0316620, IMG submission 207651) | Wetland soil microbial communities from Old Woman Creek delta, Ohio, United States - OWC_Aug_M1_C1_D5_B | ecosystem: Environmental > Terrestrial > Soil > Wetlands | place: USA: Ohio...
GCGCGGGCAGGTGGGGCGCCTAGTCGGTTTGACCCGGAAAGAGTGGAAGCTGAAGATCCGATTGCAGTGCCCGCAAAGGAACTCGTAGATCGGCACCCTTCACCTCACGGATGATGACAGCGCTCGCGGTCGTGTCCGCACACGAGCCGAGCGTTTCACGGCCCTACCAGCCCTCGACCCGGTAGGCGTCGAGCCCGTGACCCTCGAGACTGCGCACATCGGTGCGCACCGCCACGTCGAGGACCGTGTCCCGGAAACGACGCGCCACCAGATGCGGGTGGCGGAGGAGCTTCTCGACGACTGCGGTCTCGGCCAGCGGCACTCGCAGAATGGCCACCTCTGGCGAAGACAGGAGCACGCGACGGAGCAGGGTCAGCAGCTCTGGCAGACCGTCGCCAGTGGTTGCCGACACCCACAGGCCGAGTCGCCCGTCCGGAGGCGGAAACCTGCGATCCGGAACCAGATCGGCCTTGTTGAGGAGCAACAGCACCCGCTCGCGATCCACGGCCAGACTGGAGAGGACCTCGTCACCGATCCGGAGGTGCTCCTCCCACTGGGGATGCGAGGCATCAACCACGTGGAGCACCAGGTCGGCTGCGGTCGCCTCCTCGAGCGTGGAGCGGAAGGGCGCCACCAAGTGGTGCGGCAGCTTGCGGATGAATCCGACGGTGTCGGAGAGGACCGCGACCACCTCGTCGCCGAGGTTGACCCGCCGCAGCCGGGGATCGAGGGTGGCGAAAAGCCTGTCCTCCACCAGCACATTGGCATCGGTGAGGCGTCTGAACAGGGACGACTTGCCGGCGTTGGTGTACCCGACGAGGGCGATCGCAGGCACACCTCGCCGTCGTTCCCGGCGCACTCTGCGGTCACGCTCGATCACCTCGAGCTTCTTCTTGAGGTGGGAGATCCTGCGGCCGATCAGGCGCCGGTCGATCTCGAGCTGGGTCTCGCCGACCCCTCGGGTGCCGATCCCGCCGGCCTGCCTCGACAGGTGGCGCCAGCGCCTCGTCAGGCGTGGGAGAAGGTAGCTCAGCTGCGCCAGCTCGACCTGGGTCTGGGCCTCCGCGGAACGGGCCCGCTGGGCGAAAATGTCGAGGATAACTGCAGCGCGGTCGAGGACCTTCACGCCCGGCGGTAGCACGGCCTCGAGGTTGCGAACCTGTGACGCCGTCAGCTCGTCGTCGAAGACCACGGACTGGATGTCGGCCTCGGCGCACCTGCCGGCCAGACGCTCGACCATGCCCGCGCCGATCATGGTGGCCGGCGTGGGAGCGGTACGCTCCTGGACCAACCGCTCCACCACCGAGCCGCCGGCGGTGTCGACCAACCTCTCCAGCTCGTCGAGGTGCTCGTCCACCTCCCGGCGCTTCATCCCAGAGCACACCAGGCCGACCAGCGCGGTTCGCTCGTCATGCTGTGAGGTGACTGGGCCCGGAGAGGTCATTCCTCCTCGCCTAGGTCTTCCATGTCGCCGGGGAAGAAGTAGCCCCGGCACACGGTCGAGCAGAAGTCGCGACCGTAGCCCGTCACCGCACACTGGCCGCAGAACTCGCCGCGACAGATGCTGCAGCGCCGCAAACCGTAGGCTGTGATCTCGGCGCCGCAGTTGGGGCAACGCTGCGCCGCAGGCTCCTCTTCTCGCGTCCTCATCCCAGGTCCAGTATAGCGCGCCGGCGGTGTCCTGAACGCCCGGAGCGCCTTGACTTCGCTTCGAGCCGGGGCCTATATTGACTCGCCTTGGCGGCGTAGCTCAGAGGCAGAGCAGGGGTCTCATAAGCCCTGTGTCGGTGGTTCAACTCCACCCGCCGCCACCATCAAACCACTCGCTCACCCTGGGGGATTCGTCTGCAGGCGAATCCCCTTTGTCTCTCCTCGGACTGCGGGGAGCTCGGTGCCGAGTCCCTGCGCGGTTCGAGGATAGAATCAACAGATGGAGTCACTCTCCGAGTTTGCCGAGCGTTTCAGGACCGAGTTCCCCGAAGTCGTCGGGCAGAGGGTGCTGGTCGCGCTGTCAGGAGGGCCGGACTCGGTGGCCCTGCTCCACCTGCTGGCAGAGCCCGGCCTCGGGTTGCAGCTCGAGGCCGCCTATGTGCACCACTTCGACCGCGGCGCCGAGGCGGACCAAGAGGTGCTCTTCTGCCGCGACCTCTGCCACCGTCTCGAGGTGCCGTTTCACCTCGTGCCGATCTCCCCTCCGGCCCATCCGGAGGAAGGCCGGGAGGCGACCTGGCGACGTCTGCGCTACGAGGCACTTTTCGACCTCGCCGCCCGGCGCAGCCTGCCCTTCGTGGCCACCGGACACCACCGCGACGACGTGGCCGAGGGAGTCTTGGTCCAGCTCTTGCGCGGCTGCGGTCCGCGCGCTCTGGCCGGGATCGCTGCCACCGCCCCCAGCGGCCTCATCCGGCCGCTCCTCGGCTGCAGCCGCCAGCAGCTCCGCGCATGGCTTCTCGAGCATGACCTGCCGTGGCGAGAGGACAGCTCGAACCGCGGCCCCCAGCATCTGCGCAACCGGGTTCGCCTCGACCTGCTCCCGACCCTCGAGGCGCACTCCCCGCGCCTCCGCGACCATCTCGTGGCTCTGGCCGCAACCCTGGCCGAGGACGAGGCATTCCTCGCCGGCGAGCTGGCCGACCGGGCGCACTGGATCGAGCCCTGGTCGCCCGACGGCAGCGTTCCACTGGACGCCATCGCCGCCCTGCCGCCCGCCCTCCGCTCCCGCTGGCTGCACGCGCAGGCGGCCCACAGCGGCATCGGCCGGGCGACCCGCCGTCAGGTGGAGCTCCTCCATGGCCTGCTCGACCGCAGCCGCCCGCGGGCAGTGACACTGACCGGACGGTGGCGCCTGCGCGCCGCTGGCGGCCGTCTCTGGCTCGAGCCCCCTGGCGAGCTCCCCAGCTACCGCTTCGCACTGGAGCCGGGAGCAGTGGTGGAGCTGCCCATTCCCGGATGGCGCGTGGCGATGGTGCCCGCAAGCCACGGGGACCCTGCTCGAGGCTGGCGCTGGAGCCCACCGGACGGCTGCTCCCTGACCGTTCGCTCACCTCAGCCCGGAGATGCCGTAGAGGAGGACGGACGACGACTGAGCGCGCGGCGTCTCCTCGCCGGGCGGGTCCCGCGGCACCTTCGAGGCGCGTGGCCGGTGGTCTGTGTCGGTGATAGAATGTGCTGGATTCCCGGAGTCTGGCAGGGAACCGGGAGCGGGGGCCGCTACGCGGTGGAGGTGATTCGCGGATGAGCAACCTGCGTGTCGTGTTCTCCGCCGAGGAGATCCGCTCTCGGATCACTGCGTTGGCGGCGCGCATCGGTGACGACTACCAGAACAAGGAGCTGGTTCTGGTCGGGATCCTCAAGGGCGCCGCATTCCTCTTGGCGGACGTGGCGCGGTACTACCCGGGCCCGGTGGACTTCGAGTTCGTCGACGTCACCACCTCGCCCGGCGAGCGCGGCGAGCTCGTCTCCCTGACCTACGCCACCCACTTCAACGTCACCGGGCGGCACGTACTGATTATCAAGGACGTGCTCCACACGGGGATCACGGAGAACTACCTCATCACCCACCTGAGCCAGCAGAAGCCCGCCTCCATCGAGATCATGGCCCTGGTGGACAAGCCCCAGCACCGCCGGGTCAACGTCACCGCCCGCTATGCGGTTTTCAGCGAGGTCCCGGACGGCTACCTGGTGGGCTTCGGGCTGGGCCAGACCGGCAGCCCGTACACGAACCGACCCGACCTGTGCATTCTCGACAAGGTTTAGAGGCCCGGCCGGACACCCTGGCGGGTCGCGCGCAGGGACCTTGCGGCCGCAGACAAGGCGCGAGGAGGAGATTCATCTTGCCACGATCACCGACGACCAGCGACGCAGGCTGCGGCAGCAAGCCCCCTGCGCCCAGGGGGTTGGCTGACCTTGCGGTCAGCCTCACTGCACCACCCGCCCCTGCCCCTCCGTGGTGCAGGCGGCGCGGAAACATCTGCGTCGACGCCGCTCCTCGACAGTGCTCAGGCATTGCCTGTGTCGCGTCGCCGCCACATCTGGCCCCGCGGCGCTCGCAACGCGACTCACCAAGGTGTCCGGCCGGGTCTCTGACCGCGAGGAAGATCCAAGTGCCGATAGCGGTTGTCCACACCGGCGCGGCCCCCCGGCCGTGGTCGTTCCCGTTGGAGGTAGGCTCGGAGTGAACCAGACTGTCCGCACCGCCCTCATGTGGATCGTGATCCTGGTCGGAGTCCTGCTCATCGTGCAGTTCCTCCGCGGCCAGAGCACGACCAGCGCGGAGGTCAAGTTTTCCGAGTTCCTGGATGCCGTCGCCGAAGGCAAGGTGAGCCAGGTCCTGATCAAGAACGAGCAGATCTACATCCGCTCCAAGGCGGCGGCGGAGGCTGGCGGCGCCAAGCCCCGCTACGACTTGTACACGTATGACCCCGGGTACGACAACCTGATCGACGAGCTGCGCGCGAAGGGGGTGGCGATCGAGGTCGAGAAGCCCTCGGACGGGCGCATGCTCACTGCCATTCTGTCGTGGGCGCCGCTGCTGATACTGGTCGGACTGTGGTTCGTCTTCTTCCGCCAGATGCAGGCCGGCGGCACCAAGGCCATGTCCTTCGGCAAGTCCAAGGCCAAGCTGCTCGCACCGGAGCAGAAGCGGGTCACCTTCGCCGACGTGGCCGGCGTCAACGAGGCCAAGGAGGAGCTCGAGGAGATCATCGACTTCCTCAAGGACCCCAAGAAGTTCCAGCGTCTGGGCGGCAAGATCCCCAAGGGCGTCCTGCTGATGGGGGCGCCGGGAACCGGCAAGACCCTGCTCGCCAAGGCGGTCGCCGGCGAGGCCGAGGTCCCCTTCTTCTCCATCTCGGGCTCGGACTTCGTAGAGATGTTCGTCGGCGTCGGCGCCTCGCGGGTGCGCGACCTCTTCGAACAGGGCAAGAAGAACGCCCCCTGCATCGTCTTCATCGACGAGATCGACGCCGTCGGGCGGCACCGCGGCGCCGGCCTTGGCGGTGGCCATGACGAGCGCGAGCAGACCCTCAACCAGCTCTTGGTGGAGATGGACGGGTTCGAGGCCAACGAGGGAGTGATCCTGATCTCGGCCACCAACCGACCCGACGTGCTCGACCCGGCCCTGCTCCGCCCCGGTCGCTTCGACCGGCGGATCGTGGTCAACCCGCCCGACGTCAAGGGCCGCGAGGGAATCCTCAACGTGCACACGACCAAGATCCCGCTCGCCGGAGACGTACAGCTCAGCCTCCTGGCCCGCTCCACCCCCGGCTTCTCCGGCGCCGATTTGGCCAATCTGGTCAACGAGGCCGCCCTGCGCGCCGCCCGCCTCAACAAGATGAAGGTGGACATGGCCGACTTCGAGTTCGCCAAGGACAAGGTCATGATGGGCTCGGAGCGGCGCTCGCTGGTCATGTCCGAGGAGGAGAAGCGCACCACCGCCTATCACGAGGCAGGGCACGCCCTGATCGCCACGCTCGAGCCCAACGCCGACCCGCTGCACAAGGTCACCATCATTCCCCGCGGCATGGCCCTCGGCACTACCCAGCAGCTGCCCCTCGAGGATCGCTACACCTACTCCCGCGAGTACCTGGAAGCCAACCTCAAGGTGCTCATGGGCGGCCGCATCGCCGAGGAGCTGGCCCTGGGCTCGGAACACGTGACCACCGGCGCCGGCAACGACATCGAGCGTGCCACCGAGCTCGCCCGCAAGATGGTCTGCGAGTGGGGCATGTCGGCCGGCATGGGGCCGCTGACCTTCGGCAAGCGCGAGGAGGCGATCTTCCTGGGCAAGGAGTTCGCTCGCCACCAGGACTACTCCGAGGCCACCGCGGTGCAGATCGACGACGAGATCCGGCGCCTGGTGAATCAGGCCTACGACCGGGCCCGCGCCGTCATCCGGGAGCACCACTCCGCCCTGGAGGCGATCGCCGCCGCGCTGCTCGAGCACGAGGTCCTGGACGGTGAGGAGATCTTCGATTTGATCCAGACCCATTCCGGCGTGGACGCCCGCGCCCTGAAGCAGGGAAAACCCAAGGAGGAGGTCGCGGAGACGGCGTGAGACAAGCCCCGTGCGCGATCGGGAAGGCAAACCGGGTCGATAGCGTCTGGCCCGACGCACGACCGGCCGTGATGGGCATCCTCAACTGCACGCCGGACTCCTTCTCGGACGGCGGCCATTTCGCCGACAGCGCGACTGCCCTGGCCCACGCCGAGACCATGCTCGACGAGGGCGCCGACCTGATCGACGTGGGCGGCGAGTCGACCCGACCCGGCTCGGCCCCGGTCAGCGCGGCCGAGGAGCGGCAGCGGGTGGTGCCGGTGATCATCGAGCTGAGGAGGCGGCGTCCCTCGGCGACGATCTCGGTGGACACCTCCAAGCCCGAGGTGGCTGCGGCTGCCCTCGCCGCCGGTGCCGACCTGGTCAACGACGTCACCGGCGCCTCCCACCCCGAGATGCTGTGGCTCGTGGCGGAGGCCGAGGCCGGGGTGGTGCTGATGCACATGCGGGGCCAGCCGCGGACGATGCAGCAGGACACCCACTACACGGACGTGGTGCGCGAGGTGCATGCCTACCTGCTGGAGCGGGCGGCGGCGGCGGTGGCCTCCGGCATCCCGCCGGACCGGGTATGGCTCGACCCCGGGATCGGTTTCGGCAAAGACGAGGAGGGCAACCTGGCCCTGCTGGCGGCTCTGCCCCGGCTCGCCGCGCACGGCCATCCGGTGGTCGTGGGGCCGTCGCGCAAGTCGTTCATCGGCCGCCTCAGCGGCGCCCCGGTCGAGCGCCGCTTGCCCGGCACCCTGGCCGCGCTGCTGCCGGTGCTCGGCCTCGAGCGCTGCGCTGTCCGGGTGCATGAGCCGGGCGCCGTACGGCAGTTTCTCGCCATCGCGGCGCGTCTCCACGGGGCGACGCCATGAGCTCCCTGCTCAGCTTTCTAAGCCGCCTCGGTGAGCTGCGGCTCGGAATCACGGACGTCGTCGACATCCTGATTGTCGCCGTCCTCATCTACACCCTGCTGGTGCTGCTGCGCGGCACCCGGGCGATGCGCATGCTGTGGGGTCTGGTGGCCATCGCCGGGCTCTACCTGGCCGCCCTGGCCTTCAACCTCATCACCCTCTCCAAGGTCCTCAGCAGCCTGCTCGTGTGGATGCCCTTTGCCATCATCGTGCTTTTCCAGCAGGAGATCCGTCGCATGCTCACCGCCTTCGGATCGACCGGCTGGATGCGTCTCGGGGGTGCAAGGGACGAGGGCCCGGTGATGATCAACGAGCTCGCCTTGGCGGTCCAGGCCCTGGCCGCCAAGCGCACCGGCGCCCTCATCGCCATCGAGCGCCGGGACTCCCTCAACGCCTGGGCCCAGGTCGGCATCCTGCTCGAGGCACGCTTCTCCTACGACCTGCTGCTGAACATCTTCATCCCTGGCACACCGCTTCACGATGGCGCGGTGATCATCCGCGGCGAGCAGCTGCTGGCTGCCTCCTGCTTCCTACCCCTGACCACTCGTCACGAGCTGTCGACCGAGCTCGGCACCCGGCACCGGGCGGCGATCGGCCTGTCCGAGGAGACCGACGCCCTGGTCATCGTCGTCTCCGAGGAGACCGGCACCATCTCCCTGGCCGTGGAGGAGCAGCTGCTGCGGCCTCTCGACGAGACCACCCTGCGCATCGCCCTGGCCGAGCACCTCTACCAATTGCGTCCCCACGAGGAGGCGGCCCTGTGAGACTCCGCCCCCGCCATCCGTTGCTCTTCCTGCTCGCCCTGCTCACCGCCTACCTCCTCTGGTACGCCCTGGGCGGCCAGCGACGGGAACGAACCGCAGTGCGCGGCTTCAAGGCGCCCCTCACCCTGGTCAACATGCCCCGGGACCTGGTCATCACCAGCAGCGTGCCCGACACGGTGGCGGTGCAGCTGAGCGGCCCGCTCACCGTCACCGCCGACCCCCGCCTACCCATCGAGGTTCTCCTCGACCTGGCCGATGCGAGGCCCGGCGTGCAGACGTACCCGATCAACGAGGGCGACATCCAGTCCAATCCCGCGGTCACGGTCGTCAGCATCGACCCGGCCGCGATCACCCTCGAGCTGGAGCGCCTGGAGACCATCACCCTGCCAGTGCGACCCGACGTGGAGGGCACTCCGGCGCCGGGGTTCGCGGTCGGCGAGGTCCGGGTGGCGCCGGCCCAGCTCGCCATCCAGGGCCCAGGCAGCGTGCTCACGGCTCTCGAGGACGTGGAGACCACACCGGTTTCAGTGGACGGCGCCTCGGACTCGGTGGAGGCCACGGTCCAGCCGCGCCTCCCCCACCCCCTGCTGCGCTCGCTGACCGCCGTGCCCCTGCTGGTGGTGGTGGAGCTCGTGCCGGCGCCGGCTCCAACGCCGACGCCCGCTCGCGGGCGTCGCTAGCTGGCCCTCCGGCTCGATCGGAGCTGCCAGCCAGGGGCTTGACCTGTAACCCGCGTTCTGCGAGCCTCTCGGGGATGACGCAGCTGTTTGGCACCGACGGCATTCGCGGCCGCGCCTTCCAGCCTCCGCTCGACGAGGAGACGGTCCGCCGCCTCGGCGCAGCCCTGGCCGTAGAGCTGCGCGGTATCGAAGACGCCCCCAGGGCACTGCTCGCTGGGGACACACGTGCTTCCACCCTTGCCCTGGCGACGTGGCTCGGCGAGAGCCTGCAGGGCGGAGGGGGGATCGTGACCTGGGCCGGAGTCCTGCCCACCCCGGCCGTCTCCAGCCTGGTGCGGGACGGCGGTTACCTCGCCGGCATTGTCATCTCGGCCTCGCACAACCCGGCTGCGGACAACGGCATCAAGGTGCTGGGACGCACTGGCGAGAAGTTGGCGGACAGCCTCGAGCAACGCCTCGAGGAGCGCCTCGCGACCACTCCGCCGGGCGCCGGCCCGCCCCTCCCCGCTGCCCAGACCTGGCTCGCCGATCGCTACCTCGCCCTGCTCCGCGCCACCCACTCCGAGGCGCTGCCGCTGCGCGGGCTGCACGTGGTCGTGGACTCGGCCAACGGTGCCGCCTCGGGCCTCGCCCAGGCCCTCCTCGAGCAGCTCGGCGCCCGGGTCACGGCCATCGCCGATCGCCCCAACGGCGCCAACATCAACGCCGGCTGCGGCGCCATCGCACCCCAAGACCTGGTCGACACGGTGCGTCGGCTGGGCGCCTCGGCCGGCCTCGCCCTCGACGGCGACGCCGATCGGGCGGTGCTGGTGGACGAGAGCGGAGCGATCCTGGACGGGGACGACATCCTCCTCGCGTGGGCCCGTCACTTGACCGCGCACGACCGCCTTCCAGGCCGCAGGGTGGTGGCCACCGTGATGAGCAACTTCGGACTCGAGCGCGCCCTCGCCAAGGAGGGCATGGAAATGGTCCGCTGCCCGGTCGGCGACCGCTCGGTGTGGACGGCGATGCAGGCCCACGGCTCGGCCCTGGGTGGCGAGCAGTCAGGCCACGTCATCTGCGCCCACCACAGCGTGTCCGGAGATGGCCTCCTCACCGGCTCCCACCTGCTCGCCATCGCGACCGCGTCCGGCTGGCCGCTCTCCCGGCTGTCCGACCTGCAGCGGCTGCCCCAGGTGCTGCTCAACGTGCCGGTGAAGCGCAAGCGCCCGTTCGACGAGCTGCCCGGGGTCAGACGCGAGCTGGCCGGCACCGAGGCCCTTCTCGACGGCCGCGGGCGCGTCCTCCTGCGCTACTCCGGAACCGAGGCCGTGGCCCGTGTCATGCTCGAGGGCGACGACGCGGTCGAGATCACCGAGCTCGCCAACCGGCTGGCCGAGACCATCCGCAGCGAGCTGCAGTAGGCGCGCGTTCCCTGCGCCGCCCTCCCTGCGTCCACGAGCTGAAGCGCACTCGAACGGCCCATCGCTCGAGGGCGCCAGGGGGTACGCGCCGACATCGTCGGGCAGGGCTCGCCACTCCCGCCGCGGTGGCGCTGCCGCAGCCCGCCGCGGCTTGACAGGTCCAGCCGCGGTTCGTAGCGTGCGCTGGTGAGCGACCCGTGTGACCAAGCGGCGGCGCAGGGCAGGCGGCTGGACCGAGCCGTCACCGCCCTGCTCGGTGCGACCTGCTTCGCGCTCTACGCCGCTGGCGCCTGCCCCACCATCTTTGTCGGCGACTCGGGCGAGCTGGTAGCCGCGGCCTACACCCTCGGCATCCCCCACCCCAGCGGCTACCCGCTGTACGTGCTCCTGGGCAAGGCCTGGACCCTGCTCGTGCCGGTGGGTTCGGTGGCCTGGCGCATGAGCCTGCTCTCGGCCGCGGCCGCAGCTGCCGCGGTTTGCCTGATGTACCGCCTGGCGCGGGCGGTCGACCTGGAGCGGGCCCCGGCCCTGCTCGCGGCGACCCTGCTCGGCTGCGGCCCGTCGTTCTGGTCCCAGGCCACCATCCAGCGCGTCTACTCCCTCAACGCCGCCCTCCTCCTCGCCGCCACCCTGCTCGCCGTGCGCTGGCAGCGCTCGCGGCGACCAACGACGCTGGTCGCGGCCTTCTTCGTGTGCGGCCTGGGTGCGGCCAACCACACCTACATGGCCCTGTTCGGCGCGGCACTGGCCGCCTGGGCAGTGCTCGACGACCGCCGAGTGCTCGGCCAGTGGCGGACCCTGCTCGGCTGTGCCGGCGGCGCGCTCCTCGGCCTGGCGCCCTACCTCTACCTGCCCCTGCGCTCGCGGGCCGACCCACGCCTCGACTGGGGCGACCCCGAGACTCTGGGCCGGTGGCTGGACGTCATCCTGCGCCGCAGCTACTGGGACCGGGCCTGGCTCGAGGGGCCGCGCGACCTCCTGCCCATCCTCGGCGACTACCTGTCCAGCCTCGGCATCGAGCTGGCATGGGGCGGCGCCATGTTGGCCGTGGTCGCGCTCGTCGGCCGTCGCCAGCACCGGTTGCCGCTGCTGCTGCTGCTGGCGGCCATGGCCGCCAACCTGCTCAGCATGGCGATGCACGGATCGCACACCGACCTCTTCGTCTGGCACCGCTACTACATCCCCTCCTACGCCTTGGCCGCGCTCCTCGCTGCGGCCGGCGCCCAGGTGCTGGCACGCCCCCTGCCGCGCGCCGCGCCATGGGCCCTGCTCCTGCTGCCGGCCGTGCTCGCCGCCACCGGCTGGCGGGCCTTCGATCGCAGTCGCTTCCGTGTCGCGGAGGACTACTCGCGGCAGGTTCTGGCTGCGGTCGCGCCGGGCGGCCATCTCATCGCCTCCAACGACAACGTGCTCTTCCCGCTCGTCTACCTGCAGCTGGTGGAGGGCGTGCGGCCCGACGTGGACCTGATCCTGCAGGGCATGGGCGCCAGCGCCCTGCCGCCGCTCAAGTTCCGGCCTGAGAGCGACCCGGTGTACCTCACCCACCACCCCAACTGGAGCCTGCCCGGTCTCGAGATCGTGGCCGTGGGCCCGGTGTTCCAGGTCTGGCGCCCCGAGCTTCCGCCCCTGCGGCCGCAGATCAGGGCCCGGGAGCTGGAGGGTGAGCGCAACCCACGCGTACCCAAGGACTTCCTGACCCGCAACCTGATCGGGGACTTCCACTTCATGCTCGGCCTGACCCTGGAGGGCAGCGACTGGCCCGCGGCCCGCCGCCAGCTCGACCTGGCCGCCTCGTGGGCGCGTGCGAACGACGTCATGCACTACAACCTGGGCTTGGTCTTTCGGCGCAACGGCCTCCTCGACGAGGCCCGGGAGGCTTTCCTGGCGGCGCACCGGATCAATCCGCGCCCGATCGACGGGGCCTCGCACGCGCTGGCCCTGGACCGGGTGCGCGAGCTGGATCCCGAGCTCGCCGGCCTCGCGCGCCTGCGCGCCGAGCTGGTCGCCGCCGACTCGACTCTGGCCGCAGCCACGCCCGGCTCGGCGGCCTGGCATCGTCGTCTGGCCGACCTCCTGGCCGCCCGCGGCGAGCCCCTGGCCGCCCGCGGCCACCGCTTGCGCGCCGAGGAGGCCGAGTCCTTGTAGGTGACCGCGCGCCTGGGCGCACCACCACCTACAGATCCTGCATCTGCTCCACGATCAGGCGGCCCACCGTGTCGGGCTGCTCCAGGGGCAGCAGGTGGCCAGCGCCGGCCAGCACCTCGAGGCGTGCCCCGGGGATGGAGGCGGCGGCCTCGTCGGCGAAAGCCCGGAAGCCGGGCAGCTCGCGCTCGCCCACCAGCACCAGGGTCGGCACCGCGATTTCGCCCAGGCGGTCGGGCACCTTCCACTCACGCTGGACCTGATCGCGCTCGATGGCCAGGTACTCGGCGCCGGGGAAGTCGCTGATCATGTCGAGCACCTGCTCGCGCACCCCGGGGCGGGTGAAGGAGGCCGCGAACAGCGGGCTCTCGAGCCACGGTCCGCGCATGGCTGCCGCGATCCCCTGGCCGCGCACCGTACGCGCCACCTCGCGCAGGTTGTCCATGAAGACGGGCTCGAACGGACGGTCAGGCATGACCGGCGAGACCAGGACCAGGGCCGTCACCGCCTCCGGCCGGGCCAGGGCGAGCTCGAGGGCGATGCCACCGCCCAGCGACAGGCCCGCCACCACCGCCCGCCCGACCCCGGCCTGGGCGAGCACCGCCACCATGTCCTGGGCGTGGTGCGACAAGTGGTAGCCGCGCTCCGGCCGCGCGCTGCGACCGTGGCCGCGGAGGTCGGGCCGGATCACGCGCAGCCCGGCCCGGCCAATCACGGGCATCGCCGCCTCCCACACCCGGTGGTCCAGGGTGTGGCCGTGAATCAGGAGCAGGGCCGGGCCTTGGCCCTGGTCGAGGTAGGAGATGGTCACCCCGTCGCGTTCGACCTGCGGCATGACGTTTCGCGCCTCCGTCGAGAGCGTAGCAGAGCCCTACCGGACAGATTCCGCGGCGCCTCGTGCGGAGGGCCGACACACGGCCCCCTCGCTCGACGGGCGGGCCGGGCGCACAGTTGCGGGTGTTCGCGGAGCGGACACCCGCACGTGTGTGCCGGGTGCTCCGCGGGCAGTGCGTTGAGCGAGGGCCGTCCACGTCGGAAGCTTCGGCGAGCCGTTCAGGTTAGAATCAGCAGCCCCTGTCCGGGGCTCTCGCGGCTCACGAAGGAGCGACTCATGCCCCCCAAGCAGACCGACATCCTGAGCGTACTGCGCCGGATCTCCGTGCCCGGCGGACAGGGCAACCTGGTCCAAAGCGGCGCCGTCGAGGGCCTCGAGGTGGACGGCGCCACCGTCCGCCTGACCCTCGCCATCTCCAGCCCGGTGCCGGTGTCCACAGCCGACCTCAAGGCCGAGGTCGAACGCGAGGTGGGCGCCATCGAAGGGGTCGAGCGGGTCGAGGTCAGCGTCCAGGTCTCGCTGGCGCTGGCCCATGCCGCACCGCCCGCGGCGCAGGCGGCGGCTGCCGTGAAGGGACCGGCCTGGGCCGACCGCATCCCCGGTGTTCGCCACGCGGTCGCGGTCGCCTCGGGCAAGGGCGGGGTGGGCAAGTCCACCGTCTCCGCCAACCTCGCCCTGGCCCTCGCCCGGCAGGGCCGAAAGGTCGGGCTCCTCGACGCGGACATCTACGGCCCCTCGCAGCAGATGATGATGGGTGCCCACGGCCGGCCCATGGGCGACGCCAACGGGAAGATCCTCCCGGTCGAGGCTCCGGGCGGCGTCAAGGTCATGTCGTTCGGCTACATCGTCGACCCGGACCAGCCTGTCATCTGGCGCGGCCCCATGCTCATGAAGGCCCTCGAGCAGCTCCTCGGCGACGTCGTCTGGGGCGAGCTCGAGTTCCTCGTGATCGACCTCCCACCCGGTACCGGCGACGTCGCCCTGACCCTTTGCCAGAACGTGCCGCTGGCCGGCGCGGTGATCGTCACCACACCCCAGGACGTGGCCCTGATCGACGCCCGCAAGGCGCTGCACATGTTCCGCCGCCTCGAGGTTCCGGTCCTGGGCTTGGTCGAGAACATGTCCCACTTCGTCTGCCCCGCGTGCGGCCACGTCGAGCACGTGTTCGGCGCCGGCGGCGGACAGCGCACCGCGATTCAGCTCGACGTCCCGTTCCTCGGCGGCATCCCCCTCGACCCGGTCATCGTGGGCGGCGGCGACAGCGGCCACCCGGTGGTCCTGCAACACCCCGAGTCGGCGGCGGCCAAGGCGTTCGTGGAGATCGCGGCCGGGATGGTCGAGCGGCTGGCCTGACGGTGGCAGAGGCCTGACGCGGGGCACGAGATCACCCGTTGTCGCGACTCCGTCCCGAGCCCGGCCGTTCGTCCCGGCCGGGGGTAAACCGCGGCCCTACTCCCCCTTCTCTTCGAAGGTGACGCCGATCGTCGTCTTGTCGTCGCTGCGGCTGATGTGCACGCCCACGGTGCGGTCCGCGCGGGTCCCACCGAGGATGGCGCCCGAGGTTTCGCTGCCGCTGGCGAAGGTGTTGACGCTGACCTCGTAGCCGGCGCCGGCCAGGGCTTCCCGGTAGTACGCGATCACCTGGTCGACCCCATCCGTGGTCTCGAGACCGAAGCCGCCGCTGACCTTGCCTTCCTTGGTCATGGTGGCGCCGCCGGTGGGCTCGGTGCCGGGGTACAGCGGCACCCAGTCCGGCGCCTCGACCTCGCCTTTGCCCCCGAAGGAGAGCTCGAAGCGCTCGTCGTCGCCGCGCTCACCGGTGATGCGCATCGTGCCGTCTTCGGACTTGGTGTCGACCACCACCTCCTGGTCGCCGGAGCTGAAGCTAAAGCGGCCCTCCTTGGCGTCCTCCCAGTTGACGGTCATGACCTCGCCGGTCTTGACATTGCGAACGGTGATGGTCCCGGCCTTGGGGTCCCGCTCCACCAGCTCGAGGTCCGGGTTGGCCCTGATGACCCACTCGGCCAGCTTGCCCGGGTCCTTGTCGAGATCTTCGAGGGCCTGCTTTCCCTTGTGCAGCGCGAACCAGCCGAGGGCCATGAAGCCGACGGCCACCACCAGCAGGATGACGCCACACCCGATGCCCACCCAGACCAGGGGGTGAAGGCCTTTGCGCTTGCCACCAGCCTGTGCTTCGTCGCTCATCTCTCGTCTCCTCCATCGATGCCGCATCCTACCACGCAGGACCTTCGCTGAGATCCCCGGCTCCGACGCAGCGGGCTTCTGGTGCCCGACTGGACCGGCCCGGTGAGCGCACCCGACGCCCGTGCTACGATGCCCAGCCATGGACGGGCCGCGATCGGGGGAGGGCTGACCCAGCCCATGGCCGAGTCCCACGGCCCTGACCAGGTGCCCCTGCGCTGCCGCGGCGTCGAGGTCCGCTTCGGCCGCACCGTGGCCCTGGCCCGGCTCGACCTGGAGGCCGCGAGCCGCCGCGTCACCGGGCTGGTGGGGCCCAACGGGGCGGGCAAGACGACCACCCTCCGCCTGGCCGCCGGGCTGGTGCGGGCCGACGCGGGAACGGTTCGCGTCCTCGGTCTCGACCCAGACCGACAGGCGACCGCGGTCCGGCAACGGATCGGCTTCCTGCCCGACCGACCCCAGCTTCCAGCCCACCTGACCGCGCGCGAGCTGCTCGGCCTGCGGGCCTCCCTTTACGGGTTGAGCCGGCGCGCGATCGCCGATCGTCTCGACCAGGTCGTGGAGGAGCTGGCCCTCGCCAGCCTGCTCGACCGCTGGTGCCGGGTCCTCTCTCACGGCCAGGCCCAGCGCGTCGCCCTGGCCGCCGTGCTCCTGCCGCAGCCCGAGCTCCTGCTCGTCGACGAGCCCATGACCGCGCTCGACCTGGAGGCCCAGATGCGGGTGCGACGCGTCCTCGGGCGACGCACCGAGGAGGGCGTGGCGACCGTGATCACGACGCACACCGTCGACCACATCGCGGCCCTCGCCGACCGGGTCGTCCACCTGCGCGAGGGGCGCGTCGCCGGCGAGCGGGAGGGAACCCGCGACGCCCGTGAGCTCGAGGCGTGGCTGCTCGGGTTCGGCGAGCCATGAGGCGAGCGGTAGACGGACCGCGGCCGAGCTCGCGTTGGCAGTGTCACCCTTGCCAGAGAGCCGGCTATCCTTCTGAACCGCGAGGACGCAAGGCTCGCGAACAAACAGGACAGGTGAACCTCATCCTCTTCTCTTGCCGCTCTTCGTTGGCGCTCTTCGCGTCTCTGCGGTTCAATTTCGATGAGGACCGCGATGGCGTGGCCTAGAGCTGCTGTCCTCGTCGCCGCCAGTGACCTCAAGCAGGCCTGGCGGCGCGCCCTGCTCCTGGGGCCGGCGCGCCTCACCGCCACCGTGGCCGCCGCCATCGCCCTGGCCGCGGCCGAGGCCTGGATCGCCCACCGCCTGGCGGTGCGTCTGCTGGCGGTGCCGGCGGTCCTCCTGCCGCTGGCCGAGGGCGTGCTGCTGCGCGCCGCCTCGCTCGTCGGCGAGCTGACCATGATGGTGGCCACCGCCTCGGCGGTGACCCTCGCCCTGCCCGCGCTCGAGGGCGTGGCCGCCGACCCATGGTGGGCGTCGTGCCCGATCCCGTCGGCCCTGCGCGCCCTGCAGGCCTGGTGGCGCGTGCTCGCCGGCCTCGGCTGGGTGGTGGTCTTGGCCGCACCCCCGCTGCTCACCATCGGCTTCCACCTCGACCCCGCATTGACCTCGCTCTTCGGTCAGGCCACGGCTCTCCTCCTCCTCATGGCGGTTGCCGCCGCCCTCGGTGTCGCCATAGCCCTGGTGCTCGCCGCCCTCATCCCGCGCCGCGTGCTGCTGCCGCTGTCGTGGTCGGTCACGACCCTGGCCGCGGTCGGCGCAGTGCTGTGGCTGCGCCACCTCCACCCCGAGCGCCTGGCGGCCGCGACCGAGCCTGAGCAGCTGGTCGCCGCCCTCACCGCCCTCACCACCCAACCCATGCCGGGCGGTCTGGCGACCTGGGTCGCCGGAGCACTGCCCGGAACTGGCCCGCCTCTCGGCCTGGCCGGCGCGGCCGTCGTCGCCCTGGCCCTGCTCGCCCTGCTCTGGGCGCCGCTGGCACGACCCGCCGCCCTGCGCATCTCGGCCGAGGCGCCGGGTCACGCGCGGCCATGGCGGGCGTGGCGCCTGCTCGACTCGGCCCTGGCCCGCAGGCCGCTCGGCGTGCTCGTGCTGTCGCGCCTCCGGCTGCTGGTGCGCGACCTGACTCAGGCCTCGCAAACCCTGTACCTGCTCGGCCTCGGCGCGGTCTACGTGGAGAACCTCCGCTCACTGCCCCTCGCCGACCCCCTGGCCCGGGAGCTGGCCGGCCTCATCAACCTGGGGATGGCCGGCCTGCTGGCCGCGGCGATGGCCCTGCGCTTCGCTTACCCGGCCCACCTCCTGGAGGGCGAGTCCCACTGGTGGTGGTCGAGCGGGCCGGTGGCGCGCGGCACTCCGCTGACCGCCGCCTTCGCGGTCGCGGCGCTGCCGCCGCTAGCCCTCTCCGGCTGCCTCTTCACCGCCTCGCTGGCGGTCACCGGACCGAGCCACGCCGCCGCCGTGGGCTGGTGGCTGGTGCCCTGGCAGGCGCTGTGGCTGAGCGCCCTGGGCGTCGCCCTGGGCCCACGCGCGCCCGACCCGCGTCACGGCTCCTGGGTCGACGCCGCTCTCGGTGGTGGCGGCATTCTCTTCCTCGCCATGGCCGTGGCCGGCGTCGGCTGGACCGCGCTCGGCGCGGGCCGCCGCGTCATCGCGGACGTGCTCCACGAGCTCGAGGTCGACTGGGACCCGGGCCTCTGGTTCGGCCACCCGTCCCTGGCGGCGCTGATCCTCAGCGGCCTGACCGCGGTCCTGGTCCTCCGCCGTCGCCGCTCAGCCTGACCCGGTGCGGCTCGAAGCGAGGGTGGCGCTGGTCGCCGCCGCTGTCCAGCGCGGTCAGCCCCGAGGCGCCGGGCTCCGGTCGGCGAGCCGGGTGAAGACGCCCTCGGGGTGACGCAGGTCGCGACAGCGCAGGAAGCGCACGCTGCGGACCACCCGACCCAGGTGCTCGATTTGGAGCGGCTCCAGCTCCTCCACCTCGGCAAAGACGTCGCGCAGCCTCGCGTCGACCTGCCGCTTCTCGGTCACGAACAGCACGTCGCGGCCGACCAGCTCCTGCGGCCGGTACCAGTAGAGCGAGGCCAGACCGTGCTTGCCCGGTTTGACGTGGGCGAGCCGGGTTGGGAGCTCGCCGCCGGACAGGAAAGCGAGCAGGTGGACCGTGGTGTAGCTCTCCGAAGCCACCAGCTCGTGGGGGCGACGGCGGAGCACGGTTTCGGCCACGAGTCGGTCGTTGCCGACCGCTGCGGCCAGCTTGTCGGTGGAGACCCGCACCGGCCGGCCGCGGTAGCTCCAGTGCAGGTCGAGGACGCCGAGCGGCGCGCTCACCACCCACAGCGCGCCGGCCGAAAGCAGCAACCCGGTCGCTGCTCCTGCCACGATCAACCACCGCCGCAGGCCAAAGCGGATGAGGACAAGCGGGACCACGGCCAGGACCAGGCCCGGGCCGACCCAGTGCGGCGCCACCCGCGAGCGCAGGCCGACCAGGGAGAAGAAGACCAGCGGCGCGGCCGTGGCCACCAGCACCGCCTGCCAGCCGCCGTCGCGACGGCGCCAGCCGAGCCACCAGGCCACGGCCAGGGCCACGGCCAGGAAGGGCGTCACCAGGAGCAGGTTGACACCCACCAGCTCCGCCATGTAGCGCAGGGTGAAGGCGCCGCCTCGGTGCCGGTCGCGGAGCTGGAAGGCGAGGTTGCTCCAGCCGTGCTGGGCGCCCCACACCCACACCGGGACGGTCAGGGCGGCGGCCAGCAGCCCGGCCAGCCATGGCCAGGGCGAGCGTTGGAGGCCGGACCTCAGCTGGCGGCGGGCGAGCGCCGGCGCCAGGGCGGCGAGGGCCAGCAGGGCCGGGAACTTGGCCAGGAAGCCGAGGCCCACCGCCAGGCCCAGGCGCGGCCAGGCCCGGGCTTCGCCCTGGGCGACGGCCGCCGCCGCGCCCGCCGCGGCCACGAAGGCCGCGGTCATGACCACGTCGGTGGAGGCGTAGAACGACCCCAGGAATACCAGCGGCGTGGTGTGCAACAGGAGGTAAGCGGCGGTGGCCTCGCGCGGCCCGCCGCCGAGGCGCCGCGTCACGTCCAGCAACGCCAGCCCCAGGACGAGGCTGGCCAGCACGGCCGGCGCGCGCACGGCGAGACGGCTCTCGCCGAGCACGGCGCGGAACGGCACCATGGCCCAGATCACCAGTGGCGGCTGGTCGAAGTAGCTCCAGTCCAGGTGCCGCGAGCAGTCCCAGTAGTAGGCCTCGTCGCCGGACAGGGGAAGAAGCGTGGCCAACACGACGTGGAGCAGAGTCAGGCCGGCGAGCACGGCCAGGAACAGGGCCATGTCGGAGCGGTGGCTGCCGGGCTCGCCTCGGGTTTCGGCCATCGCCAGTGATCATAGCCGGGTCAGATCGGCTCGCATGACGACGGATCTGCTTCCGTCTTCGAACGGTGGAGGACGCCAGGGCTTCTTCTGAGCTGGAACGTGAAGCTGATGAGCTCCGGTATTCAGCGGTACGTGAACAGGTCGTGAAACGCCTTCGCGGTCTTGGCGGCTTCGCGATCCGGAAGGGCCGCGGCAGACTCACTGCGCGATCCAGATCCTCGGCAGGCCACCGTCAGCAGCTGCTGAGAGCTCGCGAGCGGCCGCGCACCACCGGCGTCGGCGGCTCCTGGCCGGAGAGGACGGCGATCAGGTTGGCCGCGGCCAGCTCGGCCATGGCCGACCGGGTCTCGACCGTGGCCGAGCCGATGTGGGGCAGGAGGACGACGTCCGCGCGACCCAGGAGGCCCGGGTGGACGGCGGGCTCGTGCTCGTAGACGTCGAGACCAGCGCCGCCCAGGTGCCCGTCCTCGAGCACCCGCACCAGCGCCGCCTCGTCCACCACCGGTCCCCGCGAGGTGTTGATGAGGAAGGCACCGCGGGGCAAGAGACGGAGCCGCCGCTCGTCCAGGAGGAGGCGGGTGGCGTCACTCAGGGGGCAGTGCAGGGACAGCACTTGGCTGACGCCCAGCAGCTCCTCCAGGGGCAGGAAGCGGGCCGCAGGGTCGGGCTCGGCCAGGGGCCGCGTATCGCTGTACGCCACCTCCATGCCGAACGCCCGCGCCCGTCTCGCCACGGCACGGCCGATGCGGCCGTAGCCGACAACGCCCAGGGTCTTGCCCTGCAGCCCGGACCCCAGCAGCAGCTCCAGGCCCCAGCCGTTGAACCGCCCCTCGCGCAGGAAGCGGTCCGCCTCCACCAGCCGCCGGGTGACGGCCAGGAGCAGCGCCCAGGCGAGGTCGGCGGTGGCCTCGGTGAGCACGTCGGGGGTGTTGGTGACCCACACCCCGCGCCTCCGCGCCGCTTCCAGGTCGACGTTGTCGAAGCCCACCGCGCAGTTGGCCACCACGCGCAGGCCGGGGCACGCGCCGAACACCGCGTCGCCCACCGGGTTGGCGAGCAGGGTGATCGCGCCGGCCGCGTCCGCCACGAAGGCCGCGACCTCGGCCTCGGTGGCGAGAGCCGCGCCGCGGTGGACGCGCACGTCGAAGCTCTCGGCCAGGGTCTCGAGAGCGTGCCCGGGCAGGGGCGAAAGCAGAGCGACGCGTTGCCTCTCGTTCACGAGATCCCCGGCCTCCCGGTTGACCACGGGCGCGGCACCTCTGACCAGGCTGCGGAAGCCCGTTCCCACCAGCTCTTGAAGATCCCGGAAGCAGCGGTGCGCCGACCGCGCACCGGCGCTCCCGCAGCTACGCTCCGTACAAGAGGCGATCGCCGAGGACAGGGGGCAGACCAGCCTGGATGATCCGCCGCCGGGCCGACGCCACCCGGTAGTTGACCCGGTACACGTAGAGCCGCCGCGGCTCGTCGTCGTAGATGGCATACGCCGCGCGCGGGTCGCGGTCGCGGGGCTGTCCCACGGATCCAGGGTTGATCAGGTACCGGCTTGCGGGGTCGAGGTCGACGACAACTCGCCGGCCCGACAGCAGGCGCACCTTGAGGGACAGCTGGCCGGCCTCGTTGTGGAGCACGAACATCGAGGGCACGTGGGTGTGGCCGAAGAAGACGACCTGATGGGAGATGGCCTCGAAGGCCATCTGCGCGTCGTAGGCCGAGAAGATGTACGTATCCTCGTCGACCGCGGAGCCGTGGCAGAACGCGGCGTGCTCGGAGAGGGGCCGCGGTCCCTCCGGGAAGGAGCGCAGGAACTCCATGTTCTTGGGCACCAGGTGCTCGTTGGTCCACATCGAGGCCTGCCGGGCATAGCGGTTGAAGTACTCGCCGCTGTCGAGCCCGGCACAGACCCGGTCGTGGTTGCCCCGCACGATCAAGGTGTCGCTGCCCAGCGAGCGCAGCCAGCTCAGGACCTGGTTGGGCGAGGCGCCATAGCCGACGGCGTCGCCGAGGAATACGATCTGGTCGAAGTGCTTGCGCCGGACGTGATGGAGCACGGCCTGCAGAGCCTCGAGGTTGCCGTGCACGTCGCTCAGGATCAGGTAGCGCACGCGACCTCCGACACGGCCTCGCGAATGAGGGCGGCCACGGCTGCCGGCGACTCGTCTCCGCTCAGGGGCACGGTCAACATCGCCTTACGGTAGTCGGGCTCCCGTTCTGCGAACAGGCGGCGCCCGCTGTCGGTCGAGCCGAACATGGGGCGGTCGTCGTTGGCTCCGGAGAGGCGCCGGACGATCGCCTCCCAGGGGAGGTCGAGGAAGACCGAGATGCCACCCGAGCCATGGATGAGCTGGCGGTTGTCGGACGAGCTGAAGGCGCCGCCACCGGTGGCGACCACGGCCGAACCGAGGCCGGTCGCCCAGCGCAGGGCCTCGCGTTCGGCGAGGCGGAAGACGGCCTCGCCGTCGCTGGCGAAGATCTCGGGAATGGTCGCCCCGGACTCCTCGGTGATGACCGCGTCGAGGTCGACGAACCTCAGGCCAAGCGTGCGGGCGAGCTCTCGTCCTGCGGACGACTTGCCCGAGCCCATGAACCCGACCAGGTAGATGCTGCGCACCTCGACAATTCTACCTGTTCCCGACCCGCGCCAACCCCTGATCGCTGAGATCACCTGCGGGTCGTACCCCCATGGTCCGGGTCGATCCCGGCCTGCGCGAGATCAGATTGGACCGCGAAGGCGCAAAGGGCGCGAAGATCAGGGACAGGAGGTGCTGAAGGACTACTCTGCGATCTTCGCGTCTTCGCGGTTCAGAAGCCGCAGCCGCACGGTCGAGGTCGCATCCTCACCCAGCCTCGGTGGACCCTGGTGTCTTGCTGCGCTGGTGGTCTGCGTTCGGAGGACCGCGGAGAGCAAGCCGGCGCCATGGGGCACGGCCTCGGCGAGGCTCAGCCCTTGTCGAGGAAGCGCTCCATGAAGGCGGTGTCGAGGTTCCCGGCCACGAAGTCCCGATCCTGGAGGATCCGCAGGTGGAGGGGGGCCGAGGTCTTGATGCCTTCCACGCGCAGCATCTCGAGCGCCCGCCGGCCGCGCACCATGGCCTCTTCGCGGCTTGAGCCGTGGACCACGAGCTTGGCAATGAGGCTGTCATAGTAGGGCGGCACCATGTAGCCGGAGTAGATGTGGGTGTCGACGCGAACGCCCGGTCCGCCGGGCAGGGCGAGGTGCGTGATGAGGCCCGGCGAGGGCGCAAAGGTCTCCGGGTCCTCGGCGTTGATGCGGAACTCGATGGCGTGGCCCTCGGCGCGCGGCTTGCGGCGCTTGGGCAGCGACAACGGCTCGCCGGCCGCCACCAGCAGCTGCTCGCGCAGGATGTCGATGCCGGTCACCATTTCGGTCACCGGGTGCTCCACCTGGATCCTCGTGTTCATCTCCATGAACGAGAAGCTGCCGTCCTCGGCGAGCAGGAACTCGACCGTGCCGGCGTTGACGTACTTGGCGGTGCGGGCGGCGAGGACCGCGGCGTGACCCATCGCCTCGCGCAGCTCGGGGTCGACCGCCACCGACGGCGACTCCTCCAGGAGCTTCTGGTGCCGGCGCTGGATCGAGCACTCCCGCTCGCCGAGGTGGACAACCCGTCCGTGGCTGTCGGCCAGGATCTGGAACTCGATGTGGCGCGGCCCGACCAGGTACTTCTCGAGGTAGACGCTGGGGTCGCCGAAGGCCTTCTCGGCCTCGCCGCGGGCGGTGTCGAAGGACTGCCGCAGCTGCTTGGCGTTGCCCGCCAGGCGCATCCCCCGGCCCCCGCCGCCGGCCGAGGCCTTGAGGATCACCGGGTAGCCGATCTGGCTGGCCACGCTCAGCGCCTGCTCGCGGGTGGCCAGGGGACCGTCGGACCCCGGGAGGATGGGAACCCCGGCCGCGGCCACCGTGCGCCGCGCCTCGGACTTGTTGCCCATCAGGCGGATGGCCTCCGGCGGCGGCCCGATGAAGACCAGACCGCACTCCTGGCAGATCTCGGCAAAGTGGGCGTTCTCGGCCAGGAAGCCATAGCCGGGGTGAACCGCCTCGGCGCCGCTGATCATGGCCGCCGAGATGACCGCCGTGATGTTGAGGTAGCTGGAGCTGGGATAGGGTCCCCCGATGCACACCGACTCGTCGGCCAGCTGCACGTGCAAAGACTCGCGATCGGCATCCGAGTGCACCGCCACGGTGGAGATGCCGAGCTCGCGACAGGCGGCGATGATGCGGACTGCAATCTCGCCCCGGTTGGCGATGAGGACCTTCTTGAACATCGGCTATCGGGGACGGACGGCGAAGAGGTTCTCACCGAACTCTACCGGCTGGGCGTTCTCCGGCAGCACCTGGACGACGGTCCCGGCCACGTCGCACTCGATCTCGTTCATCAGCTTCATGGCCTCGACGATGCACAGGATCTGACCCTTCTCGACGAAGTCACCGACCTTGACGTACGGATCCGCATCCGGGTTGGGGGCGCGGTAGAAGGTGCCGACGATGGGCGAGGTCACGAAGTGCATCCCGTCGACGCCCTCGGCGGCGACCGTCGCGAGCGGCGCGGGCACCGGTCCCGCGCTCGCCTCTGCCGCCGCCAGGCCTGCCGCCTGGGGGCGGGACGGTGGCGCTTCGGCGCCCGCTCCCGACACCGGCACCTGTCCCTCGATGCGGATGCGGTTGCCGGCCCGCTCGATCTCGACCGACGCCACGCGGGTCGTGCCCACGAGACGGATCAGCTCACAGATCTCCTCGAAGTTGAACATGGCGTTCCCTCAGATGAACTCGGAGTGGAGGGCCTCGCCGGTCAGCCGGCTCTGGAATCGGGCGCGCCCGACCAGCGCGTCAGGCTCGAGCAGGAGGAGCAGGAAGTAGCCCCCGCTGAGCACGGTCAGCAGCACGATCGCCTCCTCGGCGTAGACCGAGAAGTGCTTGAGCGCGCCGTGCCGGAACTCGCGCCCCGCATCCCGCACCTCGCCCAGGATCCTGCCCAGCTCGGCGCCCAGGAGCTCCACCGACGCATCGGGCGGGGCCGCCACCACCGGGATCCCGTCAGGGTCCACGATGGCTGCGCCACGCGCCCCCGGGCAGCGCTCGAGAAGCCCTCGCAGCACGTCGTCGAGGTTCACCGTCCGCGCCTCGCGGCGGCCAGTCTAATGCGCTTGAGCCAGCCCTGCAACGCCGCGATCTTGGCCACCCGCGGGTCCCTGGCTGCGGCTGCGGACGCGGCCACCGACACCATCTCGGCGCGCAGCTCGGCGAGCAGCGCGGCGGCCTCGCTCGCCCCCGGGTCGCGCTCGACGATGCTGACCAGGGCCTTCTCCGCCAGATCCAGGTCACCCTGCTCGACGGCCAGCCGGGCCAGGGTCAAGGTCGGCAGAGGCAGCTCGTCGACCGCGGTGATGACGTCGCGATCGGCGGGCTCGCCGCCGCGCAGGTAGCCGGGGGCCGCGACGGGCGCCGGGTACGGGCCCTCGCCAAAGGTCCCCCCCTCGGGCTCGGCCACGGGCCGGGGCGGGAGATGGTGCGGCTCGACGGCATCGAAGGGCGATTCCGGGACCGGCGCCATCGCCTCCCCGGCCTCTGGCTCGGGGGTCGCGAACGGCGCCTCGGGCAACGCCTCCTCCGCGACCGGCTCGGGCTCAGAAGCCGCCGCCTCGACGGCCGCGAACGGAGCTTCGCGCTCGGCCTCGGACAAGGGTTCGGTCAGGGCCTCGGGCTCGGCGAGATCGGCCTCGTCGGCTGCGACCGGCTGGGTGTCGGCCGGGCTGAGACCGCCCGGATGGGCCTCTTCGAACAGGACGGCGCCGGCCGACCACTCGACCAGGCCCGCGCGCCGGTCGGTAGTGATCGGCTCTTCGGCCGCGACCACGGGCTCAGCCGGGGCCTCGGCGGCGAGCGGCTCGACAGCGGCCGGCGGCTCGGCGACCGCCTCCGCCGGCGGCAGCTCCTCGACCGGCGCCGGCTCGGTGGCGGGCTCGGGCAGGGGCTCGGGCTGGGCCGGCGGCGGCACAGCCGCCGTGGGCGGGCCCTCGAGCGCGCCGACGGCCGCCAGGCGCGACTCGACCAGGGTGATCCGCTCCTCCAGGCTGTCGTCGCCCGGCGACAGGACGCGGGCCAGCTTGAGGGCCTTGATCGCCCCCAGCCAGTCCTCGAGGCCGATCGCGGCATCACCCACGCCGCGCGCCGCCACCGGGTTGCCGGGGTCGAGCTCGAGGGCGCGGGCAAATGCCTCGCGGGCCGCCGGCCAGGCCTTGAGGCCGAGGTTGGAGCGACCGAGCGCGACCCACGCGGCCACGTACTTGGGGTGGTGCGCCAGCCCCGCGGACAGCGCCTCGACCGCGCCCGCGAAGTCCTCGCCCCGGCGCAGGAGCTCGCCGAGCTGATAGAACTGCCGGGAGGACGGATCCTCCCGGAGCAGGTCGCGGAGCTTGGTGACGCGTTCGTCCATGGTCCGAAATGCCTACTGGCAGAGACAATGCGCCCCGGCCGAGGGGCCGGGGCGCAACCAGATCGCTACGGGTTGATATTACCCGTCAGATTGATGGTCGAGGTCGCGGGCGTGGACGCGCCGTAGTTCGCCGTGCCGGTCGGGTCGGTCGAGGTGCCGGCGACGACCAGCTGTGCGGTGTAGATTCCCACGACTGTCCCGTTGAACTCGAGCGTGGCGGTCGTCGAAGCCCCCGGCGCCACCGGGTACGTCCCGGCGGACGTCACCGACCACATGCCGGCGTTGGCGCCCTGGAGGGTCAAGGTCGCGTTGAGGAAGAGGCCGGCGGACGGGCCGTTGCTGATCGTCACATCCTGCGAGACCGGACCGCCCCCTGCCAACGAGAACGTAAAGGCCAAATCACCGCCATCGGCGGGCAGGGTGACCAGGACGGCCGGGGCCGCGGCGTGGCAGGTGGTGTCCTCGGGCTCGTAGGTGATCCCGCCGGCCAGGGTCCCGGAGCAGGCGCCGCACTCCACGGTCACGTCGACCGCGGTCGGGATGAAGCGCTCGCCCGGCTCGCCGAGGTCGGTGGTGCAGAACGCGGTGTCGAAGAACGCATCGGGCAGGCTGAAGTCGGCCGGTGCGGGCACGTTCAGGATGTCGATGGTGTTGGCGTCCACCCACAGGATGTCGCCCATCGGGAGCATGTAGTCGTTGAAGCTGACGACCGGCTCCTCGCAGAACAGCTGGCCGTGGATGGTCGCGGTCGACGGGGTGACGCCGAAGCCGCCCATGGTCACCGTGACGATGGCCGGGTCCACGTCGCTGACCACCGGGGTGTCGGCGCGCAGGGTGAACGAGCCGCCGGTGACGAAGCCGACGCCCTCGACCTGCGGCCGCTCGATCAGGCGGACCGTGAACGCCCCGCCTTCACCCTCGCAGGTGACGGCCGCGGAGTCCGGGATGCGGACCACGATCTCGGTCCCCGAGACCGCCTGCTCCTCGAGGTCGATGCCCATCAGCTCGACCTGGAGCGGGTCCTCGAAGCCGGCGCCGTAGATGATGACCTCGGTCCCGGGCGGGCCCTCGGAGGGGCTGTTGCCGCTGATGAACAGGGCGTCGCCGTAGAGGAAGCCGCCCTCCAGCTCGCCGCAGTTGCCGCTGAGGACGTTGCAGACCTCGACGTTCACCGCGCTCGGCGGCTCGAGGCCCTGCTGACTGGCGTCCGGGGTGACGCAGATGATGGTGTCGTTGTCCTCCAGACCGGTGTCGTCGTTGACCTCGATCAGCATCGCCTCGAGGAAGGTGCTCGCGCTGATCCAGAAGCGCACCTGCACCGGCTCGTCGAAGCCGTGGCCGAAGATGGTGACCACGGTGCCGCCGTCGATCGGGCCGCTGGTCGGCGCGATCGAGGTGATCTCCGGGGTCGGGTTCTCGGCCAGGAAGACGAAGGCGTCCTCCTTGGTGTCGGCGTCCTCGGTGCCGGCGGCGGCGTAGAGGTTGGTCACGCGCACGTCGGTGACCACGTTCTGCTCGAGCGGCGTGGCGCTGTACTGCGGGGTCATGACCTCGATCTGGTGGCCGTCCGGCGAGACCGCCGGGTCGATGCCCTCGAGGGTCCGGTCGGGGGCGATGAACTCGACCCTGACCGGGTTGGGATGGTCGGGGTTGGCGTCGAAGTTGCGGCCGAGCACGGTCACCATCTCGCCGCCGCGCGGGTCACCGGCGCCCGGCACCACGAGATAGATCTCGGGCGGCAGGTCCTGCTGGGCGGGGGTGAAGAGGAAGGCGGCCTCCTCGGTCACCTCCTGCTCGTTGGGTCCGTGAGTGTTGACGCCGACCTTGATCCGCACGTCGGCCGGCCAGGCCCGGGTCATCATGTCCGCGTCCTCGCCGTTGATGATGTCGTACATCGGCGGGGTCAGGATCCGCACCGTGCCGGTGGCCGAGGCCGGCACGCTCGGCACCACCTCGAGGGTCTCGGCCTGGTACTCGGTGGTGTTGGCCATGAAGAAGACCTCGACCGGCGCGATGATCGCCTTGCCGCTGATCACCACCTCCTCGCCGCCGTAGCGGTCGCCCTCGTCCGGCGACAGCGGCAGGTAGATCTGGAGGTTCTCGGGGAAGTACTCGTCGTGCTTGACGAAGGTGAAGGCCTCGGTGTAGGTGGCATTCTGCTCGTCGTTGGTACCCACACCGCGGACCACCCGGATGTTGGCCAGGTACTCGGTCGCGAGCTCCTCGCCGTCGTGGGTGATGTTGGTGATCTCCGGGGTGAGGATGGTGGCCGAGGAAAAGTCGTCCGCCACCGACACGGTGTGCGCCTCATACTCCTCGCCTTCGACCGCGAAGTAGACCTCGAGCGGGGGATAGAGGCCCTTGCCGTAGAGCACCACCTGCTCGTTGCCGAAGCGGGTGCCCTCGTCGGGCACCAGCGGCAGGTAGACCTGCAGGGCGTCGTTCTCGGCCGCGGGCGTGAAGGTGATCTGAGTCTGCGCCGTGGCGGCGTAGACCCGGGCGCGGATGACGTAGGTCGTTGCCCCGATGCACTCTTCAGCGAAGAAGCTGGTGCTCGCGCTGCCGTCGGTCGTGACGACGGTGGCGGCGTTGACATAGGTGCTGGAGCCGAAGCCCGCGCAGACGGTGCAGGGTGGGTCATCCGCCTCGCTGCAGCTGAAATCGCCCGACGCGAGGAGCTCCACCTCGGTGCCGTTCGGAGCGGGGGAGCCGTTCCGGGTCACGTTGGCGGTGATCAGGACGGCGTAGCCGGCCGTCTGGGTCTGCGGCGACGCCGCGACCGTGACCGCCCAGGTGTCCCCGACAGGGGTCGGCACTGGGCTCGGCGAACGGTCGTCGGCCGAGCAACCGATGAGGACGACCAACCCGGCGATGGCACAGAAAGCGAGGATCCTCTTCATGACAGTGCACTCCCTGTCGATGTCGTTCTTCGTGCAGCGTTCGATTGCCACGCTCATGGCGTTCACCTCTCGGCGTGCTACTCGCCGCATCTGAACTGCGAGTAGATGACGTAGTCCAGGTTCACCGCCTTGCCCTCCATGGTCCGGCCGTACCAGACCACGCGCAGGCCCTGCTCGATGACCGTCTCACCGGTCTCGGGGTCGAAGCCGCCGTTCTCCGGGAACAGGTAGGACAGGGGCGGGTCGTCGTAGAAGTAGGCGGGGTAGAACGGGTAGTTGTTGAGCGTGGTCTGGCTGCCCGCCGTAACTGTCACCGAGATGTCGTGGATCCACACCGGCGAGGCCACGGTGCCGCCGTCCGTCCGGTAGGGCGTGACCACCCAGCGGGTGAGGACGACGTCCTGGGTCGAGTTGAGGACGACATCCGGGCTGACCGGGTTCGACTGGATGGTCAGCGTCTGGATGGTCAGGTCGATGCCACCGCACACGTCCGGATAGGCGAGGTCGCCGTAGACGTAGTCCGAGACGGTGAGGTACACCGCCGCCTCGCCGCTGTCCAGGTCGGACATGCCGCCGCCGCCGCAGGAGCCGATCACGACCGCCATGGCCAGGAGCGTGCACAGCTGGATGAAGCGTTTCATCGCCATCCCTCCCCTAGTACTTCACGATCCGCGGGGTGATGAAGATCAGCAGCTCGTCGTGGCTGGTGTTCTCCTCGCGGCTCTTGAAGAGCCAGCCCAGGATCGGAATCTTGGACAGCCCGGGCACCCCCTGCTGTTGCGATTGCTCGTTGATCTGGTAGATGCCGCCGATGACCGCGGTGCCGCCGTCGCGGATCAGGAGCTGGGTCTTGGCCTCGCGGGTGAAGATCGGCGCGTTCTGGCCGCCGAGCACCGCGAAGGCGAGCTCCGGCTCCTGCTTGCGGATGTTGACGTCGAGGTTGATCGTGCCCTCGGCCGTGATCTGGGGCGTCACCTCCAGGTTGAGGGTGGCGTCGATGTACTGCACGGTCACCGTGTTGTTGGCGATCGTCTGGACCGGGATCTGGTAGCCGGAGCGGATCATCGCCTGCTGCAGGTTCTGGGTGGTGATGCGGGGCGTGGACACGACCTTGAGCACGCCCTCCTCCTCACCCGCGCTGAGGGCGAAGTCGAGGTTGAAGGTGTCGAGGATGTCGGCGAAGGTGAAGGAGACCACGCCGACCCCGGCCCGAGGCAGGTCGACACCACCGTTGACTTCGCCGTGGTTGGGGAAGGTCAGGCCGGTGGTGTTGCCGTGCTCGGCGTCGGACACGCCGCTGAAGCCCCACTCCATGCCCAGGCGGTAGCCCCAGCTCCTTCTCGTCTCGATGATCCTCGCCTCGATCACGACCTGCGGGGTGGGCAGGTCGAGCTGCTCGATGAGGCGCAGGATGCCTTCCACCCGGTCCACGGTGTCGCGGATGATGAGGGTGTTGGTGCGGTCGTCGACCACCACCGAGCCGCGCCGGGAGAGGAGGTAGGAGTCGCCCCTGAGCAGCGCCATGACCTCGCTCGCCTTGGCGTAGGAGAGCGGCTTGACCACCGTCTTGAGGGGCAGGGCCTGCTCCTCGGTGTCCACGAACTCGGCCGCCTCTTTCTTCTCCGCGGCCAGCTTGTTCACCGGGGCCACGCGCAGCACGTTGTTCTCGAGCACGTAACCCAGGTTGTTGATCCTCAGGATCAGGTCAAGGGCCTGGTCCCAGGGCACGTTGCGCAGCTCGACCGTCACCGAGCCGGAGACGCCGGGGTCGGTGACGATGTTGAGGTTGGTCAGGGCCGAGAAGGTGCGCAGCACGTCCTTGATGTCGGCGTCCTTGAGGGTCAGCGTGATCGGCTCGCCCGTGAACTGGGGCTCGTCGCTGGCCACCTCGGTCGAGGCGTAGGTCTCGGGTTGACCGCTCGGCTCCAGAACCTGTGCCGCCGGCGCCCGCTCCACCAGCTGGGAGGGGTCGGCGACCCACGGGTTGCGCTCGGTACGCTTCGCCACCGGCTCCTCGCGCACGACGGCCGGCTCGGGCACGGGCTCGACGGCCGGCGTCGCGGCCGCCTCCGCGACCTCGGGCTGGGCGGTCTCGGCGAAGGCGATCTCGATCGTGCCCGGCTGCTCGGCCGGAGCCGCGGGGGAGTCCGCCTCGAACGCGCTCGCGGCCATGGCCGGGAGCTGGGTGCCCACGGTCAGGATCGCGCCTGACGCGGTCTCGACCAGGGCGTGGTCAGCCGGTGCGTAGAGGTCCACGACCAACCGGGTGATCGGCTCGGGGGCGGACTGGAACTGCGCCACGCGCACCCGACGCACGAGGACCGACTCCACCGAGTAGAGCTGCTGCTCGACCCGGCTGACGACCCCCGGCAGGTCGACGACCAGCCGCTCGGGATCGGGAAGCGTGAAGGAGCTGCCGCGCAGCACACCGTCGCCGCGCAGCTCGACCACCACGCCCTCGCCCGAGCGCACGGCCGCCACCTCGTAGAGGTTGGAGCCGGCGGTCGCGCCCTGGTCGGCGGCGACCGGCGGGGAGAGCTCGGGAGCCGGCTCCGGGTCCGCCACTGGAGGGGCGGCGGAGGTCACCGGGACGTCTTCGACCTCCACCTCCGCGGGCAGAGCCGGGGTCTCCGAGCCGCCAGACGGCGGGAGGTCGGAGAACTCCAGGTCGAGCCCCTCAGCACGGGCCTGGACCTGCAGCTGCGCCGGTCCGGAGAGCCACACCGTCAAGCGGGTGACCCGCTTGCCGAACTCCTCCACCCGCGTCAGCTCCGCGCGCTCGATTCCGAGCTCGGGCGCGGTCAGCAGGCTCGAGCCCTGATCCCAGGCGGCCTCGGGCATCTCGACGACCCACACCCCGGGCTGGGGGCTGTAGTGGACTGTCTCGAGCTCCCCGTCGGCGCGAAGGTGAATCACGGGCCCCGACGCCCCGACCTCTGCGCTCATTCTTTCGAGTGTCGGAATGGAGCCCGCCGCGAAGGTCTGTGGGCCCGGGCCCAGCAGCGCGAAAGCAGCTGCCACCACCACGAGGATGCGGGCAGTTTTGACCATCATACCTTCCCCCACTTTCGTCCTTCTTCCTTCACCTCGACGTCTCGCTAGTCGGTCAATTCGCGCACGACTTCCTCATACGGTTTGAGCTGTTTGGGGTCCGTACCCTGCTGTCTGAAGATCACCTTCTTGGGTTGGATCTCCGCCACCTCGCCGTTGTAGAGCTTGGTCCCCGGTCGGATGATGTAGCTGGTGCGGTCCCGGCCTTGCACGAAGGCCAGGATCCCGCTCGGGGTCTGGATGATCCCCTCCAGGGTCAGCTCCTCGATGAGCATGCCGGGCAGGCCGGGCGGGCGCTCCTCCTCCTCGGCCTCCGGGAGCCCCTCGAGCAGCGACCGGAAGGGGTCGCGCCGACCAGCGGGATCGTACTCGCCCGTCTCACCGCGCTGGACGTCGATCTCGCCGCTCAGGATCTCGTCGATCTTGGAGACGTCGACGTCCTCGGCCAGCGCGTCCGCGCCTGCCGCCGCGGGCGGAGCGGCTGCCTCTGCGGTCGGGGTCGCCTCGGCCGGGGGCGTCTGTGCCTCCTGGGCCGAGACTGCCGGCACCCAGAGACATCCCACCGCAATCACCATGCCACAGATCAACAACCACGATCTCATGGCGATCCTCCTCCCGCCTCCTCGCGGTAGATGAAGGTCACCTGGGTAAAGGCGGCGTGAATGGTGTAGTCGGCACCGGCCCGCAGCGGGCTCAGCCTGAGCTGGGTGACGTTGATGATGCGCGGGAAGCGTCCCAGGCGGTCGAAGAACAGCCCCAGCTCGTGGTAGGTCCCATCCAGCTCCACGTTGATCGGCCACTCCTGGATGAAGTCCCGGTCCACGGGGGCCTGGGGGTTGAACCGGGTGAGCCGGAAATTGCTCCTCTCGGTGAGCTGCTTGAGCTTCTTGATGAGGAGGTCGGTCTCGCGCCGGGTGGGGAGGATCTTGCGCAGCCGCTCGAGCTCGAGCTCGTAGTTGCGAATGTCCTCCTCGAGCCGCGGCAGGTCGCGCTTGGCCTGCAGGCCCTTGTCGATCTCCCGCTGCAGACCGTCGATGTTGTCCTCGATCTTCGCGATCTCCTTGCGGATTTCCTTGAAGATGTACTGGTTGGTGGCCCAGAACATGGCCACGCCGAGGGCAAGACCAATGGCCAACGGCACCCAGATGGGCTTCTCGTTGAGGTCAAACGCCATGGTTCCGCTCCTCCGCTTCTGTCACGCGCCCTGCTCGGGGGCGGGCGTCTGCAGCCCTTCCGGGACGGGTTTGAAGACGCAGTCGAGCGTGAAGTTGAACACATCTGGGCCGGACCGCGACATGTCGGACAGCGTCGGCTCGTCGAAGTACAGCGACGATTCGATGCTGGAGATGTAGTTGGCGACCGCGTTCTCGTCCATGGCCTTGCCGCGCAAGCGCAAGGCGCTGCCGTTGAGGGTCATGTCCTCGAGCCAGACCAGCTCGGGGAGGGCCTTGGAGACTTCGTCGAGGACCCTCACCGGTCCCTGCTGGTTGTCCTTGAGGCCCTGGATGATGTCGATCCTGTGCTTCAACGCGGCACGCTTGGCTTCCAGCTCCTCGACCTTCTGGATGAAAGGCATCAGCTCGTCCCGGGTGGCGCGCTTCTCACGCTCGGTGGCCTTGAGATCCTTACGCTGGCCGTCCAGCCTCAAGTACATGCCACCGACCACGACCACTGCGAGCACGATCAGCGCCAGAAGGGTCATGTCCCCCTTCTTGGCGAGGAGACCCTTGGCCTCCGCTGCTGGCCGCTTCTTTTTCTCTCTGCCAGCCGCGGGCGTTACCGCGACGAGGTTGATCTTGATCATCGCTTCAGTCTCCGACCGTCCGGACCGCCAGGCCCACCGCCACGGCCATGGCGGGAGCGTGCCGGTTGATCCACTCTGGGTCGAAATCGCTCTCCGAGTACC
>Ga0316620_10000105_pt1 | contig 33249 bp, 29 predicted proteins | sample OWC_Aug_M1_C1_D5_FD_207651 | JGI IMG/M metagenome (GOLD analysis project Ga0316620, IMG submission 207651) | Wetland soil microbial communities from Old Woman Creek delta, Ohio, United States - OWC_Aug_M1_C1_D5_B | ecosystem: Environmental > Terrestrial > Soil > Wetlands | place: USA: Ohio...
AAAATGCCGACTCTGCCGGCGGGAAGGGATGAAGCTCTTTCTCAAGGGGGACCGGTGCTTCAAAGACACCTGTGCGATTGAAAAGCGCAACTACCCGCCGGGGCAGCATGGCCGTGACCGGCGTCCCAAGACGATTGGCTACGGTCTGCAGCTTCGAGAGAAACAAAAGGTTCGGCGCATCTACGGTATCCTGGAGCGCCAGTTCGGCAACTATTTCCGCAAGGCGGAAAAGAAACGGGGCATCACGGGGGAAACCCTGCTGGTGAGCCTGGAAACGCGCCTCGACAGCGTCGTCCTCCGCCTCGGATTCGCCAACTCGCGCGACCAGGCGAGGCAGCTGGTTTCCCACGGCAACGTCCGGCTCAACGGCAAGAAAGTGGATGTGCCGTCCATAGCCGTCAAACCCGGCGACGTCATCACCTTACGGGAAAAAACCCGGAAAGTGCAGCAGATCCAGGATGCCGTGGCCACGATTGGCGGCAGGGGAGGGGTGCCGGCCTGGCTCGAACTCGATGCCGAAAACCTCAAGGGGACTGTGGTGGCATTGCCCAAGCGCGCCGATCTGCAGATGCCTATCGACGAGCAGCTGATCGTTGAACTCTACTCGAAGTAGTCTGTGCGGTCGTGGCATCGGATCCCGGGATTTTCCCCCGGCCCGATCGGGTTTCACGCGGGAACGGCTGAAAGAAACGAACCCTCGAGTTCCGGTTCCATGGCCTCACCAGGGAGAAGGATATGACCAAAGGTTTTCAGAAACCGAAACGACTGATTTGCGACCTCGAGACATTGAGTCCGACGTACGGGCAGTTCCATGCCCAGCCCTTCGAGCGCGGCTACGGCACAACCATCGGCAATGCACTGCGCCGGGTTCTGCTCTCATCGATCGAAGGGGCGGCCATCACTGCGGTGAAAATCGAGGGCGTGCTGCACGAGTTCACCCCGATTCCGAATGTGACGGAAGATGCCACCAACATCATCATGAACCTGAAACAAATCCCGATGCGCTCGGCCGTGCCGCACCAAAAGACGGTATACCTGGAGGCCACTGAGGCGGGAGAGGTCAAGTCGGGCAGCATCACCACGGATCCGGATATCGAAATCCTTGACCCGAACGTCCACATTGCCACCGTCGGCGAAGGCGGGTCCCTGAAGATCGAAATGCGCGTCAAAAACGGCCGCGGCTATGTCCCCGCCGACGAAAACTTCGAGGAAGACCTGCCCATCGGCTACATTCCGCTGGACAGCGTCCATTCTCCGATCAAGCGGGTCAACTACAGTGTCGAGGCCGCGCGGCTGGGACAGACCACCGACTACGACAAGCTGGTCCTTGACGTGTGGACCAACGGCTGTATCCGGCCGCAGGACGCCATCGCCCAGGCGGCGAAGATCATGAAGGACCACATGTTCATCTTCATCAACTTCGAGGAACAGCCCGAAGAAGAGGAGGAAGAAGTCGACCGCGACGCCGAACGGATGTTCGATAACCTCAAGCGCTCGGTGGAAGAACTGGAACTCTCCGTGCGGTCGTACAACTGCCTGAAGAACGCCGACATCCGTACGATCGGCGAGCTGGTGCAGAAAACAGAAGCGGAAATGCTCAAGACCAAGAACTTCGGCCGCAAGTCTCTGAATGAAATCAAAGAGATTCTCAGCGAAATGGGATTGTCGTTCGGCATGAAGCTGGGCGAAGACGGCAGGCCATTGCCGGCCCCCAAGCCTGAGTGACCCGGGGGATTCTTGACGCAGATCGGAGATTGTTCGCATGAGACATCGTAATGCCGGCAGAAAGCTGGGACGTAAGACTCCCCATCGGATCAGCATGTTCCGCAACCTGGTGACGTCACTCCTCGACAAGGAACGCATCCGCACGACATTGCCCCGTGCCAAGGAGGTGCGGCCGATCGCCGAACGCATGATCACCCTGGGCAAACGGGAGTCACTGCACGCGCGTCGGCAGGCATTGGCATTTGTGAGGGATCCCGAAGTGGTCGCCAAGCTCTTCAAAACCCTGGCGCCGCGCTTTGCCACGCGCAACGGCGGCTATACACGCATCATCCGGCTGGGTTTCCGCGAAGGCGACGGGGCGCGGATGGCCATTCTCGAACTGATCGGCAGCGGCTTCAAAGCGCCCAAGGGCGAGCAGAAGAAGGGCGGCAAGAAATCCAAGAAAGCCGAAAAAGTGACGCCTGCCCCGGCAGAAAAAGATTAGCTTCACCACCGCGTTCTGCCGGGTGCCGGGCATGAGCCTGCCGGCCCCAGGCGCCGCAAGGTGCGTTTCCGCTTATGAGTTTCGACAAAGTACCTCGGGCAAAACTTCCCACCGTCGCGGGCGAGTTTATCGTCTACGGCTTCCGGGATGAGGAAACCGGCGAGGAAGCCGTGGCCCTGGTCGCCGGTGATCTCCAGGGGGATAGCCCCGTGCTCGTACGCGTTCACTCCCAATGCCTCACGGGCGACGTGCTGGGCTCGGTGCGCTGCGATTGCGGCGACCAGCTGCACGAGGCCATGCGCCTCATCGCCGAGAGCGGACGCGGCGTGCTCATTTACCAGCAGCAGGAAGGCCGGGGCATCGGACTGATCAACAAGCTCCGCGCCTACGAACTCCAGGACCAGGGGCTGGATACGGTCGCGGCCAACCTCCAACTGGGATTCGAGCCGGACCAGCGAGACTATCGCGTACCCGCGGAAATCCTGAAATACCTCGGCGCCCTTCGCATCCGCCTGCTTTCGAACAATCCGGACAAGGTGCTCGGTCTGGAACGCGAAGGCATCCGCGTCGAAGAACGCCTGTCCCTGGAAATCGCTCCGGTCTCCTCAACGCAGGATTACCTGAAGATCAAGAAGGAAAAGCTCGGCCATCTGCTGTCGAATGTCTGAAACGCGTCCCGGCGCAAGCGCGCCGAATTCGCCGAAGGCGCGCCGATCCCCGGCGGCTCTCAGCTTCCGGCATGATCGGCCGCTGTCCGGGCCGGACGCTCTATGGTATAGTGGCGTTCTAAACCAGGTCGGATTGCGGCCGTCGGGATCAGCGCGATCCGCATAATGGAGTACTGCTATGAAGTCTGCTTTGTTGCTGGCGCCGGAGAAGATTGAAATTCGCGAAACCGAGGTTCCGCAGCTCTCGGCTGAAGAAGTGATGATTCAGCCGATCCGTTTCGGCATATGCGGGTCCGACGTTTCCCTGTATCTGGGGCATCGGACGCCCCCCTCGCTGCCGTTCACGATCGGGCACGAGTTTGTCGGGCGCGTGGCGGCGGTCGGCGCGGGAGTGACCGGGCTGAGGGTGGGGCAGAGAGTGGTGGTGGAGCCGAACTACACGTGCGGCAACTGCCGGTTCTGCCGGGAGGGGCGCGGCAACATCTGTCCGAACAAGAGGAGCATGGGGGTATCGGTGCCGGGGTGTTTCGCCGAGTATGCGACGGCTCCGGCAGAGTTCACCTGGCCGGTGCCCGACAGCGTGTCGGATGCGGATGCGGCAACGATCGAACCCCTGACGGTGTCGCTGCACGCCCTCTTGCAGTCGGGGGCGCAGCTGGGCGACACGGTGGCGGTGGTCGGCTGCGGCGTGGTTGGTTTGCTGCTGACACAGGTTGCGGTGGCGCAGGGGGTGCGGGTGCTGGCGCACGATCAGTTTGCCGAGAAGCTGGCGATGGCGGGAAAGCTGGGGGCTGAGGCTTGCGCGGACGGCGATGTGGCGAAGCTGTGGCTGGGGGAGAAGGTGAGCACGGTCTTTGAATGCGCCGGGGCGACGGCGACGGTGGAGCTGGCACTGAGCGCGGCGCCGCGGGGCAGCCGGGTGATGCTGCTGGGATTGTCCACATCGCCGGCGAGCTTTGTGCCGCTGCGGGTGGTGCGGGAGGGGATCAGGATCGAGCCGAGCCTGATATACGACCATCCGGCCGATTTTGCGGCGTCGATCAGCCTGGTGACGGGCAAGAAACTGCAGCCTTCGAAGATCGTGACCGAGACGTTGCCGTTTGCGTCGATCGGCCGGGCGCTGCAGATTGCGAGCACGGGCAAGTCAGGCAAGATCCACGTGACTCTGTCCTGAACATGCCTCTCCTGCGCCGGCGACCGTCCGCCTCGATAAACCGAATGCAAACCGGAAAAGCTGACCAGCCTTGACAATCCACGGTGTCGAGGCCTAGCATGAAGGCATGCGCAACCAAAAAGAAGGGAATTCCGTTACACGGCGTGATGTCCTGAAGCTCGCCGGTACGGCCGCCGCCTTCTGTACTTCCTTCGGCTTTCTGCATGCCGGCCAGACTGGCGGGGTCGTTCAGGATAAACACCTCCAGGCCAGGTGGCAGCAGGCCGAGGTCAAGTGGTACGCAGGCAGCGAGCTCCTGCACTCCATGGCGATGCCGGCGAGGGTCATGAAACACCTCGAGTCCGACAGTAACGCGACCGTCGAGATCAAGCTTTTCCGGGCCGGCCAGATGTTGAGCAGCCTGGGAAAGATCCACGCCAAGTACTGAAGCCGTGCCCTTAGAATTCAGCCTCTGCCGACAGAGCTCCTTCTCTTTTGCCTGCCGTGCGTGCGGTCATTGCTGCGCGGGCAAGATCATTATGGCCGGTCCCCATGAGGTCCTGGGGATGTCCCGCCTCCTGGGGATCAGCACGACCGAGTTCCTTTCCTTGTACACAGACAACGGCGGGACGACGCTGCGCTCAGAAGCAGACGGCCGCTGCGTTTTCGTGACGGCGTCCGGCTGCAGGGTTCATCCACAGCGTCCATTGGTCTGCCGTCTGTATCCGCTGGGCCGCATGACCGACGAAACGGGCGTGGAGCGGTTCGCCCTGTATCCCCTGCAGTCCGGCTGCAAGGCGGTAGCGGGACGCGAGGGGACGATCGATACCTTCCTCAATTCGCAGGGCATCGGGCCGTATCTGGAATGGTCCAGCCGCTATGGGGAACTGTACCGGCGCATTGTGGGGCTCCTCGACCGGCTCGATATCCGGTGCAAAGTCGGCGCCGAGGCCGGCGGACCCGGGCGGCCCGGAACGGCGGTCCAGGAGCAAGAGCACGACCGCGAGCCCTTGTCTTCGTGGCAGGACATCGACGCGTCGATCGCAGAATACTGCGCTGCCCACGGCCTGGAGGCGCCCGCTGAGATCGACGATACTATCCTCCTCCACCTTCAGGCGATCAAGGAATGGCTGGATAATCTGGACTCCCGGATCGAGAATACGGCACCTCGTGAAGAGGTCCCTGAAGAGTCAGGGGCAGTATAACCATGTGCCGTCTGCGCCCCGCAGAACCCAGCGGCGATAGCGGCTCGAAGCGTCCGTGTTCCACGACGCCCGGGGATCTATAAAATCCGATTCCCCGGCGCGCTTTTGCACAAGGCGGAGCAAGGTGCTACGCTTTCTTATGCCGGCGGTTCCGCTCGGGTATTCCGTCCGGCTTCGTCCATCGGATCGATGGAAAGGAGGGTAGGAGAATGAAACGCTTTGCGCTCTTGTTTGCCGGTCTGCTGGTGTGCGGCATGGCGCTGCAGCCGAACAGCCTTCAGGCGCGCAACGGATTGGAAAAACTCCACAAAGGCACCTACCGCGTGGTTTCTGTGGACTCGAAAGATAAAACCATCACCCTGAAGGATGACAGCGGCGATATCAACACGGCACCGGTCCTGGATAAGGCAGTGGATCAACTGGAAATGATCTCCTCAGGGATGAAAGTGACGGTCACCTGCCGGGATAGCGATGAGGGAAAGCATGAGGGAATTGTCGACATCCAGGTGGTGAAGGAACCAGCGGATGCCAATGCTAAAAGCTACCACCTGGTAACTTGCACGGTCGTCTCGGTGGATGAGGAGGGGCAGAACATTACTCTGAGAGACGAGAATGGTGTGGGGTTCACCTCAGTGGTCATGGAAAATGCTCTGGATAAACTCGCGGATCTCTTCTACGGCGCCAAGGTGACCATCACTTGCCGGGACAACGCCAATGGAGACCACGAAGGGATCGTCGACATCGAGATTGTGGATTAGCCGGCAAAACAAATCACACGATCCCTTTTGAGGGGCGCAGGGTTCGGATCCCTGCGCCCCTTTGTTTTTTGGGGCCGGCACCTGGTCATACTGTCCCCGTAGGGGATTCCGTTTGTCCCGCCGCGCCCTGAAAATCTCTCGCTCTGAAGCGGGGAATCGCTATAAGATGGATAGCCGTCAGCGGTGCGACAGCTGGGCAAACGCGGCTTGCACCGGATGATGGGCACCTCTGGTTGCATCGATACGATCCATACCAGGCACATCGCCGCCTAGGTTGCGGCACCCGAATTGCGAGACCTGTATCCGCCAAAAGGAGGGCGGCACATGCGAGGAGACTACCCATGAACCGCAAACCTGTAAAAACCCATTGGAACCGCGGATTGGCCGCGTTGATCTTTTCGCTCATGCTCATGTACGCGGCCGTGTATGTGTCATCACCGACGCAGGCACAAGGCCCGTCCAAGAAGGTGCTGACCGTCGACGACTACACGCGTTGGCGCAGCATCAGCGGCCAGGCGATCTCGGGCGACGGCAAGTGGGCGACCTACGGGCTGGCATTTGCCAATACGGTTCCCGCCGAGGCGAAACCGGTGCTGCACATCCTCAACCTCGAGACCAATCAGGATGTGGAAGTCCCGAATGCCACCGGCGGAACCTTTTCTCCTGACTCGCTCTGGATTGCGTATCAGGTTGACCCGAGCGGCGGCCGCGGCGGACGCGGCGGCCGTGGCCGGGGCGGCACGACACCGGCAGGTGCCGGCGACACGCAAGGCGGTGCTGCGGGCGCCCAGGGCCGGGGCACGGGCAGCGAGACGCCGGCGCCCCCGCGACGCGTCGAGTTGCGCCATCTGGCGACCGGGGCTCTGCTTTCCTGGCAGGAAGTCGAATCCTTTGCTTTTTCCGCGAACTCAGGCCATCTGATCCTGCGACGGCGCCCGGCGGCAGCCGCGGCCGCAACCGGCGGCAGTTCCGGACGAGGCGCGGCGGCAGGAGGCGCGGCGGGCGCCGGCACCGAGGCCGCCGGCACTCCGGCCGGGCCTCGCGGGATCGACGTCATCCTGCTCGACCTGGCAACCAGGCGCTATAGGCTCCTGGGCAGCGTGGGCGACATCGCCTTCAATAAGGCGGGCGACCTCCTCGCCTACACGGTGGATGGCACCATAAAAGACGGCAACGGCCTGTTCGTCCTCGACCTCCGCAACGGGCACGAAATCGCGCTCGACAATGACGCGAAAATCTACAACCGGCTCACCTGGAGCGAGGACGGCACGGCACTGGCGGCGCTCAAGGGGCTCGACGTGGATAAGATGCGCGAAAGGGACAACGTCCTGCTCGCGTTCCCGGACGTGCAGGCGGCGCTCGGCTCCGGTCCGCCCGGGCTTCCCGTTACGCTCGATCCGTCGAAGGCCGGCGGCTTCCCGAAAGGCTGGGTAGTGAGTGACCGTGCGACGCTTTCCTGGAGCGACGACCGGAAACGCGTCTTCTTCGGCATCAAGGAGCAGGTGGCCGCTCCCAGCGCGGGCCCGCGGAAGACCACCGACGAGGCTGCGGACGTAGACGTGTGGCACACGTCCGATGAGCGCGTCCAGTCGCTGCAGATGAACCGTGCCGAAACGGAGCGGAACTTGACCTACCGCCAGGCCTTCGACGTGCCGGCAATGAAATTCGTCATGCTGGCCGACAAGACGATGCGTGATCTGGACGTCGCGACGGACGGCCGCTGGGCGGTGGGGCGCGACACGCGCGGCTATATCTCCGATTACAAGCGCGCCGCGGCCGATATTTACCGCGTCAACACCACGACCGGTGAACGCACGTTGATGCTGAAAAACCAGATGATCAACACGTCGACCGGCAACCACACCTTCGGCATCTCGACCGACGGCCGCTACTTTCTCTACTGGAAGGACAACAAGTACCAGCTCTACGACCTCGATTCGGCGGCCACGCGGACGCTCGCCCCCGGCAGCCCGGTGAGTTTCGTCGATACGGAATTCGATCACCCGGGACCACGGCCTTCGTACGGCATCGCTGGCTACACGAGCGACGGCAAGGCGGTCGTGGTCCAGCACCGGTACGACTTGTGGCTGCTGCCGCTCGACGGATCGGCGCCGCGCAATCTCACCAACGGCATGGGCGCAAAAAACGAGATCCGGTTCCGCTATGTGCGTACCGAGCCTCCCGATCAACCGGGCCCCGGCGCGCCCGGCGCTCCGGGGGGCGGGCGGGGCGGCGGACCTGCCGGTCAGCGCTGGACCATCGATCTTTCGAAGCCCATCCTGCTTTCTGCCTACGGCCAATACACCAAAAAGGCGGGATTCTACGAACTCGCGGGTGGGCAACTGCGGGAACTGGTGTACGAGGATGCCTATTTCGGCAATCCGGTCAAGGCCGCCAAAGCGGACAGGTTCGTCTTCACTCGAGAGACGTTCTCAGAGTTTCCCGATCTGCGTGTTTCCGGCCCGGACTTCCGTGACGCCAAAAAGATCTCCGACGCTAATCCGCAACAGGCGGAATATCTTTGGGGACACCGTATTCTCTTCGATTTCAAGAACAGGGACGGCTTGCGGCTGCAGGGCATCCTTGCCTTGCCGGACGACTACCAGCCGGGCGAGAAGCGGCCGATGCTGGTGAATTTCTACGAGAAGAACTCGCAGAACCTGCACCGGTATTCCGCACCATCGTATCTGAGCAGCATGGGATCGTCGCCGATCCAGGCCGTCAGCGAGGGCTACGTTACGATGCTGCCCGACATTCACTTCCGCACCGGCGCATCGCACAGCGACATGCTCGAGTGCGTTGAGGCGGCCACCAGGAAAGTGATCGAGATGGGTTACGTTGATCCGAAGCGGATCGGCATCAATGGCCACAGCTACGGCGGCGAAGGGGCAGCCTTCATCGGCACGCGCTCCCGGCTTTTCGCCGCCATCGGCATGGGGGCGGGCGTCACCGACCTGTACTTCGATTTCAACCAGAACTGGGGATGGTCCTACCAGGTGCAGGGGGGCAGCGGCGCAAACCAACCTGACTACTACCTCTACAATCAGGGGCGCGAGGGAGTCTCACCGTGGGACAATCCCGAGCTGTACCATTTCGAGTCCGCGCTCACGCACGTTCCGGAGGTTACCGCGCCGTTCCTCATCTTTCACGGCACGGCAGATCCCACCGTGGCTTTCAACAACGGCCTCGCGTTCTACAACGCTTTGCGCTTCAACAACAAGAAGGCTGTCCTGCTGGCATACCCGAACGAAGGGCACGGACTCCGCGGCATGGCAAACCGCAAGGATCTTACGATCCGGTTTTTCCAGTTCTTCAATCACTACCTGAAGGGTGCTCCTGCGCCCAAATGGATCACGGAGGGAGTGCCGTTCCTGGAAAAGGACACGAACAGAGATTCACCTGTTATCAAGTAGACAATGACGCCTGTTTACCGTCATATTGCCTGCTGCCGGCGGCGGAGGAGGGAACAGGCCTCTCATGCGACGGCGGGCACCTCCGAGGAATGAATACGTTCGGGGTCGGTATCGGAATCGGGATCGTGCTGATGCGCGTTCGATCCCGATCCCGACCCCGGCCCCGACGTTCCCGGTTGTTGTTCTATTTTCGAAGCAGTAAGACAAGGCACCGATCACGCTATCACGAGGAGGAATATACATGAGCGGGAACCGTACAAAAGCAGATCATAGGAACACCGATCTCTCGAGGCGCAATTTTGTGAGCAAGGTGGGCGTGGTCTCAGCCGCAATTACGATCGTGCCGCGCCATGTGCTGGGCGGCAGGGGTATACCGCGCCCAGCGACATGGTCAATGTGGCCGGCATCGGCGTCGGCGCGCGGGGGCAAAGCAACATCTCCGGCATCTGCGATCCCGATCAAGCCCTGGCAAGACCCCAACGATCGTCGACCGGACAGCCCCTCACGGCTGAACAACAGGCGCAGCAGGCGACCCGAAACGCCCAGCGGAAGCAGCAGCCGCAGCAGCCGGCTGCAAAGAAACAGCCGACACAGGAGACGCGCGCACCCAGAAAGCTGGCCAATATCTATGCGCTCTGCGATGTGGACACCGAGTTCGCCGGCTACGTATTTAAAGGGTATCCAAAGGCCAAGGTCTATACCGACTGGCGTCAGATGCTGGAAAAGGAAAAGTCGATCGATGCCGTGGTCATCAGCACGCCCGAGCACAACCATGCTCCCATTGCTGCCGCTTTCATGAGGGAAAAGAAGCACATCTACGTCGAGAAACCCATGTGCAAGACCGTTTACGAGGCCAGGAAACTGGCCGAACTTGCCAAGCAGTACGATGTGGTGACGCAGATGGGCAACCAGGGGCACGCCACGGAAGGCACGCGGCAGACCGTGGAATGGATCCAATCCGGGCTGATAGGCCTGGTGCGCGAAGTTCACTTGTCCACCAATCGCCCGATCTGGCCGCAGGGCAACCTGCCGCGGCCACCCGAGATGCCCGTGCCCGCTACCCTCAACTATGACCTTTGGCTCGGTCCTGCCCCCATGAAACCCTACAACCCCGAATGCATGCACTTCAACTGGCGCGGTTTGTGGGATTACGGTACGGGCGCCATGGGCGACATGGGAGCCCATATCTATGATGCCCCCATTTGGGCTCTCAATCTGGGCATGCCCAAGAGGATCCAGGCCAGTTCTTCTCCCTACAGTTCCGAATATCTGCCTCAGGCTGGGATCATTACCTACGAGTTCGCCGCCCGGGGATACATGCCTCCGGTAAAAGTCACCTGGTGTGACGGCGGTCTCAGGCCTGCACGTCCCGAGGCTCTGGAGCCCGGACGTGCCATACGGGATGCGACGTATTACGGCGACAAGGGGATCATCATGCACGCCAGTCACGGCGCCGTCCCTGAACTTGTGCCGGCCGATCCCGACTTCAAAGGTGTGGAACCCTGGCTGCCGAGGACTGCGGATATTTATGAGGACTGGATCAATGCCATCAAGAACGGGAAGAAGTCCTGCAACGACTTCTCGATTTCATCCAAAGTGACCGAGATCATGCTGCTGGCCAACATTGCACTGTTGACCAAGAACTCCAACGTCACGCTCGAATATGATGCGGCCAACATGAAGATCACCAATCTGGAGGCGGCAAACAAGTATTTCCATTACGAGTACCGCCAGGGATGGTCGCTCTGATATCGGTGCCTGGTTATACTGCCCCCGGGTTGCCGGACAGCATGACCAGGCACGGGCTATTTCGTAAGGTCGATGTCGTCCGCAGTACCCATCTTGCCGTCGGGTCCGGCTGACAGAAGGCGGATGACGCCCGGACTTGCCTGGAACGCGGCCAGGGGCCGGTTCCAGGCATCCAGGCGGATCAGCGGAGACAGGAATGCCGGATACAATGCATCGGAGAGCTGAACGTAATCCTGGAATGCCGGCAGCCGCCCGTTTTTCTGCCTGTACGCCTCAATGGCATTCCCGACCTGCTCAAGCAGCCGCCGTGTCTCATCGATCTTGACCCGCTGCAGCGCCAGAAGGACGGAGTCGATCTTCTCCCACTGCCCGTTGCCCAGCCGGACCTCCCGCACCACCCACTCGCTGCCGTCTTTTTCGATGCGGAAGGCGGCGCGCAGGTTGGTGGATACGACGGCCGTCCCGGATCCCACCTGGGTGACGGCAAGCACCTCGACATCCTCATTGGCCAGCGCCTCGACCGGCGATCGCGCAATGACATCCCGGGCCAGTCTTTTACTGATCGCACGGCCGCCGCATCCGCCAAGGAGCAGCAAGACGGTTCCCAGGAGAGCGCCATGGCAGCCAAAAACGCGCAGGCATCGCATGATTTCAATCTATAGCAAACCTCACGCTATTGCAACGAGTGCACCAAAAGCGGAATGTCGCCCTTTCGTCCGGCTCCCAGTCTATAATGAGCGCATGCTGCACGCTGCCGATGGAATGGCCGTCAAGACCATGGCCCTCGATTCCCCGGTCCAATACCTGAAGGGCGTCGGCGCGAAGCGCGCCGAGCAGTGTGCCCAATACGGGATCCGCACGGTGGGCGACCTGATCGACTATGCGCCGTTCCGCTATGAGGATCGGACCGAATACCGGCGTCTGGAATCGCTGCGCGAAGGGGAGTGGGTCCTGACCCGGGGCCGGATCTGCAGCGTGGGCGGATTCGAGGCGCGCCGCCGCCGTCTGTCGATCTTTGAGGTCCTGGTCCAGGACGGCACGGGGAATGTGACACTCAAGTTCTTCAACCAGCCCTACCTCGGCAATCTCTACAAGCAGGGGCTGAGTCTGGTCATCTACGGGCAGGTTAAACGCGATACCTACGCGCACGGCGGGCTCTGCTTCCTCAATCCCGAATGCGAGGTGCTGGAAGAAGAGGCTGCCGGGCTTTCCATCCACTCCGGACGCGTCGTTCCTGTGTACCGCAAGCTGGGCCAGTTGCGCACGCGCACCCTGCGCCAGATCCTGTTCCAGGCCGTGTCCAACCTGCCGCCCGACATGACCGATCCGCTGCCGGCCTACCTTCGCCGCCAGTACCGCCTCCTGCCCAGGCCGAAGGCGCTCGCCCTGATCCACTTTCCGGAGCTGAGGTCCGCTCTGCCTGAGGCGCGGGCGAAGGAGATGCAACTGCTGAATCAGGGGCTTTCTCCGGCACACAAGCGGCTGATCTTCGAGGAACTGTTCCAGATGCAGGTCGGCATGGGGATGGTGCGCGAGATTCACGCCCGCGAGCTGAAACAGCGCAAACTGCGATTGGGTGAGAACGTGCGCCGCGCCATCAAGAGGATCCTCCCCTTTCATCCGACGGCGGCTCAGAAACGCGCCCTCAAGGAAATCGTCGACGACATGTGCTCTCCGGGGCCGATGACCCGCCTCCTGCAAGGGGAGGTCGGTTCGGGCAAGACCATCGTCGCCGCGCAGGCCGCGGTCATCGCCGTTGAGAACGGCTATCAGGTGGCTTTTATGGCACCCACCGAGATCCTCGCCGAACAGCACTATTTCAACTTCCGGCGCCTCCTCGCGCCGCTGGGGTATCCTATCGACATCCTCAAGGGCAGCCTGCCGGCCAGGGAAAAGCAGGCAACCGCCGGGCGGATTCGTAATGGCGAGTCGCGCATCGCGATCGGGACCCACGCACTGATTCAGGATTGTGTGGAATTTCAGAATCTGGCACTCGTCGTCATTGACGAGCAGCACCGTTTCGGGGTGATCCAGCGCAATGTGCTCAAGAGCAAAGGCAGGCTGCCTGACCTTCTGGTCATGACCGCCACCCCGATTCCGCGGTCCCTTGCCTTGACCCTGTACGGCGATCTGGACGTTTCCGTGATCGATGAGATGCCCCCGGGGCGCATTCCTGTCGAAACCCGGTGGTACCAGGAGAAAGAGCGTGGCAAGGCGTACCAGGAAATGCGCCGGACGGTGGCCGAGGGACATCAGGTCTTTCTGGTCTATCCCCTGGTGGAGGAGACGGAAAAGTCCGATCTGCGCGCCGCCACGCAGATGGCCGCGCAGCTCCAGGAAAAGATCTTCCCGGACCTGCGCATCGGCCTGCTGCACGGCAAAATGAAAAGCGCCGACAAGGACCGGGTCATGCGCGACTTCGCCGCCGGCGGCATTCAGATCCTGGTGGCGACGACCGTCGTGGAGGTCGGTGTGGATGTCGCCAATGCCGCGCTCATGGTGATCGAGCACGCGGAGCGTTTCGGCCTTGCCCAGCTCCATCAGCTCCGCGGGCGCGTCGGACGCGGCACCGCCGCATCCCAATGCCTCCTCATCGGCAACGCGCGCGGCAGCCCCGAAGCCCAGAGACGTCTGGAAATCCTGTGTGAGACCAATGACGGTTTCCGCATCGCCGAGGTGGACCTCGAGTTGCGCGGGCCGGGAGAGGTCGTCGGCACGCGCCAATCCGGCATCCCGGTCTTCAGGTACGCCAATCTGGTTCGGGACCGGAAGGCACTGGAGATTGCCCACAAAGAGGCCCAGCAGTTTCTCCGCCAGCTGAAATCCGACGCCGATGAAGAGTGCCGGCGCATCGCGGCGCATATCCGGAACCGTTGGACCAGCCGCTACAACCTGGCCCTGGCGGGGTAGAGTCCCGATCATGCGCATCATCTCAGGAAAATTTCGCGGCAGAAGATTGAAAGGCCCCCGCGGCACGGACCTGCGGCCGACCGGCGACCGCCTCAAGGAAACCCTTTTCAATATCATTGCACCCGGAATCGTCGGGTCGAGCGTGCTCGACGTCTTTGCCGGCACCGGAGCAATCGGCCTGGAAGCGCTCAGCCGTGGTGCCGAGCAGGTCGTGTTTATCGAATCGGGCGCGGAGGCCGTGCGGTTGATCCATCAGAATCTCGCGCTCTGCGGCGTAACCGGAGGCTTTCGCGTTCTGCAGGCGGATGTTTTCACAGCGTTGCGCACCCTCGCGCGCGATGCCTTCGTCGCCGACCTGATGTTCCTGGATCCTCCCTACCACTGGGGCCCTTATGGCGACCTGATCGAAATCCTGTTCGGCTCCGGCATCGCTCCCCCGGGCTCAATGGTCATGATCGAACATCATCGCAAGTCACTCCTTCCCGAAGCAGGGAAAGGATTCCAGCGCGTGCGCACGGTCAGGCAAGGCGACAAGTACATCAGCTTTTACCAGTCCGCGGATTGAAGCCGCCCCTTTTTCGGAACCACGAAATACACGGCGCGGCACGGCCGCATCCTCTGCAAAGTTTTGATTTTTCGTGTATTTCGTGGTTTTACTTAATACGTTCGCCTTATTCTCTTCCATGATTCTCGATGAGGCTGAGGACCTCGGACAGGTGTTCGCAGAGTCGATGGGCCTCACCGCAGTTCGTGCGGTCCACCACCGGCAAAGGCTGCCTCAATAGCGACAAAGCCTGACCCCAACCGTGCCGCCTGCTGCCCCGTGCCGGCTGGCAGCGGATTGCCCGCAGGCACCTGCGCATCCGATCCTCTGTCTCCAGATAGCGGCGCCAGCGCTCCCGCGGCGTCACCTTACTCTCTGCGGCAATGGCTACCGCCAGCCGTGACCGGGCGCTTTCCAGCGCATACAAAAGCTCATGGTGACGGTGCTGGCGACGGTTGCCGTCCGGTTTTACCCCGAGCACTTTTCCTCCCGCCCACATTTCGTGAAATAGCGGCGCCCGGCCGGAAACAATACGGACGCGACACGATTTCCCTTTGTATCTAACCGGTCTTGGAGCTTTTGAGCCAATAATTCATGAGTGCCAGCGAAGTGGATCCCCTGGATTTGCCTGCCGTGGTTCAAAACCTGATGCTGCATCACCGGGATCGATGGCTGAGGTTTGTAGAGCAAATGGTTCAGAGCCGGCCCGATGCCGAAGATGTGCTGCAGGATGCCGTGATGCGGCTGCTGGCCCGGAACCTGCGGTTTGAATCTTCCGAGCACGCCAGGATGTATTTGAGCCGGGTGATCTGCAACACGGCAATTGAGTTCTACCATGCACGCCGTCGCCAGCGCCGCCAGCAATGCCCCGTGGACGAGGGACTGATGGCTGCGTCGGACTCCGGAAAACCGGACCTGCTTCTGTGCGAGCGGGAGGAGTCGACGGTCAAAGCGCGCCACCTGGACCTGTTGCGGGAGGGCCTGGCGCGCCTGCCGTCCAAACAGTACCAGGCGTTGTACCTTACGGTTCTCGGTCCGGATGTCCTCTCGATCCGGAGCGCCGGAGCTACCCATTCCATCCCCTATTCCACTCTCCGGCACAGGAGCCTGCAGGGCATCCGGCAATTGAGGCGGTTCCTGAACCGTGCCCTGCGCGCGACGCCGGCCAAGCTGGTTATGGCTTGAATTCGTGAAGCGTGCAGTAGCGCCTGCGTTCCAACTGATTCATTCCAATGGTGTTCCATCAAAATCCTCGCATTTGGGCTCTTTGCGGTTTATTGGGGATCGCCCTTCGCTGTATAATGACTTTCTTTTGATAAGTACGACGGTTATAGCGGCTACAAGTGCGGAGGATCTTGAAAAAGATACGAGCTGTATATCCTGGGACGTTCGACCCGGTGACCAACGGGCATCTGGACCTGATTCAGAGAAGTTCGGTCCTGTTCGAGGATGTCGTGGTGGCAATCCTGAGCAATACCGAAAAGGCGCCGCTGTTCACATTGCGGGAGCGGGTCGAAATGCTGGAAGAGGTTGTGAAGGGGCTGCCGAATGTCTCCGTGACGACCTTCGACGGGCTCCTGGTCGACTATGCCGAGCAGATTCAAGCTTCGGTGATCGTCCGCGGCATCCGCGCGGTTTCCGATTATGAGTATGAACTGCAGATGGCGCTCATGAACCGGCGGCTGTCCTCCAGAGTCGAAACCGTTTTCCTCATGCCGGCGGAAGCCTATTCCTACCTCAGTTCGCGACTCGTCAAGGAGATCTCGGATTTGGGAGGATCCGTGCACGGACTTGTGCCCTCGATTGTCGAGCGGCGCCTCAAGCGCAGGCACCGCAAACGGCCCTGACCCGCCCGGGAGCGCCGAACCGGCAGCGAGGCGCTGCCTGCGGGGATTATGCAGGGCGCAGCCCGGCGCCATGCGGCAGATGCGGTTGGATCGGAGACTGCAGCGTCGCACTGGTATGAAAGCCGGGAACGGCTTCCCGTCGAGAACCGAATTACAGGGGAGAGCGATTTGCGTTTCATGGGCAAGCCAGGCAGCCAGCGCACCCTCTCAAGACGCCGTGCCCTCTCGGTGGCTGCCCTCGCTCTTGTGCTTCCTTTTGTGGGTGTGGCCGGATACCATGCTCTCGGGCGCAGGCAACCGGCCGCGCCGCCCCCGATGACCGAACCGGCTTCGCCGGCACCCGCGGCTCCGGCCTTCGTTGAGTTTTCGGACACATTCCGCAAGAACGAAACCATCAGCGCGGCGCTCTCGCGCCATGGCCTGACGAACGCTCAGGTACTCGAGCTGGAGCAGGCCGTAAGACCCGTCTTTGAGCTCCGGAAGGTCATCGCAGGCAGGGATTTCGCAGGCAATCTCAGGGCGAACGGAGAATTCCACGAATTTCGCTACCGGATCGACGACGAAAAGTATCTGACGGTCTATCGCGACGGCGACCGGTTCGTTCCGCTGCTCAAGCGGTTCAACTATGAGACGCGCACGGAAGCCTTTGCCGGTGTCATCGAGGACTCTCTGTATCTGGCGGTCACCGATGCCGGGGAGCAGGCCGTGCTGGCGGGCGAACTCGCGGATATTTTTACCTGGGATGTGGATTTCTACACGGACATACAGAAAGGCGACTCTTTCCGGATATTGCTGGAGAAACAGTACCTGAACGGGAAGTTCGCCAGATACGGAAAGATCCTGGCCGCCGACCTTTCCGTCCAGAACAAGGTTTTCTCCGCCTTTCGATTCCAGAACGAGTATTACGACGACCGGGGCAATGCGCTGAGGAAGACTTTCCTCAAGTCGCCGCTGAAATTCGCGCGTATCTCATCGCGCTTCTCGTTTGCCCGGTTTCACCCCATTCTGAAAATCGTCCGTCCCCACCTGGGTGTGGACTACGCGGCTCCTACCGGCACGGCGGTTGTGGCTGTGGCCGCCGGGACAGTTGCATCCGCCGGGGTGGATGGCGATCTCGGCAAGAGCGTCCGGTTGAAGCACGCCGACGGCTATGAGTCCGTGTACTCGCACCTGTCCGTCATTGCCGTCGGCAGCGGATCATCCGTGAGCCAGGGTGAGGTGATCGGACAAGTCGGCGCGACCGGACTGGCCACCGGACCGCACCTTGACTTCCGCCTGCTGCGAAGCGGAAAATACGTTAACCCGGCCAAAGTCATCCTCCCGCCGGCTAAGCCTGTGCCTGCCGCCCTGTTTGTGGACTTTGCCGCGCTGCGCGACGGTCTGCGCGGCCGGCTTGACCGGGTGCCGCACAACCAGACAAATCCGGCCCAGGCGGCCAAAGCCCCTGGCCCGGGCGGAGGGACTACGAAATGAGATATCTACACATGCGGCTGCTGCTGCCGGCTATCCTGGTTTTGCTGCTGCTCCCGCCGGCCGCGCGGTCCCAGGAAATTACTGCCTATGCCGGAGCGCTGCTGCCGGGCACCGTAAAAGTCGACCAGATTCCCACCATGCTGGATGATTCGCCGGTCTTCGGCCTGCGGTTCGACACCGGTTTTGCCGCGGTCCTGCGGCTCGAACACACGATCGCTTTCAGCCATGACCTTCTCTACCCTTCAGCCCGGACCGACGGCACCAGCGCCAGGGGCCTGCTGTTGAATTCCAATCTGCTCGTGAACATCCCGGTCGGCAGGATCGTGCCCTACGCCACCGTGGGTCTCGGCCTGTTGAGCCAGTGGGGCGCCGACAACCTGCCCATCGGCACCAAGTTCGCCGTCAATTACGGCGGTGGATTGAAACTGCGCAAGCTGGCGGGTCCCCTGGGTTTCCGGTTCGACGCGCGCGGCTACACGGCGGTGAAAGTGTTTTCCCGCTCCTTCAACATGTTCGAGATCAGCGGGGGGCTGCTGTTCAGCTTTTAGCTGCGCAATTCGGGATTCGAGCCTCAGAACTCATGACTGAAACAGCCTGGTCGGTTCGCCATCGGATTCTCGAGTCTCGAGTTCCCGCCGGGTGCCAGGTATGCGATTGGTGATTATCGTCAACCCGATCTCCGGGAGCGGACGGGCCCTTGCGCGGATAAGACGACTGCAGCAGGCCTGGCCTTACCAGGATTGGGAGGTGGTTCTGCACCCCACGAAGTGCCGGGAACATGCCGGCGCACTGGCGCGAGGCCTGCTGGAGGATCCTCCCGACCGGCTGGCAGTCTGCGGCGGCGATGGGACTCTTCATGAGGTCATTTCGAGCCTGCCGGCGCCGCCCTTCCCGGTAGCCATGGTGCCCGCCGGGACGGCCAACGTGCTGGCGCACGAGCTGGGTCTGCCGCTGGATCCGGTCAAAGCACTGGACATTGCCTTAAAGGGAGCCGTGCGCCGCGTAGATCTGGGCATGGTGCAGGGCAGGAATCGGCACCACTTCCTTCTCATGACGGGGGTCGGCGCAGACGCCTACATCGTTTCCAGGATCCGGCCAAAGAAGCGGCTGCTCAGCATGGCCAATTACTATCTGGTGACCCTGCGTGCGTTCCGGTCCTATGCCTTCCCGGAATTCCGCGTTGTCGGCGGCGGTGAGACGCTGAGCGCCACCTCGTGCATCATCGCCAATACGCACTCGTACGGCGGCGGACTGGTATTTACGCCAGAAGCCGACATGAACGACGGCCTGTTCGATATCCTGATTCTACAGGGCAAGCCTCGAATGGAGCACTATCGTTTTGTCCTTTCCGCATGGCTGGGCAAGCCCATCCGGGTTTCCTGCGTCCAGCGCCGGCGCCTGCCGGCCGTGCGCGTGGAAGGCGCCCGCGGCGTCTGGGTTCAGGCGGACGGAGAGCCGATCGGCGCGCTCCCCATTGATGTGACACTGGCAGCCGCTTCGTTTCCCTTGGTGGTTCCGGGCTGAAAACCCCGTCGCCGCCGCTTCGAAAATAGAACGAAAGCCACAAATGTCGGGGTCGGAATCGGTATCGGGATCGGTATCGAGGGCGATCGGCACGATCCCGATTCCGAAACCGACCCCGGGCATCTTCATGCGTCGAAGGACGCGCCACGGCACGTGAGACGATGTTCCGAAAATAGCATATAATCCCGCCGGATGTCGGATTCAGGCTCGGATCCGGCATGGCAACCGCAGCCGGTTATGCTTATGTGCGGGAGCCGCTTGCGATTGCCATGCCGATCCCGACGGGCGGCAGACCGGAGTTTTCCCTATTCACGGAGATCTCAGACGATGTGGAAACAGGCGGCGATTCTGACGGTGTGCGCGACCTGGGCAGCCTGTGCGGGCGGCACAGTTCCCGAGACCGGTGTCAAGCAGGAGTACGAAGTCACGGTGGAGCGTGACACGGCCCTCGGGGAGATCCGGTACAGCACCGCGCAGGGGAACTGCCGGATCACGTGGACGGTGCACACGACGGAGCTCAACCGGGATGTGATCCGCCACCATGCGGAGTGTGACCTGCCGCCCGTGGAACAGGTCCGGCTGCTGGCCAGGCTGCTGCGAAAAGTCTTGGCCCCGGGCCCGAGCCCGTCCCCGTTCCGGACGCTTTCCTGGGGCCGGCTTTACCCGGACGGTCCGCAGGATCCGACGGTAGCGGCAAGGCTGGCCCTGGCGGCAAAGGATTCGGCAGGTTGGAACGCCGCGCGAGGATTGCCCCGAAGCGGCGATATGAACGGATTCGTCCGCCGATTGGCCAATGACCGGGCGATCTTTGCGGAACTGCGCGGGCTCTTCCGGGACAACGGCCGCGATATCGAAATCGCCTCCGTCGAAAAGGTACTCGTGCTGCCCGCGGGGCAGCTGTCGTTTTTCGACAGGCTGCAAAAGGGGGGCGCGCTTGCCGGCGACAGGCTGCCGTTTGACTGCCAGGTTTGGTTTGCCATCCGAACCCCGGGGGCAGGCTACGCGACTCCCGAATCTCCGTGAGCGGCGTTCAACCCCGACAAGGGCAATGGAGGAGTCGCGTAGCCTGTCCCCGGGATTAATACAGGTGCACGCCGTACACTGCCAGCGCCCTTGCGAGCGTTTCCAGTAGATAGCCGCTTCCCAACAGCAGGGCGAGCGCCAATCCCAGCGCATCGAGGAGCGGGCTCCGCCATTCCGGCAGCCATTGGTACCTGCGGCGCATGCGCGCCAGGCACGCGGCTTCAATGCGTGCGGCGGCGGCGGGACGCAACTCGTCCAATGGCAGGGCGGCGAGCCATTGCTCCACCTGCGATGCCGTCATTCGGTCTTCATCCACAGACATTATTCCCCCTCCTGACCGGTTTTGGCGGGACGTGCCAGCCGTTGTGCCAGCATCTCACGCGCGCGCGACAGACGCTTGCGGAGCGCGGGTGCCGTCAGTTCCAGGATTTCAGCGGCCTGCTGGTGGGTGAGCCCGCTGACTGCGACCAACAGCAGGCACTCCCGATAGGCTAGAGGCAATCCTGCCAGGGCGGTCCGCAGAATCCCCTTCATTTCCTTTTCAGCCAGCTCCTCCAAAGGCCCGGGCTGCAACGAGGGCCGCAGCTGAATGGCCGTCAGCTCGCACGTCCTGGTCGGATCCATGTTCCTTGAGCGCAGATAGCTGATGAACAGATTGCGCGCCACGCGATAGAGCCAGGCACCGAGAGGAACGCCGGGCTTCGGTTCCGGCGGGTGAGTCACCAGGCGGAGCCAGACCTCCTGGCAAAGCTCTTCCGCAAGGGCCGGACGCCCGCTGAGCCGCAACAGGAACGAAAACAGGCGGTTCCGGTATTCAGCATAGAGTGCGCCGAAGGCCGCCTCGTCGCCGGCTCGAAGACGCTCCAACAATGCCGATTCGCCCGCATGCTCTCCGCCCATCACGTCATTCATAACGCGAAAAGCCTGGCGGCGTGACAAAAATAGTTTGTCACGCAACGCCGCGCCGTTCGTTTTCCCGGATGCATACATCGAAAGGAGCAGACCATGGGCATTCATGCCATCGTGCAATTGACGTTTTTGCTGGTGATCACGCTTTTTGTCCTGGGTGTCGCCATCTCTCTGGCCATTCGGCCGACAGAACACAAATTGGGCATCCTGCGTCCGCTTTCGCTGGCTCTGGTCTTCGCGTTGATCGGCGCCCTGTTCGGCGGCCTGGCCAACACGTTGCAGGCATCGATACAGAACGCCGCTGCCGGCGATGGGGGGAAAATGGTGGAAATTCTGCTGGCCGGCATGTCCGAAGCGCTGGTTCCCGGTGCGGTCGGCTTCGCTGTTCTGGCGATCGCCTGGGGGCTTGCCGCCATCGGCCTCAAAAGGCTGGCGTAAATCTTGGGGACAGGCCACGCGACTCCCGAATTCCGGTGAGGAGCGTTCGACTCCTAAAACGGCAATTGATGAATCGCCTAGCCTGTCCCCGGATCTTACCTGCTTGCTACTTCTGTACGTGCGCTTGCCAGTCCTGCCGAGCTTGCGGTGATGCGGATCCGCCCTGTCTGGCCGCGCAGGGAGCGCACGATCAACAGGCACATGCCGCTGAACGCCTTCCGCTGGTCCGACTGAAACGACTCGGTGCTGGCCGGATTGCCGTTGTCGACGGCGGCGATTTTGCCGGCTCCCTCGATACTGAATTGAACCAGGTTGTCCGCAGCCGGGACCAGATTGTGATCCTTGTCCTCAATGCGCACGGTGACGAATGACAGATCGGCGCCGTCGGCGGCTATGGCCATCCGGTCCGTTACCATCGAGATGCTTGCCGCCGGCCCGGCGGTGCGCACTTCCTTGCTGGCCACCGGCTTGCCGCCGCGGTAGCCTACCGCCTGGAGCGTGCCGGGTTCATAGGCCACCTGCCAGAGCAACCGGAATCTGCTCGAAAACCTCAGATTCTTGCTTACATTCGGCCCCACCGGTAAATCGACCGGCTCCGAACCGCGCGCTTTCCGCCCGAGCGATTTGCCGTTCAGGAACACCTCGACTTCGTCGCAATTGGTGTACGCCATGATCGGGATTAGCTGTCCCTCGCGTCCTGCCCAGTTCCAATGCGGCAGGATGTGAACCATCGGCTCGGTTGTCCAGACGCTCTTGTAGAGGTAATACCGGTCTTTGGGAAATCCGGCGAGGTCCACGATGCCGAAATAGGAGCTGCGGGATGGCCAATCGGTCTCATTGGCCGCCCGGTTGTTGAAATACGGGGTAGGCTCGCCGATGTAGTCGAAACCGGTCCAGACGAATTCCCCAAGCACATTGGGCATTCTCTGCTGCACATCGAGCTCAGCGTCGGGCAGGTACGCCCAGGACGGGGCGATGATGTCATAGCTGGTCAGCTGCAGGGAGGGATGCTTCTCGTACTTCTCGATCGGCAGATGGTAGACGCCGCGCGAGCTGACGCAGGAACTGGTCTCCGCACCCACGATGGTCCAGTTGGGATGGTCTTTGAGAATCTGGGCATACTCGTTCGGCTTGTAGTTGAATCCCGGAATATCCACCTGATCGGCCAGCTGATTCTTGATGGCGTTGGTCGATTGGTTGAAGCCCGCCGTGACCGGCCGCGTGCGGTCTTCCTCGTGGCAGATGTCGGTCAGCCGCCTCGCTATCTTCCATCCCTCAGGGCTGGACTGCTCCAGGATTTCGTTGCCGATGCTCCAGAGGACGATGCTCGGGTGATTGCGATCGCGGCGGATCATGTCGCGCAGGTCCGTCTCACCCCACTGGTCGAAGTATTTGCCATGGCCGTTGCGCACCTTGGGGCGCTGCCACATGTCGAAGGCTTCATCCATCACGAGCAGGCCCAACCGGTCGCAGAACTCGAGAAGCTCCGGCGAAGGGGGATTGTGCGAAGTGCGGATGGCATTGACCCCCAGGCCCTTCATGATCTGGAGCTGCCGCTCGGTGGCGCGCCGGTTGACGGCGGTTCCCAGGGCGCCCAGGTCGTGGTGCATGCAGACGCCCTGCATCTTGAGATGCCTCCCATTCAGCAGGAATCCCTTGCCTTTGTCGAACTCGATGCTCCGGATTCCGAAGGGAGTGACGTAACGGTCCAGCACGCCCCTCCCGTCCCGGATGGTGCTGACGGCGCGGTACAGGTACGGATCGACGATATCCCAGCGATGCGGCCGGACGATCTCGATCCGGCCGTCTACGGCTTGCTGCCCGCCGGCAGGGATTGTCGGCGTGACCGTGACACGTCCGGCTTCCTTCCCGTTTGCGTCGAGAATGACGGTTTCCAGAGTGATGCGTGCCGGCTCGGACCGCCGGTTCCGGACCTCCGTCCTGATCGAAACTGCAGCCTTGTCGGCGGAGACCTCCGGAGTCGTGATGTACGTGCCCCAGCGGGCGACCTGCACCGCATCCGTGATGTCGAGCCAGACATTGCGGTAGATGCCGGCGCCGGGGTACCACCGGGAGGACTGGTCCTCGGGTGTGAGCCGCACGGCCAGGACATTCCCCTGCCCGCCGAAGCGCAGGTGCGGAGTCAGGTCGAATGAGAAACCGATGTAGCCGTAGGGACGCCCTCCCAGTTCCCGGCCATTGAGCCACACCTGCGAATTCGCCATGGCCCCGTCGAATTCGATCGAGAAGAACCTGCCGCGAGCGCTCTCGGCGAGAGTGAAGTGCTTCCGGTACCAGCCGGTGCCGAAATACGGCAGGGCGCCGCAATGCGGATTGATCTTCGGATCAAACGGCCCTTCGATGGCCCAATCGTGCGGCAAATCGAGAGCGCGCCAGGATGCGTCGGCGAATTCAGGCTGTTCGGCGCCCTCCGCCTCCCCCTTGAAAAATCGCCACCCTTCGTTGAAACTCACACGCCTTTCCCCGCCGATTTTGATTTCGCCCGCCGCGGGAGTATCAAACGCGGCGGTACCGGTCCTCGTGGAAACAGAACACAGAAGAAGTGCACACAAGCCGATCAGCGCCCTGCAAACCATAGTCTTAGTCCTCCGATGCGGTGATTGTATTCCCGTCCGATCCCGGGCCAAGAAAAATCTTCAATCCACGGCTGCCCAAGATCGGTGCGGCTGCCAGGAAGCGCTGGCATACTGCCTGTGGGAATCTCAGCAGCCCCATCCTGCGGCCGGGGTTCCCTACTTTCCGGGCAGCTCATGCGCCGCGGTTCACCCGGTGATGCGTGAAGGCATTGTATCTGTTGGCATTTCCGCTGTGCCGCCCTTTCAGGGCTCACGCTAACGTTGTGCGCAAACCCAGGGCTTACGCCCTGGGCTTTGCTGTGTCATCCCTCCGGGATTCCGGCACCCGTGCCTGGCTCGGTCTTGGCTTCAGAAACTCCCAGCCCTGAAAGGGCGGCATAACAGAGCCCAGGGCGAAGCCCTGGGTCCAGGCCCGCGCATTTCGAGCCCTGGAAGGGCGGTACAGAGCTATGGTTATTTTGTTCCATGATGGACTGATGGCGCGGATATAATCTGGCCATTCCGGGCCGTGACCCGGAAACATGCGATAGGGAAGGGAAGGTAGACCTATGAAAAGGATGATGATCGCGTTCGCACTGGCCTTGGTCGCGGGAGGAGGCATCCCGGCCGCTCCGGCGGGTGCCCTGCGCTTTGATGCCGCCGAATATGCGGCGCGGCGTGCGAAGCTGATGGCCCAGATCCCGGACGGCATCGCCGTCGTCTGGGGCGCACTGGCAGGCGCGCAGAACAACGATTTCAACTACCTGTGCGGCGTGAAAGTGCCCAGGGCCGTGCTGATCGTTGACGGGGTGCGCAAGGAAAGCCACATTTTTTACACCACCACGGAAAACTATCTCAAAGGCGAGGGGATGAGTGTCGATCTGGCGCGAGATCCGAAAGCCGCCACAGGGATTGAGTACTGCTACCGGGCGGAGCAATTCGCGGCGATCCTGACCCGGCTCGCCGCGCAGTCGAAAGTCATCTACACCCCCTTCCGCGCCGAGGAGGCCTCGCGCGAAGTTGCCACCAACAGCGAATGGGACGGCCGCCTCATGCGCGAGCAGCAGTTCGTCAGGCAGCTGCAGAGCCGCTTTCCGCAGAACGAGGTTCGCGACTGTGTGGAGAAGATCTGGGATTTGAGGCGTATCAAGACTCCGGCCGAGATCGAGGTCATGCGCAAGGTCGGCAGGATCAGCGCCCAGGCGATGGTCGAGGTGATGAAGGCGGCGCATTCCGGCCAGTACGAATACGAGCTCAGCTCGCTGTTCGAGTACGTCAACGAGCGGGCCGGCTGCCGCAACCTCGCCTTCGACACCATCATCAGCTCGGCGGAAAACCATCCCTATCTGCACTATGCGCAACACAACCGGCTGCTGGCCGATGGTGATTTCCTGGTTCTTGACGCCGGCGGCGAGCTGGACGATTACGATACGGACATCACGATCTCCTTTCCCATCAACGGCAAGTTCACGCCGCGCCAGCGCGAGATCTACGAAGCCTGCAATGAAGTGAGCAAGGCCTGCCTGTCTCTCTACCGGCCGGGCCTCACCGGCCTCCAGGTGGGGGAAAAGGTCGCCGCCCTGCTGAAACAGAAGGGCCTCGACATCACCAAGGATGCTTTCACCAGGCTCAGGTTTTTCAAGGAGGGAGGCGTCACCCACTACGTCGGGCTGGCCACGCACGATGCCGGCGGCAGCGACATGCCCAAGAACCTGCCGTTCCAGCCGGGCCACGTATTTGCCAGTGATGTCTATGCGGTTTTCCCGGGTGAAAACCTGGGGGTGAGGGTGGAAAACACGGTTCTCATAACAGAAACCGGCTGCGAAAACCTGACCCCGGGCATCCCGCGCGAAATCCCGGAGATTGAAGGCCTGATGCGCAGTGGCGCCGCCGGCAGCCGCGCGAAATAACCACGAAATATACGAAATTTCTAGACCGGTGGGTCCGCGGGAGAAAATCGTCAGGTTCCGTTCAAGATGAGCTGCTCATAACAGGCTTTGCGTCCATGTTTTTTCGTGTGTTTCGTGTATTTCGTGGTTGCCTTGTGGGGCCTTCAAAATCGTTGACCCTTATCCATCCCCTTTGCTAATATTTACGGGCCTCGAATCAGGGGCGGGAATAACTCAGTGGTAGAGTGCAACCTTGCCAAGGTTGAAGTCGCGGGTTCGAATCCCGTTTCCCGCTCCAAATAACCTCTCATCCCATAATGTTCGGTAGCGCACTGTTCGAGTTGATGGCCGCAAGCCCCGTTCCCGTTGACAGCAGTTTCTACGTCCAGCTGCTCAGCAGCGGCCGGGATCCCCTCCGTGCGCTGGCCCTGACTGCCGCGGCAAGGGACCTTGCGGTTTGCGGAGTTGTGCGCTGCGAGGTGACGCGGGGGCTGCGGGACCGCCGGGTCTGGAAGCGCTTTCAGGCATTTTGGGACGTCATGCTCGCGGTTCCCGCCGACGAATGGATCTGGACTCGCGTTGAAGAAACGATCTGGCAGCTAGACCGCAGAGGTCGAATGCTCCCTTTGCCGGATGTGATCATTGGCTGCTGTGCCCGGAGGATTGGCGCGGCCGTGCTGACCACCGATGCGCATTTCCGCCTCATCCCGGGCCTCGACGTCATCGCGCGGCCCGAATGATGACGCGAATGATAAGCAATTGGTTCATGTGGCCGCCTCCGGCCGCCATGCGCAGGAACAGGTTGACAGGGCTGGCGAACTGCATGTGCGATGAGCCGCGGCAAGTCAGAACTCACCAATCCTTGTGAAGTATGGGGCGCACGCTTTCGAGCATCCTGTTTCTGAATCTGCGCAAGCCTGCAGCTCCCAGAAGCAGCCACAAACCCAGCGCCGTCCGGATCAGAACGATCGACAGATGAGTCCAGAACCACATGCTTCGCCATAATCCAGTGCTCAGCTCGACGGCCAGGTTGCTCATCATTAAAAGGGTATCGATCAGGATGAAAATACCCGCGACAGAAAAAGCGATGCTTTGCAGGATTGCCGGCGTGATCTTCGAGGCGCTCTCTGCAGAAGGGCCCTCCGGGCCGGAGGTAAGGCGTATTCTCTTTGAACCCAACCACAAGAAGGCGGCGAACAGCAGAAGGAGAGCGGCCGGAACAAAGGACACAAGCATTGCCATTCCGCTGGGGGTCTGCGACAGTCCGGGATGGAGCAAAGAAACGGGATATTGGATCGCGATCAAGGAAAACAAGAAAGCATAAATGCCGAGAACCTTGAGGCTCAGCTCGCCTATTTCAGCCTTGGTCATGGCTTCTCCTGAGTTTCCTGATGCACTGGATCCGACGGCAGCGGGTGAGGTATGCAAAATCGGGCAGCCGTTCTGATCTTGATTCCTCCGGATTGCTTTCTGTTACCATACTTTTCCACGTTTTCGAGCGCAAATAAACAAAAAAAGGCCTCCGGAGGTCCGGAGGCCTTAGTGTTACATCGTGTTTGTGCTGAGCCTGCCTATTTGGTGTTCTGGATCGGGGCGACGTCGTCGATGATCCACATGCCGCGGCCATTGGTCGCGATCACGAGCCGGTTGTCGCGCGGATGGACCTTGAGATCCCAGACGGGCGCATTCGGCAGGCCGCTGCCGAGATAGCTCCAGGTTTTGGCCCCATCCGTGGTGACGAAGACGCCGAGATCCGTGCCGAGATAGAGCACGTCGCTCCGCTTGGGGTCTTCGCGGATCACGTTGGTCGGGCCGCCCGGCAGATTAGCCGCGATGCTGGTCCACGTCTTGCCGTAATTCGTCGACTTGTAGACGTAGGGGTTGAAATCATCGTCATGGCGGCCGATAAGCGCGATGTAGACGGTTGCCGGGTCGTACTTAGAGGCGACGATGCACCAGACATGCTTGTAGTACGGCAAGCCCGCTGAGATGTCGGTCCAGTTTGCCCCGTCGTCCAACGTCACGCTGACGCGCCCGTCATCGCTGCCGGCGTACAAGACGCCTGCCTTGAGTGGCGACTCATCGAGTGCTGTCAGCTTGGCGAAGAAAATGGCGTAGGGCAGCTTCCCCTGCCTGGCCGGATCGAAATTGGTCAGATCCGGGCTGATTTTCCGCCAGGTATCGCCCTTGTCGGTGGTCTTAAAGACGAACTGGAACCCGTGGTACAAAGTGGACGGATTGTGCGGGGAGATCATCGATGCCGCCAGCCACTGGCCCCAGTAGTCCGGTTCTCCCGCAGGAGGTTTCGGATAGATTTCCTTGGATGTCCACTGCCCGTTGGCATACTCGCTGCGTTCGATGTGTCCGTAATAGCCGGAAGCGTATTCGATATTGGGATTGGTCGGATCGACGGATATCAGCGTGCCTTCGCCTCCCGGAGCGCGTTCCCATCTGACGGCGGAGCCGCGACCGCCGCGACCGCCGCCGCGCGCGCCGCGTCCCGCTGCTGCGGCTGGTGAGGGGCCTATCCCTACGCCACGGTAGGTACCTGAATCCTGCACCGAGCCGTAGGCGTTGAAGGGCGTCGCCATGTCGAGCGTGACGTTGTAGAACTGGATCGCCCGAATCCCGTTGTAGAAATCGCGCCAGGTCTTGCCGCCGTCATAGGAAGCGTTGGCGCCGCCGTCATTGACCTCGACGATGTAGTCCGGGTCGCTCGGATCAATCCACATGCCGTGATGGTCGCTGTGCAGGTTCTGGTAGGAAACGGTCTGGAAGGACTTGCCTCCGTCGGTAGATCGCACCAGGCTCACGCCCATCAGGAATAGGATGTCAGGATTGACCGGATCGACCTTGATCTGGCCGAAGACCCAGCCATACGTCCCGCCGAAGCGCTGCATGCGGACCTTCTGCTGAGGATCGGAGGGTTCCACCTTGCGCCAGTTTTCGCCCATATCGTCGGAGCGATAGACCTCCGCTCCCATGATGTCCTCATAGGTCCGCGGTCGCCTGTAGGAGTCGAGTTGTCCCGGGGGAGGCATGCCCACGCCCGTGTGATTGTCCACGAACGCATACACGATGTCGGGCCTGGTCAGACAGAGATCGAGACCTATACGCCCGATCACCTTCCAGTTTTCCGGCAATCCCTTTGTAAGCTTTTTCCAGTTCTGGCCGCCGTCGGTGGTCTTGAACAGTCCTTCGCCGCCCGGGACCGGGTCGCTCCAGCGCTGCCGGATGCGGCGGCACATGGAAGCGATCAGGACGTTGGGATTGCGAGGATCCATGATCAGGTCGATGCATCCGGTCTGTTCGTCGATGTAATAGATCTTCTGCCAGGTCTTGCCGCCGTTGGTCGTCCTGTAAACTCCGCGTTCTGCGTTATAGGTCCACTCGTGCCCAGTCGCGGCCACGTACACGATATCCGGATTGGTCGGATGGATGCGGATGCGGGCGATCGAGTTCGTGTCGGTGAGACCCATGTGCTGCCAGGTCTTGCCCCCGTCGATCGATTTGTAGATGCCCGTTCCGGCGATGGAGCCGCGAAAATGGTTGGCCTCGCCGGTCCCGGCCCAGATAGTGTTGGGCTGAGTATCGGGAATCGCCAACGCCCCCATCGACAACGTCGGCATTTCATCGAAGATGGGCTCCCAGGTGACGCCGGTGTTGGTCGTCTTCCACAGGCCGCCTGTCGCCGCGCCGATGTAGATAGTCTTTTTGTCCCCCTTGGGAACGGCGATGCAGGTGGCCCGGCCGCTCAAATCCGTCGGACTGGAATTCCGCCAGGTCAGATTCTTGAACGGCGACTGAGCTTTCATAGCCTGATGCTGCTCGTACCACTTCAGCCGCTGCGCGGGATCGGTGTTTTCGATTTTTTTCTGGCCCTGCGCCGCCGCTGCCCCGGGAGGCTGGGCAGGGGCGCCCACCACAAGGGCGCCGATCAGCAGAATGCAGGCAAGGTAAAAAAGCCGCTCGGAAAACCGCATGGCAAATCCTCCATAGTGTAGCGTGCAAAACGTGAAATCATGCCCGGCCTTCAAGGATCAAGTTAGTGGTGACATACTACCCAAACCACCGGCACGTCACAATATGGATTCCGCCTGTGAGCCCGAAACTGCTTGAAATGCAGTGCTGCCGGAAGCTAATATTATAGTTTCTCACAAGGGCGCCGTACCCAAGTGGCTAAGGGAGAGGTCTGCAAAACCTTTATGCAACGGTTCGAATCCGTTCGGCGCCTCCAGCTAAATCCTTCAGCGCCTTCAGTTTAGGAATTTCCCCGTCGCACTACTCATGTCGAAGTTGAGAACAGTTGGGAACAATTCATACTGGAAACCGGGGAGCGACCCGATTTCTCCGTTTTCCGTCGGACGGTGATATAATAGAGGCATCAGCTCATCCAATTATGAACGGTTCTTTGCGACAGCACCCCTCACGAGAGGTCACCATGGTTCCATCCCGATTGTGCATTGGAGCGGCGCTCGCGCTGGCGGCGCTCGCATCTCCGGCCTTGGGGCAGAATCCGCACAACATCAGGATCGATCCCGCGGGCGAAAGCACCAGGGCTTTTCTTTCGTACACGGACTCCGCGGCGGAGGCGCTGCTCGCCAGGCTCTATGAAACGCCGAAATACCTCGATTATAAGCCGTTTGCCATGCTGCTCACCAATGCATCCGGGCAGGCAATCGTTCTGGTCACGGTGCGGTGGTCGGGGATGTCCGGCAACAAGACCGTCGTGATGAATTATTCCTGCCACAGCCTGATGCGCGATGTCCCCGGAGGATCCGGGGTGGGCGGAGGAACGATGTTCGACCCCCGCAATCCTGAGGTGATGCAGGGAGGAGGCCACATGGCGGCGGACGGCCCGGTGGTGCTCGGCCCCGGGGAGCGGATGATCGTGGCGCCGGGACTCATGGCCCGGGAAGCGTACGTACGGCGGTACGGCCGGACGAACGCATCCTCGTGGTCCAGCTCGATGGCGAGCTTCGGATCCGCGGCCGAGATCAGCGTCTCGCTCGATCTCGTGGTCCTGGAGGACGGCAGCGTGTATGGCCCGGACAACTCGCACACAATCGATGGGCTGCTGGCACAGAAGGCGGCCATGGATTTCGTCGTCGGCTATGTGCGCGCCGCCGAGCAGAAAGGCATCGACGGCGTCGAGGCACTCCGCATGCTGGCGAACACCGCAATGGGGTCCGTCGGCCCCGACGCGCGCCGCCACGGCCAGATCGCGCGCATGCTGAAGTCGTCGCGCGATTGGAAGCAGCAGCTCGCGAAAATGGCCGCTTTCCAGTTGCCGCGCTTCCAGAGGAAATAAGCCACAGCAGGTCTCCGCACGCAGGTCCCCTTGCTGCCGTGCGGTGGCGAGATTCTGCCTCATGAAATCAGCTTTTTTCCCGGAAGTTGGTAATAATACGGGCTCTGGCGCGTTTAAGAGTTATGACGTGCCTGAAACGACACCATGCCCGAATGCTGCACCTTACGATTCCTTCGGACCTGCTGACCCGCTGTCTTCAGGGGGATGATAACGCCTGGGAGACCATTGTCCGCTCCTTTGCGGGACGCATCTTTTCCATCTGCTATCACTATGCGGGCCGAAGAGATGAGGCAGAAGATCTTACCCAGGAGATATTCATCCGGATCTATCAGAACCTCAGCACCTTCCGGCCCGAAAGCGGCAGTTTCGCCAACTGGGCCCTGAGACTCAGCCGCAATCTGATCATAGATCGATTCCGGCGGACGAGACGATTCCGGAACTTCGCAGGCAGCGAGGAGCTCGAAGCGCTTCCCATCCAGGATCACACCGTGCCCGGACCCCTGAGAAAGATGGAGCAGGCGGAAGCCTGCAGAATTCTCGGCGAGGCTTTGCATGCACTCTCACCGGAAACAAAGGAGGCCGTTGTCCTGAAGGACCTTCAGGGTATGGCATATCAGGAAATTGCCGAGATTTTAGGCATTCCGGAGGGAACCGTCAAAAGCCGCCTCCGTCGCGGCCGCCTGGCGCTGGCTCAGAAACTGGCCCGACATCCTGCCCGACGCGAAATCCAGCCGTCGCCTCTCGCCGTGTAAAGCCTTCGGCGGCCCCGACCTCTGCAGGAAGTCGCCCAGGTAGCGATCCCTTCAAATCCGCCGCGCCACCGACGCTCGTGACGCAGCTGCCGGCGCGCAGACCGGTCGCCGCAAACGGTCGTGGGACGCCGCTCGTTCGTGCAGGCGGTTTGCTACTTGCGGACAAAGCGGATATGGAAGCCCGAACTTGAAATTCGCGTGAAGTAACCGCTGCGGAGTGCGGGCCGATCCCCCTCAAGCTTGTCCGCCCCCTGCCATTTCTTTTCCGTCGCAATTGCGTTGACGCTGGGAGCACAATCGGCGAGACTCCGTTCCTGGGTTTCCAAGGCGGTATTTCTGGAGGGAGACTTCTATGCGTCTACTTTTCGCCTTCATCACTCTCTTTGCCTCCGCGGTGCCGGCCGGGGTCGCTGCCGACCGCGTCAAGACTGCCAACGGCATCGTCGAATCCACCGCCGCGCCCAAGGACGGCGTACGCAGTTTCAAGGGCCTCCCGTTCGCGCAACCGCCCGTCGGCGACCTGCGCTGGCGCGAGCCGCAGCCGGTCAAAAACTGGAAGGGCGTGCGTAATGCCGACCAATTCGGTCCTTCGTGCATGCAGCGCCTTTCCCCGGGCGCCGACTACTGGCTCCGCGGCAAGGGCATGAGCGAGGACTGTCTCTACCTTAACGTCTGGACTCCCGCCAAGTCGGGCCGGGCAAAGCTTCCCGTCCTCGTCTACATTTTCGGCGGCGGCTTTCAGAACGGCGACGGCTCAGAGCCGCGCTACGACGGCGAGAACATGGCCCGCAAGGGCATCGTGGCGGTCTCCATCAACTACCGCACCAACGTCTTCGGCTTCTTTGTTCATCCCGAGTTGACCAAGGAATCCCCGCACCATGCATCCGGCAACTACGGT
>Ga0316620_10000106_pt1 | contig 33223 bp, 30 predicted proteins | sample OWC_Aug_M1_C1_D5_FD_207651 | JGI IMG/M metagenome (GOLD analysis project Ga0316620, IMG submission 207651) | Wetland soil microbial communities from Old Woman Creek delta, Ohio, United States - OWC_Aug_M1_C1_D5_B | ecosystem: Environmental > Terrestrial > Soil > Wetlands | place: USA: Ohio...
CACCGTCGATCGCGCCCTGGCCGAAGGAACAACGGATCCTCACGCTGCGCGTCGCTGCGCCGCCGCTCGAGCGGTTCGAGGGCCAGACGCTCATCGACGCCCTGCGTGCCGAGCGCCTCGTGCATGGCCGCTACGAGATCTTTCATCGGACGGCGGACGACGGCACGCCGCTCTTCAGCGTCGCCAGTCTGGTCGAGCCGGGGACGTTCGATCTTGCGCAGGTCGCCGGCCGGCGCTTTCCGGGCGTCACGATCTTTGCGGTGCTGCCGGGGCCGCTGCCGCCGATGGCGACCTTCGACTCGATGCTCGACGCCGCGCGCTCGCTCGCCGAACGGCTGCATGGCCTGGTGCAGGACGAGCGTGGCGCAAGTCTGTCGGCGCAGCGATTGATGAGCATCCGCGAGGGGCTCGTCGAGTACCAGCACCGGCTCGAGCGGCACGCGGCCGCCGGTCAGCACTGAGCGATCTTCCATGACCTCCCTGGCGGCCGCCCGCGCCCGTGCCAAGGAGCTGCGCGCGCAGATCGAGCGTTACAACAACGCGTACTACGTGCTCGACAATCCACTCGTTCCGGATGCCGAATACGACCGTCTGATGCGCGAGCTGGAGGCGCTGGAACGCGAGTTTCCCGCCCTGGTCACGCAGGATTCGCCGACGCAGCGCGTGAGCGGCGAGCCGGTCGCGGCGTTTGGCGAGGTCGTGCACCGACTGCCGATGCTGTCGCTCGACAACGCCTTCAGCGAGGAGGAGGTCCTGGCTTTCGACCGGCGGGTTCGCGAGCGGCTGGGACAAGACGGCGAAGTCCGCTATTCGGCTGAACCCAAGCTCGACGGCCTGGCGGTCAGCCTGCGCTACGTCGACGGGCGGCTCGCGCAGGGCGCGACGCGCGGGGACGGGACGACCGGCGAGGATGTGACGCACAACCTGCGCACGATCAAGGCAATCCCGCTCCGGCTGTCCGGACGTGGGATTCCGCGAGTCCTCGAAGCCCGGGGCGAGGTCTTCATGCCCCTCGCAGGCTTCCGCCGATTCAATGCCGAGGCCGAGGCTCGGGGCGAGAAGACACTCGTGAATCCGCGCAACGCGGCGGCGGGGAGCCTGCGGCAACTCGATCCGCGGCTCGCGGCGCAACGTCCGCTCGACATCTTCTTCTACGGACTCGGCGCGACCGAAGGCGGATCCCTTGCCACGAGCCACAGCGGACAGCTCGCGCAGCTGCGCGGCTGGGGTCTGAAGACGAGCCCGGAGGTCCGCGCCGTGGCGGGCATCGAGGGCTGCCTCGCGTATTTTCGCGATATCGAAGCTCGGCGCGCGCGCCTGCCGTACCAGATCGACGGCGTCGTCTACAAGGTCGACGCGATCCGCGATCAGGAGAAGCTGGGATACGTCGCGCGCGCCCCGCGCTGGGCGATCGCCCACAAGTTTCCGGCGGAGGAGGAGCTGACGGTCGTGCAGGCGGTGGATTTCCAGGTCGGCCGCACCGGCGCCCTCACGCCGGTAGCGCGCCTGAAGCCCGTGTTCGTCGGCGGCGTCACCGTGAGCAATGCGACCCTGCACAACATGGACGAGGTCGAGCGCAAGGACGTGCGAATCGGTGACAGCGTCATCGTGCGGCGCGCGGGCGACGTGATCCCTGAGGTCGTGCGCGTAGTGATCGAGCGGCGACCGCCCGGCGCCCACAGGGTGGTCCTGCCATCGAAGTGTCCGGTCTGCGGGTCGCCGGTGGAGCGTACGCCAGGCGAAGCCGTTGCGCGTTGCACCGGCGGCTTCATCTGTTCGGCGCAGCGCAAGGAGGCGCTCGGGCATTTCGCCGAGCGCCGCGCACTCGACATCCAGGGCCTCGGCGTCGAGATCATCGACCAGCTGGTCGACCGCGGACTGGTGGAAACGCCCGCCGATCTCTACCGCCTGACGGCGGACCAGCTCGCCGGGCTCGAACGCATGGGGGAGAAATCGGCGGCCAAGCTCATCGACGCCATCGACAGGAGCCGGCGCACGACGCTCGCGCGCTTTCTCTATGGACTCGGAATACCGAACGTCGGCGAAGCGACGGCACTCGCGCTTGCGCAGCACTTCGGGGACCTCGGCGCATTGCGTGGCGCGACCGAGGCGCAGATCGACGATGTGCCCGACGTCGGTCCGGTGATCGCCGGCAGCATTCACCGCTTCCTGCACGACGCGCGCCACCGCAAGGCGATCGACAAGCTGGTCGAGGCCGGCCTCACCTGGCCGCGGATCGAGAGGGCAGCCGCCACCGGCTCGCCGTTTTCCGGAAAAACGGTGGTGCTCACGGGCACGCTCAGCAGCATGACCCGCGACGCGGCAACCGACCGGCTGATCGCGCTCGGGGCGAAAGTCGCGGGCTCGGTCTCGAAGAAGACCGACTTCGTCGTCGCAGGGGCCGATGCCGGCAGCAAACTCCGCAAGGCCGAGGAACTGCGAGTCACGGTCCTCGACGAGCAGCGCTTCCTCGAGCTCCTCGGCGGCTAGCCGCCGGCCGTCGCGCGCTCGATCTTCGCGGTCTTCCTCAGCTCCTCGACCAGCGTGTCGACCTTTTTCGCGATCAGCTCGCGCGTGAGCGCCTGGCGCACCTTGTCGAATTCCGGCTTGTCCGCGGGCCGAGTCTGTTCCAGGCGGACAATGCCCCAGCCGTCAGGCAGCTGCACGGGCGCGGCCGTGTATTCACCGACCTTGAGGGCGGAGACCGCGTTCGCGAGCGCCTGCGGCACATTTTCGAGGGAGAACCAGCCGCTGTCGCCGGCGGCCTGCTTGGCCGCGTCACCGCTCGCTTCGCGCCGCGCGATGGCGATGAAGTCCCCGCCTTTCTTCAACTCGTTGACGATGTCCTCGGCGTACGGCTGCGTGGCGACCGCGATGACGCGCACGCGATACCAGGTCTGCGGCGCCTCCTTGATGCGTTGTTCGTAATAGGCACGCACGTCCTGTTCCGTCGGCTGCTTGTCCTTGATGTAGTCCGTGATGGTCGATTGCATCAGCACGTTGAGGCGTCCGAGCTCGATCGCCTGCACGACGTCAGGGTCCTTGTCCTTGCCCTTTTGAACCGCGGCGTTCGCCAGCAGCTCGATGCGGATCAGGTCATCGACGAGCTTCTTCTGGTCGTCAGGCGTCAGTTCGTCGTACTTCTTGCCGGTATTGTTGCGGGCGACGAAGTCGAGCATCGCGCGCGTGATCGGTTGGCCGTCGACGCTCGCGGGCGGACGCGTCGCGTCAGCCGCGGACTTGCCCGCCGTGGCGGTCGCCGTGGTCGCGGCGCTGTTGGTCGACGGATGGCAGGCGGCGAGGGCCATGGCAGCAGCGGCGGCAAGCGCCTGGGCAAGCAGGGTGAGTCGCATGTTCATAAGGTCCTCTTCGGGGGTCCTCTTCGGGTCAGTGAGAGGCGGAGGAAGCTTCGCGGGCCTCCGCCGGGGTCAGCGTCTCGAGACTCAAGGCGTGGATATCCGTCTGCATCATCCGGCCGAGCGCGGTGTAGACCGCACGTTGGCGCGCAAGTGCGCCGAGGCCGACAAAGCTCGGGGAAACGATACGCAGCCGGAAATGCCCGTGGCCGGATCGCGCGCCTGCATGTCCGGCGTGCCGTTGGCTGTCGTCGATGATCTCGAGCTCGCACGGCGCGAGCGCCGCGAGCGCCCGGCGCATGCGCTCGATGCGGTCGATGCCGGACGCGGGATCTGCACCGCTCACGGCAGCCGCTCTGCAGAGTCGGCGCCCGATCCGTCCGCCGCTGGCTTGTCCGCGCCATCTTCCTTTGCCCGTTCCTGCGCCCGGGTCGCGAGCCAGAAGGCCTGCGGAATCAGAAAGACGAACATGAGTCCGGTCAGGCCGAACATCTTGAAATTCGCCCAGGTGTCGAGACTGAAGTTGCGCGCAACGTACAGATTGAGCGCGCCGAGGAGCGCGTAGAACGCCACCCACAGGAGGTTCAGGCGGCGCCACTCGCGCGCGGTCAACGCGAACCGGGTCTCGCTCGCCGCCTCGAACAGGCGCTCGACCAGCGGACGCGCGCCGATGAACTGGCTGCCGAGGCAGACGAGCGCGAGAATCCAGAACAGGACGCTCGCCTTCCACTGGATGAAGCGCTGGTCGTGCAGCACGAGCGTCGCTCCGCCAAGCACAATCGCCAGGCCCGATACGAGCAGATGCAGCGGCTTGAACCTGCCGGTCCGCAGGCGATGCACCACGAGCTGCGCGATCGCGGCGCCCATCAGCACCAGCGTCGCCACGTAGATGCCGCCCAGCTTGAAGCTCACGAAGAAGGCGATGAGCGGCAGGAAGTCCCACAGAATCTGCATGCGAGGGTCGTGTCCCGGCGCCCCGGCGCCGTGGCAAAGGGCGCGTATCATAGCGAAACATGAGCCAACTGTTCGAATTGCACCCGCGCAATCCGCAGCTGCGCCTGATCCGCCAGGCGGCGGCGATCGTGCGCGCGGGCGGCCTGATCGTGTACCCGACTGATTCCTGCTACGCGCTCGGCTGCCACATTGGTGACAAGGACGCGCTCGAGCGCATTCGGCGCATCCGCAACGCCGACCGGCACCATCATTTCACGCTGGTCTGTCGCGACCTGTCGGAAATCGCGCGCTACGCACGGGTCGACAACCGCCAGTACCGCTTCCTGCGCACGCATACGCCCGGACCGTTCACCTTCCTGCTGGCGGCGACGCGCGAGACGCCGCGGCGGCTGCAGAATCCGCGGCGGCGCACGATCGGCATCCGGGTGCCGCAGCACCCCGTCCCGCAAATGCTGCTCGCTGAACTCGGCGAGCCGCTGATGAGCTCGACTTTGCTGCTGCCGGGGGATGCCCAGCCGATGACCGATGCGCGCGAAATCCGCGACCGGCTGCAACACGTCGTCGAAGCCGTGCTCGACGGCGGGAGCTGCGGCATCGAGCCGACGACGGTCATCGACCTCGCGGTCGACCCGCCGACGATCGTGCGCGTGGGCAAGGGCCGCTTCCTGGCGCTTGCCGAAACCGCGGAATCCAGTTCACCCGCCTAATCCACGTATAATCGCGACCCGCATCGCTGGCGCTCCGGGGAGACGCGTTCGGCCGGGAGGTTGAGGGGAGTGGTTCGTGATAAGTAACAGTAACTTACGCTGCAAAAGTAAAATAATTTATAAACTCCTCGGCCGGGCCCAACGCCGGCCATCCCCGCGGCTCCGGTCGAGCTGAGCGCGCGCTCCCATGTCCAGCGCCCCAGCTCGCGGCCGCGTGCTTTCCGGAATGCGCCCGACCGGCCAGCTCCACCTCGGCAACTACCACGGTGCCCTCAAGAACTGGACGCAGCTGCAGTACGAGCACGAGTGCTATTTCTTCGTCGCCGACTGGCATGCGTTGACGACGGGTTATGAAGATACGTCCGGAATTGCCGCCAACGTCTGGGAGATGGTCGTCGACTGGCTCGCCGTCGGGCTCAATCCGGGGGTCGCCACCATCTTCATCCAGTCGCGCATTCCCGAACACGCGGAGCTGCACCTGCTCCTGTCCATGATCACGCCCCTCGGCTGGCTGGAGCGGGTCCCGAGCTACAAGGACCAGCAGGAGCAGCTGAAGGAGAAGGACCTCGCGACCTATGGTTTCCTCGGCTATCCGCTGCTGCAGTCGGCCGACATTCTCGTGTACCGGCCGGCCTACGTGCCGGTCGGCGAGGATCAGGTCGCGCACGTCGAGATCACGCGCGAGATCGCGCGCCGCTTCAACCATCTCTACGGGCGTGAGCCCGATTTCGAGCACAAGTGCGAGAAGGCGATCAAGCTGCTCGGCGGCCGCAACTCGAGCGCCTACCGGCAGCTGCGCAAGAAATTCCAGGAGGAAGGCGACGCCGACTCGCTCGAGCGCGCCCGCGTGCTGGTGCAATCGAATACGCGCATCACGGTCGCCGATCGCGAACGGCTGCTCGGTTTCCTGGAGGGCACGGGCGTCGCGATCCTGCCCGAGCCGCAGGTGCTCCTGACCGCTACGCCGAAGGTCCCGGGGACCGACGGTCGCAAGATGTCGAAGTCCTACGGCAACACGATCGGCCTGCGCGAGGATCCGGAGGAAGTCGCGAAGAAGCTGAAGACCATGCAGACGGACCCCGCGCGCGTACGCCGCACGGATCCGGGTGATCCCGACAAGTGCCCGGTGTTCGACCTGCACCGGATCTATTCCTCGACCGAGGTCCAGGACTGGGCCAGCAAGGGCTGCCGCAGCGCGGGGATCGGCTGTCTCGAGTGCAAGAAGCCGCTCATCGACAAGGTCGTCGAAGAGATCAGCGGCATCCGCAAGCGGGCGCAGGAATTCGAGGACAATCCGGAGCTCGTTCGTGGCATCATTGCCGAAGGCAGCGAGCGGGCGCGCGATGCCGCGCGCCAGACCATGGAAGAGGTACGGCAGGCGATGGGCCTCGTCTATCGTTGATCTGCTACTGGTTCAATCTGGCTGATTCGCGCGACCCAACCGTGCTGGCAGGAGACCGATGACCACCGCGACGACCAGGGGCGCAAAACCGAGACTCACCGTGGTCGAGGGCGAGCGCGATCTGCCGCTCGCCGAGGCGCCGCCGACGCAGGGCGAAATGCCGTTCGCCATCGTCGCCGGCGAGCCGGTCACGGAGCTGCCGCGCGATCTGTACATCCCGCCGCAGGCGCTCGAGGTGTTCCTCGAGGCGTTCGAGGGCCCGCTCGACCTGCTCCTGTATCTCATCCGCCGGCAGAACCTCAACATTCTCGATATTCCGATCGCGGAGATCACCCGCCAGTACATGCAGTACATCGAGCTCATGCAGGACCTGGAGCTCGAGCTCGCGGGCGAGTACCTGCTCATGGCCGCGATGCTGGCCGAGATCAAGTCGCGCATGCTGCTGCCGCGACCGGGCGGCGAGGGCGGCGAGGAGGAGGACGACCCGCGCGCGGAGCTCGTGCGGCGCCTGCAGGAGTACGAGCGCTACAAACAGGCCGCGGAGGACCTGGACTCCCTGCCGCGGCTCGAGCGCGACCAGTGGCTGGCCACGGCCGAGCTCACCGAACGCAAGGTCGTGCGCCTAGTGCCGCAGGTGGGGCTGCAGGAAATGCTGGTCGCTTTCAAGGACGTGCTGGCGCGCTCGAAGATGTTCGCGCACCTGCACGTGCGGCGCGAAACGCTGTCGGTGCGCGCGCGCATGTCGGAGGTGCTCGGAGCGCTGCGCAACGCGAGCTTCGTGGAATTCGTGCAGCTGTTTCGCCCGCAGGAAGGGCGCCTGGGCGTGACGGTGACGTTCGTTGCCCTCCTCGAGCTGGTGCGCGAAGGCCTGATCGAGATCGTGCAGGCGGAGCCGTATGCGCCGCTGCACGTGCGCCCGGCGAGCGGCCGGCATCTGACGCTGGTCGCCGACAATTCGGACGCCGACGAGACTCAGGACTCGGAGCCATCGCCCGAGGGCAGCAACGAAGAGGCTGGCGGCCCATGAACGAGCAATACATCCGCAACGTGGTCGAGGCGGCGCTCCTCGCAGCCGGGCGGCCGCTCGGCATCGAGGAGATCCTCGGGCTCTTCGAGGAGCGCAGCCGTCCCGAAGAGGACGACATCGAGCGGGCGCTCGCGACGCTCACGGATGAGTACCGGGATCGCGGCATCGAGCTCACCCGGGTCGCGAGCGGCTATCGCGTGCAGATCCGCACTGGCGTCGCTGCCGAGGTTTCGCGCCTGTGGCAGGAGCGGCCGCAGCGCTATTCGCGTGCGCTGCTCGAGACGCTCGCGCTGATCGCCTACCGCCAGCCGGTGACGCGCGGGGAGATCGAGGACGTTCGCGGCGTGCAGGTCAATCCCAACATCGTGCGGACGCTCCTCGATCGGGGATGGATCCGTGTCGTCGGACATCGCGACGTGCCCGGGCACCCGGAACTGCTGGCGACGACGCGCGAATTCCTCGACTACTTCGGACTGAAGAGCATCGAGGACCTGCCGAGCCTCGCCGAGCTGCGGGAGATGGACAACGTGGGCCTGCAGCTGGAGCTCCCGGCACCGGACGCCGCGAGCGCGGACGGCGGCGACAGCGGGCACGCCGCGGAGCTCGCGGCGGAGTCCGACCGCGAGCTGTCGGGCGGCGAAGACGACGGGGACGAAGACGAACCCGCTTCGGGCGTCGAGGAGCCGCCCTCGGAGGGGCTCGTGGCATCATCCGAGAGGCGCGACGGCGATCTCTGACGACCCGCAGTTGTCCCGGCATCGTCCCTGCCGTCCGGACTGCTCGCATGCGTGAGCGAGTACAGAAGCTCCTCGCCCGCGAGGGCTACGGATCGCGGCGCGAGATCGAGCGCTGGATCCGCGCCGGCCGCCTCGCGATCAACGGCCAAATCGCGGCGCTCGGCGCGCTCGTGGGTCCCGACGACCGCGTTGCGCTCGACGGACGCCCGCTGCATGTCCATCGCCCGGAGTCGGGCGCGGTCCGTTCCGTCATGTACCACCGTCCGGCCGGGGAAAGCCTCGAGCACGATGCCGACACGCCATCGCCGCTCTTTGCGGTCCTGCCGAAACGCGGCGGGCGGCGCTGGATCGTCGTGAGCCTCATGCATCCCTCCGACAGCGGCCTCGAATTGCTGACCAGCGACGGCGCGCTCGCAAGCGCACTGATGCGTCGGGCGGGCACGCTTGGCGCGCGTTTTGCCGTGCGGGTCCGCGGCGAAGCGAGCCCGGAGCAGCTGCAGACGATCGGCCTCGGGCGCCTCGACGACGGCAGCGAGCTTGGCGAGGTCGCGATCGAGCCGTCGGGTGGGAGCGGCGCGAATCGCTGGTACGAAATCACGCTGAAGAGCACGCGCGCGACGGCCGTCAGGCGCCTGCTGACGCTCGCCGGACTCGAGGTGAGCCGCCTCATGCGGATCGGCTACGGTCCGCTCGCGCTCGACCCGGGACTGGCTCGCGGCCGTCATCGCGAGCTCGAACCTGCGGAGCGCGATGCCCTGTACGCCGCGGCCGGACTCGAACCGCCATCGCAGAGCCAGGCAAGCGATTCTCGGCCGCGTCGCACATCCACCCGGACCACGCTCGACTCGCGCCGCCGACGGCGAGATCATTGACCGGGATGCGACCCGCGTTACTTGCCCCGCGCTACTGGCCCACCTGGCTGGGGCTCGGCATTCTGCGGCTCCTGCAGCCCTTGCCCCTCGGCGTCCAGATCGTGCTCGGCGCGGCGCTCGGACGCCTGCTCGCGCTGCTGCCGCTCGGCTACGTGCGGGTCGCGCGCCGTAATCTCGAGCTGTGCTTCCCGGAGCTCTCCGACCGCGAGCGGCGCGCACTGTTGCGCCGGCACTTCGCGAGCCTCGGCATCGCCCTGCTCGAGACGGCAAACGTGTGGTGGAGTTCGAATGACTGCATCCGCCGCATGACCGAGTACCAGGGCTTCGAGCATCTCGCCGCGGCGCTCAAGCGCGGCCACGGCGTGATCGTGGTCGGTGCGCACTTCACGACCATGGAGATGGGAGCGCGGATCCTCGGCACGGTCGAGCCGCTCAACGTCCTGTACCGCCGCCCGAAGAACGCGGTGCTCGGGGAGTTCCTCGAACGCAATTACACGCGCTTCGCACGGCGGGTGATCGAGCCGGACGACATCCGGACCCTGGTGCGCGCGCTGCGCTCGAACGAGGTCGTGTGGTACGCGCCCGATCAGAGCTACCGCAAGAAGGGGGCGGCGATGGTAACGCTCTTCGGCATTCCCGCGCCGACCAACACATTCACGACGCGGCTCGCGCGCATGACGGATGCCGTCGTGCTGCCGTATTTCTTCGAGCGGTTGCCGGGCGCCCGCGGCTACCGCGCCGTCATTTCGGCGCCGCTCGAGAATTACCCGAGCGGCGATGCGGTGGCGGACGCCGAGCGTTTCAACCGGCTGCTCGAGGCCCACATCCGGCGCGTTCCCGAGCAGTACCTGTGGATCCACCGGCGCTTCAAGGGGCTGACCGCCGAGGACCCGAACTACTACGGGCGCGATGCGCGACCGCTGCCGCAGAAATCCTGAATTTCCCCACGGCGGGTACGCACTATGGGTCGCCGGCCTGGGCCGTGAACAGCTGTCCCGTGATGCCTCGGCTCGCCGGTCCCAGCAGAAATAGATACGGCCCGACGACTTCCGCCGGCTGTGCCAGCCCATCCGGCACCGCGCCGGGGAAGGTGGCGAGCCGCTGGCGCGTACGCACGGGACCGGGATCGATGCTGTTCACGCGGATCCCGGGCGAGCTTGTCAGCTCGTCGGCGAGCAGGGCCCGCAATCCCTCGCCGGCGAACTTCGAGACTGCGAAGGCTCCCCAGTAGGCGCGCGGGCGGCGGCCGACGTCGCAGGTCGTGAACACGATCGACGCGTCGGTGGAACGGCGCAGCCACTTGAGACAGGCTTGGGTCAGGATCAGAGGCGCCGTCAGGTTCACGTGCAGCACACGGCTCCACGTCGGAACATCGAGCTGCTCGATCGGCGTGCGCGCACCCACGAGCGCTGCGTTGTGCAGCAGGCCGTCGAGCCTGCCGTAGGTGCGGCCGATGGCCGCTTCGACGGCGGCGTACTGGTCTGGTCCCGCGCGCTCGAGATCGAACGGGACGATGGCGGGTGTCGGACCGCCGAGCGCCAGGATTTCGTCGTGGAGCTTTTCGAGCTCGGCGACGGCACGCCCGAGGAGCAGCACGGTCCCGCCATGAGCGGCGATGGCGAGCGCGACGGCCCGGCCGATGCCGCCGCTCGCGCCCGTGATCAGCGTGACGCGGCCCTGCATCACGCCGGGGGCGGGAAGGTAGCGATGCGCGTCGGTCTGGCTCATGCGCGTCGCGCCGTGCGCCAGGCGCGCCACAATTGAACAAGGCCAGCGGGGTCGCTGGCTGCCTGCGGCGCAAAGCGCGCGGCCCGCATGCGCCGCAGCGCGACGAGGGCCAGCTCACCGAGGACGAAAGCGCTGCGATGCCGCGACCGGTCGGCAAGCGTCTGCCCGAGGGCCTGTGAGATGAGGCCGGTTGCCTGTGCCGCGAGCTCATCAAGCAGCTCACGGGCTGCAGCCGGCGGCTGCGCTTCGAGAAAGCTGCCTGCGGCCACCCCGTATGCGCTGAGACGGCTCTGCGGAAGACGCACGCGGCCCGAGCGCAGGTCGAAATCGAGCGAGCGCAGGAGCTCGGTCATGCGCAGTCCGCGGCCGAGCGCGCCGCCAAACCGCTGCACCTGTGCGCGCCGTTCGCCCGCCGGCTGCGCAAGCGTTGCCGCCAGTTGCTGCAACAGGCCGCCGCTGCGGTGACAGTACGCGGTGAATTCCTCGTCGTCGGCGATCGGCCGGCCGGCGAGATCATGCTCGGCTGCCACCAGGTAGTCGGGGAGGCAGGCGAGGTCGACGCCGCTCGCCTGAGCCGCGGCCGACAATGCGCGGCCGATCGGATGCAGACCAGCACCCTGCGCCATGCGGCTGGCTTCCTCCTGCCACCAGCGGAGCTTGAGGTGTGCCGCCGCGTGTTCGGTGCGCGGGTGGACCGCCGCACGTACCTCGGCGTCGAACGCGTACAACGCGGTCAGCGCCGGCCGAACGTCGGGCGGCGCGAAGAGCAGGGCGTAGTAGCGGGGCGAGCCCGCCGGCGCCGCGCGCTCGCGAAAAGTGTGCTCGAGGCTCCCGCCATCGGCGTGCGCCTCACGTCGCATCGCCGTCGCTCGTCGCGGCCGGTTCCTCGGCTGCGCCGCCGCGCACCAGGCGCTCGACCGGCTCGAGCGTTTCGATCTCGCGATCGACGCTCACCCCAAGTTCGGTGAACTTGCGCGCACCCGGCAGGACCTGCCGCTCGAGCGAGCCCACGGCGCTGTTGAAGGCGTCGACGCTGGTGCCGAGGCTGCGGCCGAGCCGCGCCATGTGCGCCGTGAACGTAGCGGCACGCTTGTAGAGGTCCTCGCCGAGCTGGCGGATCGCATCGGCGTTCTGTGCGAGCGCGAGCTGCCGCCAGCCGTAGGCCACGGTCTTGAGCAGCGCCACGAAGCTCGAGGGCGTCACGAGGACGACGCCCTGGCGGATCGCCTCCTCGAGGAGGCCGGGCTGCTCGTTGAGCGCGGCGGCGAGAAACTGATCGCCCGGAATGAACAGCACCACGAAGTCGGGACTGCGCGGAAACTGCGCCCAGTACGCCTTCGACGCCAGCGACCGGACGCGTTCGCCGACGATCTGCGCATGGCGTCGCAGCGCCGCGGCGCGCGCCTCGTCGGTCGGCGCCTCCACGGCCTCGAGATACGCATCGAGCGGGGTCTTGACGTCGACCACGAGATCCCGCTGGTCTGGCATGTGCACGACCAGATCCGGGCGCAGGCTCCCGGCGTCGCCGCCGACATGCATCTGCTCGGTGAAGTCGCAGTGCTCGGTCATGCCGGCGAGCTCGACGAGCCGGCGCAGCGTGATCTCGCCCCACTGGCCGCGCACTTCCGGACGGCGCAACGCGTTCACGAGATTGCGCGTCTCGCGCTGCAGGGCCGTCTGCCCTTCGTTGACCGTGGTGATCTGCTGGCGGAGCGCCGCGAACATCGCGCCGCGCTCCTTCTCGATCGCGGAGATCTGCTCGGTCGTCTTGTCGAGCGCTTCACGAATCGGCTTGACCAGCGCTTCGATCGCCTTCTCGCGCGCCTCGAGAGCGCTGCTCGCCGCGAGCTGCTGCTGACCCAGATTCTCACGCGCCAGGCCGAGGAACAGCTCGTTATTGGTCCTGAGGCTCTGCGTCGCGAGCGAGTCGAAGGCCGCCTTGAGGCGCTCCTGCGCGAGCGCCAGGGCCGCGTCGCGCTCCGCGGCGAGCTCGGCGCCGGTCGCAACTTGCGCGCGCGCAACCTCGGCGGCGACGCGTAACTCCGTCTCGCGGCGCGCCGCGCGCGTGGCTCGCCAGGCGTAGCCGATGAGCATGCCGACGAGCAGCGCGACGAGTGTCGCGATGAGAAGCGTGCCAAAGCTCATGGATTGTCCTCGAGCGCCACGTCCGCGCCGCTTCGTATCCAGGCGAGGATCTCTTCCGGGCGGTCGATCATACCGTCGGCGAGCCAGTCCTGCGGCCGGTCCTCGGCGGCCAGGTAGCCATAGCGGGCCACCAGGGTCCGCATCCCGGCCGCGCGCGCCGCGCGAACGTCGCGCTCCGCGTCACCGACGTACAGACAGCGCGCGGGCTCCCGCCCGATGAGGCGCGCAGCGTGCAGCAGCGGCATCGGGTGGGGCTTGCGTTCGGCCACGCTGTCGCCGCTGACGACGCACTCGGCGCGCGTCGCAAGTCCGAGCGCGGCGAGCAGGGGCTCCGTCAGCCAGGCCGGCTTGTTGGTGACTACGCCCCAGGGGGTACCGGCGAGCTCGAGCTGCTCGAGCACCGATGCGAGGCCGGGAAAAAGCCGTGTCTCGCGGGCGAGACCGCGTCGATAGATCGCGAGCAGGCGCTCGCGCAAGCGCTCGAACTCGGTCTCGTCGTCCGGGCGAAAGCCGAGGCGAACGAGCGCCGCGCCACCATGCGATACGCGCGGCCGAATCTCCTCGAATGGCAGCGGCGCCAGCCCCTCTTCCGCGCGCAGGGCGTTGAGCGCGGCCGCGAGGTCGGGTGCAGTGTCGAGCAGGGTGCCGTCGAGATCGAAGAGCACCGCATCGATCGAGATCCATGCGGTCATGCGGGCGCCTGCGCCCCGGGACGAACGAAGTGGGCGAGGTAGTTCACGTCCGTATCCCGGCCGAGGCGGAACCGGTGCGCGAGCGGATCGTAGGAAATGCCGGCGAACCCGCCGAGGACCAGCCCTGCGGCTCGCGCCCAGCGAGTGAGCTCGGACGGCCGGATGAAGCGCTCGTACTCGTGCGTGCCCCGGGGAACGAGCCCGAGGACGTACTCCGCGCCGACGATCGCCAGCAGAAAGGACTTGAGGTTGCGGTTGAGCGTCGAGACGAACAGCTGCCCGCCAGGGCGCAAGAGCTCTGCCAGGCGGGCGACCATCCGATCCGGATGCGGAACGTGTTCCAGCAACTCCATGCAGGTGACCGCGTCATAACGACCGGCATTGCCGGCCGCGTGCGCCTCGACCGATTCCAGCCGGTAACGGACCGTGACTCCGGCCTCGAGCGCGTGCAATTCCGCGATCTTGAGCGGCGTCTCTGCGAGGTCGATTCCCGTCACCTCGGCGCCGGCCGCGGCGAGCGTTTCCGAGAGAATCCCGCCGCCGCAGCCGACGTCGAGTACGCGCGCATTCGCCAGCGGGCAGCGCTGGCGGATGAACTCGACGCGCAGCGGATTCAGCGCGTGCAGCGGCCGGAACTCGCCATTGGGGTCCCACCAGCGCTCGGCGAGTGCCTCGAACTTGGCAATTTCGGCGTGATCGACATTGGCGGCGGCGGGCACGCAGGGTCCTCTTCGCTGGGTATCTGACGGGCAATTTCGCGTCTGACGGCAGAGTACACCAGCTGTCCGTTTCGGGCGCGCGCACGGGCCGGATTCGGGCCGGAAAAAGCGTTCGGCGAGGGGCGCGCCTGTGCTAAAATTCCACGCTTCGAGAAGCGCCTCCCGCGTACCCTAAAACGTAACCAGAATCAACAGCTTCGATGACTCTGGCAGACACTCTGCGGTCCTAGTTTGCATGGCCGAAATCGCGCGCGAAATCATCTCCGTCAATCTCGAAGATGAGATGCGTCAGTCGTACCTCGATTACGCCATGAGCGTGATCGTTGGGCGCGCGCTGCCGGACGTTCGCGACGGGCTGAAACCCGTCCATCGGCGGGTGCTCTTCGCCATGCACGAGGCGAACAACGTCTTCAACCGCCCGTACGTGAAATGCGCGCGAGTGGTCGGCGAGGTGATGGGCAAGTATCACCCCCACGGCGATGCCGCCATCTACGACGCCCTGGCGCGCATGGCGCAGGATTTCTCTCTGCGCTACACGCTGATCGACGGCCAGGGCAATTTCGGCTCGGTCGACGGCGATCCGCCGGCGGCCATGCGCTACACGGAATGCCGCCTCGGGAAGATCGCGGGCGAGCTCACCGCGGACATCGACAAGGAGACGGTCGACTTCGTCGCGAATTACGACGGCAAGGAGCAGGAGCCCGCGGTTCTGCCGGCGCGCATTCCGAACCTGCTGATCAACGGCGCATCGGGCATCGCGGTCGGCATGGCGACCAACATTCCGCCGCACAACCTCACGGAAGTGGTCGGCGCCTGCATCGCGCTCATCGACGACCCCAACCTGACGCTGTCGGCGCTGATGCAGCTCATCCCGGGCCCCGACTTCCCGACCGCCGGGATCATCAACGGCGCGCAGGAGATCGTCGCCGGCTACAAGACCGGCCGCGGCCGGCTGTCGGTGCGTGCGCGCGCCCAGGTCGAGGACCTCGACAAGGGCGGCCGCCAGGCGATCGTGGTCACGGAGCTTCCGTACCAGGTCAACAAGGCGCGCCTGATCGAGCGCATCGCGGAGCTGGTGCGCAACAAGGACATCGACGGCATCTCGGAGCTGCGCGACGAGTCGGACAAGGACGGCACGCGCGTCGTCATCGAGCTCAAGCGCGGTGAAGTCGCCGACATCGTGCTCAACAAGCTCTACAACCAGACGCCGATGGAGACCGTGTTCGGCATCAACATGGTCGCGCTGGTCGACGGGCAGCCGCGCCTGCTGTCGCTCAAGCAGCTGCTCGAGGCGTTTCTGCGCCATCGGCGCGAGGTGGTCACGCGGCGCACGATCTTCGATCTGCGCAAGGCGCGCGAGCGCGCGCACCTGCTCGAAGGACTGGCGGTGGCGCTCGCCAACATCGACACCGTGATCGCCCTGATCAAGGCGAGCAAGAGTCCGGCCGAAGCGCAGACCGCCCTCACGGGGCGCGTCTGGCCTTCGGGCATGGTCCCGCAGATGCTCGAGCGCGCGGGCGCGGTGAGCACGCGGCCGGATGGCCTCCCCGAGGAGCTGGGCCTGAAGCCCGACGGCTACCGGCTGTCGGAGGCGCAGGCGCAGGCGATTCTCGAGATGCGGCTGCAGCGGCTTACGGGCCTCGAGCAGGACAAGATCGTCGAGGAGTTCCGCGAGCTCCTGGTGCGCATCGCGGACCTCTCGGACATCCTCGCGCATCCGGAGCGGCTGCTCTCGGTCATCCGTGCCGAGCTCAACGAGATCCGCGAGACCTACGGCGACCGCCGGCGCACCGAGATCGTGCACGACGGCTCCGACCTCACCATCGAGGATCTCATCGAGCCGCAGGACGTCGTGGTCACGTTGTCGCACGCGGGCTACGCCAAGGCACAGCCCGTCTCGAGCTATCAGGCGCAGCGCCGCGGCGGCCGCGGCAAGGCCGCAACCGCGGTCAAGGACGAGGATTTCGTCGACAAGCTGTTCGTGGCCAATACGCACGACACGCTCCTGTGTTTCTCGAGCCACGGCAAGGTGTACTGGCTCAAGGTCTACGAGCTGCCGCAGGCCGGCCGCGTCGCGCGCGGCAAACCGATCGTGAACCTGCTGCCGCTGGTCGAAGGCGAGCGCATCAACGCGCTGCTGCCGATCAAGGAGTACGACGACGACAGCTACGTGTTCATGGCGACCGCGCTCGGTACGGTCAAGAAGACGCCGTTGTCGGCGTTCTCGCGGCCACGCGCGAGCGGCATCATCGCGGTCGACCTCGGGACCGAGGACCGGCTCGTGGGCGTGGCGCTGACCGATGGGCGCCGCGAGATCATGCTGTTCTCGAGCGGCGGCAAGTCGATCCGCTTCCACGAGGAGGAAGTGCGCGCGATGGGCCGGGAAGCGGCCGGCGTGCGCGGCATCCGCCTCGGCGAAGGACAGAAGGTCAACGCCCTGATCGTCGTGGGGAGCGGACACATCCTCGCGGCCTCCGAAAACGGCTTCGGCAAGCTCACCCCGGTCGAGGACTTTCCGCTGCAGGGGCGCGGCGGCCAGGGCGTCATCGCCCTGCAGACTTCGCAGCGCAACGGCGCCATGGTCGGCGCGCTGCAGGTCGGCCGCGAAGACGAGGTGATGCTCATCACCTCGAGCGGCACGCTGGTGCGCACCGCGGTGAGCGAGATCTCGGTGGTCGGACGCAACACTCAGGGCGTGCGTCTCATTCGTATCGCCGACGGGGAGCGGCTGGTGGGCCTCGAGCGTATCGAAGGGCTGAACGGCGAGGGCGCGGAGTCCGCGGACACTGCTGAAACGCCCCCCCCGGCCTGATAAAATCAGCCGGTCCCCCGTCCCGTCTCCAACCTCAAGGACTCCGGATGCGCGTGTTCAATTTCAGCGCCGGCCCCGCGGTGCTGCCCCTCGAAGTGCTGGAGCAGGCCCGTGCCGAGCTCACCGACTGGAACGGCAGCGGCATGTCGGTCATGGAAGTCAGCCACCGGTCGAAAGCCTTCGTCGCGGTCGCGCAGCAGGCGGAGGCCGACCTGCGGGAGCTCCTCGGCATCCCGGCGAACTACAAGGTCCTGTTCATGCAGGGCGGGGCGACCGGCCAGTTTTCCGCCGTTGCGCTCAATCTCGCGACGGGCGACTCGACGGTCGACTACGTGAACACCGGGCAGTGGTCGAAGAAGGCGATTGCCGAGGCCCGGCGGTTTGCCAGGGTGAACGTGGTCGCGGATGCGGCCGATTCGAACTATTCAAGCGTACCGCCGCAAGCCGGCTGGAAGCGGACCGCGGGCGCGGCCTATCTGCACTACACGCCGAACGAGACCATCGGGGGCGTGGAGTTTCCCTTCATTCCCGCGGACGCCGATGTTCCACTGGTCGCGGACATGAGCTCGACGCTCCTGTCGCGGCCGCTCGACGTCGCGCGCTTCGGCCTGATCTATGCCGGCGCGCAGAAGAATATCGGTCCCTCCGGCATCACGGTCGTGATCGTGCGCGACGATCTCATCGGCAAGGCGCGCGCCGGGACGCCGCTCGTGTTCGATTACAAGGCCATGGCGGACGACGGTTCCATGCTCAACACGCCGCCGACCTTCGGCTGGTACGTGGCCGGGCTCGTCTTCAAGTGGCTCAAGGCCAAGGGTGGCCTGGAGACAATGGCGGCAGCGAATCGCGCCAAGTCGGCCGCGCTCTACGGCTACATCGACGGCTCGGGCTTCTACGTGAATCCCGTTGCGCGCGACTGCCGTTCATGGATGAACGTGCCGTTCACGGTCCCGCGCCCGGATCTCGAGAAGAAGTTCTGCGACGAAGCCCGCGCCCAGGGGCTCACGCATCTGGAAGGGCACCGCTCGGTCGGCGGCATGCGCGCGAGCCTGTACAACGCCATGCCGATGGCGGGCGTCGAGGCCCTGATCGCGTTCATGCGCGAATTCGCGCGCCGCAACGGCTAGCGCGGCCGCGGCCCGCCAGCCTCGAGGAAGGAACGATGCGTTTTCGAATTCGTACGCTCAACAACATCTCGCCCCAGGGTCTGGAGCGGCTGCCGACCGAGCGCTACGAGGTCGCCGCCGAGGTCGAGCAGCCCGACGCCATCCTCGTGCGCTCGGCGGACATGCACAAGATGGCAATCGCCGGCAGCGTCCTCGCGGTCGCGCGCGCCGGCGCGGGCACCAACAACATCCCGGTCGCCGCGCTCAGCAAGCGTGGCGTGCCGGTGTTCAACGCGCCCGGCGCCAACGCCAACGCAGTCAAGGAACTGGCTTTGGCCGGAATGTTTCTTGCGGCGCGCAACATCTGCCAGGCGTGGGGCTATACGCGCGCGCTCAAGGGCGATGACCACGCGCTCGAAGAGCAGGTGGAGCAGGGCAAGAAGAAGTTCGTCGGTTTCGAGCTGCCGGGGCGCACGCTCGGCGTCGTCGGACTCGGTGCGATCGGCGTCGAGGTCGCGAATGCGGCGCTCGGCCTGAGGATGAAGGTGCTCGGCTACGACCCGCAGATCACGGTGCAGCGCGCCTGGCAGCTGTCGTCCGCGGTCGAGCAGGCGCTGTCGCTCGATGACCTGTGCGCGCGCTCCGACATCGTCAGCCTGCACGTGCCGCTGGTCGAAGGAACCCGTGCGCTGGTGAATCCGGCGCGCATCCGCCTGATGAAGACCGGCGCGGTGCTGCTGAATTTCGCGCGCGCGCCGATCGTCGACGAGCGTGCCGTGCTCGACGCGCTCGACGGCGGCAAGCTCGCGGCCTACGTGTGCGATTTCCCGACGAACCTCAACAAGGATCACCCGCGCGTGGTCGCGCTGCCGCACCTCGGCGCCTCGACCAACGAGGCGGAGGAAAACTGTGCCATCATGGTGGCGGACACGCTGCGCGACTTCCTCGAGAACGGCAACGTGCGCAATTCGGTCAACTTCCCCGAGACCATCATGCCGCGCGTACCCGGCGCCTGGCGCCTTGCGATCGCCAACGAGAACGTTCCCAACATGGTGGGTCAGATCTCGACCTGCCTCGCGAGCGCCGGCCTCAACATCGCGGACCTGCTGAACAAGTCGCGCGGAGAGCTCGCGTATACCGTCATCGACACGGACGCGCCGATCAGGGATGCGGTGCTCGCGCAGCTGCGCGCGATCGGCGGCGTGCTGGCCGCGCGCATCGTCTGAAGCCCGGACCCGATGCCACGCAAGCGCAAGTCCGTTCCGCATGCCGAAGCGCGCCCGGGACTCGGGGAGATCCGCGCGCGCATCGACGCCGTCGACGCGCGCATCCAGGAGCTCCTGAACGAGCGCGCGCGCCTCGCGCAGGCGGTCGGAATTTCCAAGGGCCCGGCGGGGCACACGGTGGATTTCTATCGCCCCGAACGCGAAGCTGAAGTCCTTCGCATGGCGCTTGAGCGCAACAAGGGGCCGCTGCGCAACGAGGAGGTCCTGCGCCTCTTTCGCGAGATCATGTCGGCCTGCCTCGCGCAGCAGGAGCCGCTCAAGGTCGGATTTCTCGGCCCGGAAGGCACGTTCACGCAGGCGGCCGTGCTCAAGCATTTCGGCCATTCGGTGCGCGCATTGCCGCTGCCGGGAATGCGCGAAGTGTTCCACGAGGTCGAGTCGGGGGCGGCGGATTTCGGCGTCGTCCCGGTCGAGAACTCCACCGAGGGCACCGTCAGCAACACGCTGGACATGTTCCTGCGCTCGCCGCTGAAGATCTGCGGCGAGGTGGAGCTGCGCATCCACCAGCACCTGATGGGCAAGATGGACGCGCTCGATCGCATCGAGCGCATCTGCGCGCACCAGCAGGCACTTGCCCAGTGCCGGCTGTGGCTCGACGAGCATCTGCCGGAGGTCGAGCGCGTTGCGGTGTCGAGCAACGCCGAGGGCGCGCGGCGCGCGCGGGATGAGCGCGGAACGGCGGCCATCGCAGGACAGGCCGCGGCGGAGGTCTATGGGCTCGGTATCCTCGCGACCGATATCGAGGACCGGCCGGACAATACGACCCGGTTCCTGGTCGTCGGGCGCAAGCTCTTCGCGCGCAGTGGCAAGGACAAGACGACGATTCTCGTGACGGCCGCGCACACCGATGCCCCCGGCGCTCTCTACCGCCTGCTGCAACCGCTTGCGCGCAACAGGATCAGCATGACGCGCATCGAATCGCGCCCGTCGCAGCGACGCAAATGGGACTACGTGTTCTTCATCGACATCGAGGGGCACGCCGAGGACAAGCACGTGGAGCGCGCTTTCCGCGAGCTGCGCAAGCGCGCCGAGCTCTTCAAGGTGCTCGGCTCCTATCCGGCGGCAGTGCTATAAGATCCGGCCCGGAGCGGCCGCTCTCCGACCCGCGGCCGGTGCCCGGAACATGACCATCGACTACCGCAAGCTCGCCGCACCCGCCGTCCTCGCGCTGACGCCGTACGTTCCGGGCAAGCCCCTGAGCGAGCTCGAGCGCGAGTACGGCATTGCGGACAGCGTCAAGCTCGCCTCGAACGAGAATCCCCTCGGACCTTCGCCGCGGGCGCTCGCCGCCGCGGCCCGCGCCCTGCAGGAGATCCGGCTCTACCCGGACGGCAATGGCCACGAATTGCGCCAGGCGCTGGCGCGCCATCATCAGCTGGCGCCCGAGTGCATCACGCTCGGCAACGGCTCGAACGACGTGCTGGTGATGCTCGCGGATGCATTTCTCTCGCCGGGCGCCGAGGCGGTGCTGTCCGAATACTGCTTCGCGGTGTATCCGCTCGCGGTGCAGGCGACCGGCGCCGTCGCGCGCGTGGCGCGCGCCTATCCGTGGGACGCAGCGATGCCGTTGGGACACGACTTGCAGGCGATGCGCGCGCTCGTCAACGACCGGACGCGGCTCGTGATATTCGCGAATCCCAACAATCCGACCGGTACCTGGGTGGGGGGCAGGGAGCTGCGCCGCTTTGTCGACTCGCTGCCTGAGACGACGCTCGTTGCGGTCGACGAAGCGTATTTCGAGTATGCGCGCGAGGTCGACTGCCCGGATACGTCCCGGTGGCTTGCCGAGTGTCCGAATCTTGTCGTCGTGCGGACGTTCTCCAAGGCCTACGGGCTTGCGGGCCTGCGAGTCGGCTATGGTCTGTCCCATCCCGGCATTGCCGATCTCCTCAACCGGGTGCGCCAGCCCTTCAACGTGAACGGCGTGAGCCTGGCCGCAGCCGCAGCCGCGCTCGCAGATCCAGAGCACGTCGAGGCCGTGGTGCGGCTGAACCGCGCCGGCCGCGAGCAGCTGACAGCGGCGTGCCGCTCGCTCGGGATCAGGTGCCTGCCGTCGGCGGCGAACTTCGTACTCGCCGATGTCGCCCGACCGGCGGGTCCGGTGTACGAGGCGCTGCTGCGCGCGGGCGTCATCGTGCGACCCATGGCGGGCTACGGGTTGCCGACCTGCCTGCGTATCTCGACGGGCACCGCCGAGCAGAACGAGCGGTGCGCGACAGCGCTCGCCCGGGTGTTACGAGGCTCCGGGTGATGACCGCCGAGGCCGGCCGGGAGCCGCACGCACGCGCCTACATTGCAGCGCCGGTGCGCAAGCTCGGCGGCCGCCTGCGGGTGCCCGGCGACAAGTCCATTTCGCATCGGGCGCTGATGCTCGCCGGCATTGCGCGCGGCCGTTCGCGCATCACCGGTTTCCTCGACAGCGAGGACTGCCTGGCGACGCTCGGCGCGCTGCGCGCCCTGGGCGTCGCCATCGAACGCCCCGCAGCGACGACGGTGATCGTGGAAGGCGCGGGCGCGGACGGCCTCGAGGCGCCGGGGCGCGACCTCGACATGGGCAACGCCGGCACGGCGATGCGCTTGTTCCTCGGACTGCTCGCCGGGCAGCGCTTCACGTCCCGGCTGGTCGGCGACGCCTCGCTCAGCCGCCGTCCCATGGAGCGCGTCGCCGCGCCGCTGCGGAGCATGGGCGCTCGCATCGATACCACCGACGGCCGGCCGCCTGTCACCGTGCATGGAGGCATGCGCCTGCATGGCATCCGTTACCAGCTGCCGGTGGCGAGCGCCCAGGTGAAATCGGCGCTGTTGCTCGCCGGCCTTTATGCGCAGGGCGCTACCGAGCTGGTCGAGCCGGCGCCGACGCGCGATCACACGGAGCGCATGCTGCAGGGATTCGGCGTCGCCGTGGAACGGGGGCCGCGCACCGTGCGACTCGCAGGTCCGGCGCAACTCGCGGCTTGCGACGTCGCGGTACCCGCCGACTTCTCTTCGGCTGCATTCTTCATCGTCGCTGGGTGCCTCGCGCGAGAGGGAACGCTCCGCATCGACGAGGTCGGAATGAACCCGACGCGCACGGGGCTCCTTGAGATCCTGCGATCGATGGGGGCGCGCATCGAGATCCTGAACGAACGCGGCGGCGCTGAGCCGGTCGCGGATCTCGTCGTGCACCCGAGCGATCTGCACGGCGTCGAAGTGCCGCCGGAGCAGGTGCCGCTCGCCATTGACGAATTCCCGGTGCTGTTCGTCGCGGCGGCCTGTGCGCGCGGCACGACCCTCGTGACCGGGGCGGGGGAGCTGCGGGTCAAGGAAACGGACCGCATCGCGGTGATGGCCGATGGACTGCGCGCGCTCGGCGTGGAGGTCGAGGCGTTGCCGGATGGCATGCGCATCGAGGGCGGCCGCTTATCGGGCGGAGCGGTCGACTCGGGCGGCGATCATCGGATCGCGATGGCGTTTGCGGTCGCAAGCCTCCGGGCCGCGGGCCCGATTCACATCCGCGACACCGCCAACGTCTCGACGTCGTTCCCGGGATTCGCAGCGCTCGCACGCGCGGCGGGCCTCGAGCTCGAGGAGCTCGGCTGAATCATGCCCGACGTTGTCACCCCGGTGATCGCGATCGACGGTCCCAGCGGCTCGGGCAAGGGAACGGTCGCGCGTGCCGTGGCGCGGGCCCTCGGCTGGCATCTGCTCGACAGCGGCGCGCTCTACCGGCTCGCGGCGCTCGCCTGTACCGCTGCGGGCGTCGACCTCGATAACGGTGCGCAGGCCGCCCGGATAGCCGCAGCCATGGACGCCAGGTTCAGCTCGTCCCCCGGCGGCGAGGAGCTGATTCTCCTTGGCGGACGCGACGTCACGGCGGAACTGCGCACGGAGCAGGCCGGCCGCGGCGCTTCGGTGGTCGCGCAGCACCCGGCCGTGCGCCAGGCACTGACCGGGCGCCAGCGTGCCTTTGCACAGCTCCCCGGACTGGTCGCCGACGGCCGCGACATGGGGACGGTCATCTTCCCGGATGCGGGGCTCAAGCTGTTCCTGACCGCGGACCCGGAGGAACGGGCCCGCCGTCGCCATAAGCAGTTGAAGGACAAGGGGATTGATGCTAGCCTTGCCGCCCTTTTTTCGGAGATTGCGGAGCGCGACCGGCGCGATTCGACACGGGCGGTAGCCCCGCTCAAGCCGAGCGCGGACGCGGTCATCGTCGATTCGACCCGGCTCACGATCGACGAGGTCGTGGCCCAGGTGCTCAAGCTTGCGAAGGAAAGGGGTTTTTCTTAGGTCTCTTGGGGTGGGACGGGCACGGTAGCCAGGTCCCGAAGTTGTGTTTCCCCTGGTTCGGCCGGATCGCCGCCAGGGCCACGCCATCTGCATGGCAGCCGAGCTGCCCGGAACGTCAATCAAATCATGAGCGAGAGTTTTGCCCAGCTGTTCGAACAAAGCCTGGCCAGCCAGCGCATCAAACCCGGCACCATCCTGATGGGCCACGTGGTCGAAGTCGGCCCCGACATGGTCATAGTGAACGTCGGGCTCAAGTCCGAAGCGGTGATCCCGGCGGAGCAGTTCCGCAACGAGAAAGGCGAGGTCGAAGTGCGCGCCGGCGACGAAGTCGAGGTCGCGCTCGACAGCGTCGAGGACGGCTCCGGCGAAACGCGCCTGTCGCGCGAAAAGGCCAAGCGCGCGCGCACCTGGACGCGCCTCGAGAAGGCGTTCGAAGCGGGCGAGATCGTGAGCGGCATGATTACCGGCCGCGTGAAGGGCGGGTTCACGGTCGAGATCGAAAACGTCCGGGCGTTCCTGCCGGGCTCGCTGGTCGACGTGCGGCCGGTGCGTGATCCCTCTTACCTCGAAGGCAAGGCGCTCGAATTCAAGGTCATCAAGCTCGACCAGAAGCGCAACAACGTCGTGGTTTCGCGGCGCGCCGTGGTCGAGCAGGAATACAGCGCGGAACGCAACGCGCTGCTCGACAATCTGCAGGAGGGCTCGGTCGTCAAGGGCGTGGTCAAAAATCTAACGGACTACGGCGCGTTCGTCGATCTCGGCGGCATCGACGGGCTGCTGCACATCACCGACATGGCGTGGAAGCGCGTCAAGCATCCGTCCGAAGTCGTCAAGGTCGGCGACGAGATCGAGGTGCGCATCCTCAAGTTCGATCGCGAGCGCTCGCGCGTATCGCTTGGGCTGAAGCAGCTCGGCGCTGACCCCTGGGCGAACATCGCCCGGCGCTACCCGGCGAATACGCGCCTCTTCGGCAAGGTCACGAATATCGCTGACTACGGCTGCTTCGTCGAAATCGAGGAGGGCGTCGAGGGACTGGTGCATGTCTCGGAGATGGACTGGACCAACAAGAACGTCAACCCGGCCAAGGTCGTGCACATCGGCCAGGAAGTCGAGGTGATGGTGCTCGATATCGACGAGGAGCGGCGCCGCATCTCGCTCGGCCTGAAGCAGTGCAAGGCCAATCCCTGGACGGAATTCGCGGACAACTACAATCGTGGCGACAAGGTCGCCGGGCAGATCAAGTCGATCACCGACTTCGGCATCTTCATCGGCTTGCCGGGCGGCATCGATGGCCTCGTGCACCTGTCGGACATCTCCTGGGATGCACCGGGCGAAGAAGCCGTGCGCAATTACCAGAAGGGCGCGCAGGTCGAGGCCATGGTCCTTTCCATCGATCCGGAGCGCGAGCGGATCTCGCTCGGGATCAAGCAGCTCGCCAAGGATCCGTTCTCGAGCTATCTCGCCGACCACCCGAAAGGCAGCGTCGTGCGCGGCACGGTGAAGGATGTCGACGCCAAGGGCGCCATCATCGATCTCGGCAACGGCATCGAGGGTCACCTGCGGGCCTCGGAGCTCGCGCGTGACCGCGTAGAGGACGCGCGCCAGGTACTGAAAGTGGGCGACGAGGTGGAAGCGAAATTCACCGGCGTCGACCGCAAGGGCCGTACCATCGCGCTGTCGATCAAGGCGAAAGAGGCGCACGAGGAGGCCGAGGCGGTGCAGGCCTACAAGAGCGATGCCACGACGAGTGGCACGAGCCTGGGGGACCTGCTGAAGGAACACATCGGCGGGCAGGATTGAGCGGATCCCGGCGCGTCGGGACGCCGCGCGCGTCCCGGCAGGGAACGGCGCCGGGGACACCTGTTATGATGACAGCCTCGGGACACCAGACAGCCGAACAACAACAACGGGCCCGCGCATGACCAAGTCGGAACTGATCGAGATCATCACGGCCAAGCAGAAGCATCTGCCGGCGAAGGATGTCGAGCTCGCAGTGAAGCAGATCCTGGAGATCATGAGCGATTCGCTGGCGCAGGGGGAGCGCATCGAGATTCGCGGCTTCGGCAGCTTTTCACTGCACTTCCGTCCGCCGCGCCAGGGGCGCAATCCGAAGACCGGCGAAGCCGTGGCGCTCGCGGGCAAGTACGTGCCGCATTTCAAGCCGGGGAAGGACCTGCGCGAGCGGGTGAACGAGAACGCCGGCAAACCCATCCGGGACTGAGCGCGCCGTGCGGCGCGCTCCGGTGTGACAGCCGTGGCGCAGCTCGCCGCGTTCGTCGCGCTCGCGATCAGCGCAGGCCTCGTCGGCTGGTTCTACGGCCGTCGCAGCCGCCGCTTGCGGCTGCCGGTGCCACGGACGAACCTGCCGGGCGGCTACTACGCCGGGCTCGACTCGCTCATCAACGAGCAGCCCGATCGCGCGGTCGAGATCTTCACGCGCCTCGTCGAGGTCGACAAGGACACGATCGAGACCCATTTCGCGCTCGGCAGCCTCTACCGCCGCCGCGGCGAAGTGGACCGGGCGATCCGCATCCACCAGAACATCCTGGCCCGTCCGAACCTCACGTCCGCGCAGCGCGAGCAGGCGTTGTGGGCGCTCGCGCAGGATTACCTGCGCGCGGGGCTCCTCGATCGCTCCGAGAAGCTGCTCCTCGAGCTCACCGGCCTGCCCGATCACCGCACTGCGGCACTGCTCGAGCTCGTGCACATCTACGAGCTCGAGAACGACTGGCAGAAGGCGGTTGTCACCCACAGGGAGCTGCCCGCAGCGGTGGCAGCGGAGCGCTCCACGGCGATCGCGCACTACCACTGCGAGCTCGCCGCGGCGGCGATCCGCCAGGGGGAGCTCGCCGAGGCGCGCCGGTTCCTGAGGCTTGCCCGCGGACTCGCGCGGCGCTTCGCGCGCGCGAACCTCATGCGCGCCGACCTCGCCGCAGCGCGCGGAGCTCACGATCTGGCAGCGCGGCTTCTGCTGCGGGTGCTGGGGGATGACTGGAATCTCCTGCTCGAAGCGCTGCCGCGCCTCATCGACAGCGTGCGGCGCTCCGGCCACGACCGGCATCTCGCGGCGCTGGTGGCACAGGTGGGACGCGAGCGCAACGGTCGCGCAGCAGAGCTCGCGCAGGCGGTGCTGGTCGCCGACATCGTGGCGCAGGGTCCGCTCGCGGAGCTGGTGCAGAAATTCATCGCCGCGGATCCGGACCTCGCTGAAATCACACGCATGACGGCGCGCGGCGAGGCGGCTGGTGATGCCGAGAGCGTACGCCGCACGGCGCGCACGATTCTGCGCCTCGCCACTCGCGGGCAACGCTACCAATGCGCGGGCTGCGGCTTCGCGAGCCAGTCGCTCTTCTGGCAGTGCCCGGGCTGCAAGACCTGGGACAGCATGCAGGCGATCTGGATGTTTCGCTCGGCGCCGGCGGGCGGAGCACGTCACCGCTGAGCCGCCGCCCGAGGTGGCGGGAATCTGGCGATTCGCACAGTCTTCGCCGGCTGCGTGGCGAGCGTGCCGCGAATAGAGTCGCGGCACGTGCCGGTTGGGCACGCAGTACAGTCGACTCGCCGTTCAAACCAAGTGACTTCAGGGAGGAAATCATGAGATCCGCACCGTTCCTTGCCCGCATGCTCGCCGCGGCGCTCGGCTTCGCCGCGCTGCCGCTCGCCGTGTGGGCCGGTCCCGTCAATATCAATACCGCCGACGCCAAGACCCTGGCGCGCGAGCTCACAGGCATTGGCCTCGCGCGCGCCCAGGCAATCGTCGAGTACCGCCAGAAGAACGGGCCGTTCCGTTCTGCGGACGACCTTGCCAACGTGAAGGGGATCGGCAAACAGGTGGTCGAAAAGAACCGAGCCAACATCCGCATCGAGAAGGGCAGGGGCGGCGAGCCGAAGCCGCCGGCCTCCGACCGCACCGACGCCGACGGCGGCTGAGTCCTTCGATATCCCCAGTGTCGGGCCCGGCGGTCGATCCCAGCTCGCCGGGGAATCTCGAGCGCGGCGTCGCCCTTGCGGGCGGCGGCCGCGCTCTCTAATCTCTTCTGCGATCCGGTCGCAATATTGGGGGCGGAACCGATCGTGTAATATCGTGCGACACACGATAACCCGGTAGTTCCGCATGGAAAGACGCGCTTTGGTCAAGGTAGCTGTATTCCCGGTGGCCGGACGCGGCACGCGTTTTCTGCCCGCGACCAAGGCGAGCCCCAAGGAAATGCTGCCGATCGTCGACAAGCCGCTCATCCAGTATGCGGTCGAGGAGGCGCTGGCCGCGGGCGCGCAGACGCTGGTATTCATCACCGGCAGTTCGAAACGGGCCATCGAGGATCATTTCGATACCGACCTTGAGCTCGAGGCCGCGCTCGAGGCTCAGGGCAAGAAGGAGCTGCGCGATTCATTGAGAGGGATCCTGCCGCGGTCGGCCGCCTGCGTGTATATCCGCCAGCCGGCGCCGCTCGGTCTCGGCCACGCTGTGTTGTGCGCGCGGCCCGTGGTGGATCAAGAGCCGTTCTTCGTGCATCTCGCCGACGATCTCATCTATGCCGACAGACCCTGCCTCGCTCAGATGGCGGAGGTGTACACGGCCAAGCGCGGCAGCGTGCTCGGCGTCGAGGAGATACCGGCTGCGGATACCGGCAAATACGGGATCGTCGCGCCGCGCGGCGGGCTGGGGCAGATATTCGAAATCCAGGACATCGTCGAAAAGCCCGCACCGAGCGTTGCGCCTTCGACGCTCGCGGTCGTGGGCCGGTACATTCTCACGCCACGGATCTTCGACAAGCTGGAGACCGTGGGGCGCGGCGCCGGCGGCGAAATCCAGCTGACCGACGGCATCGCCGCGCTGCTGGCGGACGAACGCGTCTGGGGTTTCCGGTTCAGCGGCAAGCGTTACGACTGCGGCACCAAGCTCGGCTACCTGCAGGCGAGCGTCGAGTTCGCCCTGCGTCACCCGGAGATCGGCGCCGCCTTCGCGGATTACCTGGCGAGCCTCGCCGCGCGTCGCTGATTGCCATCCCCAGGGCTGACCTGGGCCCCGATTCCTCGCGCGGCCCGCGGTGGTGGGGCTAAGATGCGCGCCTCGCTCCCGGGGGAGGGGCATCCATGACCGGATTTCGTCTGTCGACCGCCGCGCCCGCCGCGATCCTTGCCACGGCGTTCCTGGCAATTGCCGCGCCCGCCGGCGCCGGAGGCGACGGCGCGCAAGCGCCTGACCAACGGCATTCCAGCAGCTTCATGGCCGGCGACGAGGTCTCTACGAGCGGAGACATTTCCGGCGGCTCGGTGCTGGCGGGCGGGCGCATCGAGTCGGCGGCGAGCGTGCATGGCAACGCGGTGTTCGTCGGCGGTCAGGTGAAGGTCACCGGCGAGACGCAGAAGAATCTGTACGCCGCCGGGGGCGAAATCGAGGTCGACGGCCGGGTGGGACGCGACGCCCGCCTCGCCGGCGGGCGAGTCACTCTCGGCGACGGGGCCGAGGTTCTCGGCGATCTCGCCCTGGCGGGCGGAGACGTTGTGCTCCGTGGGCGGGTTGCGGGTGATGCAAGACTCGCAGGCGGCCACGTGACCATCGACGGTTCGGTTGGCGGCAACGTCGACGTCCGGGCGAGTCAGCTGGTCGTCGGCCCGAACGCTCGCATCGACGGTCGCCTGCGCTATCGCACGCAGGCTTCCCCGAAGATCGATCCTGCGGCGAAGATTACGGGCGGCGTCCAGGCTTTGCCCATGCGCTGGACGCGTGGCTGGTTCGAGGGCGGGCGCGGGCCGGCGGGCTCCGGCTGGTTCGGCCTGCTGGTGATTGGAATCATCATGATCCTGGCATCGCCTGCGCTCGGAGCGCGGCTGCTCCGGCATCTGAGCACGCGCACCGGCGCGACGCTCGGATTCGGCATCCTCTGTCTGCTCGCGACGCCTGCGGCGCTCGTCCTGTGTGCGATCACGATCGTGGGATTGCCGCTCGCCGTCGTGCTGCTGCTCGCCTACCTGCTGGCGCTGCTGGTCGGCTATGTGTCGGGTCTGCTGGCTATCGGTCAGTGGGGTCTCACGCGCATTTCGCCGGCGCGCGCCAGTGGCCCCGGTTGGCAGATCCTGGCGCTCGTTGCGACGCTTATTGTTGTTGGAGTCCTGCGACGCCTGCCGCTGATCGGCGGCCTGGTGGGGTTCGCCATCTTGGTGGCCGGCGTCGGCGTGCTGCTGATCGAGCTCAGCCGCGTCGCGCATGGCTCCGCGACCGAGAAGCGCGCCTGAGCGCGCCACACCGCGTCCGTCCCCAGAGAAAGGCAGTCAATGAAAACGCAAGCGCGGTTGATCGCACAACGGGCGGTGTCCTGCCTGCTCGCCGGTCTCATCCTCACCGCGGGTGCCGCCTGCGGACCGAGTGCGGGGGGCAGCGAGCGCTGGACGCAGTTCGTCGACCAGTTCACCGAGAGCTACTTCCGGACACACCCGGACTTCGCGGTGTCGCAGGGCCGGCACGAGTTCGACGGCCAGCTGCCTGACATGAGCGCCAAGGGAGTGGCCGCGGAAGTCGAGCGGCTGCGCGCCGAGCGACGTGCGGCGGTCGCCTTCATCGAAGGCCGGCTGAACGCCCTGGAGAGGTTCCAGCGCGACTACGTGGTGGCGATCATCGATCGCGACCTGTACTGGCTGGACCTCGCCAAACGACCGTTCTGGAATCCGGCCTACTACATGGACGCGCTCGAGCCCTCGTATTACGTGGAGCGGGAATACGCACCGCCCGACAAGCGTATGGAGGCATTCACGCGCTATGCCGGTGAGGTTCCGCGCATCGTTGCCGATGCCAAGGCCAATCTCGCGATGCCGCTTGCGCGACCGCTCCTCGATTACGGCATCGACTCCTTTGGTGGTCTTGCGGACTACTTCGAGAAAGACGTGCCGGCGGCCTTTGCGATCGTTGCCGACGCGAAGCTCAAGGGCGAGTTCGCCGCCGCCAACGCGCGGGCGGTTGCGTCGCTGCGCGACCTGGTCGCGTATCTGAAGACGCAGCTGCCGAATGCCAAGCCGAGCTTTTCGCTCGGCGCGGGACTGTTCATCACCATGGTCCGCGACACGGAAGGCGTCGACGTATCGCTCGAGGATCTGGAGAGCGCCGGCCGGGCGGACCTCGAGCGCAATCTCGATGCACTGCGCGAGGCCTGCAACGAATACCTGAAGGGCCGGAGCATCGAGGATTGCATCGCGCGGGCGAACGGCACGAAGCCGGCGGGCGGAACCGTCGCCGCTGCCCGGGCGCAGCTGCCGATGCTGCGCCAGTTCATCATCGACCACGACCTCGTCAGCATCCCGGGCAGCGAGCAAGCGAAGGTCGCCGAAGCGCCGCCGTACGCGCGCTCGAATTTCGCGTTCATCAATATCCCGGGGCCCTACGAGAAGAACCTGCCCTCGGTCTACAACGTGGCTCCGCCGGATCCGAGCTGGAGCAAGGCGCAGCAGGAGGCATACGTGCCGTCGGAAGGCACGCTGCTCTTCACGTCAGTGCACGAGGTCTGGCCTGGCCACTTCCTGCAGTTCCTGCATTCGAATCGCGCGTCCTGGCGGTTCGGACAGCTGTTCGTCGGCTATGCGTTCGCCGAGGGCTGGGCGCACTACAGCGAGGAAATGATGTGGGAGGCAGGTCTCGGCGCGGGAGATCCGGAAAAGCACATCGGCCAGCTGCGGGCGGCCCTGATGCGCGACGTGCGGTATCTGTGCGCGATTGCGATTCACGCCCGGGAGCTCCCGCCGTCCGAGTGCGAGAAGATGTTCCGGGAGCAGGCGTACGCCGATCCCGGAAACGCGCACCAGCAGGCGGCGCGCGGCGTGTACGACCCCGCCTATCTCAATTACACGCTGGGCAAGCTCATGATCCGCAAGCTGCGCAGCGACTGGACCGCGACACGCGGCGGCCGCGCGGCCTGGAAGCAGTTCCACGACCAGTTCCTCAGCTACGGCGGACCGCCGATTCCGCTGGTGCGCAGGCAGATGCTCGGCGTCGGGTCGGGAGAACCGCTCGAGATTCCGAAGCCCCAGTGATGCAGCTTCGTCAGTGCGAGCTCGAAGACCAGTCCCAGCCCGAGCTCACGCTGCGCCGTTCGTCGAGCTCGGCGCGCGCGACGCGATCGTCTTGGCGCAGGCGCGCGAGCGCGTTGTCGCAGTGGTCGGCCGACCTCGCGGTCTGCAGGCCGAGCAGGTAGCGCTTGCCACCGAGCCATCGGTCGTAGGTGAGCTGCGTCCGGGTTTCCTTGGCGAGATCCTTGAGCGCGTGCTCGCTGCCGGGATCGAAGCCGCTGGACGCGACTTCGACGATGACTTCCGTGTGGCAGCCGGGCATCTGCGCGACGCGTTCCTCGGAAGCGCAGCCCGCGAGGGTTGCGGCAAGGACCGACGCGGCCAAGGGGCGAGCCAGGGAGCGGACGATCGTCATCGTTCACCTCGGATCGGAAGGCGGAGCGGGCGCGGCCCCGGTACCGTTGACAGTGTTACGGACCGTCGCACCGCGGGCCTTGACGCAGGTTCCGATTGGGCGAACCAGCCGGATTATGTTCACACTCGCGCCGGCAGGGCCGACCGGATCAACCCGATGCGGGCAGCGTCGCGACCGGCCGCCGTTCACGACGCAGCAGGTAGATCCCGGTGAGGACGACGATCGAGCCGCCGAGAATCACATTCAGGCCGGGCAGCGTCGACCACGCGAACCAGTCGATGAGTGCGCCCCATAGAAGCGCCGTGTACTCAAACGGCGCCAGCACCGAAGCAGGAGCATGGCGGAAGGCGTCGACGATGAAATGCTGACCGAAAGCGCCCAGCAGACCAATGGCGGCGAGCCACCACCAGTGGTCGGCTCGCACTGCCACCCAGCCGGGCAGCGACAGCAACCCCGCAAAGACAGTCAGGCACAGCAGGAACCCGAATACGAGGCTCGCGGTCGTGTCGGTACGTAGCAGGACGCGCGACGTGATGGCGGAGATCGCGTAACCGACGGCCGCCGCGAGTGCCGCGAGCGCGCCGACGGAGATCATGCCTGAGGCCGTGGGGCGCAACATGACGAGGACGCCCGCGAGTCCGACGAGAATCGCCAGCCAGCGCCGGCGGTCCACCTTTTCTCCGAGCAGCGGCACGGACAGCGCGGCGATGATGAGCGGCGCGACCAGGAATACGGCGTAGGCATTGGCGAGCGAAAGCACGCGAACAGCCGTAACGAACGCCACCAGCATGCCAACGGCGATCACGCCGCGCAGCAGGTGCAGCGGCCAGCGCACGGGGCGCAGTTCACGCAACCGGCCGCTAAGCGCCAGGGGCAACACCACGAACGGCAGCGAAGCGGCGCCGCGCATGGCGCTCACCTGCAGCGGCGGATAGTAGCCGGCGAACAGCTTCAGGATGGCATCCATGCCGGCGAAGAACGCCGCGGCAGCGAGCATG
>Ga0316620_10000107_pt1 | contig 33179 bp, 28 predicted proteins | sample OWC_Aug_M1_C1_D5_FD_207651 | JGI IMG/M metagenome (GOLD analysis project Ga0316620, IMG submission 207651) | Wetland soil microbial communities from Old Woman Creek delta, Ohio, United States - OWC_Aug_M1_C1_D5_B | ecosystem: Environmental > Terrestrial > Soil > Wetlands | place: USA: Ohio...
GGGCATCGATCGCGCATCGTGCGGACGCACCGGGCGGATTGCGCCCTTGGGAACGGCTGGCGCTGCTCCTTCCGATCCTGCTGCACGGGTGGCTGCTCTATGCGGACGTCGTATTGCCTAGCCAGCCGCGCTTCGGCTTCGCGCACGCGCTTTCGGCCATGCTATGGCTCACGGTGCTGTTCTACTGGCTCGAGAGCTTCTTCTACAACATCGAAGGCATGCAGGCGCCCGCGCTCGCGCTCGCGGCCTTGTGCGCGCCGCTCCCCGCGGTTTTCCCAGGGTACGCGGCCGAGTACGCCGCGTCATTCGAGTTCAAGCTGCACCTGGTGCTCGCCATGCTGGCCTACAGCCTGTTCACCATTGCTATCCTGCACGCCCTGCTGATGGCGCTGGTTGAGAGGAGGCTGCACCACGCGAGGAAGGACCGCGGGACCGGCAGCGCATTGCGCGCCGATGGTGCCGCAATGCTCGCCGGCCCTCTAGCGTCGCTGCCACCGCTGCTCACGCTCGAGCGGCTCCTGTTCCGCCTGATCGGCGCGGCGTTCGTGCTTCTCACGCTTACGCTCGCCACGGGGATCATATTTGCGGAGTCGCTGTTCGGTCGCCCGCTCAGGTTCGATCACAAGACCGTATTCGCGATCGTTTCGTGGCTGACGTTCGCCGCATTGCTCATCGGTCGTCATTTCTACGGCTGGCGCGGCCGCACAGCGCTGCGCTGGACACTCGCGGGATTCGTGTTCCTACTGCTCGCCTACGTCGGCAGCCGGTTCGTGATGGAGGTGATTCTGAGGCGCAGCGCCGGAGGTTAGTCGATGGGAGACATCCCGCTATCGACCGAAGCGATTGCGCTCGTGGTGCTGCTGGTGCTGTCGGGCTTCTTCTCGATTTCCGAGACCAGCATGATCGCGCTCAATCGCTATCGTCTGAGGCATTTGGTCTCGCAGGGCCACGGGGGTGCGCGGCGTGCTGCGGAACTGCTCAAGCGCACGGACCGGCTGCTCGGCGCAATCCTCATCGGCAACAATATTGCCAACGCGGCTGCGGCCACCCTGGCGGGCATCGTCGCCGTTCATCTGTTCGGCGAGAACAAGATCGCCTATGCCATGAGCACGCTCGCGATATCGTTCCTCATCATCGTATTCTCGGAGATCACGCCAAAGGTGATCGGCGCCGCGTACCCGGAGAAGATCGCATTGCCGCTCGCGTACGTGCTCGGCCCGTTACAGCGCGTGATGCAGCCGGCGATCTGGTTTGTCAACCTCTTCTCCAGGCCATTGTTGTGGCTGGCGCGGGTGCCCGCCGAAGGAACCACGGAGATCCCAAAGCTCACCTCCGAGGAGATCCGCACGCTCGTGCTCGAGTCGTCGCACTTCATGCCCAAGAAGCACGTGTCCATCCTTCTGAACCTGTTCGATCTCGGAAATATCACGGTCCAGGACATCATGGTGCCGCGCGCCAAGATCGAGTCGGTCGCACTCAGCGATGATATGGCAACCATCGCGCGGCAGCTCGCTACGAGCTACCACATGCGGCTACCGGTGTTCCGCGACAGCCTCGGCGAAGTGGCGGGAGTCTTGCATCTGCGCAAAGTGCTCGGGCCGCTTCACGCCGGCGCCCTCGACAAGGAAGAGCTTGAGCAGCTGATCGTCGAGCCCTACTTCGTGCCCGCCTCGACGCCCGTGCTCTCGCAGCTTCAGTATTTCCAGGAAAACCGGGAGCGCATCGCGCTGGTGGTGGACGAGTACGGCGAGCTGATGGGGCTCGTCACCCTCGAGGACATCATCGAGGAGATCATCGGCAAATTTACGACCACCGTCCCTTCGGCCGCGCCGGCGCTGCGCTGGGACGAGGACGGCAGTGCTACGACGGACGGTGCGATGCCTGTGCGCGAGGTGAACCGGGCACTTGGCCTCGCGCTGCCGACCGACGGACCCAAGACGCTGAACGGCCTCATTCTGGAGCACTTGCAGGAGATCCCCGAGGCGGACGTATCGATCAAGATCGGAGAGGTGCCGATGGAAATCGTCCATGCGCAGGGCCGCATCGTGAACACGGTACGCATCTTCCGGCCGGCCGAGCGGGCGCCGTCGGAAAGCACGGCCCCCTAAGCCGCTCGCTCGGGTCCGTTTCGGCCCTGAAATATGAGACAAAAATCACGGTGGCTCATGGGGTTAGAGCATGAACTTCAGGCTTTACAAAAGGCCTTGGTCAGGGCATCATCGTCGACGTGCGTAGGGGGGTGAGACATTGCTCACCTGTGACCGGCGCGTAACCCGCGTCACGGCATCACGGCCGGCTTGCAGGCTAACCTCCCGCAACGCGTAAGGAGCAATTCATGGCGACAGCGGTGGCGGCGAAGGGCCCGAGGGAATTCACCTTCAATTGGGAAGGCAAGGACAAGACCGGCAAGGTAGTGCGCGGGGAAATGCGGGCTACTGGCGGGACGGTCGTAACTGCGACCTTGCGCCGCCAGGGCATCCTCGTGCAGAAGGTCAAGAAGCAACGCATGGGCCGGGGTGGCAAGGTCACGGACAAGGACATCACTTTGTTCACGCGACAGCTCGCTACCATGATGAAGGCCGGCGTGCCGCTGCTCCAGTCGTTCGATATCGTCGGCAAGGGCGCCTCGAATCCTGCCGTGTCGAAGCTGTTGTTCGATGTCAAGACCGAGGTTGAGACCGGCTCTTCGCTGGCCCAGGCGTTCAGGAAATACCCGCTGTACTTCGACTCACTTTTCTGCAATCTGGTGCAGGCAGGTGAGCAGGCAGGCATTCTGGAGACCCTGCTCGACCGCTTGGCGACCTACAAGGAAAAGATTCTCGCCATCAAATCCAAGATCAAGGCGGCGCTCTTCTATCCCGTCGCGATCATCGTGGTGGCATTCATCATCACGTCGATCATCATGATCTTCGTCATCCCTGCGTTCAAGCAGGTGTTCACCTCTTTCGGGGCCGACCTTCCGGCGCCGACGCTGTTCGTGATCGCGGTGTCAGACTACTTCGTCCAGTACTGGTACCTCATCTTCGGCGTGATTATCGGCGGCGTATACGGCTTTCTCACAGCGTGGAAGCGTTCTGTAGCCGTACAGATTTTCATGGACCGGCTGATATTGCGCGTGCCTGTTTTCGGCGGCCTAGTACGCAAGTCCACCATCGCGCGCTGGACGCGGACACTCTCGACGATGTTCGCCGCCGGGGTCCCGCTCGTGGAAGCGCTCGATTCAGTAGGCGGCGCCTCCGGTAATTACGTCTACCTCATCGGAACGAAGCAGATCCAGGCCGAAGTCTCGACGGGCACGTCCTTGACCGTGGCCATGCAGAACTCGAACGTGTTTCCCTCGATGGTCATCCAGATGGTTTCGATCGGTGAGGAGACGGGCGCGCTTGATTCGATGCTCAGCAAAGTGGCGGATTTCTACGAGGCGGAGGTAGACGACGCGGTCGAGGCACTTTCGTCGCTGATGGAGCCGTTGATCATGGTGGTGCTCGGCACGTTGATCGGCGGCATGGTGATCTCCATGTACCTGCCAATCTTCAAACTCGGCCAGGTCGTCTGAGACCGCAGGTCTATACGAAGCCGCGGGGCCGTTCGCCCGCGGCTTTTTTGTTCCGGGGACGATGATGACGCTTTTGGACGCCCTGCGAATGCCCGAAATACTTGTTCCGTCGGCCTTCGTACTCAGCCTGTGCATCGGCAGCTTCCTCAACGTGGTGATTCACAGGCTGCCCCGAATGATGGATCGCGAGTGGGTACTGGGCATTCCCGAAGCGCTCGAGGAGTCGAAGGAGACCAAGGATCGCGGGCGTGCACGGCAGATTGCGCAGCAGGTTCGCGAGCAACTCGCGCATCTCGCGCAGCCCGAGGCAAGGCTCAATTTAGTGTGGCCTCGCTCGCGCTGCAACGCATGTGGTCACGGCGTCACGGCGCTCGAGAACATCCCATTGCTGAGCTATCTGCTGCTGCGGGGCAAGTGTTCGGCCTGCGGAGCCAGGATCGGCGTCAAGTATCCCCTGGTCGAGCTCCTAGCGGGCGTCGGCGGCGCCTACTCCGCGTGGCGCTTCGGCCTTTCTTTGGCGGGCTTCGGCGCTGCGTTGTTCATCTGGTGCACCATTGCACTTGCGGTCATCGACCAGGAGACGGGGTTTCTCCCTGACAACCTGACCCTGCCACTGATGTGGGCCGGGTTGCTACTCAACCTTGGGGCCACCTACGTTCCGCTTCAGGACGCGGTCATCGGCGCCGCAGCCGGCTACCTTTCGCTCTGGTCGATTTACTGGGGCTACAAACTGCTGCTCCACAAAGAAGGGATGGGTTACGGCGACTTCAAGATGAACGCTGCCGTCGGTGCCTTCGTCGGCTGGCAGATGCTGCCCCTGGTGATTCTGCTGTCATCGGTCGTCGGACTGTTTTTCGGGGTGCTGCAGATGCTCGCCAGCCGGCGCGGCTGGGATTCGAGCTTCCGTTTTCACTTCGGCCCTTATCTGGCCATTGCGGGCGTTGCTGCGATGTTCTGGGGCGAACCGATCGTTCGCTGGTACCTGCATCGGCTGTGACCTTCATCGTCGGCCTCACCGGTGGCATCGGAAGCGGAAAGAGCGCCGCCGCCGCAGAATTCGCCAGACTCGGTGCAACTGTGGTCGACACGGACGCGATCGCGCACGAATTGACCTGCGCGGGTGGCGCGGCAGTTCCCGAAGTGAGGCGTCTGTTCGGCGACAGCTATATCGATGCAGGCGGCGCCATGGACCGTCGCCGCATGAGAGAACGCGTATTCACCGACGAGGCCGCCAAGAAGAAGCTTGAGGCGCTGCTGCACCCGATGATTCGCCGGGAGTCAGAACGGCGCATCGACGATGCGATCGGACCCTACGTCGTGCACGTAGTGCCGCTGCTGGTCGAGTCGGCGGACTATCGCAATCGCGTGGACCGGGTACTCGTCGTCGACTGTCTCGAGGAGATCCAGTTGGACCGCGTTCGCATGCGCAGCGGACTTTCCGAGGAGGAGGCGCGAAGAATCATCGCGGCGCAGGTGCCCCGCAACGTGCGTCTGGCCGCAGCGGATGACGTTATCGACAACAGCGGGTCGATCGAAGCTCTGCACAAGCAGGTGCAGGCCCTGCATCAGACGTATCTCGCTATGGCAAGGTCGAGCTAGGCGCGGCGCATCCGGGTCTGCTTTCCACAGCCAAGTTGTCATGGGCATGCAAATCCTTCAGAATTCAGAAAATTTTCCCTTGCCAGAGGCATTCCGCACGAAGCCGTGATCACGTACGAGTACCCGCTCAACGAACGTATCCGGACGCTGCTGCGGCTAGAGGACCTGTTCGAGCGGTCCCGGCACTTCGTTGCTCGTACCGATCCCCATGATCACCATATGGCGTTGCTTACGCTGTTCGAGATAATGGAAGTTGCGAGCCGCGCCGATTTGAAGTCGGACCTGCTTCAGGAACTCGAGCGCCAGAAGCAGGTCCTTCTGGCGTTTCGCAACAATCCCGAGATATCTGAGGAAGCACTCAGCGGCGTACTGCGCGATATCGAGCAGGCCTCAAGCGCGCTATTTGCGATGGCTGGCAGGATCGGCCAGTACCTGCGGGAGAACGAGTGGCTGATGTCGATCAAGCAACGTACAGGTATTCCGGGAGGAGCCTGCGAGTTTGACCTACCCTCATACCACTACTGGTTGCACCGCCCCGCCGAGGAACGCATCGGCCAGCTGGCGGGCTGGACGGGGCCCCTCTACCCGCTGCGCGACGGCTCAGCGATCATCCTGCGGATCCTGCGGGAATCGGGCAAACCGCAGAACGTGGTTGCTACGGGCGGAACCTATCAACAGATGCTGGGCGGCAAGAGCGCACAGATGCTTCGCGTACGCCTCGATTCCGAGAGCTCCTGCGTACCCGAAATAAGCGCCAACAAGTACGTGCTCAATATCCGTTTCCTGGCGCAGGATCGCGAGGATTCGCGCACCAGAACGGCTGACTGGGACGTTCCTTTCGAGCTGACCTTTTGCAACCTGTAGCGTCCGCACTGCGCCTGGTCCCGTGCCCGCGGTGCGGGAAGCCTGCTCCATTCGGCACCGAGAACATGTGGCGCCCGTTCTGCAGCGAGCGTTGCAAGCTGATCGACCTCGGCAGATGGGCCAGTGAAAGCTATCGAATTCCAGAATCCGGCGAATCCGCCTCCAAGAACGCGCCCCCGGACGCACCCCCGGACACGTAGCGCATCAACCCCAGGCGCCGCGGATCATGGCAATGCCGTGCGCGCCGGAACTCCAGGCCCGCTCGAGATCCGCTCTTCCCATCCCGCCGATGGCGTAGACCGGCAGGCTCGCGCCCCGGGCGATCGCGGCAAAACCCTTCCAGCCCAGCGGCTTTGCGTCGAGATGCGATGCGGTGAGATCCACAGGTCCGAGCACGACGAAATCGAGCTCGAGCTCCATTGCCTGCTCGAGCTCGCGCCCGTCGTGGCAAGAAGCAGCGGTCAGCAGTCCTTTCGGCATCGTTCTTGCCGACAGCGAAAGCAGATCATGTGCCGTGTAGTGCACGCCGTCCGCCCCGATCGCGCGCGCGAGCGCAATGTCCGTATTCACCAGCATCCGGGCGCCATAGTGGTGCGTCAGCGCAACTGCGCGACGCGCGAATTCAGCGCGCTCGCCGGCAGCCAGTCCTTTGTCGCGCAGCTGCACTAGCCTCAAGCCCGCCGCGAGCCGGTGCTCGAGCCGCTCAAGCATTGCGTCGGGACCGAGGGTCTCCGCGGTGGTGATTGCATACTCGTGGGGTAACTCCAGGGCGGCGAGGATGGGCGCGTTGGCCGGGAGCATCGGATGCGCGATCGGCGCACCGAGGCGTTGCCAGCGGATTTCCTGTCGTTCCCTGGGATGCGGCTCTCCCGACCAGCCGAGCACCCGGAAGAAATTCAGTCTCACAATCGCATGTGGATACGTGAACACCCGAGTGATCCAAGGGTATGCGCGTTGCACGTCGATGCCGAGCTCCTCGTGCAATTCACGGCTGAGGGCGGCCTCCGGTGGCTCTCCGGTCTCGATCTTGCCACCGGGGAACTCCCAGTAGCCGGCATATACCTTTCCCTCTGGGCGGCGAGCGAGGAGGAAGCTGCCGTCCGGGCGCACGACGACGGCAACCGCGACTTCGACCATCGCCCCTACCGCTTCTTGTGGCCGCCGCCTGCAGCGCGCTTGCCCGACCAATCCCTTGCGAACTGGTATGCAACCCGGCCGCTGCGCGAGCCGCGCAGCAGGGCCCACTGCAGAGCTTCTTCTTGCGCCGCTTCAGCTGCCCTCGCCGAGCAGCCGAAAGTCTTCAGCCAATGCGCCACGATCTGCAGGTATTCGTCCTGGTCGAAGGGGTAGAACGACACCCAAAGTCCGAAGCGCTCAGAAAGCGAGATTTTCTCTTCAACTGTTTCACCGGGATGGATCTCGTCGCCGATGTACTTCGTCTCAAGGTTCTCCTGCATGTACTCCGGCATGAGGTGGCGACGGTTTGACGTCGCATAGATGAGTAGATTCTCGGATGCACTCGAGATCGAGCCGTCGAGCGCCACCTTGAGCGCGATGTACCCCGGCTCCGCTGCCTCGAAGGAAAGATCATCGCAGAAAAGCAAGTACCGTTCCTTACGCCCGGCCACCTGGTCGGTAATCGCCGGCAAATCCATCAGGTCGCGCTTTTCTACCTCGATCAGCCGCAGGCCTTGGCTGCTGTACTTGTTCAGCAATCCTTTGACGATCGAGGACTTGCCCGTACCGCGCGCCCCGGTCAGCAGCACGTTATTGGCGGGCTTGCCCTGCACAAACTGGCGGGTATTCTGCTCGACGCGCGCGATCTGCGCGTCGATTCCCTGGAGATCGGCAAGCCGGATTCGGTGAATATGTCGCACCGGCTGGAGCCAGCCTCGGCCGTTGAGCGAGCCGCTCCTCCTCCAACGGAATGCGATGCTGGCGTTCCAATCCAGAGCAGGGGGCGGCGGAGGGAGCAGCGCCTCCAGCCTTGCCACGAGCGCTTCAGCACGCGCCACAAGTCTGTCGGTCTCGTTTTTCACTGGTCGCGCCTAGGTACGATATTCCGCGTTGATCTTCACATAATCGAATGAAAGATCACAGGTCCATAGCGTTGACGAAGCGCTGCCACGGTTCAGGACCGCACGCACGGTGAATTCCTGCTTGGCGAGCACCTCCGCCCCGAGCTCCTCCCGGTAATCGGGGTGCCGTCCGCCGTTCGCCGCGACCAGAACCTCGTCCAGATAAAGCTCAACGCGCGATACGTCCAAGTCGGGAATACCGGCGTAGCCGATCGCGGCCAAGATCCGGCCGAGGTTAGGGTCAGAGGCGAAGAACGCGGTCTTCACCAGCGGCGAATGGGCAATGGCATAGGCGACCAGCCGGCATTCTTCGCGCGACCCACCGCCCTCGACCTGGATGGTGACGAACTTTGTCGCCCCCTCGCCGTCACGCACGACAGCCTGCGCGAGAAGTGCAGCCACTTGCTCAACGGCATGGCTTAGCGCTGCCAGATCGGATTTGGCCGTCGCCGCCACGCCCGACGCGCCGGTCGCAATAAGCGTGAAAGCGTCGTTGGTAGAGGTGTCGCCGTCGACCGTAATGCAGTTGAACGAGCGCTCCGCGGCCTCACGCACCATCGAAGCGAGCTCGGGCTGCGCGACTCTTGCATCCGTCGCGATGAACGAGAGCATGGTCGCCATATCCGGACGGATCATCCCGGCACCCTTGGCGATCCCCGTGACGGTGACTTCGCCACCGGAAAGCCGCACGCGACGCGAGAATGCCTTCGGCACGGTGTCGGTGGTCATGATCGCTTGCGCCGCGGCGGCCCAATTGTCCGCGTCAAGGTCGGCAAACGCAGCAGGGATCCCCGCGAGCACGCGCTCCACCGGCAGCGGTTCCATGATGACGCCCGTAGAGTACGGGAGCACCTGCTCCACCGCGCAGCCCAGCTCGCTTGCCACGCCCGCGCACACGGCAAGCGCGCGCGTCAGGCCGTCAAGGCCGGTACCCGCGTTGGCATTTCCCGTGTTGACCACAAGCGCGCGCGGCGCCCGCCCCGAAGCAAGGTGCCGCCTCGCGAGGATCACCGGCGCGGCACAGAACCGGTTGCGGGTAAATACTCCCGCCGTGGTCGCGCCAGGCGCGAGACGCATCAACAGGAGATCGCGTCGCCCGGCCTTGCGGATACCCGCCATGGCCACCCCGAGCTCAATGCCCGCAACGGGATGTAGCGACGCGGGTTCAGGCGGCGCCAGGTTAACGGCCATTCGGCTTCAGGTGAGCTTGCCGTGACAATGCTTGTACTTCTTACCTGAACCACATGGGCAGGGGTCGTTGCGCCCCACCTTGCGCGTCGAACGCACCAGAGGTTGCGCCTTGGTCGCCACCGCCGTGGCGAGCGCCTCCTCCCCAAAAGAAGAATCCGCTTCAGGCTCCGCGAACGAGGCGTGCTGCATGCGTACATTTTCGATGTGAGCCTCGTCGTCGACTTTTTCCAGTGACTCGGTAGCGCGTATCTCGACCGTGCAGAGCGTTTTCGTGACCTCCAGCTTCACCGACTCAAGCATCGCTCCGAAGAGCTCGAACGCCTCCCGCTTGTACTCCTGCTTCGGGTTCTTCTGCGCGTAGCCGCGAAGATGAATACCCTGACGCAGGTGATCCAGTGCCGCCAGGTGCTCGCGCCAGTGGGCGTCGAGAATCTGCAGCATCACGTAGCGCTCGTACTGGTGAAAAGAGTTCTCCGCCCCCTGCGGAACCTTGGCTTGATAGGCTTCGTGCGCCTTCTCCACGATCCTTGCAAGCAGAGTTTCCTCGTGCAAATCGGGATCCTTTTCCAGCCATTCCCTGACCTGTAGCTCGAGTCCAAGCTCGGCCTTGAGGGCGGTCTCCAATGCGGAAATGTCCCATTGTTCCTCAACGCTTTCCTCGGGAACGTAAGCGCGGAACAGGTCGGTGATTACGCCGGCGCGCAGGTCGCCAATTCGCTCTGATACGTCCTGCGATTCAAGCAACTCGTTACGCAGCGCGTAGGCCGCCTTGCGCTGCTCGTTGGCAACGTCATCGTACTCGAGCAGCTGCTTGCGGATATCGAAGTTGCGCGCCTCGACCTTGGTTTGCGCCGACTCGATTGAACGCGTCACCATCGAGTGTTCAATGGCCTCGCCTTCCGGCATTTTCAGCATCACCATAATGCGGTTGATGCGGTCCCCTGCGAAGATTTTTAGCAGCGGATCCTCGAGCGACAGGTAGAAGCGCGACGAGCCCGGATCGCCCTGACGCCCGGCCCGACCCCGTAGCTGATTGTCTATGCGCCGCGACTCATGGCGCTCGGTGCCGATAATGTGCAGGCCGCCAGCCGCGATTACCTGGTCGTGTACTTGCTGCCACTCTGCACGGAGCGCATCGATACGCTCCTCTCTGTGCTCGGGCGGCACCGTCGGGTCCGCCTCGATAAGTTCGCACTGCTTTTCCACGTTGCCGCCTAGCACGATGTCCGTGCCTCGCCCCGCCATATTCGTGGCGATGGTAATCATTTTGGGGCGCCCAGCCTGCGCAACGATCTCGGCTTCGCGCGCATGCTGCTTGGCGTTCAGCACCTGGTGAGATACCTTTTCCTTTGTGAGAAACGAAGAAAGCAGCTCGGAGTTCTCGATCGAGGTCGTTCCGACGAGCACCGGCTGGCCACGCTGGTAGCAATCGCGGATGTCGTCGATGATCGCCAGGTATTTTTCCTTTGCCGTGCGATACACGAGATCGAGCCGGTCCTCGCGGATCATCCGTTTGTGGGTAGGCACGACCACCGTTTCCAGCCCATAAATCTGCTGGAATTCGAATGCCTCGGTGTCCGCAGTTCCCGTCATTCCCGAAAGTTTTTTGTACAACCGAAAGTAGTTCTGGAACGTAATCGACGCGAGCGTCTGATTCTCGTTTTGAATTTGAACCTTTTCCTTTGCTTCCACGGCCTGGTGAAGCCCATCGGACCAACGCCGCCCGACCATCAAGCGGCCGGTGAACTCGTCGACGATGATGACCTCGCCGTTCTGCACCACGTAATGCTGGTCGCGAAGAAAGAGGTGATGGGCGCGCAATGCCGCATACAGGTGATGAACGAGATTGATATACGCCGGCTCGTAAAGACTTGCGCCCTTCGGGAGCAGGCCAACGCGCCCGAGAATCTCTTCAGCCTTCGCGTGCCCCGCCTCTGACAACAGGATCTGGTGATTTTTCTGGTCCACCCAAAAATCGCCCGGCCCGTTCTCCTCTTTTTGCGCAGTCAGCAGCGGGGCCACCTCGTTCATTCGGTGGTAGATTTCCGTGCGATCCTCGGCCTGACCAGAAATGATGAGCGGCGTTCGCGCTTCGTCGATTAGGATCGAGTCCACCTCGTCGACAATGGCGTAGTACAGACCTCGCTGAAACCGCTCCTCGAGGTGCATCGCCATGTTGTCGCGCAGGTAATCAAAGCCAAACTCGTTATTGGTACCGTAGGTAATATCCGCTCGATAGGCCGCTCGCTTGTCCTCGGGCTCCATTTGCGGGATGTTTACGCCCACCGTCAGACCGAGAAAGTTATAGAGCTTTCCCATCCAGGCCGCATCGCGCTGCGCAAGATAATCGTTAACGGTGACAATGTGGACGCCCTTGCCCGCCAGGGCATTGAGGTATGCGGGGAGCGTCGCTACCAGCGTCTTACCCTCGCCGGTGCGCATCTCCGAAATCTTGCCGTAATGCAGCACCATTCCGCCCAGGAGCTGCACATCGAAATGCCTCATGCGAAGGGCGCGCTTGCCCGCCTCTCGCACCACCGCGAATGCTTCCGGAAGCAGTGCTTCGATGGCCTGCGTTTCGGCCGACAACCTGTTCTCTTCGGCCGCAGCCGCGACCTTGTCAGCGACGCGCTTCCTGAACTCGTCTGTCTTGGCGCGTAATTGCGCGTCGTCCAGCGCGGACATCTCCGCTTCGAGCGCGTTGATTCGTGCGACGGTACGCGAGTACTGCTTCAGCAGCCTCTCGTTTCGACTGCCAAAGATCTTGGTGAGGACGTTTGCCATGATGAAGGTTGCAACCCGACCCGCGGGCAACGCGGACGGGAGGCCGCGAGGGCCTGAAACGGCCCCGCCGAGGTCCAGCGGAAAGCGGAAAGTTTATCACGGCCGCTTTCGCGGCCCTTGGCGTGCCTAGTCGCGTGCGACGGCCGTGCGCTGCTTCTTGGCATCCGGCAAGGTCGGGTTCGTGGCCGCCAAGAATCGGTCAGGATTCACCGCGACACCCTTGTACCGCACCTCGAAGTGCAAGTGCGGTCCGGTCGCTCGCCCGGTCGCGCCGCTACGGCCGACCTCGCGACCGCGCAACACGATCTCCCCCTTCGTCACGAGGATCTTTGACAAATGGGCGTAGCGCGTTGAGAGGCCGTCACCGTGGTCGATCTCAACCAGGTTGCCGTATTGCGGGTGAGGTCCGGCGAATATCACAACCCCGCCGGCGGCCGCATGCACTGGGGTACCCGAGTCAACCTCGAAATCGATGCCCTCGTGCATCGCCAGCTGTCCGGTGAAGGGATCTATGCGTTTACCGAAGACCGAGCCGCGTGCAGCGTGCACGGGAAGCATCGTCGGCATCGACTTCCGGCGGACCATGAGGTCGCGCAGCTCGGCGTCGACAACGCCGTAAAGGTCAGACCGGTTGTCAAGCTGACGTGACAGCTTGGCGAGCCGATCCTCCAGATCGGTCATCGAAAGGTCCTGTGGCGGCATTGTCGATACCGCGCCGCCCAGCCCCAGAGGGCCGTTGACCCGGAACTCGGAAGGCTTGAGTCCTCCCAGTGCGGAGAGCCTCTCGCCGAGGGCATCCAATCGCGTCAACTGGGCTTGCATCTCACCCAGTTTCACGGCCATGGCATTCAGGTTCTGCTGGATGAATTCGCGCGACTTTACATTCTCCGCGCGCTGCGCCGAAAGCAGGACCTGCTCTACGAAGGGCATCTTGGCGGCGGCGGATAAGCGGAGCGTGAACCAGTAGAGAGCGGCGGTCAGCCCGGCGAGCAGACAGAACACGAGCATTGCAGCGGCGACCAGTTGCGGCAGCGAAAGCGAGATCGACCTCGCTTTTGCAAGACGCCCCGGGATCACGATAATCTGCAAGCCTTACTCCCTAAGTCTGTTGTCTGCGTGCGCGCTTTGAACATCGATCACATTTTGTCGGGCGATAGCGACATGCACCCGCTCATCGAAAAAGCCCGCAAAATCCGCGAGATTTCGCGACTTCTTGGGGAGTTCCTCCCACCGGAGTTGGCTCGCAACGCCCAGGCCGCCAATATAAAAGATGGCAATCTGGTCATCTTGGCCGCCAACTCTGGAACCGCCGCCAAGCTCAGGCTGTTAGCGGAAAGTCTTACTGTTTTCCTCGCAAAACAGCGAGTAAAGGTTAGTGGAGTTTCAGTTCGCGTGCAACCAAATGCATCACGCAGCAGCGTCACTGCAAGGCAACAAAACGTGCAATTTTCCGCAGGCAGCCTTGCGGAACTGGCCGCACTTCACGCGAGGCTGAGTGATTCACCCGCCCGCGCCGCGCTGCGCGCGCTGCTCGAGCACCACGGGATCCCGCTGCCCGCTATACCATCACAAGAAGGCGCTCAAACAGGAACAGAAGCAGGATCGCGACGACCAAGAAAAGCGAGTACTTGAACAGGCGCCAAGCAAATACAAGGTATTTCCGGTCGCCCGTTACCATATAAAGAAGCACGGATAACGCTAGACCGATTGCCGCAACAAGGCCCAGCAGCCGAACCAGCAGCATGGCGCTCTCTCTACCCCGAAGTCCCTGGGCTATGAGAGCAGGGGCGTCACCAAGCGAGCTGCTGGACGAGGCCCGCAACGCCCGCGGGCGCTTCCTCGCCACGCTCGAAGCTCACCGTGTCCCAGGCGGATGAATCGGCGAGCAAGTGGTGCAGCAAGCGGTTATTCAGACCGTGCCCCGATTTATGCGCACTGAAGGCGCCAAGCAGCGGCCGTCCGAGCAGATAGACGTCACCGATCGCGTCGAGGACTTTGTGACGGATGAACTCGTCTGCAAAGCGCAAGCCTTCGGCATTCAGCACGCGGTATTCGTCCAGTACCACCGCATTTTCGAGTCCTCCGCCCAACGCAAGTCCGGACTCGCGCAGCGCCTCGACTTCATGCATGAAGCCAAAAGTCCGCGCGCGCGCGATTTCCCTGAGGTACGAGGTTTCGGCGAAGTCCACGGTCACCGACTGGCTACTGCGATCGATTACCGGGTGATTAAAGACAATTGAGAAGGAGAGCTTAAAGCCGGCGTATGGGTCGAGGCGCGCCCACTTGTCCCCGTCGGCCACTTCCACGCGCTTCTTAACGCGCAGGAAGCGCTTCGGCGCGGCCTGCTCTTCGAGACCTGCCTGCTGTATGAGCAGCGCGAACGGCGCCGCACTGCCGTCCATGATCGGAACTTCGGGCCCGTCGAGGTCCACGTAGACGTTGTCGACGCCTAGCCCGGCAAACGCGGACATAAGGTGCTCGACCGTGTATACCTTTGCCCCGTCCTTGACCAGGCACGACGAGAGGCGCGTCTCGCCCACTAGGTCGGCCCGCGCCGGTATGTCGATCGGCGTCGGAAGATCGATGCGACGGAAGATCACGCCTGTATCGATGCCCGCGGGACGCAGGCTCATATTGACCTTCTGTCCCGTATGCAATCCGACGCCGGTGGCGCGAACAATGGATTTCAGCGTGCGCTGTCTAAGCATCTATAACTACCTGTACGGGCTGCAAATTGTAGCAGAGGGACCAAGCGGTCGTCGCGTGCGCGCAGCGTAGCCGGAGCGCCAGCAAGGAGGAGGGGCGCTCCGGCCAAGCCGTTTCACGGCCCGGAATGTAACCGCGTCATCCGCCCACGCAGTCAGTCGGCCTGCTTGCGCAGGAACGCCGGTATGTCGTACTTGTCGACGCCGCTTTGCTGCAGGGCTTCGACGGTCGATGCCCGGTTGCGGCGGATCACCGCCGGAACCGCATCGAGTTGGTTGTAGTCGACACCTTGCGACACCGGCTGATTGTCGGTCCCGGTCTTTTGTGTCACGACCAGCTGCGGCTTGGGCTGACGCTGGGCAGCAGGCAATCCCAGGCCCGTGGCAACCACCGTCACGCGCAGGTCCTCGCCGACCTCTTCGTCGTAGACCGCACCGAAAATGATGGTCGCGTCTTCCGCGGCAAAGCTGCGGACCGTATTCATTACTGCCTTGACCTCGCCGTGCTTGAGGCTCGCTCTTGTCGCGGTAATGTTGACGAGCACGCCGCGCGCGCCGGCAAGCGTCACTCCCTCGAGCAGCGGGCTGGCAACGGCCTGCTCAGCCGCGATTCGTGCACGGTCGATGCCGCTTGCCTTCGCCGAGCCCATCATGGCCATCCCTTGCTCGCACATTACCGTACGCACGTCCTGGAAGTCGACGTTGATCAACCCTGGGCAGTTGATGATCTCGGCGATGCCTGCGACGGCGTTGTTCAACACGTCGTCTGCCGCCCTGAATGCCTCGTCCATCGTCACGTCCTCACCCAGCACCTCCTCGAGCTTGTCGTTCAGGATCACGATGAGTGAATCCACGTGTTGTGACAGCTCCTCGATGCCTTGCTCGGCAAGCCGCATGCGCTTGGTGCCCTCGAACCCGAATGGCTTGGTGACTACGGCTACGGTTAGCACGTTGAGAGAGCGGGCCACTTCCGCGATCACGGGCGCCGCGCCGGTCCCGGTTCCGCCGCCCATGCCGGCGGTGATGAACACCATGTGCGCTCCTGCCAGGGCCTCCTCCAGGCGCTCGCGCTCGGCGAGCGCCACTGCGCGCGCTTCGTTCGGCTTGGCGCCTGCGCCGAGGCCGCTCGTGCCGAGCTGAATCTGGTGACGCGCGCTGTTGCGCGCGAGTACCTGGGCATCAGTGTTGACAGCGATGAACTCTACGCCATCGACGCCCTGCTCGATCATGTGATTGACGGCATTGCCACCGGCTCCGCCGACTCCTACCACCTTGATAATGGGTCCTGCCCCTTCACTGTCGATGATTTCAAACATGCTGTTTCCTCCTTGCTATTGAAAGAACCCCGTGCGATGAATCAAAAATTGCGCTGGAACCACTCTCGCATTCGCGCCAGCACGGCACGAAACGAGCCGCTCTGGCGAGAAAGCTGCCCCTGCTGAACCTGAGATGCGCCTTCGAGCAGCAGCCCGACAGCCGTGGCGTGACGCGGATTGCGCACCACGTCGGCGAGGCCGCCCGTGTAACGCGGAACTCCCAGGCGCACCGGCATGTGAAAGATCTCTTCGCCCAGCTCGACCATCCCGCGCATCACCGCGCTTCCGCCGGTAAGGACGATCCCGGAAGACAGGAGCTCCTCGAACCCGGACTCGCGCAGTACTTGCTGCACAAGGGAGAAGAGCTCCTCTACCCGCGGCTCGATTACTTCGGCGAGCGTCTGGCGTGACAGCACGCGCGGGCCGCGGTCGCCGATTCCCGGCACCTCGATCATTTCGTTCGGATCGGCGAGCTGGCGCAAAGCCACGCCATGCCTGATCTTGATGTTCTCCGCCTCGGCGGTGGGAGTCCTGAGCGCCATGGCGATATCGTTGGTGATTTGGTCGCCTGCGATCGGGATGACCGCGGTGTGGCGGATGGCGCCGTTCGTGAAGATCGCAATGTCGGTGGTGCCGCCACCAATGTCGACCAGGCACACTCCCAGATCGGTCTCGTCGTCCTGCAGCACGGCGCGCGAGGAGGCGAGCGGCTGCAGGATCAGGTCGTTCACTTCAAGGCCGCAGCGGCGCACGCACTTGACGATGTTCTGCGCCGCGGACACTGCTCCAGTGACGATGTGTACCTTGACTTCGAGCCGCACCCCGGACATGCCGATCGGCTCGCGCACGTCCTCCTGGCCATCGATGATGAACTCCTGCCTCAAGACATGCAGGATTTGCTGATCGGTGGGGATGTTCACCGCCTTCGCGGTCTCGATCACGCGGCTGACGTCGAGCGCCGTTACCTCCTTGTCCTTGATCGCGACCATGCCGGTGGAATTGAAGCTGCGTATGTGGCTGCCTGCGATTCCGGCGAAGGCGGCCGTGATCTTGCAGTCGGCCATGAGTTCGGCTTCCTCCAGAGCGCGCTGCACCGCATTCACTGTCGCTTCGATATTGACGACCACGCCCTTCTTCAGCCCCTTCGACTCATGGCTGCCCATGCCCAGTATCTCGAGCGCACCGTCGGGCCTCAGCTCGGCCACCAGCGCCACGACCTTCGAGGTGCCGATGTCCAGTCCGACGATCAGATCCTTGCTTTCCTTCGCCATTTCTCTCAGCCCTTCAGATCCGGCACGCGCAATGCGAAGCCGTTCGGATAACGCAGGTCCACGTACGCGTGCTGCTGCTGCATCTTCCCCACCGTCTCGGCGTACACCGCGACAAACCGCGCCAAGCGCGCCTCCACCGGACGGTCGGGGGCATCGCGCCCCAGCATGACTTGCATGCCGTCTTGCAGACGCAGCTGCCACGCGTAGCGCGGCGTGAGCACCACGCGCACGGGTTCCTTGCCAAGCGGCGCGAGCACGGCGGCGAAGATGTGATAGCGCCGTGCAACCTCGGCCTCGGTTCCATCGGGACCCGCGAAATAGGGAAGCAGCGCGTCGCTATGTGCGGCAAAGCGCTCGCCGTCCGTGTCGATCAGGGCGTCATCGCCCCAATGCGCCAGCGCAACGCGCTCCTCGAGTCGAACTTCCAGACGGTCCGGCCAGACGCGCCGCACGTTCACGCGCCGCACCCAGGGCAGGCGCTCCAACCCCTCGCGAACCTCGCCAAGGTCCACCCCGAAGAAGTTCCCCTCGATGCGCTCACGCGCCGCCTGCTCGATCTGACTGCGCTTGGTATGAACAAGGCTTCCGCGCACCGTGATTTCGCGCAGCAGAAAAAGGGGCGAGCGAAGCAACAGCTGCACCGCGGCGAAGCCGAGCAGCAACAATGCGATCCCGGTGAGAAACCCGGCCACCGAGTTGAGCAGCCGCGGGTTATCCCACATGGGCGCCCTCCAGGATCCTGATGCAAAGGTCCTCGTAGGAGAGACCCGCCGCGCGCGCCGCCATGGGCACCAGCGAGTGATCGGTCATTCCGGGCGCAGTGTTCACCTCGAGCAGGTAGGGCGCCCCTGCTCGGTCGAGCATCAGGTCGACGCGGCCCCAGCCGGCGCATCCCAGGACGCCGAAGGCCTCGCGGCAAAGCGCCTGGATCTCGCGCTCCCGCGCCGGCGGCAGTCCGCAGGGAATGATGTAACGGGTGTCTTCCGCGAGGTATTTCGCCTGGTAGTCGTAGAAATCGCGCGGCGTCTCGAGCTTGATGATCGGCAGGGCCTTGTCGCCGAGAATGCCAACGGTCAGCTCGGTACCCTCGATGAACTTTTCCGCCATCACCACGCGGTCGTAGTTCACGGCGAGCGCAAAGGCCTCGTCCAGGCCCGACGCCTCTCGCACCTTGCTCATGCCGAGCGAGGAACCCTCGGAGATCGGCTTGACCATCAGCGGCAGGCCGAGCCGCGCGGCGACTGCGGCCATGTCTGCGTCCGCGTCGAGCACCTCGTGCGGCGGTGTCGGCAGGCCCCTGGCTTGCCACAGCAGCTTGGTACGCAACTTGTCCATCGCGAGCGCCGAGCCCAGTACTCCGCTGCCGGTGTAGGGAATCCCCAACCACTCGAGCACGCCCTGTACCGTGCCGTCCTCGCCGAACCGGCCGTGCAACGCAATGAAAACGCGGTCGAAACCCTCCGCGATCATCTCGTCGAGCCCTCGTTCGGCGGGGTCAAAGGCGAAGGCGTCGACCCCACGGGCGCGAAGCGCGTTGAGCACCATCGCGCCGCTCTTGAGAGACACCTCACGCTCGGCAGACTTACCGCCGAGCAGCACAGCCACCTTGCCGAAATCGGCCGGGCTCATGCATCACCTATGATGCGCACTTCCGGCCGAAGCTCGACACCCGTCTGATCGAATACCTTGTCCCGCACGGTATCGATCAGCCATTCGATGTCGGCCGCGTGTGCCGCGCCCTTCGGATTGACGATGAAGTTGGCGTGCTTCTCGGACACGCGCGCGCCGCCGCGTTCGAGCCCCTTCAGCCCGGAGGACTCGATCAGTCGCGCGGCATGGTCGCCGATCGGGTTGCGGAACACGCTGCCCGCGTTCGGCAGCGACAGTGGCTGTGAGGCGACGCGCCGCGACAAATAGTCCTTTATCTTCGCCCGAGACCTCTCGCCGTCGCCCTCCCTGAGCTTGAAATAGGCCGCGACGAACCACTCGTCCGTGCCGATACGCCCGCCTTCCCTCAACTCGCAATGCCGGTAGGAGATCTCGAATTCCGACTTTTCGCGGCTGCGCAGCTCACCGCCCCGGTCGATGGTCAGCGCGCGGTCGACGACGTCCCAGGTCTCGCCGCCGTAGCAGCCTGCGTTCATGGCAAGCGCCCCACCCACGCTTCCCGGCACACCGGCCAGGAACTCCGCCCCTTCGAGGTTGTTGCGCGCAGCGAATCGGGCGACTTTCGGGCTCGCCACCCCGGCTTCGGCGTAGACGCGCCCGAGCAACAGCTCCGGCCGCTTGGCCGCCGAGTGCGTCAGCACGACCGTGCCGCGATAGCCGCCGTCGCGCACCAGGAGGTTCGATCCAAGGCCGACGAACAAGAGCGGTTCGCCGCGCGGAAGCTGGCGCAGGAAGGAAGCGAGGTCCTCGAGGTCCGCCGGAATGTACAAGCGCGCTGCCGCGCCGCCCGCGCGCCAGCTGGTATGGCGCGCCATCGGCTCGCCGAGCCTCAGCTCACCACGCAACCCCTGCAATTCTCTGGTCTCGGACATGTTCATTCCGGGGAGCGCCTCACGCATCTCTCGTCGTCAGCTGCCACGGAACGCCCCCGATCGATCCGGCGCCCATCGTGACGACGACATCGCCATCGCGCGCGACGCGACGGATCGCGTCGGGCATCTGGGCGATGTCCTCGACGAATACCGGCTCGACCTTCCCCGCCACGCGTACCGCGCGCGCAAGCGATCGCCCGTCGGCGGCGACGATCGGCGCCTCCCCGGCCGGGTACACCTCGGCAAGCAGCAACGCGTCGACGGTCGAGAGAACCTTGACGAAATCCTCGAACAGGTCCCTCGTACGCGTATAGCGATGAGGCTGGAAGGCAAGCACGATGCGGCGACCGGGAAAGGCGCCGCGGGCGGCCTCGAGCGTTGCCGCCATCTCAGCGGGGTGGTGACCGTAATCGTCGATCAGCGTGAACCGGCCGCCGCCTTCCAGGGCGATATCACCACAGCGCTGAAAGCGACGGCCGACCCCGCGAAAATCCTCCAGGGCCTTCAGGATGGCGCGATCCGGAATCGAAAGCTCGGTGGCGACCGCGATCGCGGCAAGGGCGTTCTGAACGTTGTGCCGGCCCGGCAGGTTGAGCTTCACATCGAGTGGTACACCCTGCTCGCGCACCGCGCGGAAGCGCATCGTTCCGCCGGCGTGCTCCACGCGCTCGGCACGCACGGCCGCCTCGGCAGCGAAGCCGTATGTCAGCACCGGCTTCGAAACGAACGGCAGGATTTCGCGCACGTGCGGATCGTCTATGCACAATACGGCACTGCCGTAGAACGGCAGGTTCTGCAGAAACTGCACGAACGCCTGCTTGAGCCTCGCAAAATCGTGCTGATAGGTGTCCATATGGTCCGCGTCGATGTTGGTCACGACGGCGATGACCGGCTGCAAGTGCAGGAACGACGCGTCGGACTCGTCCGCTTCGACGACGATGAACTCACCGGTGCCGAGGCGCGCGTTGGAGCCCGCGGCATTCAGGCGCCCGCCAATGACGAATGTGGGGTCGAGACCGCCTTCGGCGAGCACGCTCGCGACGAGGCTGGTCGTCGTGGTCTTGCCGTGCGTGCCGGCAATCGCGACGCCCTGCTTGAGCCTCATCAACTCGGACAGCATCAGCGCGCGCGGGACGATCGGAATGCGGCGCGCGCGGGCGGCGATCACCTCGGGGTTATCGCCGGCAACCGCCGTGGACACCACCACGGCGTCTGCGCCGTTGATGTTCGCGGGGGCGTGGGAAACGGATACCTTCGCCCCGAGCTGCGCCAGGCGCCGCGTCACGGCGTTCTCCGCGAGATCCGAGCCGCTCACCTGGTAGCCCAGGTTGAGCAGCACCTCAGCGATGCCACTCATGCCGGAGCCTCCAATGCCGACGAAGTGGATGCGGCGCACCTTGTGCTTCATGCGCGCCCTCCGTCGACCAGCGCCATGCAACGCTCGGCCACGACGCGCGCGGCATCGGGTCGACCCAGGGCGCGCGCCTTGTTCGCCATTTCGAGGAGCCGCGCTCGATCGAGCGAGCGCATCAGCTCGGCGAGGCGCGACGGCGTCATTGCGGACTGCGGCAGCAGGATCGCTGCTCCACGCTCGGCAAGGAACTTCGCGTTTGCCGTCTGGTGGTCGTCCACCGCGTGCGGAAAAGGCACCAGGATGCTCGCCACGCCTGCCGCAGAGAGCTCCGCGACGGTGATGGCCCCGGCGCGGCAGATCACCAGATCGGCCTCGGCATAGCGCCGTGCCATGTCGTCGATGAAAGCCACGAGCTCGCCGTCGACGCCCGCCGCGGCATAGTTGTGGCGCAGCGTCTCGAGATGTTTTTCGCCCGCCTGGTGCACAACCCGCGGGCGCTGCGGTGCGGGCAACAGCGCGAGCGCCTTGGGCAGGACCTCGTTCAGCGCCTGCGCGCCGAGGCTGCCGCCGACGACCAGTAAATTGAGTGGGCCGCCGCGTCCCGCAAAGCGCTCCGGTGGCGCAGCGAGTTCGGCGATTTCGGCACGCACTGGATTTCCGGTCCATTCGGCGCCCTTCAGCGCGCCGGGAAATGCAACCATCGCCTTGTCGGCGAGCGCCGCCAGCACGCGATTGGCGAGTCCCGCAATGGCGTTCTGCTCGTGCACCGCAAGCGGGCGGCCGAGGAGCGTGGCCATCATGCCGCCCGGAAAGGCAACGTAGCCGCCCATCCCGAGCACGACGTCCGGCCGCACACCGAAGATTGCGCGCACACTTTCCCAGAACGAGTACAGCAGATTTGCGGGCATCATCAGCTTTGCGAGCAAACCCTTGCCGCGCAGCGCGCGGGCGCGAATCCACGCCATCCGGTAGCCGTGCGGCGGAACGATGCGTGCTTCCATTCCGCTGCGGGCGCCCATCCAGACCACGTCCCAGCCTGCGGCGCGCATACGGTCGGCGACGGCCAGTCCGGGGAAAATATGGCCGCCCGTTCCGCCGGCCATGATCAGGATCGTGCGGCTCATGCGGGCAGGCCTCTCGCCAGCTGGCGGCTCTCCCAGTCGATGCGCAGGAGGATCGCGAGCGCGACGAAATTCACCAGCAGACCCGTGCCGCCGAAGCTCATCAGCGGCAATGTCAGGCCCTTGGTGGGCAGCAACCCCATGTTCACGCCCATATTGATCAGCGCCTGGAAGCCGATCCAGATGCCGATGCCCTGCGCCACGAGCGCCGCGAAGTGGCGCTCGTGCAACGCCGCCTGGCGTCCGATCACGAAGGCGCGGAACACGACCCAGGCAAACAGAGCGATCACCACCGCGACCCCGGCAAATCCGAGTTCTTCCGCAATCACCGCGAGAAGGAAGTCGGTGTGCGCCTCCGGCAGATACTGCAACTTCTCGACGCTCGCACCCAGTCCCACACCGAGCCATTCGCCGCGGCCAAAGGCGATCAACGCGTGCGACAGCTGGTAGCCACGGCCGAACGGATCCGACCACGGGTCCATGAAGCCGAAGATGCGTTGCATGCGGTACGGCGACGAAAGCACCAGCCCGGCGAAGCCCACGGCCAGCATGCCGACCAGAAAGAGGAAGTGCCTGCCGTTCATCCCGCCGAGGAACAGCATGCCGAATGCTGTGACCGCGATCACCACGAAGGCGCCGAAATCCGGCTCGCGCAGGAGCAGCCAGGACACCAGCAGCATGACTGCGAGCATCGGCAGCAGGCCCTTGCGAAAGCTCTTGAGCACGGCGTGCCTGCGCACGGTGTAATCCGCCGCGTAAAGAACCACCGCGAGCTTTGCAATCTCCGAGGGCTGGATGTTGAACGCACGCAGGTTGAGCCAGCGGCGTGCCCCGTTTACCTCGCGCCCGATGCCAGGAACCAGCACCAAGACGAGCATCAGCACGGCCCCGACGAACAGCCACGGCGCACCCTTTTGCCATACGCGAACCGGAACCAGGAACACCATGGTCGCGGCGAGCAGCGAGGCACCGAGAAACACCGCCTGGCGCACGAGGAAGTACGCCGAATTGTGGCCGGTGAAGCGGCTCGCGCTGGCGGTTTCTATCGAGGCCGAGTACACCATCACCAGGCCTGCGGCGGCGAGCAGCAGTCCCGCCCACGCAAGCGAGCGGTCGTATTCGGCCGTCGGCGCGTTCTGCGCGAAGACGTAGCTAGCCATCCCCGAGGGCCCTCACCGCCTCGGCGAAAACTTCGCCGCGATGCTTGTAGTCGCGGAACATGTCGAAGCTCGCGCAAGCCGGGGACAGCAGAACCGCTTCCCCGCTACGCGCGGTGCGTGCGGCTGCCGCCACCGCCTCCTCCAGAGACGCGCAGGTTTCCACGGGCACGCGAGTCCGCGCCAGCGCGCGCGCGATGACCGGCGCATCGCGCCCGATCAGCAGCACACGGGTCGCGCACTCGGAGACCGGTACTGCAAGCGGCGTGAAGTCCTGTCCCTTACCCTCGCCACCGGCGATCAGCACCACTTTCCGGCCCAGGCCGCGCAGCGCCGCGATCGTGGCGCCGACATTGGTACCCTTCGAATCGTCGTACCAGGCGACGCCGTTGTGAAGCGCCACGCGCTCGATGCGATGCGGCAGCCCGCGGAACGAGCGCAGCCCTTCCGCGATCGCGGCGGCAGGTGCGCCGAGCTCGCCTGCGAGCGCCGCTGCCGCAAGGGCATTTGAGGCGTTGTGCCAGCCATGAATCGGTAGCTCGTCTGCCGCGATCAGCGCCTGTGCGCCGCGCGCGAGCCACTTCCGCCCTCTGATCGTGATGACGCCGTAATCGTCCTCGTCCGGCGGCGCATCCAGTCCGAAACCGACGCAGCGGCGCCCGGGACGGACGAGCGCTGCGACTCGCGGATCGTCGCGGTTCAGCACCTGCGTGCCCTCGCCCTGGAAGATGCGCGCTTTCGCCGCGCCGTACTCATCAATGCTGCCGTAGCGGTCGAGGTGGTCCTCCGAGAGGTTGAGCAGCGTCGCGCAGTCCGGATGGAGCGACCACGTGGTCTCAAGCTGATAGCTGGAAAGCTCCAGCACCCAGCCCTTCGGAAGCCGCCCCTCGTCGAGACGGTGCATCAGCGCCTCGAGCGCGGCCGGCCCGATGTTGCCCGCGACCTCGCAGTCGATGGCGGCAGTGCGCAGCAGATGCCCGGTAAGAGAGGTGACGGTGGTCTTGCCGTTGGTTCCCGTCACCGCTGCCACCTTCGCCTCGCAGCCGGCGGCACGCACGTGCCACGCGAAAAGTTCGATCTCACCGACGAGCGGAATTCCCCGCGCGAGCGCCTCCTGGGCCACCGGCTCGGACAGCGCCAGCCCCGGGCTGATACACACGAGATCGATTCCAGCGAGCAGTCGGAAGTCGAACGCGCCCGTGACTAGTTCGCCTGACCGCAGGTCGGCCGCTCGCGGCGGCGAAGCCCGGGTATCCGCGACGCGCACGCTGCCGCCCTCGCGTGTCACCCACCTGGCGACCGCGAGGCCCGTGTCGCCCAACCCCAGCGTCAGCACGCGCTTGCCGGCGAGCGCCATCGGCGTCGGGCACGGCAGCAGGTTGAATAGGGGCTCGGGCATCGACACGCTCACCTCAGCTTCAGCGTGGAAAGACCGAACAGGACCAGCATCATGGTGATAATCCAGAAACGCACGACCACCTGCGACTCCTTCCAACCCTCGAGCTCGTAGTGGTGGTGCAGCGGTGCCATGCGGAAGATGCGCTTGCCGCCGCTCGCCTTGAAATACAGCACCTGGATCATCACCGACAGAGTCTCTGCGACGAACACGCCACCCATGATGAACAGCACCACTTCCTGGCGTACGATCACGGCCACGGTGCCGAGGGCTGCGCCGAGCGCGAGCGCTCCCACGTCGCCCATGAAAACTTCCGCCGGGTAGGCGTTGAACCAAAGGAAACCGAGCCCGGCGCCGGCAAGCGCGCCGCAGAAGACCGTGAGTTCTCCCGCACCCGGGATGTAGGGCAGGCCGAGATATTTCGAGAATCCGACGTGGCCGGCGACGTAGGCGAAGATGCCGAGCGCGCTTCCGACCATAACCGTCGGCATGATCGCCAGGCCATCCAGCCCGTCGGTGAGGTTGACCGCGTTCGAAGCGCCCACGATTACCAGGTAGGTCAGGACGACGAAGCCCACGGCCCCCAAGGGGTAAGCGACGTGCTTGAAGAACGGAACGATCAGCTGGCTGAGCGCGGGCGTGCCCTGTGCCATCCATGCGAGGGCGCCTGCCGCGGCCAGGCCGATCATCGACTGCCAGAAAAATTTCGCCTTCGCCGAAAGCCCCTTCGGATTGCGGTGCACCACCTTGCGGAAATCGTCTATCCAGCCGACGCTGCCGAACGCGAGCGTCACGAGCAGCACGATCCAGAGGAACCCGTTCGAAAGGTCGCCCCACAACAGCGTCGTAATCGCGATCGAAAGCAGGATCAGGGCGCCGCCCATCGTCGGCGTTCCGGCCTTGGTAAGGTGCGTCTGGGGGCCGTCGTCGCGCACCGATTGCCCGATCTTGTAGGCGGTGAGCTTTCGGATCACCAACGGGCCCAGGATCAACGAGATCGCCAGTGCCGTGAGGCATGCGAGCACTGCGCGTAACGTGATGTAGTTAAACACGTTGAACAGGCGCAGGTCCCTTGCCAGCCAGTGCGCGATCTCGAGCAGCATCAATGCGCCCCTTCCCGTGCAGGTTCTCCGGTCAACGCCGTGACGACGCGCTCCATGCGCATGAAGCGCGAACCCTTCACCAGGATCGTGGCGCCGGTCGTTGCGCGTCCGCGCACCTCCTCGACCAGTTCCTCCAGCGACGCCGCGTGCACGCCCCCGGGACCAAAGGCTTCGACCGCGCCACGGCTCGCCTCGCCGAGGGCGAGCAATGCAGAAACCCCGCGGCCGCGGGCATAGGTGCCGATCTCGCGATGGAACTCGGGTCCTCGTTCACCCACCTCGCCCATGTCTCCCAGAACCAGCAAGGTCGGTTCCGGGCAGCCGGCAAGGATGTCGATTGCGGCCCTCACAGAGTCAGGATTGGCGTTGTAGCTGTCGTCGATCACGGTTGTGCCATGCGCCGCGCGCTTGACCTGTAGGCGCCCTACGTAGGGGCGGAACGTCGACAGTCCCTCGCCGATGGCGCCGGGCGCGATTCCCGCGGCTTGCGCGCACGCTGCCGCCGCAAGCGCATTGCGCACGTTGTGCAAACCGGGAATGGCGAGCGTCGCATGTGCCTCGCCAGAGGGCGTACGCACGCGGATTTCGCTCGACAGCTGCTTCAGCTCGTACCGGCCGCCGACCGCGACCCCTTCACCGAGACCGAAATCGACGACTCGATGCGACCCGGCTGCCCTGCGAAATACCGCGCTGTGCGCATCGTCGGCATTCACCACCGCGGTGCCGTCGTCCGGAAGGGCGGCGTACACGCTCGCGTTTTCCTGCGCGACTTCCTCGACCGAGCGCATGAACTCGAGGTGCTCGCGTTGTGCGTTGTTCACCAGAGCGATCGTCGGGCGAACCATGCCCGCGAGATAGGCGATCTCGCCCTTGTGATTCATTCCCAGCTCGATCGCGCAATATCTGTGCTCGGCGCGCATGCGAAGCAGCGTGAGAGGCACGCCGATGTCGTTGTTGAGGTTGCCCGCCGTGGCCAGGACCCGGTCATCGCCCGCGTGGCGGCGCAGGATAGAGGCCAGCATCTCCTTCGTGGTGGTCTTGCCGTTCGAACCGGTGATCGCCGTCAGCACCGGTGCGAAGCGAGCACGCCAGCTGCGGGCCAGCTCGCCAAGGCTTCGCTTGGTGTCGTCTACAACAAGCAGCGGCATCGGCGCCGGCCCGCGGTACGCGCCATCGACCATGGCCCCACCCGCACCCGCCGCGCGCGCGGCGTCGAGAAAGGCGTGGCCGTCGAAGCGCTCGCCGCGCAATGCGACGAACAGCTCGCCGCGCTTGATCGCTCGGCTGTCCGTGGACACGCCGCTGAAATGTCCGTCGGCGCCCACGAGGCGTGCGCCGAGCACGCGCGCCGCTTCGGCGAGCGCCATCATCGCGTCCTCCAGCGCTCGAGCGTGGCCGCTGCGACGGCTGCGTCGGAGAAGGGCAACCGCCTGCCCGCGATCTCCTGATACGTTTCGTGTCCCTTGCCTGCGAGCAGGACCACGTCGCCGGCTCCCGCCTCGCGCACCGCGCGCTCGATCGCGAGCGCACGGTCGGGTTCAATTAGCGGCGCGCCCGACGCACCGGCACGGACGGCCTGGATGATTGCGTCCGGGTCTTCGCCTCGCGGGTTGTCGGAGGTGAGTACCACGCGATCGGCGAGCCGCGAGCCGATCGCGCCCATCAGCGGGCGCTTGCGGGCGTCGCGCTCGCCGCCGGCGCCGAACACCGCGACCAGCGCGCCGCCGCGCGCGTCGGCAACCGGCCGCAGCGCTTGCAGCACCTTCTCCAGCGCGTCCGGCGTGTGCGCGTAGTCCACCACCACCAGCGGCGCTCCTGCGCGCGCAATGCGCTGCATGCGGCCGGGTACCGGCGGTAGCGTGCCGAGCTGCGTCACAGCCTCTTCGAAAGGCACGCCGTAGGCGACCAGGCAACCGAGAACGCCGAGCGCGTTCGACACGTTGAAGCGCCCGAGCTGGTTGATGCGCCCCTCGGCCTCGCCCCAGCTCGATGTGAGCGGCACCCGCATCGTATCGTCCACGAGGACGATCTCGCGCGCCGCGATGAAATCGCTCACGCTTCCCGGAACGATCGCGGCCGGCGAGAGCGCATAACCGATCGTGCGCACGCCGCGTGCCGCGAGGCGCTGCGCGAGCTGCACTCCGAGCACGTCATCGAGATTGAGCACGGCCGTGGCAAGGCCGGGCATGTCGAACAGCATGCCCTTCGCCTCTGCATAGGCTTCCATGGAGCCGTGGTAGTCGAGGTGGTCGTGCGAGAGGTTCGTGAACAGCGCGCAATCGAAATCGACGGCGTTGACGCGGCCTTGCGCGAGTCCATGCGATGAGACCTCCATCGCCACGGCGCGCGCGCCGGCGCGTCGCATGTCCGCCAGGGTGGCATGTATCTGGAGCGTATCCGGCGTCGTATTGATCGCAGCCGAGAGCGCATCGGGAAAGCCGCTGCCGAGCGTTCCGATGACACCGGCCTTCTCGCCGCGAGCGGAAAGTAGCGCGGCCAACCATTGCGTGCTCGAGGTCTTGCCGTTGGTTCCCGTGACGCCGCATACCCAGAGCGCTTCGGAGGGGCGCCCATAGAACTGGTGCGCGAGCATTCCCGCCCGGCGCCTGAGGTCGGCTACGCCGACGTTGGGAACGGTCCATTCCGGGTGCCAGGCGAAACCTTGCGTCTCCCATAGCACGGCGGTCGCGCCGCGGCGGATCGCGTCGTCGATGTAGGCGCGCCCGTCGGCGGCTTCGCCCGGATAGGCGAAGAACGCCACACCGGGGGCGCAGCCACGGCTGTCCGAAGAAAGCCGCTCGATCATTGCGCCCTGCGATGCGAGTTGCGTGAAGACGTCCAGTCCCGTGGATCCCACCAGTCTGCCCAGCATCCGTTGAACCGCCACACCGTATCGACCAGCGCATAGAGCAGGTCGCGCATCAGGTGCCCTCCTTGGCTTCGTCCCCTTTACCCGGCATCTCGAGCGGTTCGAGCGGCGCGTCGTTCGGGACGTTCAGCATGCGAAGGGTGCCTTGCATCACCTGCGCGAAGACCGGCGCCGCGACCAGTCCGCCGTAGTAGTCGCGGCGCGCGTCGGGCTCGTCGATCATCACCGCGATCAGGATGCGCGGGGCCGATGCCGGCGCGAAGCCGACGAACGACGAGATGTACTTGTCTGGGGCGTAGCCGCCGTCCTGCTGCTTGTGCGCTGTGCCGGTCTTGCCGGCGACAGTCCAGCCCATGATCCGGGCGCGCGGCCCGGTTCCACCCGGCTCGACCGCAAGCTCGAGCATCTTGCGCACCTCGCGCGCAGTGTGCGCGGAGATCACCTGCTCCCCTTGCACGGGCCCGCTGGCGCGCAAGAGCGTAAGCGGCACCAGCTCGCCGTCACGAGCGAAGATGGTGTAGGCATGTGCCAGCTGCATCAGGCTTACCGCAATGCCATGGCCGTAGGCCATCGTTGCCTGCTCGATAGGCCGCCAGCTCTTCCAGGGACGGAGCTTGCCGCCCGATTCGCCCGGGAAGCCGAGCTGCGGGGGCGTGCCGAAGCCAGCACGGTTGAACATCTCCCACATCCGCTGGCGCGGCAGCTCAAGAGCGATCTTGGCCGCTCCCACATTGGACGACACCTGGATGACCTGCGCGACCGTCAGCACGCCGTCCTTGTGAGCGTCGTGGATCGTGTAGCCGCCGAGGCTGTAGCGACCGCCGTCCGTCTGCAGCCGCGTGCTCGGCGTTACCCGTCCGAGCTCGAGCGCCAGTGCGATGGTGAAGGGCTTGAGGGTCGACCCCGGCTCGAAGCTGTCGGTGAGCGCGCGGTTACGGAGCTGTGCGCCGGTCAACCGCGAGCGGTTGTTCGGGTTGTACGACGGGACGTTCGCGAGCGCGAGCACCTCTCCGGTGCGAACGTCGAGCGCTACGATTGCTCCTGCCTTGGCGCGGTCGGCCGCGACTGCGTCTTTCAGAGCGCTGTAGGCGAGGCTCTGGATCTTGCTGTCGATCGACAGTGTGAGATCCTTGCCATCCTGCCCCGCACGGATCGATCCGACGTCTTCGACGATTCGCCCGAGCCGGTCCTTGATCACGCGTCGACTTCCCGGCGTGCCGCCGAGGGTCGACTGGTAGGCGAGTTCGATGCCCTCCTGTCCGGTGTCGTCGACACCCGTGAAGCCGATCAGATGAGCGGTCACCTCTCCCGCCGGGTAGTAGCGGCGGTACTCGCGCTGCTCGTACACGCCCGGGATACCGAGCGCGTCGACCTTGTCTGCGGTGTCCGGTGACACCTGGCGCTTGAGGTAGACGAAGTCGCGATCAGTCTCGGCGAGCTTCTTCGCCAGCTCGCGCGTATCGATCCCGAGCAGCCGCGACAGCTTCTTCTTTGCCTCGCCACCCGCCTCGACGTCGGCCGGTATCACCCAGATCGATTTCACCGGGGTGGAGACCGCCAGCGCCTCGCCATTGCGGTCGAGCACGCGGCCGCGAGTCGCGGGCACTTCGAGAACGCGCGAGAAACGCGCCTCGCCCTTCTCCTGCAGGAACTGCGTCTTCATCGCCTGGAGATAGACCGAGCGCGCAACAAGCACCGCGAATCCCGCGAGGAAAATCACCAGCACGAAGCGGGCACGCCATACCGGCAGGCGCACCACTGCTGGGGCTGCCGCGAAGCTCACCTTGCAGCCCCCGCCGGACGCGTCACCACCACCACGCGCCGGGGGTCCGGAACGTGCATCTTGAGCGTGTCGCGCGCGATTTTCTCCACGCGCGAATGCAGGCCCCAAGTGCTCGCCTCGAGCTGCAATTGCCCGTATTCGACGTCGAGTTGGCGTGCACGCCCCTCCTCGTGCTCGAGCTCGGAGAAAAGCTTGCGGGCCCTGTGCTGGGAGGTGACGAGCCCGAGCGCGCAGACGACGAGAACCAGGAGGAGGAGAAGGTTCAGCTTCGCCACGCGTCGGGCTCGATTCGGTTGAGGAGCGACGGGTCGAGCGGCGCACCCGTACGCTCGGCGACGCGCAGCGTTGCGCTGCGCGCGCGAGGATTCGCCGCGATTTCGGCAGCCGAAGCACGGATGGCACGGCCGACAATTCTGAGCGGCATTTGTGGCAATTCGCTGGCGCGAATGGGTAATTCCCGCGGCAGCTCTGCGCGAGAGGCGGCGCGCATGAAGCGCTTCACGATACGATCCTCCAGGGAGTGAAAGCTGATCACCGCCAGCCTCCCGCCGGGTGCAAGTCGCGCGAGCGCCTGGGGAAGCATCAGCGACACTTCCTGAAGCTCCCTATTGACGAGAATCCGTATAGCCTGAAAGGTGCGCGTCGCCGGATCCTGGCCCGGTTCCCGTGTGCGGACCGCCGCACCCACGATATCGGCAAGTTGCTTGGTGCCGACGATGGGTTCGCGTTCGCGAGCAGCAACAACCGCCTTTGCAATCTGTTTAGCAAACCGTTCTTCGCCATAGTCCCCTATCGCCTCCCTGATCTCCCGCTCGGTCGCTCTCGCGAGCCATTGCGCCGCTGTTTCGCCGCGGCTCGTATCCATCCGCATATCGAGAGGACCGTCGGCCCGGAAGGAAAAGCCGCGCGCCCGGTCCTCGAGTTGCGGAGAAGACACGCCGAAGTCGAACAACATGCCCTGCACCAGCGCGACGCCCTCGGCATCGAGCACCGCGGCCAGCTCGCTGATTCGCGCGTGCGCTACGCGCAGCCGGTGATCCGCAATCGAGCGCGCCGCCGTGACCGCCTCGGGATCGCGATCGATTGCGATCAGGCGCCCTGCCGGGCCGAGCCGCTCGAGAATGGCGCGGCTGTGTCCGCCGCGTCCGAAAGTGCCATCCACGTATATTCCGTCGGCGCGCAACGCAAGCGCGTCGAGAACCTCCGAGGGCAGAACGGCGCGATGCGTGAGCGTCTGCGCGCCCATCGTTCGCTTCCTCCGTCACAGCGAGAAGTCCTCCATGCCCGGAGGCGGGGTAGCCGAGCCTGACAACGCGCTATTGAGCTTCGCGCTCCACACGCCGTTGTCCCAGAGCTCGAAGTAGCCCCCCTGCCCGACCATCATCGCTTCGCGCTCGAGCCGCGCGTGCAGCCGCAGCGCCGCGGAGAGCAATACGCGCCCCGACCCGTCGGGCGCCACGTGCTCTTCGAAACCGAGCAGCAGCCGCTTCCACCAGCTCGCCTGCGGATGGAAGCTTGGAAAGGTCTCCACCTTGGCGCGCACGGGCTCCCACGCGCTCTCCGGGTAGATCAGGACGCAGCCGTCCGGGTGGGCCGTAAGCACCAGCGGCTTGTCACCCTCGATCAATGCCTCACGGTGACGCGTCGGAATGGCCAGGCGGCCTTTCGCGTCGATCGTGATTACGGTTGCCCCGTGGAATGCCCCGCCCATGGCCCCTTTTCCTCCAGCGAGCGGTGGGTCGAGCACCCAATTCCGCGTTTCGCCACTTTTTTCTACGTTTTCCCACTGTAGGGGAAAGCGCGGGGCAGGTCAAGCTTCAGAAAGGCATTTTTTCTCGTCTAGACAAAGACTTAATGAAAGATGATTACCGCAAATCTCGAAGAAAAATTATTACAGAGAATCAGTATGTTATTTTTCTAAGTGAAAGTGAGTTCTGAGACTACGCCCATCCCGGCCCGTCGACCGAGACCGCGGCCCGCTCCGCGCGCGCGGCCGCGCCTCAGCCTGCCCGCGCGAGCCGATCGATCGTCTCTGCGGTCACGTTTACCTTGGCGCCGGCAGCACGTATTTCCTGCCAAGTCGTGGCATCGACGGCAATGCCGTCCTTGAGGCGCCTCGCGCGCGTCTCTCGCTCGGGGTCGCCCGCAACGCGCACCTTGTCAAACCCGGGCGCCGCCGGCGATTTCCGCACCCACTCGATGAACGCAGCCGCCTCGCTCTCGAAAACCCCGCCGGTGCCGAGCTTCGCCGGATCGATCAGGATCGAGAGCATTCCATTCAGCACGCGCTTCTTGCTGCGCTCACCCGTGTGTTGGGTGCCTCCGCCGGTCAGCGCACCGCCGAGCAGTTCGCACACCACGGCCAGCCCATACCCTTTGTGCAGGCCCATGGTGGTGAGTGCGCCGAAAGGTTCGATCACGCCGTAGCGCGGATCGACCGTGGGGTTGCCTTTGTCGTCGATCAGCAGCCCGGGCGCCACCTTGTCGCCCTT
>Ga0316620_10000108_pt1 | contig 32991 bp, 46 predicted proteins | sample OWC_Aug_M1_C1_D5_FD_207651 | JGI IMG/M metagenome (GOLD analysis project Ga0316620, IMG submission 207651) | Wetland soil microbial communities from Old Woman Creek delta, Ohio, United States - OWC_Aug_M1_C1_D5_B | ecosystem: Environmental > Terrestrial > Soil > Wetlands | place: USA: Ohio...
GCGCCGAGCGAGCAGAGTGTGCGTTTGCGCGCCTGGTTGCGTGACGTGCAGGCTGCGCCAGGCGTCCGCGGCGTGTCGCCGGAGTACGTCTGCGTTGACCCGAGTGCGGCCGGCCTGCGCGTGCAGCTGTACCGGGATGGCTTGCCGACCACCGCGGCGGACAATGACGTGCTGCCTGGCGTCGGCACGAACATGTCGTTGCTGGCCAATAACAAGCTTTACCTGTCGAAGCGTTGCGTGCAGCTCGCCAAGTACCTACCCGGATACTCGTGGGACGATAAGGCTGCGTTGACCGGCGAAGACAAGCCGGTCAAGGTAAACGATCATGAATGCGACGCGCTTCGGTACGGCGATCACACGACGCGCGAGGTCTGGCACAGCGAGGTATATCCGCTTGGAGCGTGAGGCATGCCGATCGAATATGGCGACATCGAGTGGCCGCCGCGCGCGTGTGTCGAGCCGAATCGTCTGCATCGCGAGTACGAAGCCTGGTACTCGGGCGACGTATCCGCGATCAGTGGCGTCTACGGCGGGGGTGCCGCGCCGCTGCCGACCGCGCACCCTGCCCAGTACCGCGGTGGCGTGTCGGGCGCACTGGCGCGGTTCTGGTGGGGGCGACCGCTCACGCCGAACCAGGCCACGACGCGCTTCCACGTGCCGGCACCGAGCGATGTGTCTAGCTACTCGTCCGACTTGCTTTACAGCGATCCGCTGACGTACACGCTGCCGGACGACGCGAGCGACGTGGCGAAGGATCGCCTGACGCGGGTGGTCGACGACGGCGCGCTGCACGCGCGGCTGCTCGAACTCGGCGAGACGACGTCGTACGGCGGGGGTGCGTACGTCGTCGCTTACGTTGACCAGGTGGTGGCCGATGTGCCGCTGACGACTGTCTACGCGCAGGACTCGGCGGTACCAGAGTGGCGCAACGGGTATCTGTGGGCCGTAACGTTCTGGCGCAGGCTCGATGGCGGTGACCGGCCGGGCGACGTCTGGCGCCATCTTGAGCGTCACGAAGTGCTTCGTGGTACCCCGCCGGTCGGCATGGTGTACCACGCGCTGTACCGCGGTAGCGATTACAAGCTCGGCACTCGCATGTCGCTCGAAGCTCGACCGGAGACAGCCGGCCTCGCAGCGCGCGTCGGCGAAGACGGCGGGATGGCGACCGGTGCGACCGGGCTCGACGTGGTCTACGTGCCGAACGTGCGGCCCAATCGAGCGATGCGGGGTTCGCCACTCGGGCGCAGCGATTATCACGATGCGACGTCATCCTTCGATGCGCTGGACGAGACGTGGTCGTCGTGGATGAGGGACATTCGCCTGGCGAAGGGTAGGCTCGTCGTTCCGCGCGCCTACCTGCAGTCGAACGGTCCAGGCCAGGGCGCCACGTTCGATACCGAGCAAGAGGTGTTCAGCGCCGTCAATACGCTTGGCGGGCCCGACCGCGGCATGGAGCTGTCGCAGGTTCAGTTCGCGATCCGGGTTGCCGAGCATGAGGCGACGTGCGCGGCACACTGGCGCACGATCCTGCGCCACGTCGGGTTGTCGCAGGACGCGTTCGGCGAAGAGGTCGACGGCGGATCGGCGACGGCGAAAGAGATCGGACGGCGCGGCGAGCGTACCCGCTCGACCCGCGATCGCAAGATCCTGTATGCGCGACCCGAGGTCTCGAAACTCGCCAGCGTGCTGCAAGAGCTGGACGTCGTCCACTACCGCCCGGCCGGCGTGGTTGCGATGCCGGTGCGGGTCGAATGGCCGGCCGAAACGCCCGATCTTGAGACGCTGTCGCGCACGTTGCAGGCGCTCGATGCGGCATCGGCCGCCTCGACGCGCGTCAAGGTCGCGATGCTCCACCCGCGCTGGTCCGAGGTCGAGGTCGACGAAGAGGTCGCGCGCATCGATGCGCAGGGCGCGATGCCGAGCCTCCCCGATCCGGACACGTTCACGGGTAGTTGACGCTTGCCGCTCTCTCATATACTGTGCGAGGCGTGCGTGGCACGGCGAGGCGGGGCCCGGCACGGCGAGGCGAGGCGAGGCGAGGCGAGGCGTTCAGGGCCTGGCAGGGCTGGGCCTGGCCCGGCGAGGCCGGGCGCGGCGGGGCGTTCAGGGCATGGCTGGGCAGGGCGAGGCGAGGCGTTCAGGGCGCGGCGTGGCACGGCGCGGCCCGGCTGGGCGAGGCGGGGCGAGGCGTTCACGGCGTGGCTGGGCTAGGCAGGGCGAGGCGCGGCGCGGCATGGCGTTCAAGGCGCGGCCGGGCGAGGCCTGGCGCGGCATGGCGAGGCGAGGCGTTCAAGGCCTGGCAGGGCGAGGCGAGGCTGGGTGTGGCGAGGCCGGGCTGGGCGAGGCGTGGCGTAATTGTCAAGAACCGAGAGGATGGGCGAATGGCACCGAAAGTGGCGGAGAAGGTTGCGGCACCTATTGTGCTGCGACAGATCGAGCGTATTGAATTGATTGTCCCGATCATCGGGACGTCCCCCCTCATTCCGCACAAGTGGAGCGAGAAAGCGCTGCGCATGATGCGTGGCAAGCAGGGTGTCGACGGCAGCGGCGCGGTAAGGGAAAAGCGCGAAGCGAAGATCGCCGAAGACGAAGCCGAGGGATGCCAGTATTACCTCGCGGACGGCACGCCCGGTATACCCGCAACGGCGTTCAAGGCTGCGATCGTCGGAGCGTGCAGGCTGTTCGAGGGGCTGACCATGGTGATGGCCAAGCAGGCTGTCTTCGTTGTTGGCGAGGGTGTCGAGCAGCTTGTCAGGATCGAAGGCGAACGGACCCTTCGGGAGGACACTCCGCGCAACGCTACGGGTGTGGCGGATCTTCGGTACCGCTACGCGTACTACCCCTGGCGGACATCGTTGCTCATCAGGTATCTGCCGAGCGTGATAGATCCTGGCAGCATCGGCACTCTGATTGATGCCGCCGGTAATGGGGGAGTCGGTGACTGGCGTCCGAGTGCGCCGAAGTCTGCGACCGGAACATTCGGCTGCTTCGAGGTCGACTTCGAGGCGCTCAATGGCTGACGTGACATTGAGGTCCATCGCTTGGGAACTCGTTATCGGAACCGATTCCGTGGACGTGGAATCTCTCGCGGACAAGCTCGTCGAGCTATGGCGATACGACGGCCTTGAACGCGAAGCGCTGATGATGGCGGCACGCGAAGCGATTACGGCGGCATGGCGTATGCGACCAATAGCCAGTGCGCACGGGCACGGGTATCAGCACCGGGAGCGGTCGGCCGAAACGTCCGGTAGCGCTCCGCTGACTCGATCAGAGCCCGTGCGTCGTGAGGTTACTTTCGCCAAGCTGGTACGCAAGACACGCCTGAGTATTGCTCCGGGGCAGTGGATCCTGCTTGATAACTGCACGTCGAGCAATTTGTTCGAGGTTGCCCAGAGGCGATATGACTTGGCGCACGCGAACAGCGCGCAGGGTGATCGTTTGACCAGGCTGGCAAAGGTGCTTGAGCATCAGGGTCGACAGACCGTCTCCGATCTCCCGGACGACGATTTGGTCGAAATTCTCGGCGGTCAGTCGATCGACTAGGCGTGAGGCGTTCAGGTCGAGGTATGGCGCAGCGAGGCTACGGGATCGATCCCGTAGCCTCGCTGTATGCCCGCCGATCGCATGCTTGCTGAAGACCTCGTGCAGGCTCTCGTGACGATGTACGGCGGGTTGGAAGAGCGTTTGGCACGCGGGATCGCGGTGCGGCTGGCCAGCGGAATGGATTCGCCGGATTGGGCTGCGCAGAAGCTCGCCTCGCTCGGCGAGCTACGCCGCTGGGCCGAAGCGGCGATTGTGCGCTTGAACGGACCGATGCAGGTAGAGGTGGCGCAGGCACTCGGCGCGGCATTCCTGCGTGGTGGCGATGAGGCAATCGCCGAGCTGGCCCGTGTGCAGTCGACACATCCCGAGTGGCTGCGCTTGGCGCGAGTCTCGGCCCCGAACGACCGGCTGCGCATCGCGATCGCGCGGCGCGGCGCCGCCGTCGCGGATCGGCTGCGCGACATCGAGCGAGCCCTTCCTGGCGGGCATGCTCTGGCCAGGCTGGCGACTTCGCTTGTGACGCGATTGAGCGGTACGCACTTGCCGATCCTGCGATGGGTCGAGGATGCCTACCGCTCGGTTGTCGCCGAGATGGCAGCGCCGGGCGTGCTCGCCGGACTCGATACGCGTCGGCAGGCCAGTCAGCGAGCGTGGAACCGCCTATTGGATCGCGGCATCACGGGGTTCGTCGACGCTCGCGGTCGCGGGTGGAACCTCGCGAGCTACGTCGAGATGGCGACACGTACCAGCGTGGCGCAGGCCGCCGTTGAGGGCCATCTTGACCGGCTCGGCGCGGCTGGACTCGACATCGTGATGGTCTCTGACGCACCGCAGGAGTGCGAGCGGTGCCGGCCGTGGGAGGGCAAGCTCCTGACCCGCGGCGGGTCGGGCGGGCGACGGTCGGTCGTCATCGATGACCCGCTGAGCGCCGATCGGACGGTAACGGTCGAGGTTGCAGGTTCGGTCGATGAGGCTGTCGCTGCCGGCCTGATGCACCCCAACTGTCGGCACTCGCTCAATGCCTATATCCACGGCGTGACGCGGGTACCCACCAACACCCAGGACCCTGAGGGTGACGCTGCGCGTCAACGTCTGCGCGCGCTAGAGCGTCGCGTACGTCGGCTCAAGGTGCGCCAGGCTGGCGCACTCACGCCGAAGTCGTCCCGCGAGATCGGTACCGAGATTCGCGCGGCGCAGGCTGCGATACGCGAGCACGTCAAGGCGACCGAGTATCTCGGGATCCGTCGCAAGCCGGAGCGCGAGCGTATCGATCTCGGAAACGTGCGTACGTCGTAGACGTGGGAGCGCTCCCACGCTTGTGACTCTCCTATGTGACACAGTTCACTATACCGTGGTTGACAAACATGTCAATCGCGGTATAGACTATAGGCATAAGCAAGAGAGCAGGGAAATGGGGAAGATGGGAAAGATGATCACCGTTGACAAGCGAATCGCCAGGGCAGAGAAGCTCGACGACCAGATCGAGCAGATGATTGACAAGATCGCCGGAGCCAACAACTCGATGATCGACAGCCTAAACGAATTCGCCCGGTTGGTCCGCGAGGCGACGATCATCAGCGCCCTGTGCGAGCTCCAGGACGCCGACGAGGATGAGGCAGCCGAGATCATCAACGTGAACATGTGAAGGAGGGGATCACCATGGCAGACGTTGCTGAGCGCTACGTTGCTGCGGCTGCCCTCCTGGGCGAGATTGCCCGCGCCGAGGAGCTGCACGCCGAAGCGTTGTCGATCGCAATGCAGCATCGGGTGTGGCGGGACGGAGTGATCCGCTGGGCGATGACGGCCGGCGTGCCGCGGGCACGCATCGCTGAGGCTGCGGGGATCACCCCCGCGATGCTGTACAGGATCATGGGCCGTGGGAGCGCTCCCACGGCGTAGTCAGTAGCAATGCCACCGATCGCAACTCGACGATCGGTGGCATTGCTATTCTGTTGATGACTCAAGTACTGGCGATCGGTGGTCGCCTGAGTCATACCCCGGGAGGGCTTGAAGTGACTCAACCTAATCCGGCCACGCCGGTCGTGACCGATCCTCCGGCCGATCCGACACCGACGCCGGCTGTGCCTGCGCCGGTCGATCCGGCACCCGCGTTCGACCCGAAAGCCCTGTCGCCTGAGGCGCAGGAGTACATCAGGTCGCAGATTGCGGCTGCCGACCAGAAAGCGCGCACGACCAGTAAGGCCAACGCGGCGAAGGAAGCGACGGAGGCGCTTACTTCAAAGTTGGCGCAGGCACTCGGACTGGCTCCTGATCAGTCGCGTGATCCGGAAGCGCTGACGAAGCAACTGACCGAGTCGCAACGCGAGGCACGTATGTTGCGCATCGAGCGTGCAATTGAGCTTGCTGCGCGCAAGTCGGATGCCGACGAAGAACTTGTGACGGCCGTGCTGCTACGCGGTGGTCGGCTGGCGAAGCTCGACCCGACAGCGGACGACTTCGGCGCAAGCGTGGCGGAGCTTGTCAAGAGCGCCGTCGAAGCAAATCCGAGACTGCGCGCGACGCCGGCCGTGCCGGCACCCGCGGCGGTTGGTGGGGCAACGTCAACGGCCATGGCTGGGCCTGGCGCAGCGGCTGCGCAGGGTGGCGGTACCGGTGGTTCCGAGCCCGACTTCGGCAACATGTCGGTGGACGATCTACGCAAATACATCAAGGACAATCGATAGCGCGCCGGGCGCGCAGGCTCGGCGAGGAAGATAGGAAGCAATGGCACTTTTGACCTTGACCACAATGGCGCGGCTGGCACTCGCCACGCTGTTTGAGAACAGCATCATGCTGTCTCTGGTCAACCGCGATTGGGAGAACGAGTTCTCCCCTGGCAAGGGTGACAAGATTCGCGTCCGCAAGCCGAGTCTGTACCAGGCGCACGAATTCACCGGCGCGATCATCGAGCAGACCCCTGCCGAGTCGTACGTCGACATTGAGCTGAGCCATCACATCGACACGTCGATCGCGCTTACGTCGCGGGACATGGCGCTGAATCTGTCCGATTTCAATACCCAGATCATGACTCCCGCATTCGAGGCGATCGCGAAGAAGGTCGACACCGACCTCCTGGCGCTTCGCGCTGACCTTCTCAAGATTGTCGGCGATGGGGTGTACCGGCCAGCCGGCGTGACCCGTGCGGCGTATACGAAGTTCGACGCTCGATGCCTGCTCGACGCTGGCGTACGCCTGGCGGACGACAACGTGCCGCTCGGCGACACATACGCGGTGATCGATGCCGCGACCGCGGGCGAATGGCTCGGCAGTGACCTGTTCTCGAACAACGCCCAGGCCGCGGGTGCGGACATCGCGACTCAGGCGCTGCTTAACGCGTCGCTCGGCCAGCGCCGGTACGGGTTCGCCCCGTACCAGAGCCACAACATCGAGGATGGCCAGGGTGTCGCCTTCCATCGCAGCGCGTTCACCTTGGCAACCAGGCCGCTTGAGCTGCCCGACGGGATCCCCGCGGAAGGTAAGGCGATCGAGAACTACAAGGGTGTAGGGATCCGGGTCATCAAGGCGTACGAGGTTCGGTCCAAGAAGACGATCGTCAGCTTCGACCTGCTCTACGGCGTCAAGACCATGGACGCGGCGCGCGCCGTGCTGATCGGCGAGAGTTCCGAGTCCGGCAGCGGTAGCTAGTCCGGATGGCATGGTGCCCGGCGTCGACACAACGCCGGGCACCATGCCATACTTGACGAGTCGTTGACCGGTAGTTGGCAGGGATGGGTGGGCAGCGTGAAGCGCGGAGTGGCGTTTGTGGTGGTCGGGTTTTTGATGATCCTGACTTGCATGATCGGAATAGCGATCACTTCCACGTCAGGCGTCGATGACGCGCCGAGCCGAGAGACCACGTCTGCCTCGGGGGATCCAACGAAATTGGACGATTCGGCGAAGCTCGCCTGCGAAGACTTCGCCAGTGATTGGGCCGCAGCTCAGACTGACACGGCACGAATCAAGCTCGCAGGCAAGGTCAATAAGTGGTCGTCAAGATCGACCACCCCAGGCATCGCCGAGGGTGGTCGTCTACTCGGACGGATGGCCGGGAAAAGTGAGGGTTCGTGGCAGCTCGCTGGCGATGTATTCGCAAAAGCATGCCTCGACGGCGGATATGGGAAATGACATGCGCTGGTATTGGAAGCTGAATGCTCACCGTGATACGCGATGGGCACTAGCCGTAGCCTGGACCGGGGTGGCTCTAGCCGTCTTCGGTCTTGGCGGATGGACCGGGTGGGCGCTGGCCATCGCCTGGATTCCGGCCGTCATCGACTGTCGCGCGATCAGGCTGGAATTGACGCACGCGTGAGCGGTGATATCGATTGGGTGATCGCCGTTCGGCGCGGCGAGGCCAACGAGGAGCTCCGATTCTCGATACGGTCTGTCGCGGCGAATGTCCGCGGAGTCCGCAACCTTGTGATTGCCGGATATCGGCCCGATTGGATCGCTGGCGCACGGCATATCGATGTACCGCAGGACGCCGGTGAGAAGTACGTCAACGCTGTACGTATCTGGCGCGCTGTCGCGAACGAATCGACGCTGTCTGACCGAATCGTCGTCGCGCATGATGATCTTTTCGTGATGGAGCCGACTGACGTCGTCGATCTGGTACCGCGCTACCGAGGTCGGCTCATCGCGCACATAGATCGAATCCGCGCGGAGGGCACGCAAACGGTCTGGCGCCAGAGTCTTGAGCGCACCCGCACGTGGTTGCGAGTACAGGGCCACACTCGACCGCTGTCGTACGCCGTGCACGTGCCGGTGTTGGTTGACCGGCGCCAGTTGGCCGAGACGTATATGCGTCTTGGCGACGATGCCGTACGCCGCAACGTCATGACCGTGCATGCCGCGCTGCACGGCATCGTCGGCCGGCCGATCTCCGGTGACGTCAAGGTGTCCGGTGTGCTCGATGCGAAGCCCTGGCGCACGCTGCCACTACTGTCAACGAGCGATGGGTCTTTCTCCAATCACCCCGTTGGAGATCGGATCCGTAGAGCCTTCCCCGAGCCATCCCCGTGGGAGTCTGACCAGCCGAACTGGACTCCGCCGGTCGTCAATGAGGAAATGGTCATTATGAATGGGTATATGTATCGGAACCGCAACACGGGCGACACGGTCACGTACGAGAGGCGTAACCCCCGGCTCGATCGGCTGTCGAACTGGGAGCTGATCGGCGCGCCGAAGGTCTCGCTGGCGCGAGCGAAGACGCGTGCGAGGGCACGAGCATGGAAGCGCGCCAGTGTTGCGCCGCGACTCGACCTACCCGACCCACCCGAGCCAGCCATGCAAGCGTGGCTGGACTACCGCGGTCGCGAGTTCGAGCTGCCGACCGACGCGTCGCTGACGATGTATGACGGTACGCATACGCACAGCGTGCACCCCGCCACGGATCCTCCGAGCCAGGCGCGCACGCTGTGCGGCGGGCGAGCCTGGCCGACCAGGGCGCGCCAGTTTCCGGCGCCGGCCGACTGCGAGACTGTGACGTGCGCCGGTTGCCTGCGCGAGCAGGAAGGCGTGCCGGACGATTGGGAGCCAGCAATCGGCGAGCGGTCTGGCGAACGTCAAGTGGTCGAGCCTGAGACATTCGACTGAGGGATATCGATGTTCGGGATGACGGACGTGGTTCGCATGAGACCTGCGAGAATCAGACCATGATGATCGTGCACGCGACGGCGAGCGATTGGGATACCTACATCGGTACCGCGCACCCGGTCAACCTCACGGCGTTACTGCGCCGTGCGTCGCTGGACGTCGACGGCGAGCTGGTAGCTGCCGTGTACCGCTCGACCGACGCTGACGTGATCGCCGCGCTTGCTGAGGCGACGTGCGAGCAGGCGGCATTTCTCAAGTCACAGGGCGCTGGTGATGGTCAACGGACTCCATACAGCGCTGTATCGATTGGCTCGGTCGCCTTGTCGAAAAACAAGATCACCGACGATTCTGTCGGTACATTCTCCACTCGCGCGTTTCAGATCTTGCAGTCTGCCGGCCTGACAGGGCAAGCTCCATCCACAGGTTGGGAGTGAGTCCTGTGGATATCCCCGACTTCCTGCTACAGCACACGATCTCCGTCGAGCCGTACGCCGGTGCGCGAGGCGACGGTGTGGAGACTTTCGGGGCGCCGGCAGACGTCGAGTGCTTCGTCGAAGAGAAGGTGCGCACCGTGCGTGCACCGACCGGCGAGGAAGTAGTGAGCGACGCAACGGCGTACGCACCGCTGGACACTGCGGCACCGGTACCGCGCTCGCGCGTCACCCTACCGTCCGGCAGGGTTGGGCGCGTCATCGTGGTACTACGACGGGACGGTGGAGACCTCCCCGTGCCGAGTCATCTTGAGATCGTCATTGGAGGGGCATAGTGGAGGTAATGACGTTCGGCGAGGCGCTTGAGTGCCTGCATGAGGGGCGACGCGTCTATCGTGGTGGCTGGAATGGCAGGGGTATGTGGCTGGCACTCCAAGCGCCGGACGAGAATTCCAAGATGCGTCGTCCGTACATCTACATGAGTCCGGTTGACGGCAATTTGGTGCCATGGGTTGCATCGCAGTCGGACCTGTTGGCGGACGACTGGATTGCGTTGGGCGACTGACGATGGCGCAGCATGCGACGATCACGTGGACCGGCGATCAGGCTGTCGCTGAGATCGAGCGTGCGGCTGCGCACGGGTTGGCTTCCTGGGCCGAAGCTGTGCTCACTGAATCCAACGCGCATGTCCCGCTGGACGAGGGCACGCTTGAGCGTTCCGGCGTCGCACAGGTCGACGGCAACGAGCTGGCGGCTGCCGTCGACTACGACACCCCGTACGCCGTGCGTCAGCACGAAGACATGCAGGCGAGGCATGCGCCAGGGCGTAGCGCGAAGTACCTTGAGAACGCGCTCAACTCGACGCGCGAGAGTGGGCCAGAGCTGGTGGCTACCGCGATCCGGCGCGCTACCGGAGGGTGACGCGATGGGATTCGAGTCCGACCTACTGACCGGCATCGCCGAACTGTTGGACGAGTATGGCGCCGGCAACTGGTCGCCGAACGCCGTACCGACCGCAGAACCCGCGATCGTCCTGGGCCGGATCCCGCAGTCGCCGGAACGGATCATCTCGCTCGCAGCCTACGGAGTGGCCACCGATTCGAAACTGACCGACTCCATCGTCGGGGTGCAGGTTCGGGTACGCGGATCGACAGCGCCCATGGCCGCGTCGGACATAGCGGATGACGTGTTCGATGCGCTGCACGGACAGACCGACGTCGAGCTTGGCGCCGGGACGGCTCATGCGCTCTGGGTAGTGGCGATCGCCTGGCAATCCAGCGCCGACCTCGGACCGGACAGCAATGGTCGGTACGAACGCTCGGACAACTACTATGTGACTGTCAATCGGCCGTCGTTGCGGCTTGAGTAGGAGTGATCCATATGGCTACCGTCCCGCTTCAGACGGCGCTAGCGCGCAAGTGGAAAGTCGATGTCCGGGTCTCTGGCGTCTGGACTTCGGTCCGTGGGATCGCCGAGTGCAAGTGGGATCCACATCAGGCGTCTCTACAGGAGGACAACGTCTACGACGCCGAAGGTCGCAAGGGCGTCACGAAGACCGAGCTTGGGGCGGTCTGCGAACTGAAACTGTTGCGCAAGCACACGGCCGGCACGACTACGTACGACCCCGGCCAAGAAGCGCTCAGGGCTGCAGCGGCTGCGTTTGGCACAGACGGCGTCGCGTACGTCCGCATCTACGATCGCGACGGCGGGGCCGAGGCATGGGACATGTACGCCGAGGTCGGCTGGGCGGCCGACGGTGGCTCGACCGGCGACATTGAAAAGATCACGGCAACGCTGACCGACAAGGCCACGCTGACCGAGATCGACAACCCCGAAGCGTCGTCCGGTAGCTAGGCGACGGGTGCGATCGGATGGGCTTTCAGGATCTTGACGCGGTGTTCGATGACACCCTGTCGCTGCCAATCGGCGACAGGGTGTACGTCGTACCTGCGCCTGACGCGGAGCTTGGACTCTGGTGTCAACGGATGATCTCGGCCGGCCTGATGATTCAGGCTGGCCAGACTCCGCCGGATAACATGCCTGCGCTGACGCTCGACGATGGCGACGAAGAGGCGCTGTATCGGCGCATGCTCGGCGACACGTACAACGAGTTGATCAACGATGCCGTTTCGTGGCCACGTATTCAGCTGATCGGACAGACGGCGCTGTTATGGATCGGCTCTGGTAGGCCGCTCGCTGAGGAGTTCTGGAACAGCGGTGGCGACCCGGAAGCCTTCCCCCCGCTACGCAAGCCGTCGCGGGGGTCGACAAGTACGGCCGGGGTACGTACGACGAAACGACCGGCCTCTACGACTGGTACGAAATCCCGCCGGGCGACCTCGAGGCGCTAGGGCGGCCCACGGTGACGTGGGAGGACATCCTTTCGCGTTGGCAGGCTGTCGAGTGCGATCTACGCAGCGAGTACGGGCTCGCGCTCGACGGTCGGGCATCCCTGCGCGCGCTTTCCTGGCGATCGCTACGCACACTCATCATCGGGCTGTGCCATGCTGATACGCGACTGGCCAGGGCGCTTGCCCCGTCCGATACGCCAGCCGGCTGAGGGGGTGGCTCGGTGGCTCTGAACGTCGGTGAGCTTGTCGCGCGGATGCGGCTCGACCAGAGCGAGATGGAAGCTGGCCAGGAAGAGGCGCAGGGTAGTTTCAAGGCGTTCGGCGGGAAGATCGAGGCTCTCGCGTTGGCGGCTGGCGCGGCCGCCGCGGTGGCGCTTGGCGCGGCACTGGTCGGCGCACTCAATCAGCAGCAGGTCGGCGGAAAGATTGCCGCCCAGTTCGGCGAGACTAGTAAAGAGGCTGGCTACTGGGGAAAGCTTGCGGGCGAGATCTATGCGGACAACTTCGGTGCATCGGTAACCGAGGTCGGCGATGCCATAGGTGCGATCAGAAAGCAAAATCTGATCGATGGGAACATGACTGCCGAAGAGGTTAAAAAGATCACTGAAAGCGCGCTGACACTCTCTGACGCTTTCGGTTACGGGGTGGCCGAAAGCTCGCGCGCGGCACAACAGATGATCATGAATGGATTGGTGCCCAGTGCCGAAGAGGCGTTCGACGTTATTGCGTTCGGCGCGCAGCATGGCATCGACAAATCAGAGGATTTGCTCGATACGTTCAACGAGTACTCGACTAAGTTCCGAGACCTCGGCATCGATGCCAAACAGGCACTCGGCTTAATGTCGCAAGGCCTTCAAGGTGGCGCACGAGACGCTGACACTGTGGCTGACTCGTTAAAGGAATTCGCCATCCGCGCCCGGGATGGCTCGAAGACCAGCGCTACAGCGTACAAAGCACTCGGACTTGACGCTGAAAAGATGACTGCCAAAATGGCGAAAGGCGGGAAGGGCGCCTCGGACGGATTACAAATCGTTCTCGACCGGTTGAGAGCGATGAAGGATCCTGTGGCGCGCGAAGCCGCTGCGGTAGGTTTGTTTGGCACCAAGGCTGAGGATCTAGGTAAAGCGCTGTTCAGTCTAGATCCTAAAACGGCGACCGACGGCATGGATAAGCTAGCCGGATCGACGGCACGTGCGGGCGAGGCTATGTATAACAACGCTGGCGCAAATCTGGAGACTTTCAAGCGAAAGCTGACAGAGGGTTTCGTTAGCGTCATTGGTGGCAAAGTAGTACCTGCATTGACAAGCATGTCGGAATGGTTACTCAAGCTTGGCGGTTTCTATAAAGAGAATCAAGCATGGCTAGAGCCGCTTGTCGTCGGGCTCGGCACTTTCGCTGGCGCAATCATCGCGATTGTCTACGCGCAAAAGCTTTGGATGGCCACCACGGCAGCCGTGAAGGGCGCATGGATGGCGCTAAACGCAAGCTTCGCCGGATCCCCTATTGGGTTGATAATCGTCGCGGTACTCGCGCTGGTCGCAGTATTCATCTACCTGTGGACGCACTGTGAGGGGTTCCGCAATTTCTGGATTGGTCTCTGGGATGGAATCAAGAGCGTTGCGCTAGCCATAGCACATTGGTTCGCCGGACCATTTGCCAGATTCTTCGTCAGGGTATGGAACGGGCTAAAGTCTGGCGTCAGCGCAATGGTCAACTTTTTCAAGACCCGATGGAATCTGTTCACGGCGACCTTGGAGTCCGTGAAGACCAGAGTAGGCAAGATATTCTCAGCCATCGGTGGATTCATCTCCGGGTCATTCCGCAGCGCCGTCAGTATCGTGAAGGGTGCTATCAACGGAATGATCGGAGTCGTCAACGGCGCTATCGGTGGACTCAACAAAATGATCGGTCTGGCCAACAAGATCCCTGGCGTCCATGTTCCCCACATTCCGACCATTCCCAAGCTCGCGCAGGGGGGCATCGTCTCGCCAACGCCAGGAGGTCGGCCAGTCATCATGGGCGACGGATCAGAGGTCGAGATCGGATTGCCGCTCTCGAAGCTCCGCGCGCTGGTTGGACTATCGGGTGGCGGCAGCGCTTCGACCGGCGGCACGCACGTGCTCGAACTTCGACTTGTGAGCGCAGGTCGCGCGATCCGGCGCATGATCCGGCTGGAGGGATCCGACCTCGGGACGCTAGGACTGGAGATCTGATGCCGTACCCAGAACAGGCACTCGGGTTTCGAGTTGAGATCGCGCCAGGGGCTGACCTCGCGACCGACCCTAGTACTTATAGCTGGACAGACGTCACGTCATCCTGGTGGCAGCGTGACGGGATCAAAATTAAGCGCGGGTGCGAGGATGAACAGGGGGTCGGCTCGACGACCCTTGAGCTGTCCCTGCGTAACAATGACGGCGCTTTCTCGCTGGACAATGCTTCGTCCCCACATTGGCCAGGATGGGACATCGGGTGCCCTATCCGAGCTTCTATCGACCCACGGGACGGCTCTGGGTGGAGTGAGCGCTGTGTCTGCTACCTCGGCGAGGCTACGCAGGACTGGCCAGCCGGTACGCCGCATCTATGCATTGTCAAGGTGCGAGCTGATGGGATGTTCGTAAGGTTTGGAACTGGACGGATTCTCCGCTCACCATTAGAGCGTGCGATAACCGCAGACGCGCCAGCGTATTACTGGCCGATGACGGAAGGCGCTGAGGCTACTCAGTTCAACGCGCTGGTTGGCGGTACCCCGCTGGCGCTAACCGGAGTACCCGAGATGTCTTCGATCGAGGGTTCATTGGGAGCGCCGAGCAATCTACCGCAGTTCATTAACGATGATTCGGATGACTACCTCGGTCACGGCTCGGTGGTAGTTAGTGACATTAGTGATACCAATTGGTGCATTGAATTCATCGTACGCGCGACGACCGATGCCGGACCATGGCCAGACAGCGCGATAGCTTCGGTGGCATCGGTCAAGTTTGCCAACGGCAATACGGATGACGTGAATATCGACATCTCTTACACCTTTGCGACCGGGGGATATGGAGTAACGATCAAATGGTCTGACGAATCGTCTACCGGAATCGGTACGGTGACTACCAGGCCGCTATGGAACGGCGAGTGGCATTACCTCTGTATCGGGTTCAGGCAACTTGACGCAAGCAACATCAGGGTCTATCTGTACGGCGATGACGACGGACTGGACTGGAGTGATCATGCCGGAGTGTTCGGCGATCCGGTATCGGTTGTCATTCCGAATCTGACGGTTTTCTGGCCACCGACCAAAGTCACGTCCCTGTCGTACGGTCATGTCGCCATCCATTCCGGTGTCTACGTTCCGCCGGGGGTGGCTGATAGATACGCTGCGATGAACGGCTGGATCGGTGAGACGGTGGACGAGCGTATCGATCGGCTCTGTACCGAGGAGAGCGTTACCGCCGACATCATCGGTACGTCGAACGTGACGATGGGCCCTCAGTCGAGCGCCCGACTGCTCGACCTCCTACGCGAGTGCGAGAAAACCGATCATGGCATTTTGGATGACTCGCACGGAGTCGTGGGGTACCGCTGCCGCAGTAACCTATACAACCAAGCAGCCGCGCTCACAATCGACGCTGACGCTAGACAACTGGCATTGCCCTTCACGCCTAGTCGTGATGACCAAAAGCTCTACAATGTCGTGTCCGTGAGCCGACCCGGTGGTGGAAGCGCAATCGCCGAGGATGCCGCATCGATCGCGCGACACGGACGGCGTGAAGCTCCGAACACAGAGATCAACGTTGACAGCGATGAAGTGTTGGAACAACACGCGGGATGGCTCGTCAACATCTGGTCGACATTGCGCACTCGATACCCAGAGCTGAGTGTCGACCTGCTTGTGTCTCCGACGCTCATCACTGACTTTCTGGCCATGCTCCTCGGTGATCGAATCGACGTGACCAATCCGCCGCGTTGGCACACTCAGAGCGTGATCGAACAGCAGGCGCGTGGTTGGGCAGAGACGTACGCAGGTAACCGCCGGGGTTGGCTCGTTACCGCCAATACCGTTTCGATCGACCCGTATCGCGTGGCCGTGATCGAGCCGAGCGATTCAGAGCCACCCCTGCGGCTGGACCTGAGCGGGCAGACGCTTGTGGCGGACTATGACGTCGGGGTTGACACGACGTTTCAGATTGCTACGGCGTCCGGCTATCCGCTCATGACTACCACGGCCACCTATCCGGCTGACTTTCCGTTCGATTTGAACGTGGCAGGCGCTCAAGTGCGGGTAACCGCAATCGTCGGCGCATCATCACCTCAGACGGTCACCTGTCAGGCGATTGCGGTAAACGGTGTGGTCAAGACAGCGCCCGCGGGCACGGTGCTTGGGCTCTGGCGTCCGGCTGTACTGGCGCTGTAGAAAGGGAGATCATTATGGTTGTTCCTGCATACGCGGTAGCCGGACATGCACCTACCGCAGCCGAAGCGGCGACCGCCTTTGGCGGTGTCAATTTTCAAAAGATCACAAGCTCGGGCAACTGGGTGATGCCCGATGGCGCGCAATTTGTTCTTGTCGAACAGTGGTCCGGAGGTGGCGCCGGAGGTGGCGCGGCCAATCCGGGCGCAGGCAAGACAAGCCTCGGCGGAGGTGGGCAAGCGGGTAGCTATACGCGTAAATGGTTCGCCGCTTCTGCGCTAACAGCCACGGTGGCTGTCACCATCGGGGCCGCAGGTGTCGGAGCGTCCGGCGCTACCGGCGGAGATGGTGGGGATACGACATTTGGTGCATACCTCACCACGCCCGGCGGTAAAGGTGGCGTCTATCGGGTGGCCAGCGCCAGCACCTATCAAGCCATGGGCGGTGCCGGCGTAACACCGGGCACCGACGGAGATGTCGATACGGTCGGGGCGCCGGGCAGCACCGGGTGCTCTACGACCACGGCACTCGGATATGGCGGCAACGGTGCATCGAGCTCCGTAGGCGCGGGTGGGCTCGGACGTAGTTGCGTCTCCGATAATCAATCTCTAGCAGGCGTAGCCGGTACGGGATATGCGGCTGGCGGAGGTGGCGCTTTCTGTTCCGGCACCGGTGCTGCCGTCGCTGGCGGTAACGGGACCAAAGGGCTTTGTATAGTAACCACATTCTGCTGACGGGATGGGCATATGAAGACTCTTGACTGGCCGGACGTGCCGTACGTCGGCCCGGCCACTGGGCGCACCGCTGGCCGCCCGGACGGGGTACCCGTCGTCGGCGTGCTGCATTGCACCGCCAATGACGCGACACCAACCCAGGAGGCCACGTACGCGCACACCCGCAGCGCCAGCAGCAACCCGACCTCGGCGCACCTGTACGCGGGGGACGCGTCGCCGTCATTGGTGCAAGGGGTAGCGGTCGGGGACTGCGCATGGCACGCCGGTGGACACTTCGGCAACCGCCGCGGGGTCGGGATCGAAGTCACCGGGCAGGTGTCATGGTCACGCTCGCGGTGGTTGCAGGGGCAGACGATTCCCGCAGCCGCGCGCGCGATCCGCTTGCTGTCGGCGAAGACGGGGATCCGGATGCGCTGGTTGGACCGGGCCGGCCTGGTCGAGCTGTATGAGTACCCGACACTCGCACATAGCGGCTGGGTGACGCACGAGCAGTACAACCAATGGTCACCGGACGCAAAGAGTGACCACAGCGACCCGGGGCCGGGCTTCCCGCTCGACCTCGTGATGCAGCTAGCGATCGAGGGAGACGACATGAGTGCGGCAGACGTGGTAGCTGGCTTGGACGAGGCGGTCTCGTGGCGGTCGACGGGCATCCGCAACGGTGCGGTGGCCGCCGGCTGGTCAAGTGAGGTGTCCAGCCGGGCCCTGCTGGAGTACGTGTTCGGGCGTACCGTGCTCGGGCCGTCCACGGCTGAGGTGGAGACCCAGATCGCCGGCCTGACTGCGGCGATTCAGGCCCTTGCCGCTGGCGGGTCGAGCGTGGACACCGCGGCGGTGATTGTGGCAGTCAATGCGCAGGCGGCGGAGACCCGCAGTCAGATCCTGACCCGTCTGGCGGCTGCCGGAACTGGCCTTACGGGCGGGTAGGCTCAGGCCGCGCGAAAGACCACGAGAGGATGGGCGAGAAATGGCTGGTGGTGGAGTCGTGGACGATACCGCGGAGCGGTTGGTTCGCATCGAGACGAAGCTCGATACAGCACTGACCAGACAAGATGATCACGAAGCACGAGTCCGGCGTATGGAGTTCGGTACCGTCGCGGCTATCGTCATTGCGCTTACCGCTCTCGGCACCCGCATTACCGATATCGTCAGCATTACCGGAAAGTAGGACGCGCGCGATGGCGACGGACCGGTATCAGGAGCGTTACCTCGCACATCAGGCACGCAAACGAGAGGTTCTTCGCGAGTTGATGCTCATCCGACATAGCGATCGTGTATATGACGAGAGTCGTGCCGTGCCGGATGAGCTGATCGTCGAGCTGATCAACGCGGCTGGTCGCGCTCCCAGTTCTTGCGACCGGCGCGCAGTCTCTCTGCGACAGGTTGTCGAACGCCAAGACCGGGAACTGCTCGGCGGATTGCTGGTCGGCGGGGTTGGGTGGGTGCATCGCGCACCGGTCATCTTGCTGCTGCTAGCCGATCCCGTGGCGTACAAGGCTGCGGGCGAGCTACCCCGCATGCCGTACCTGGACGCCGGCGCGGTACTCAGCCATCTGTACCTCGCCGCAACCGCGGCCGAACTGTCGTGCTGCTACGTCAATCCGGCCGTTCGGCCGGACAACGAGGGACACTTCCGTTCCGCGCTGCATCTGGACGACGTGATCTTTTGCGGTGCGTTCGTAGCCGGGTGGCCGGCGTGAACATCTCCATCGTGACCGGAGGGTACGGCGGGTACGGACGCTGGCTACCACAGTGGGCCGGGTATGTTGCGGCACTCGATCCGGCACCGGCGGCCGCGGTGGCCGTACTCGGGTACCGGCACGGTGCGACGTCGGCAGACGTGCGCGCAGCCCGGCGCATCCTGCCGATGCTACGAGTGGTCAAAGCGTCGCGAGCGCGCACAATGGGCAGCGTGCGCAACGTCGCGGTGGCAGCGACGCGCACCGAGTGGGTGCAATGGCTATCGATCGATGACGGGATCCTGCCCTACGCGATCGGCGCGCTGGCCCAGGTCAGCGATCAAGCCGATTGGATCTGCACGGGGTGGCTCACCCGCGGACTCGGGCACGCCGAAATGCGGCATCGCTCGCCGTTGCCGGCCGACATGGCGCGTAGGCGCGGTCGCGGTTTCGTCATCGGACACTCGCCGTTCCGACGCTGGATATGGGAACGCTCCCACTACCCGGCGCACGACTATCCGAACTCTCCATTCCTCGCGGCTGCGGTGGAGTCCGGAGCGCGCTTCGTCTCCGTAGAGCGACCGATCACGATCTATCTACGTAGACCGGACTCGCATTCGCGGACGGTCCTACAGGGACCGAACCGGTCGATGACCGAGAAGCGCAAAGCGATCATGTACAAGCGCGATATGCAGCGCCGTATCGTCGCGTACTACCGCGGAGCGGGCCAATGATGATCCGTTGGGCGGTATGGCTGGTCATCACGATCGGGTGGTTCCTGGTTTGGGAGATGCCGGCCGTGCTCAATCAGCGCGCCGGAGACACGCTCAGTGAGGCAGTCTGGCGCGTGCTACGTGTCGGTGGTGATAGGCGCTCCACGTGGCTTACGTGGCTCGGGCGAGGCATTCTGATGGGATTCCTGGCCTGGTTGACGGTGCATCTCGGGATGGGATGGTTGGCATAATGATCAAAACCTCGAAGCAACTCGCGCTTTGGATGGCCGTGATCTCGGCGATCGTGGCAGCGTCGCAGGCGATACCAGAGAGCCTCCCCGGTTGGTTGGCTGGGTACGTACGCTGGGCCGGGGTGGCTCTAGGTGCGGGCCTGGCGGCGTACACCGCGCTCTCCCGATCGGTCACCCTGCCGGCCGAACGTGAACTCGGCGACAAGCTGGTCATGCGCGGACCGATCGGCTAGGCTCGGCGTTGCCCTCCTTTCGACGACGACAAAGGCCACCGATTTACTCGGTGGCCTTTGTCGTTATGTTCCGGGTTATCGCTCAGCGCATGCCCATCGCCTAGGCGTCCGCGGACCCCTCGCACTCGGGGCATGAACCGGTCGGCTCGAAGTCGTTGAGCATCGGCAGAACGACCCTGCACGCGTTCGGTCGCGCGAACGCTTGGCGTGACGCATCGTTGACCGCTGCCAAAAACACCATCGGCCCATAGTTGTCGTTGGCGATCTTGACGACATGCCACTCCGCAATGGACGCGTTAGCGCTCTTGAAGATTCGTACCACGCTGCCGATGTCGATTGGCCTGCCGTCCGCGTCTGTCACGGTGTCCGGCACCCGGTTCGCTGGCTTGCGCATCTTGGATCCCCCTTGCGTTCGGTTGAGACCCAAGCGTATCACGAGTAGTTGACGAATCAACTACTCGCCAACTGCCAGCAAGCATAAAATCGCAGATAGAAACAGTGATGCGCTGGACGATCGTCCAGCGCATCACTCGATCGGGTGACTAGAAGCCAGTCGGGGAGTTCGTGGGATTGGTCGGGCGGATCTGCTCGCGCTGCTGCGGGGACAGCGTTGCCCAGACCGCTGGATCCCATCCTGGCGGGCAGTCGCTGGCCGGCTGCGGCTGTGCGGCGTAGGCGCCTGGGGCTGCGCTCGGCTGGCCGTAGGACTGCGGCGGGCTGGCTTGCGGGTACGCGTAGCCGGCCGCAACGGACGCTGGCGTCACGGCCGTTGCGAGTACCACAGGCTCCGGGTTGACGAAGGTACCCATCGTGCGCGCCGACCAGACCTGGGCGGCAAGCTCGCGTACCGGGCTGGTCGGATCGACACGCTCTAGCAGGTACGGCCGGTTGCCCTGCGTTCCGCGGACCACCCGGCCCAGGACGATCGCTTTACCGACGCTTTCGACCAGCGCTTTAACGATCTCCTGGTTGCCGATGAGCAGGCCGCTGACGAAGTACGGCACGGTGACCTTTTGGGTGTTCGGCAGGTTCTTCTGAAGATCATCACCGAATGGCATCTCTCCGCCATCCAACACCAGCGCGTCGGCCGTAATGGTCGGGCGCGGGGGATCGGTCGGGTTCATGCCTTTGGCCGCAGGGTTGTACCCGACCGGCACGAACACGCAGTGCCGGCCTTCAAGGTGCCTCACCTTGACCGGCGACCCGAATGCGGCCGTCGGGTCTGCGAACTGCGCGCCAGCCGGGGGCTGCTGCACACCCTGGCCATACGCCTGGTTGCTCGGATAGTTCGGGTTCGGTTGCATGCGCTGTTTCCATTCTGTGGTGTGGGTTGATGTGGTGTACCGGACCAACGATCGATGCTCCGGGGAAGTGTCACATCGATCGTTGGCCGGCACTGGATACGAGCGGCACTCGCGCCGATGCTGATACCGCCCGGCCGGGGGGATGGTGGGATTCGAACCCACGTACACTGCCCATCGTTTCGGCTAGCCTCAGCGCTCTATCCCGTTGAGCTACATCCCCTTGGTGCGACCCGGAATGGTGATCTGATCACCATTCCGGGTCCGGCGGATTCTGGTGGGCCGTCGCCCCAACCGCTAACGGCGGTCAATCGAGCAGTTAGCGGATGCCAGCCGTTGTGTCGATCGCGCCGATTGGGATTGCGTAGGGAGGTGGCCGCGCCCCCTGGCCATCGACTCTCGGCCCCGTATCACCGAGCAAAACGATCTATCTAGTTGTCAACTTCGAACCGACCTCAGACTACTTGACCGGTCGTTGGCTTGTCAAGTAGTGAACTTGCCGCACCCTTCGGTCAGCACGTAGACGACCCTCGTGCTACGCAGGTCGATCGCGACCGCGGTACGGTCACGTCCGGTGACGATGAAATGCTTCAGTTGTTCACGCTTGCCCCAAATTGTTACTTCGCAGATCGCCCCTGGCGCGAGTACCGCAGTGTGGTACCGGGTCCGAGCAATCTGCCGTCCGGGGTAGTGCCGGCCGTCGCTGAACGACGTAGCGAGCCTGGTCGGGCCGCCATCGCCCCCACTGCCCTCACACTTCCCCGCACCAACGAAGATGACCAGTAGTAACAGCCCGATGATCAACGCCGGGTTGGCTCTGAGATTGCGCATCAGTACCCCCGCAACGGACAAGCGTGCTTGACCGAGCAGCCACCGCAGAACGAACTCGGACGGGGAAGGTGGATTCCGGCACGATCGGCTGCATCCATCACGTGTACGCGGTAGCGGAGCTCTGCCCAAGTACCCGGCGCCGCGACCGGCACGGGTTCAGACAACGAGCCTTTGCGCGCGTGCCAGTACGCGCCGGACCAGTCGTCCGGCCCGTTGGGCACTGCGATACTGGCGTTTACCAGAGCCTGCCCGTACGTGCGCAGTTGCAGATCGTCGTCTGGCTTGCTCTTGCCTGCCTTGACGTCGACGATCATTATCTGCCCGGTACCGCGATGTCGCCAGGCTTGATCGATGACACCCTTGAGCGGCACGCCGTCGACGTTCAGCACGAATTCGTACTCGATGATCGGTGCGCCGTCCGGGGTACGCGCGATCGTCCAGTCCTGAGCCCACCCGGCGCGCCAGGCGACGTAGCGCGTCAGCATGTCGAGCCCTTCGGCGAGCCACCACGTATACCCTTCGGCGCCGCGTGCACTGGCGCGCCAAGAGTCCATCGGCCAGTCAGGGTTGGCCTGCATCGTGTCGGACATTTCGCGGTGCAGATGCGTTTGCCAGAGCTGATCGAGATCGAAGGACGCTCGGACGTATGCCCAATCGTTGTCCGGTGCGCGCGTTGCCTGGCGTTCCATCTCCTCGATTGCCGCGTGCAGCGCGCGACCGCCGATAAATGCCCATTGCGGCTGGGGGGCGATGCCCTCACGACGCTGTAGGCGATACTTAAGCCCGCAATCCGCGAACGACTGTAGCTGTGAGACCGACCGAAACGCCAGGGCTGCGCCGGACGGCGGCCGCGCGAGGTCGGCGAACGTCAGCGCTTCGGCTCGACGGCCGGCGCCGGGCAGCGGTGGGTCGGCGAACTGAATGATCGGCTGCACGGGGTCGGGTGTCCTCTCGGGAGTTGGATCGGGAGAGACCGCCGGGGGGAGGTCGGTCCCTCCCGCGAGGTACGCCGCGACCTCGGTTGCGACGCTGGCATTGGCGTCCGGATCGTCGTACCAGCACTTGTCACCCATCGCGTGCTCGCGCTCACCGGGGTGTGGGGGGAGTGCGCACATCCACAGTTCGCCAGAGATCGAGTCGTACGTCGCTCCACAGATGGGGAGTTCCGGCGGGACGGGTGCAGTACTCGCGGGGGTTGGCTCGACGTCCATGCCCGCGCAGCCGTGCTGACGAATCGAGATGGCGATTGCGTCAGCCTGTCGCGATGCGATGCGGTATTCCCTGCGATTGGTTGCGTCAGCACGCTTGGTGGATGATTCGAGCCGAACGCTTTCGTCGTGCCACCACCTTGTTACAAAGTCGAGCACGGCAAGCGTGACGTCGGACGTTGAGCCACGAAGCATCGGCACGCCAGTTGCGCTGACGAGGTCGGCATTTCGCTGGCGCTCTAGATCGATTTGCTCTCGTACTGATTGCGCGGACGGTCGGGCCATCGTCTGTGTTTTTCCTCTCCTGTAACTTGGGCATGATCTTTTGTGATCGATCACTCCATCGCGCTTGGGCGCGTAGCAGCAGATACAGCGCATCATGCGATCACGTGGTAACCCAATAGTCAGCCACTGTGGTGTGATCGCGTATCGCGCGCCAACCCGAGCGATCGGCGCGCAGCGATATCACCAACGCACGAGTTTCACGCCAGGCCTGCTCACCAAGCTTGGCGACCGAGTGTCGGCCAGGCGCGACGTAGCGCGCGCGGAATGGTAGTCCGAGATTGATGATTGCGTTGGCGCGTAGACGACGCTGCGCGGACATGATGCTAGCCATTGATCGTCTCCATTCCCTCAATGTGGAAATGCTGCGCGATGATTACTAGGGCGTCGCCGAACTCGGGTTCTACGACGTGCGCATTGCTCCACGGCTCAACGCTGCGCACAACGAGCTGACCGTCGGGTCGGAGTGCGACTACCTGATACGGGCATGCGCGTCGATCTACGTGCACGATCGTGCAGAGTGTTCCGTCGTACTCGCTGACCACTTGCGAGTATCGCTCGACGTGACCCCACGCGACCGGTCGAATCTTCATGACCAAACACCGGGCTCGAATTCGACAGCCAACCAGCGTCCGGCAGCGTTGCGCTCCACCCATACGCCACCCCCCGGCGGCATCTCGACGCAATCCGCTAGCGCGCCAGACGTGTTCGAAAGCTCGATACGCAGCGATTGGGTGGGGTCGGGATAGAACGCGTCGGCATCACTAAGCGATTCGAACACTTCGTCAGCGCATTTGTCGATCTTTGACTTGGCGCAGCCGGCATCGCTTAGCGCAGTTTTGATGATCCCTTTGAGGTTCTCGCCCGTCAGCGCAGCCATGGACGCGACAGTACTTGACCAGTCGTTGATTAGTCAAGTACTGTCGAACAGGCAAGCGAGGTTTGGGATGTGATCATGAAAGGTGGCACCGATGCGCATACTGCTTCGTGACGAGGTCGGCCGGACAGTCGAAGTCGACACCCAGGGGGAGCCGATTTGCTCGACGGTCCCATCGTTGCTGCTCCTGGCGCGCGACGCCTGGCGCGCGATGGGGTGGCCACTCCCGCAGGCGACACCACGCAAGTATGCCCACGGGATGGACGAGACGCAGCTGCTGCCGACCATCCGTTGATCGTGACGTCAATGCAGCGCTTGACCCGTCGTTGACAAGTCAACTAGTCTCAACGACAGGAGCGCCGATGACGACAGGACGAGGGGCGCGTAATGGCGCAAACTAGACGATTTACGGAGCAATTGGTCATCATCACAGACGAGCCGATGGCCACGCGAATCCGAGCCATGGCGGAGGTCTATCGAATCTCCGAGGCTCAGGTCATGCGAGACATGCTCGCCGCGGGCTCTGACGCCGTGCTGCGCCGATATGCGCGTGACGCCGGTGCCGATCTGGCGGCCGCGACCGCAGATCTTGCCGAGTCGGAGTCAAGGGTCAGAGCGCGCCGACGACTACCGCGGGCGAGGTAGCAGGCGCAAGATGAGGGACCCGACAGGCCACTGTCGGGTCCCTCACTACGAAAGGATGGGCATCCGTTCCGTGATTGGTGACTCTAGCGGTAGTGGTTCCGAGGCGCAGGACGGACCGGCAATCCTGCCGGTCGCGCTGGACTATGTAGCACGCGGCTGGACCGTAGTCCCGCTACATAGAATCGACAACAATCTATGTACATGTGGAAATATCGACCTTGAGCACACCCGGCGCCAGGGGGGGAAGCATCCAATACATGCCAATTGGCAAATGGGATCACTGCGTGACGCCGGCAGCGTTGCGGCCTACTGGGGAGCCAACCCGCGGGCGAACGTAGGAGTGGCGACGGGTCGCGCGTCCGGGTTCTGGGCGCTGGACGTCGATCCAGACAACGGTGGAGATGTCGCGCTGCGAGGTTTGGTCGAGTCCAACGGGCCGCTACCTCTCACCCGCAAGCATCAAACCGGCAGCGGTGGTTATCACCTGCTCTGGCGCATGCCGGCCGACTTCGAGCCGACCAACAGCCGGGGGAGGCTCCCGGCCGGGCTGGATGTGCGCGGTACCGGTGGTCAGATCGTCGCCCCGCCGAGCGTCAGCGGTAAGGGTCCGTACCTGGTTCTGGTAGACGTCGAGCCGACCGACGCGCCGGGATGGTTGCTCGACATGATCCGTCCGGTGGAATATGAACAGAGAGTAACGCCGGCGGTCACACATAGTAGCGAATCTGACGCACGAGGACACGCGTACGCGGTCGCAGCGATGGAGCAGCGATGCGCCGAGTTGGCACGGGCGCCGGAGGGTACCCGCAACGAGACTGCATTCGCGACGGCGTGTCGGCTCTGGGAGCTGGTCAACGCCGGATGGATCCCGGCGGACGGCGCGCATGCCGCCTACGTCGAGGCGTGCGAAGCGGCGGACGTCGGTACCACGCGCTTCCCGCCGGGCGAAGCCGAGAGCGTCTGGTCAAAGGCCTGGCGTCATGTCGCGGGTGGTCGCGCCGAACTCCCGCCAGACCAGATGCACGGAGAAGCGTTCCCTTTCGGCGCGACGGAAGCATCGACTGGCATCTTCGTTGACCCCGGCGTTGCACCATCCGTGCAACAAGCAGTGCAACGCGCTTCACCAGGGGATACACCACCCGTGCAACATCAAATGCGACAGACGCCTATCGATATGTTGCGCGTGCGACTGTCGACCGGGGCGCAGTTTGCCGCGATGGCTCCACCGCAACCGCTGATCGCAGGTTTGCTCGATCGGGACTCGATCGCCTACATGATCGGAAAAAGTGGATCTTATAAATCGTTCGTGGCGCTCGACCTCGCCGCGTCCGTGGCCTGCGATATGCCTTGGCACGGCCGGCGCGTGCATGCCGGCACGGTGCTCTATCTGTGCGCTGAGGGGCAGGCCGGCGCGCACGTGCGGGTAGCGGCCTGGCTGCGCGCCAGGAAGCGGACTGACACGGGAGGGCTCCTGGTGCTGGACGTGCCGGTACAGGCGCGGGACGAGACGATGTGGGGCGCCTTCGTGCAGCTGTGCAGAGAGCTTGGGCCGGTCCTGATCGTGATCGACACGCAAGCGCGGTGCAGTCTGGGATTCGAGGAGAACTCGAATTCAGACATGTCGCTATTTGTCGGACAAGTCGATATGTTGCGAGCCGCTACCGGCGCCTGCGTGCTGGTCATCCATCACATCGGCCGTAACGGATCGGATGCCCGCGGTGCGAGTGTCATTGACGGAGCGCAGGACGCGGAACTTCGGGTCACCCGCGGAGCTTCCCCGCTCACCTGTCAGCTCGTCACGGACAAGCAAAAGGACAGGCCGGATGATACGGCCATTGAGCTTCGGCTCGACACGGTACGGATGGGTTGGGACCCGCTGTCGGGCGAGGATGTGACATCCCTAGTGGTGTCCGGTGAGCAACAGGCACGCTCGGAGGTCGAGCTTGCGCAGGACAAGGCGACGGGTCGCCTGACGGCGCTTGTCGGCGTCCTGCGCGACAACTTCGATGAGGGGTTCGGCGGTACGCGGACCGAGATCAGGGCAATCTTCCTAGCCGACCCGTGTGTGTCTGGTGAATCGAAGTCGAACCGGGACAAAATATGGCAACGATCATTCGGGCGCCTGGTCAAGCTCGGACGTATCGCGATGGTGAACGGCAAGGAGCGATTCAAGTTCATAGCGATTGAGAACTTATCGGATCTTTCACCCAATCCTGGCATCAAACTTGCTGACGGCTTGGAACTCGCGACGCCTGAGGACATCCGGGGGGACAGGGGCAATGCGTAGTGGACACATCACAATATGTAGTGGACACACGTCCACTATGTCCATTTTATATGCAAAGGACAACGCGAAAGTTGTCCACGGCAGGAAAGCGCTTTCCTGTGTCGGCAATTCTGTCCGCAAGCTGTCTGCAGATCTTGTAAATGCACTGGTTGGAGGTGTGGACAGCCAAATGAAATGTGTCCTCGACCTGTCCTTGACTGTCCGAGGACAGACACCCCCCTCCTTTAGGGGGGTGTCCTCTGTCCAGTTGTCCGCAGTTGCTGTCTTTGATCTTGTTATGACGAGGGATGGGCAAAATGGTAAAATCTAGAACATCTAACGTAATATTGGACATACTATCCGAAGAGTGGCGCGAGTTGGCTGAATGTCCAAAATACGATCCAGAGTGGTGGTTTCCGCTCTCATCACATGATCCGTGCATACAGATAGCGATCGCTATCTGTGCGACATGTCCTGTTTCGAGCGACTGCGAGACTGCCAGCCGGTCGGAACGCTGGGGTATCTGGGCGGGAAGGCTCAAGGAGAAGCCGCGTAAAGAGCCCTCTGTCGGTACGCGCGTTGTGGTGGCATCACGACGTCGTGAGAGCGTCGCGATGCGCGAGGCTAGGCGTGCGGCTGCGGCGGAGGTCGTCGTTGAGCTGTACACCGTCGGTTGCTCGATCAGGCAGTGTGCCGAAGCTGCGGGGGTCGGGGAGACCATGGCGCGTACGATCTTGACAACTGCCGGCATACCGATCCGGCATTCTCGACCCCTTGCTGGTAGACGACTAGTTGACGGGTCAACTAGTCGTCAAGTAGGATCGTCGCATGCTTGAATTGCGGCCTTATCAGAGAGATGCCGTCGATGCGATTGTGCGCGCCAGGCGTGCCGGTTGCACCAGGCCGGCCGTAGTGCTTCCGACCGGTGCCGGCAAAACGGTGGTCTTCGCGCACGACATCGTCGAGTGGCACTCTAGGCACCCGAACATGCGCGCGCTGGTACTGGCACATCGGACTGAGCTGATCGAGCAGGCCGCGGGGAAGCTGCACGCGGTAGCGCCGGAGATGCGTGTCGGGATCGTCAAGGCTGAGCGCAACCAGACGCTCGCCGACGTGGTGGTCGGCTCGGTCGCGACGCTGCGTTCCGAGCGTCGCCTGCGCCAGCTGCACAACGTCGGCATGGTCGTAGTTGACGAATGCCACCACGCGACGGCTGATTCGTACTTGACGATCTTGGATCGGCTCGGGTGTATGCGCGAGGATCGCCCGGTGCCGGCCGTTGGGTACACGGCGACCATGTCTCGCGGTGACGGGACGGCACTTGGCGCTGTCTGGCAGGACGTCGTGTACTCGCGCACCATCGCCGAGATGATCAGGGATGGTTTTCTGGTCAGGCCGCGCGGGATTCGGGTCAAGGTGGAAGATCTCGACTGGTCGGGGGTCCGGAAGTCGCGTGGCGACTACTCGGAGCATGACCTCGGCGCGGCTCTCGAATCGAGCATGGCGCCGGAAGCGATCGCAAAGGCGTACCTGGAGCATGCGAGCGATCGGCCAGGCATCCTGTTTGCCCCGACGGTTTCGAGTGCTGCCCTGATCGCGTCGGCGATGGCCGACGCCGGCATCTCGACCGGCCTGATCCATGGCGAGACACCAGAGGCTGAGCGGCGCCGGACCATCGACAACTTCGTCGGGGGTCGAATTCAGGTATTGGCTAACTGCATGGTTCTCACTGAGGGCACTGACCTCCCGCTCGCGTCCTGCGCCGTCATCGCTCGGCCGACGTGCCACCAGGGTTTGTATGTCCAGATGGTCGGCCGGGTGCTGCGACTCTGGCCTGGCAAGCCGGATGCGCTAGTGCTGGACGTGACCGGTGCTTCGCAGCGGCACGCGCTTTCGACGACGCTTGAGCTGTTCGGCGAGGATCCGGAACAGCGCGAGTCCGATGACGAAGCGCTGGACGAGACTAACGATCTTGAAGAGAACGTCAGCCTGAGCGATGCCGTCGACGAAACCGTGTACGCCGACGGTCCGATCACCTCATTCGAAGTCGATCTTTTCCACGGTAGTCAGAGCGCGTGGCTGCGTACCTACGGCGGCACTTGGTTTCTGCCGGCAGGCGATCGCTATATCGCGATCCTGCCCGCGCCGCGTATCGGCGCGTGGGATGTCGTTGCGATGCATCGGTACCGGGTTGGCAACTCGCGCTGGGTCGTGCGTGACATCGATGATCTGTCCTACGCCATGGCGCACGCTGAGAGCGACGTGATGCCATCCGAGGCTGTTTTGGCACGCAAGGAGCGCTCCTGGCGCGTCAAGCGCCCCAGCGACGCGCAGAGGGGGTTGCTCGCACGCTTGGGCATCGGCGCTGCCGATGGGGCGCACGCCGGAGAGGTCAGCAACCTGATCTCGCAGTATCTAGCGAGCCAGCGTATCGACGCGCGCGTCGCAATGATCTTGGCTGGGTATGGTCGTTGACAAGTAGTTGATTCGTCAAGTAGTGTCGGGTCTTCGAGTGAATATGGAGGTCAGAGATGGGATGGATCGCTGATCGCTTCGGCCACAAGGCCGAAGACAAGGACGGGTACGCGCTTGGCGGCAAGAGCGGTCGCGGTAAGCCGAGCGACAAGGGGTGGAACCCGTCGCGCCAGCATCACGAGCCGATGCGTGACGGTAAGCCGTTGGTCGAGGGGCGCGACTACGACGGCTACGAGCTTGGGTCGCGATAGTGACAACGCCGATGTCGGGTACCCAGATCGCGGTTGTAACCGAGGTCTGGGTACCCGGCGCGCCGAAGACCAAGGGTTCGCTCGACCACATCGGGGGTGGGCGAGTCCGTGAGAACGTGGCCGGATCGACGACGTGGCGCAAGTTGGTTGCTGAGCGTGTCTCGGCTGAGCGTGCGCGTCGTGGTTTGGTCACGCCGACGCTCGCGCCGGTCGGCGTGCGTGTGCTGTTCGTACTGCCGGTACCGGTCGGGCTGGTCGATCTCGTGCCGGGTGGGCTTGCTGACCGCGCTCCGATTGAGGCGCGGGTGGGGGACACGGACAAGCTGTATCGCAACGTTCTGGACGCGCTTACCGACGCCGGTGCGTATCGCGACGACAATCAGGTGTGCAAGTTGTTGGGCGGAAAGGTGTACGCGACCGACGCCGAGCCGCAGGGTGCGTTCATTCAGTGTTGGGAATTGTTGCCATGGGAGATTCGACAGTTGCGCCGAATCAGAAGGCTGATAGCGTGATCGCATGAAAGAGCCAACCGACGAAGAGGTGTTCGCATATTTCTTCGATCTGGAAGATGAATATCTATTCCATTCGAGTAATCCGCGCAGCCGAGCAATAGCAATCATGCGCAAGACCCTTGCTTATCAACTTTGGGTTTTAGGTAGGGAAGTCGGTTCGGTGGCGAATGCCATATTCGGCCAGATCAGAAAGCTGACGGCGTGATGCTGCGCAGAATGTTCGACTTTCGCGTATGGCGCAAACCAGTGAACTGTATTTGTCCGCTTCCGATCGATGGTTTGATACGGGCCGATCGCATCGTGATCGACGCGCGGTGTTCGGTACATGGTGACGCGCCGGACGTCTCGGTATCGGCACATCTTCCACCGATGGTATTGGCTGACGATGATTGACGATGGAATTCGGCGGGTTGCGATGCCGCGTGACGCTGACGCGTCGCGTCGATACCGCGATGGCATGCTCGCCGTTAAGTCGGCTGTCGCACCGACGCCGGTAGTACTGGTTGCCGCCACCTCCCCGAGCGGCAACCAGCTACCGCGTGGAGCGTCGACGTTGATCCGCGCGGCGCAGGACGCCGGCTGGCGCGTCAGGGCAACGTACGCGCTCGCTGAGGTACCCGCCTGGCGGCGGCATCTGGCCACCGTGGCGCGCGACGGTGCGCATTGGCGCGACATTCCGGCCGAGATAGTCGAGAGCTTGTGCGTGCGTCTGGTTGGGCCGAACGATGTGCGCGGTTTTGCGTCGTGGCGCAATCGTCGGTGGGACTGCGCGTGGCTGGTTGGTCCGGCCGGCTTCGAGCGGCACGGCGCACGCTCGATCGTCGATCGTGTCCGATCGGCTATCGTTGACTCGTCATTGACTAACGCATAGTGGGCATGGATCGGGGGTAGCGTCCGTGGCGCGACGTCTGACCGATGAGCAACGCGAGGCAGTGGTCGCTGATCTGCGCGCGACTGCCGGCACGATCGAAGGTGCGTATCGACGGGTGGCCGCGCGATGCGGGCTGTCGATAGCGTCTGTGGCGAAAATTGCGCAAGAATGCGGATTTACGCCTGCGGACGCTGTTCGTGAACGTACGCGAACAGCCACGCGCGCAAAAATGATCGACAACGCCAGCCGGCGTACCGAGCTGGCTGCGCTGTTGCTTGATCGAGCACAAGAGGCACTGCTCGACATGCACGAGCCTGCGCTTGTGTACAACTTCGGTGGTAGGGACAACACGTACGCCGAGAAGCTGCTTTCGCGGCCCGACTTCGGCGGTCGACTCAATCTTATGAAGACTGCCGCACAAGCGATCGCATCGCATAAGGTGCTCGATCAGTACGACAGCGACGCGGCGCAGGCGGCCGCTGTCGATGCCTGGCTTAAGGCGATGATCGGCGATGCCGCCAGCGATTGAGCCGCTCCGCGGCAAGGGGCGGCTTTCCGTCCAGCACGCGACGGCGGCCGGCAACCTCTGGGAAGGTGCTGTTAGATCTGCCAAGACGGTCAGCTCGACGCTCAAGTGGATTCAGTTCGTACGCCAGGCGCCGGACGGCGAACTACTTATGATCGGCAAGACGGAGCGCACCCTGAAGCGTAACGTCATCGATCCGATGATCTCTTATCTCGGCCCGCGTCGCTGTCGGTACATAGCTGGCGCGGGTGAGGTCAGACTGCTCGGACGACGCATCTACGTTGCGGGTGCTAACAACGAGATAGCGGCGGACAAGATTCAGGGGATGACGCTCGCTGGTTGGTACGGAGATGAGCTGTCGACGTGGCCGGCCACCGTGTTCAAAATGGCACGTACGCGATTGAGCGTGCCCGGCGCGCAATGGTTCGGGACGAGCAATCCGGCGAGTCCGGCACACTGGCTCAAGGCCGAGTGGATCGACCGGGCGAAGTTGCACATCACCCGCGAGGGTACAGTAGAAACGTTCGCGGACGGTATCGATCTGCACGTATTTAGCTTTACGCTTGACGACAATCCATGGCTCAGTCCGACGTTCGTGGCCAATCTCAAGCGTGAATATGTCGGGCTGTTTTTTCGGCGCTATATTCTCGGCGAATGGGTACAGGCTGAGGGTGCGATCTACGACATGTTCGATCCAGCGCGTCACGTCGTCGAGCCGACCCGGGTACCGCCTATCCGGCGCTGGATCTCGGCCGGCGTCGACGTCGGTACCCGCAACCCGACCTACGCCGTGCTGCTCGGTCTCGGACACGACATCGGTGGCCAGGATGGCGCCGCGCTGTACGCGGTGGACGAATGGCGCCACGACGGGCGGGCCGAGCGTCACTCGCTTGCGCCGAGCGAGCAGAGTGTGCGTTTGCGCGCCTGGTTGCGTGACGTGCAGGCTGCGCCAGGCGTCCGCGGCGTGTCGCCGGAGTACGTCTGCGTTGACCCGAGTGCGGCCGGCCTGCGCGTGCAGATGTA